>JACZCU010076219.1_pt1 | contig 15839 bp, 18 predicted proteins | sample 8641851 | NCBI WGS metagenome assembly JACZCU01 (sample SAMN15324605, study PRJNA640507) | soil metagenome | isolation source: monocropping sugarcane control | place: China: Luxin town, Laibin City, Guangxi Province | collected 2019-07-25 | depth 10cm m | reverse complement strand
GGGCCAGGGTGGGGGTCTTCAATCAGTGCGCAACCAATCGTTGACCCCCTCCCCAACCCTCCCCCCGAGTACCGGGGGCGGGAGACAATGGGAACAAAAGCCCGCGCCGATTGCGACATGCGCCCAGGGGCACGCCGACGTGGTGATTGGATCGCGCCGGATGGGTGAGGCAAAGATTCAGGTGCCGCAGCCGCTGTATCGGCGATGGGGGTCGCGGGCGTTCGGGGCGGTGATGCGGCAGATGATCGGCCTTCAGGGCATCCGGGATACGCAGTGCGGGTTCAAGTTCTTCAGGCGCGAAGCCGGCAAGCGGCTTTTTTCGCTGCAGCGGGTGGATGGGTACATGTTCGATGTGGAAATCCTCCGCCTGGCCCGGCTGCTGAACCTGCGCATCCAGGAAGTCGGTGTCTGTTGGCGCGATGATGGTGATAGCCGATATAACCCGATTATCGGAACCTGGCGTAATGCTCGCGATCTGCTGCGGATTCGGGGGATGAAATATGACTTGTCCGCAACAACACCGTTACAAGGTGCCGAAGTACGACAAGCTGCCTGAAGCCAAATGCGATCCTCACGTCCGAAAATAAAGGGCCGATGGAAGATTCATTTCGGCTGATCGCGAACGCCGACTCCAACAGGCCAACTTAAGTAAAAGGCACGGCCTGGACATATGACGGTAGCGGCCCATCCAATTCAATCGCTGTCCCATGAAGTGTCGTCTTGTCGCGCGCGCCGTAGCGCTGTAGCGGCGGAACTACTGTGCATTCTGCCGGCTTTTGCGATTTGCCTCCTCGTCTGCTTCTGGTTCATCACCTGGGGCAGTGGACATCTATTTGTTGTCGATCGATTCGGCAACTACTACGACGCCCAGGCGCGGGCGATGCTGCATGGGCATCTGGATGTGCCGCCGGAGGCGATTGGATATGAGGCCTTCCAGCGCGATGGGAAATTCTACGGGTACTTCGGGATTACGCCGGCGCTGCTTCGAATCCCTTTGTCGCTGCTCGGACACCAAATGGATGGCATGTGGAGCCGGCTGGCGATGCTGGTGGCCTGCTTTCTGAATCTAGTTTATGCAAAACGGTTGCTGACATTAGCACGGGGGCGAGACGAGGGCGCCCAAGAATCGCGCCATTTGTGGCATGATTGGTTGTTTCTGCTCGCGGTCGGCATTGGATCGACGAATCTCTTTATCATCAGCCGATCCTTCACGTTCCATGAAGCGATCATGTGGGGAAGTACCTTTGCCCTGATGACTGGTTATTACCTGATTCGGTACCTTCAGGCGGGGCAAATTGCAGCGATCGGCCTCGCGGGATTATTCGCGTTGCTCGCATTCCTGGCTCGTCCGACGGCGGGTGCCGGGGCCATTCTTGCAGTTGGAGTCACCGGCCTCTATCTAATTTATCAATCCATTCGAATTCGCTGGCGTGCCAATATGATGCGCGGTCTGCTGGTTTGCGGCATCGTCGCCTGCGGAATCGCCATCTTTTGCGGCATCAACTATGCGAAATTCGGTACGTTCCAGGGCGTGCCGCTCAAGTACTACCTGCCCTACGCGATGGAGCCCCGGCGGATGGAGTTGACCGGCGGCAGCCAGATCCATGCGGCAAATCTGCCGACCGGGATCGCAGCTTATTTTGGCGTGGCTGGTTTCGATACGAATCGCGCGTTTCCCTGGATTTATTTGACGCAGCGCGTTGCGGTCTTACCCGGTTCGGCAATCGATATCGTCGAGCCGCATTCGAGCATTCCCGTAAGCATGCCGGCTCTGTTTCTGCTGGCTTGCTTCGGCGGGCTCGCGATCGCACGAAAGGGAAATTCGGCAGCCAATGCCGCCCGTCTTCCGGCGGCAGGATTGCTTATCGGGGCGAGCGTCGTGCTGGTAACGGTTGGAATCACCCAACGCTATTTGCACGATTTCTTTCCGGTGCTCGTGCTGGCCGGGGCGTTTGGGATGGCCGAGCTGGAGAGGCGCAAAGGTAGTGCTAATTCCGCTGTGCTGCGTACCGCGATGTTGACGCTACTCGTGCTTCTCAGCATCGGCATCAACTGTGCGTTCGCCTTTGATTACCAGGCGGAGATTGCTAAAAGCGCGCCGCCGGGCCAGCACCAGCGCCTGGAGCACATCCGCGCGATGTTTGGAAAAGGCCGCACGACGCAATCGCCGGCGGCTTTTGCCTCCCTCTCCCGGTACTCCGGGGGAGGGCTGGGGAGGGGGTCGATTTACCAGGAGACCACAGAAGGCCCCCCCCCTAACCCTCCCCCGGAGTACCGGGAGAGGGAATTTCCCGCAGGTCGTCGATTGTATCACGCGCTCGTTGGGAAAGGGGGGCTTTCATGACCCGCTACTTCATCACCGGCGGAGCGGGTTTCATCGGGAGCAATCTTGCCGATCGGCTGCTCGCGCTGGGGCATGCCATTACGGTGTATGACAATTTCTCTACAGGGCAGCGACGGTTTATCGAACCGGCACTCGCGCACCGGAATTTCCGTTTGGTTGAAGGCGATACGCTCGATGCATCGTCGCTGGAGCGTACCATCGAAGGGCATGATTGGGTCTTCCACCTCGCGGCCAACGCGGACGTGCGATTTGGTATCAACCACCCTTCGCGCGATCTGGAGCAGAATACAATCGCCACGCATAACGTGCTGGAGGCGATGCGGAAGGCCGGCATCAAGCAGATTGCCTTCTCATCCACCGGGTCGGTCTATGGCGAGCCCAGCGTCTTTCCGACGCCGGAGGATTGCCCGTTTCCGGTTCAGACGTCGTTGTACGCGGCCAGCAAATTGGCGGGTGAAGGTCTGATCAGCGCCTATTGCGCCGGTTTCGGCTTCAAAGCCTGCATCTTCCGCTTCGTTTCAATCCTCGGCGAGCACTATTCGCATGGGCATGTGTTTGATTTTCTGCGGAAGCTCAAGGCCGATCCAACTCGCATCGAAGTGCTCGGGAACGGAAAGCAGCGCAAGAGCTATCTATACGTTCAGGATTGCATAAGCGCGATGCTGCACGCCATCGAGCGCATCGACGCAGGCGTGCACGTTTTCAACTTGGGCGCTCCAGAATATTGCACAGTCGATCAGTCGCTTTCATGGATCTGCGAGCGCGTCGGCCTTCAGCCTCGACGCGACTATTCCGGCGGCGAGCGCGGATGGATCGGTGACAGCCCATTCATTTATCTCGATACGGCGCGCATCACGCAGCTTGGCTGGACGCCGCAGTTGAACATCCGCCAGGCGGTGATCAAGACAGTCGATTACCTGCAGTCCAATCCATGGCTGTTCGAGGCGCGATGAGAGATGAGGTTGCGATGAAACAACCACTGGCTGGAAAAGTCGCACTCGTGACCGGCGCATCGCGCGGGCTGGGTTTAGAAATCGCCCTGCGCCTCGCGGCTGATGGAGCATCACTCGCCATTGCGGCACGCGATCGCGAAGCGCTGGAATCGGCGGCGAAGCAGATCATCGCCTGCTATCCCGATTCGTCCGTTCAAGTATTTCGCGCGGATTTCACAGTCCAGCGCGAAGTGGATGCGTTGGCCGACTGGGCGCTCGAGCAATGGCCGACGATCGACATTCTGATCAACAACGCGGCCATTCAGGGGCCAATTGGACGCTTCGAGCAGGCGGACTGGTCGCAATGGAAAACGGGTTTTGATGTCAACGTTTTTGCGCCAGCGCGCCTCGCGCAGCGGTTGATTCCAACAATGCGTCGCCAGCGAAGCGGGAAGATCATCAACATCTCCGGCGGCGGCGCGACATCGCCACGGCCTGATTTCTCAGCGTATGCCGCCAGCAAATGTGCGTTGGTACGTCTGACCGAAACGCTGGCTGAGGAATTGCGCGACAGCCGGATCGATGTGAATGCGGTATCTCCCGGCGCGATGAATACGCGCATGCTGGATGAAGTGATCGCTGCCGGTCCCGATGCTGCGCCGCGGGAATATGCATCGGCCCTGAAACGCCAAAAGGAAGGCGGCACGAATGCAACTCGCGCGGCAGGACTCGTAGCCTGGCTCGCGTCGCCCGCCAGCGATGGAATCACCGGGAAGCTCATCAGCGCTGTCTGGGACGACTGGGAACGGCTCGATCAGCGACGTCACGAGTTGGAAAAGACAGAGCTTTTCACGCTTCGGCGGGTGAGCTGAAGTTGCCAAAGGAACATCGATGCGGGTTGCGATCGTTGGATGCGGATTGATCGGGCGGAAGCGAGCCAAAGCTCTTGGCAATGATACACTCATTGCATGTGCCGACGTCGTACTCGATCGCGCCCAGTCTTTGGCGATGGCTCATCAGGGCTGCATTGCCTCATCTAATTGGACGCAGGTAGTCACGCGCAAAGACATCGACGCCGTCATCGTTGCGACGACCAATGATGCGCTCGCCGAGGTGTCACTCGCTGCAGTGCAGGCCGGGAAGCATCTGCTGGTAGAAAAGCCCGCGGCTCGAAATTCAGCCGAGCTGGCGCCCGTGATCGAAGCAGCAAACCGAGCCGCCGTGATCTCTAAAGCTGGATTCAACCATCGCTTTCATCCCGCATTGCTCAAGGCGCGCGAACTGGTCGATCAAAACGCCATCGGCCCGCTCATGTTCATCCGCGGGCGATACGGTCATGGTGGCCGACTCGGTATGGAAACTGAATGGCGCGGAAATCCTGCCATCTCCGGCGGCGGCGAGATGCTGGATCAGGGCGTCCATCTGATCGATCTTTCCCGCTGGTTTTTGGGCGATTTTGTGGAAGTTGCCGGTCACGTCGCCACTTTCTTCTGGAACTGGCCAGTTGAAGACAACGGTTTTGCCATGCTCAAGACTGAAGCCGGGCAAGTCGCCTGGCTCCATGCAAGCTGCACCGAATGGAAGAACCTCTTCAGCCTGGAAATTTACGGGCGCGATGGAAAGCTACACATCGAAGGCTTCGGCGGGAGTTATGGTACCGAGCGGCTCGCCTGGTACCGAATGCTCCCGCAAATGGGACCTCCGCAGACAACCATTTGGGAATATCCTGGTGAAGACACATCCTGGGCCGCTGAGTGGAAGCATTTTTCGCAATGCATTTCGCAGCGCAAATCGCCCTGCGGATCATTAGAGGATGCGATGGCGGCGATTCGAGCCGTTGAAGAGCTTTATCGCAAATCCGCTGCGCCCGATAACCCAAATCCTCTCCCAAATTCTCATGTTCGCGCGCCGAGCATGGCGATGAGTCTTTCGCGCTGACGAATTGAAAGCACCCGCATGATCATCACCCGAAGCCCGCTGCGAATTTCTCTGGGAGGAGGAGGCACCGATCTGCCTTCTTACTACCAGAAGCATGGCGGGTTTCTCATTGCCGGTGCGATTGACAAGTACGTTTACATCACGCTTCATCAGACTTTTCAGCCGGGCTTGATCGTCAAGTATTCGAAGATGGAGCAGGTAGCGGAGGTGGATGAGGTTCAGCATCCGATTGTGCGCGAGGCGCTGAAGCTGGCGGGCGTGGAGCAGCCGCACCTGGAAATTACGAGCATGGCCGACATCCCGGCCGGCACCGGGCTCGGATCATCCGGCAGCTTCACCACTGCTTTGCTCAAGGCGCTGCACATTTATCGCAAGAATATCGTGCATCCCCAGGCGCTGGCCGAGCAGGCGTGTCAAATAGAGATCGAAAAGCTGGGTGAGCCGGTTGGAAAGCAGGATCAGTACATTGCCGCGTATGGCGGGCTCGCCTGCTTTGAATTTCTGCCGAGTGGCGCGGTGGAAGCCTGCCCGCTGAAGATTACGCCGGAGACGTTTTACAACCTGGAAGATAATTTGCTCTTGTTTTTTACCGGGTTCAGTCGCTCGGCTTCGGAGATTCTCAAGGAGCAGGATTCGCGCAGCCGGGAGGCGGATGCCGCCATGATCGACAATCTTCATTTCGTTAAAGACCTTGGCTTCCAGAGCCGCTCGGCCCTCGAGCAGGGCGATCTGTTTCGCTTCGGCCAGCTCATGAATGTCCACTGGGAGCACAAGAAGCAGCGCGGCGGAAAGATGAGCAATCCGCAGATCGATCGCTGGTACCAAATTGCCATGAAAAACGGCGCAGCCGGCGGAAAGCTTATCGGCGCCGGCGGCGGCGGGTTCCTGATGTTTTATGCGAATGACAAGCCGCGACTCCGGCGTGCCATGACCGAGGCCGGGTTGCGCGAAGTGAGATTCCGGTTTGATTTCGAAGGGACGCGCGCGGTTATTCAATAGGTCGCGCGACGCGATGCAAAGGTGGATCAATCGAAGATGAGTTTTGAATCGCTGCAAATTGAGTCGGTGCCGGTGGCCCTTTTGGCGGGTGGTCTTGCTACGCGGTTGGGCGCGATTGCGCAATCAGTTCCCAAAGCAATGATCGACGTTGCAGGCCGGCCATTCATCGAGCATCAGATTGAATTGCTTGGGCGAAACCGAATTCGCCGCATCGTCCTGTGCCTGGGCCATCTTGGTGGCCAGATCGAGCAGCATCTTGGCGACGGCAGCCGATTCGGCGTCGAGCTTTCCTACGTCCATGATGGCGCGGCTCTCCTGGGCACTGGCGGCGCGATTACTCGTGCCCTCCCGCTTTTGTCGGACGTCTTCTGGGTCATGTACGGCGACTCGTACATGGATATCGATTACCGCGCGGTGCTGTCTCATTTCCAGCAGCAGTCTGACGCTCTGGGGCTGATGACCGTCATCCGTAACGAAGACCGCTGGGATCGCAGCAACGTGATTTTCCGCGAAGGCAAGCTCGCTCGCTACGACAAGAAAAATCGCTCGCCGGGCATGCGCTACATCGACTACGGCGTGCAGATTTTACGCCGCCAGGCTCTCGAGCGATTGCTGGTCAATCGTCCCTCCGACCTTGCCGATCTGTATCGGGTGCTGGTGTCGGAAGGGCGGATGGTGGGCTACGAAGTGACGCAGCGGTTTTATGAAATTGGTACGCCGCAGTCGCTTGAAGAAGCGAGGCAGCATCTGAGTCGAGTGGCCGGAGAAGCGCCTCTAGCGAAAGCAGGATGAGCGACAGATGACCAGTAGCATTGATAGCCCGGGTTAGCCGCGACGGGATAGGGGAGCCCTTCCCGAGCGCTTCGAGAAAGCGCTCCGCTTCGCGGCTAACCGTGGCGCACGTACGGTTCGAGATCAAGAGATTCCTATGTCCTTCACCAAGCACTACCTCTCCGAAGCATCCGAAATCCTATCGCAGATCGACGTGGCCGCCATCGACCGCGTGATCGGCAAGCTTCAGGACGTAGGCCGGCAGGGCGGACGCCTGTTCATCCTCGGCGTCGGCGGAAGCGCGGCCAACGCCTCGCATGCAGTGAATGATTTCCGCAAGATCTGCGGCATCGAAGCCTATGCACCGACCGACAACGTCTCCGAACTCACCGCGCGCACCAACGATGAAGGCTGGGAAACCGTCTTCGCCCAATGGCTGCGCGGGAGCCGGCTCAATGCCCGCGATCTGGTGATGGTCCTCTCCGTCGGCGGCGGCGATCTGGATCGCAACATCAGCCCGAATCTCGTCCGCGCCCTGCAATATGCCAAGGAAGTGCATGCGACCGTCGTCGGCATCGTCGGGCGCGATGGTGGATATACGGCGCAGGTCGCAGATGCCTGCGTGATCGTACCGACGGTTAATAATCAGACGGTCACGCCCCATGCCGAGGCGTTTCAATCGGTGATCTGGCATCTGCTCGTGTCGCATCCAGCGTTGAAATCAAATGCGACGCGTTGGGAAAGCGCGATTGCCGCGTGAGAGTGACGACGAATTTAGAAGCCCGGGTTAGCCGCGACGCGCTAGCGGAGCGCTTTCTCCGAGCGCTCGAGGAAAAGCGCTCCGCTTCGCGTCGCGGCTAACCTTGACATACGTACGACTCCGCGTGGGAATCGTCTCTTGATGGATCAAAATCATGAAAAGTCCGCGTCGCGCCATGTTCCTCGATAGAGACGGCGTGCTGATTCGCACGTTCGTCCGCGACGGCATCGCCCATCCCCCTGACACCATGGACGAATTGGAAATTCTGCCCGGCGTCCCCGAAGCCTTGGGCATGCTCGCGGCAAATGATTATCTGCTGGTCGTCGCGACCAATCAGCCCGATGTCGCCCGCGGTACACAAACTCGCGATGCGGTGGAGGAAATGAACGCTGCCCTCGCGCGCCATCTGCCGCTCGACGCGATCTACGTCTGCTACCACGATGCGGGTGACCATTGTGCCTGTCGCAAGCCCGCCCCGGGCCTGCTGATCCACGCAGCCCAAAAGCACGGCATTGATCTGGAGCAAAGCTTCATGATCGGCGATCGCGGGAGCGACGTTTTAGCCGGGAATTCAGCAGGTTGTCGGACATTTCTGGTGGATCGCCCTTACAGCCGTTGTGATCGGATTAAGCCGGACTTCAAAGTCGCCGATCTGATGGAAGCAGCGCAGATCGTGCTGGCTGATGCCGCGTAACGGCCCGCCGAGTGTGGTTTGCGATTGAGTCGCGTCCCGGAGGACCATTGGCCGATCTCCAATCGCTTGGCATCAAGATTTTTGCCGACGGCGCCGACCTGGCCGGCATCGAAAAGATGAACGCCCAGCCGTTCATCGCCGGTTTCACAACCAATCCAACTCTGATGCGCAAGGCCGGTGTGTCCGACTATCGCGCCTTCGCGATGGACGTCCTGAGCATCGTTCGCGATAAGCCCGTTTCGTTCGAAGTATTCGCCGACGATTTTTTGGAGATGGAACGGCAGGCGATGGAGATCGCCTCGTGGGGGCGCAACGTCTTTGTCAAAATACCGGTAACAAATACTCATCGTGAATCTTCCACAAGACTCATCCGACGCTTAGCAAGCGCCCGCGTTCAGCAGAACGTGACGGCAATCATGACTTCGCAACAGGTTGAAGAAGTCTCCGCCGCCCTGGGCGGGACGACCGCCAGTTTCATTTCCATCTTCGCTGGTCGCATTGCGGACACTGGCACCGATCCGCTGCCCATCGTTTCAAGCGCAGTGGAATATGCCTCGCGCTTCAATTCGCAGCGCATCATCTGGGCCAGCCCGCGCGAAGTGCTCAATATCTTCCAGGCCGATGCGATTGGATGCCACGTCATCACCGTCACCCACGACCTGCTGGCGAAGCTCAATCTGCTTGGAAAAGACCTGAACGATTATTCGCAGGAAACCGTGCAGATGTTCTATGATGACGCGCGTCGAGCAGGGTATTCGCTAAGTCAACCGAAGCGCGCGGTTGCGTAAGAGCGATACTCAGGAGTTAGTTTCGACCATCTTGAGGAACACCGGCGGCGCGAGCACTTTGAATTCGGGATAGGCTTGCCGAAGGCGCCGACCATCCTCGTTCGTATCTTCCATAAGATCGAGAAGATCTCGATCCCGAGAAACGACCAGACGTGCACCACAGGCAATCGCAAGATTGACGTAATGAGCATCGTCCGGATCTCGTTCGTACGACCAGAGGGTCGGAACCAGAGGCACCAGTACGCCGCTCTTGGGAAGATTCTCGAGCAGGACCTGCACGCGCTCCCGGGCGGATTTTAAACCGGCTGACGAGCTTGGGACGCGACGTCACGTCCCTGATTTCCTCCAGCACCTTCGGTGATAAGAAAAGGCTGACAGCGCGACTTAGCGCAAGATCGACGCAATGACCTGCTTGTCCATTGGGATTTCCCAACGCCTGTAAGAACACATTGCAGTCGTAAACGACCTTCAGAGGCTCGCTCATGAACTCTTGCGCGCCCGCTTTTCAGCACGCATTTCGTGTTTTGCTTCTTCAAGGAGATCGCCAAATTCGTCGTCGCTCATTCCGCTCTTGGCAAAATCATCGGCGACTGGCCCACTGATTTCCTTCAGGGTCAGGGCGGGTTTGGCAGCTTGCTCGATCAGCGCAATGACATATGTCGTCAAATCGGTGTTCGCGGCTCGCGCCTTTTCCTGAAGCACGGCCTCTGTTTCGGAAGAAATTGGAACAGCAAGAACCATTGTCTGAATTGTAGCACAATTCGAGCTAAAGTGGACAGCAACGAAGGTTTGACATGTCGGGTTTTGTTCCACGTCCAAATCGCTAGAATTCCGCGACTCCATGAGTCAGCCGCTGAAGCTTTCCATTGTTACGCCCTCCTACAACACCGGGGCTTATCTCGCGCCCGCGATCCAAAGCGTGCTGGATCAGGATTGGCCGGACACCGAATATTGGGTCATGGACGGCGGCTCCGCCGACAATTCCGTCGAAATCCTCAAGCAAGCCGGCTCCCGCGTGAAATGGGTTTCGGAGAAGGACAAGGGGCAATCCGATGCCATCAACAAAGGTTTCGCCCGCGCAACCGGCGACGTCTTTTCCTGGCTCAATTCCGATGACACCTACGCGCCGGGCGCCTTTCGCGCGGCGATGGAATTTCTCGAAGCCAACCCCGACGTCGATATGATCTATGGCGATGCGAACTACATCGACGCCCGCGGAAACCTGATCGGCAAATGTGTCCACATCGAGCCCTATAACAAGCACCGGCTCTTTCATTACAGCGACTTCATCGTCCAGCCAGCAACGTTTTTCCGGAGGCGCGCGTTTGAAGCGGTGGGGGGCGTCGACGTTTCGATCCATTGGGCGATGGATTACGACCTGTGGCTCAAGATGGCTGGGAAATTCAAGATCGCATATCTGCCGCGCGTGCTGGCCAATTTCCGCTGGCTCGCCGACAACAAGACTGCGACCGGGAGCTTCGGTCGCCTCGATGAGATCGAGCGCATCACTGCGCGGTATGGTGTTGCGCTCCCCGCCTACAACCGGCTCGAGCGCGTCAACCTTCATCTTCAAGCTGCGAGCGCGGAGTTGAAGCAGGCGAAAATCCTTTGTTCTGGCGCGTCATTTGCGCGAGCTGTGGGGAATGTGCTGGTATGCCCGCGCGCAATGTGGAGTCTGTTTCATCCGCTCACGTGGAGAATCATCTGGACCGGGCAAGTGCTTCGTCGGCGGGCGATTCGAGCGGATCAAGTTTTTCTACAGCAGAAAAAAGCTGACCAGTGAAGAGCATTTCACGAGCCCTTATGCGTTGGCGCGCTTGAATGTCGGTCGTTGCGACAGCGTCAGGATTTTCGACCACCAGCGCATGAGCTGCACCGAAAAATAAGCGGCCGGGAAGAGCAGCAGCAGCAGAACGGCTGCAAGCCAGCCATTGTAGACGAGCACGAAGCATGCATCGTAGACGATCAGCCAAAGCAAACCATAAAGCATGACCGTCTGGCCGGCCTCGCGTGAAGTCGGGCTGCGGCGTCGGACATATCGCGCGATAAAAGTAAATACAATCGCCGCCGCCGCGGGAACGACAAGCCCGGGCACCAGACTCAATCCCTGCGGACGATGTCGCGAGTAAACGACATAAATGCACAATCCATCAATTAGCGCCAGCCCAGCGCCGATCGTCCAGTAATGAATGCGCGTCAGCGTCGGCCTCTTCTCTTCCCACCGATATGCGACGGCTGACAGAATTGTCACGTGATTGAGCAACAGCAATGGATGCCAAAGCACCGGCATCCTCGGAGCGGGCACCAGGCAATGCAGGAATCGGATACATCCCAGCGCCAGCAGTCCCGGCGCAACCAGGAATTTTCCCGCCAGGTCATAAAACGAAATCAGCAACCCGGTCCAGACAACAAAAAAGAAGCTCCACCAGTCATGCGTAACCTGCGAGTAATAGGCTGCCGCACCGAGGGCGCCCAGCGCCAACAGGACAGAAATGATATGTGCCGTGATCAGTCCCACGCGTCCGCTGGGCAGCGGCCGATGCGATGCCATCTGCGAATCGCGCCGCCGATCGGCAATGTCATTAAGGCTCATGCCAAAGCCGTATAAGCCCACCGACATAGCCGCGATCGCGACCATCCGCGACGGCTCAAGCACATCGTGATCGCCAAAAACCTTCATGCGCAACAGGGCCGTGCAATAGCTGTCGGCAATCGCCGTGAACACCAGCGCCATGCGCGTCAGTTGCAACAGCGTCAGCAATCTGCGGGAAAGGCCCTTGAGCATCGAAGCCCCAAGCTAAGACACAATAGTGCAAAGGTAAAGCTGGCCGGAAATTCGCACAGTATTCCCCTGCACGTTTAGCGGGCTCGCTTGCGAGCCGTTGCGCGCTCTTCGAATCCTTTACCTTTCGAACGTATGTCCGTAATTTTTGAGGTCATGAGCACGCAATCCCCCAAGCCGGTCGATCAAACGCTTCCTGCCGGCGCCCGCGTCGCGATCATCGCCGCGCGCTTCAATGCCCCAATCGTCGATGAACTTCTCTCCGGATGCCTGAACCGTCTTAAAGAGGTGGGAGCCGACGATGAATCCATCGAAACCTTCCGCGTACCCGGCGCCTTTGAACTTCCCGTTGCGGCAAAACTCGCCGCCCGCACCGGCCGATTCGCGGCGGTCATCTGCCTCGGCTGCGTCATCCGCGGCGATACGCCTCATTTCGATTACGTTGCCGGCGAAGCAGCCCGGGGAATCCAGCAGGCCTCGATCAGCGAAAGCCTGCCCATCATCTTCGGCGTCCTCACCACCAACACCGAGCAGCAAGCCCTCGATCGCATCGGCGGCTCCCACGGTCACGCCGGCCAGCGCGCCGCCGAGGCCGCGGTTGAAATGATCGCCACGGCCTGGGCGATCGGTAAATAGTCATGCCGAAGTAAGTCGCTTCCGTTTCGCAAGGACGTTGCGAACAGAAATGATGACCCCTAATGTGCCGCCCAGATAGGCGCCGAGGTGAATGCCAAACACGCACATGAAGTGGCTCGGCCGCATCAGGTTCTCATGAACGAGCCAGCGGAAATCGGATGAGATCCAGGTTAGACCGCCGAGATAGCCGACCACGCCAAGAATGACCGAGCAACACACGGCAATCAGTGCTACGAATCCAAATTGGCTCAGCAATCTTCGATAGGGCAGGCGTGGGCGATTAGGGCGCGGATTATTGGCAATCAAAAGCGCCACACTCACAATCAGGCCCGCCGTCCATGTTGCTTTGATGCCCACCTTCACAACAGCTAAGGCCATCGCTTTGGAATCAGGCGGAATGCGCGAGCCCAGCACGTCCGCCAGGCCTTTGCCATAATAAAAATATTCCCACGAAATTCGGCTGGTGATCTGGTCGTTGATAATGCCGTAGCCACAGGCCAGCGCCACGCCTGCGACCAGAAACAGATACTCGCGCCAGCGCGTTGCCTTCTTTCCCTGTCGGACGAGATCGACCGTCGCCAGAATGGCAAAGATTGCCGCGCCGATCGCAATCCGCGCCAGCAATCCTTGCGTCGATTTCGTCCACCAGGTCCAGGAAAAGAGTTCCGATGGCATCATGGAGCAGCATTTTACTGCTTGGGCTTCGTTTCGCCGGTACCCGGTACGTTTGCTTTGCTGTTGTCATTTTCCGGGACGCCAGCTCGTTCGTTACGAATCGCTTTTCGGAGCTCTTGCACGTCCTTCAGAATGTCGAGCGATTGGAGTTCCAGTCGATCCATGTCGCGCGAGCTGTTCAACGAGGGACGGATATGATCCAGTTGGCTCTTGACGTAGTCGATCTTCGCGTTGCGCTCCTGTTCAGCGATGTTAAGCATCAGCAGTTCCCGATTAAGCGAAGAAAGCAGATCTCCGCCGGCCGTCGCGAACATCGTCTGGCGGCGTTCGGCAAGCCGGGCCCGTGCTTCGGCGACACTGGCTTCCGCTTCCTGCACCGCTGAAGTCGACCCGACGGCTTCCTTCATTGCTTGCTGTGTCAGCTCAAACTGCTTGATGCGGGCATCGACTACCTTCTGGAGTTCCTGAGCCACTTCATCCGCCACCACCTGTTTCTCGGCCCGCTTCGTCTGATCGGCGATTGCCTCCTCGATGCTCCTCGTGCGTGCCTGCGCGCCGACATGTTCGAGCATCAACGTATCAAGCTCCTGCTCCAACGTGTCAGCATAGGTTTCGAGGCTGCGATGTGTGACATCCACCCTGGAGGTTTCGTTTTGGAGCTTTTGCTCGATACTCCGCAACTCCTGAATCGCTGCCTCATACTGTCCTTGCGTCGATTCCAAGACTTCCTGCATGCGACGGGCATCCGTCTTTGAGGCAGTCGATTGGTCGGTCGTTTGAGATCGGCAAAAGCTCGTTGAAACCAGGACGAACACGAGTGCGCTGAGAGTTGTGCAATAGCTTTTCATGATTGATGCTCCAATTTCATTTAATAAAGAATCAGGTGCCCATGTGCTCCAGTCGTTGCCGTGCTATAGAGGCCTGGGCACTGTCGGGGAACAGCTCAATAGCGCGACGATACGCTGCCGCGGCGGCAGATTCGTCATTGGACTGACGCAGCAGGCGATCGCCGCGCTCGATGATGGTGTACGCGGCCAATTCCCTCTGCTCGTCCAGGCGGGCCTGGAGATTCTGCGTCATCAGAAGAGCTCTTTCTGAGTCAGCGTGAATCTTTCGACGATCGGCTCGACGAAATGCCAAAAAGGCGTTTGCCGTTCGTTCATGCAGGCTTGCCTGAGAATCCAGTTCAGCCAATTCGACCTTAACCTGCTTGATTTCTGATGAAACTAAAGTTGGATGGGCCCTGACCGGTTTTCCCAAGTCGATTGCGATCTTCGGTCGCGGCTTGGACCAGACGATCCATGCGGCCAAAGCTGCGAGGATCGCCGCACCACACAGTCGAATCGATTGCCGAGCCACTGCGCGCCGACGCGCGGTTCGGAATACGTGTTGGGCAAGGTCTGCATTACCCTTTGGCGGTGAGGCCGACCGATCCGCGTCTTCCAGAAGTTGTTCCAGGCGATCATCGTTCATGGCACCGAACCATCCAGATCACGAAGCAAAGTTTTGAGTTTCTGCCGGGCACGATGCAGGCGGACATTGGCCGCGTTGGTCGAAATGTCCAGCAGTGCTGCAATCTCCGCAGGCCGGCGATGTTCCAGATAGAGCAGCACAACCACTTCCCGATCTCGCGATGGAAGACATGCCATTGCCGCTCGAACGCGTTGATTCGATTCCTCCGTGAGCGAGTTGGCATCCGATGCCGGGCTGAATTCCTCAGATCTTCCCATCAAACCGGCCGTGAGTCGGCTCAGCATCGCCTTGCGGCGTATGTGCGTCCGGCAGCGGTTGACAGTGATGATCGTCAGCCAGTTCCAAAGCGGCGCATCGCCGCGATACGTGTGCGCTTTGGTCCAGGCGGAAAGAAAAACATCCTGAACGATGTCCTCGGCTCCGCCTTGCCAGCCCAGAAGCCGACCGGCCAGTCGGATCACGCGCGATTGATAGAGCGCGACGACTTGCTCAAAAGCCTCGGCATCGCCCTTGGCAAAGCGCCGCTCCAGCGTGGCATCGTCGGCATCGCTCGGAGCGGAATCATGAATCATGGCCACCGCGTTCATTTGCCACTCACTGTCACTGATATGTCAGACTTGGATCATGGGAAAATCTTACAGCGAGCAGTGGTTTCGCGATGCAATTCGCGCTCGAAGCTGAAGCGCGGAAACCAAAATTTGATTTTCACATCTTGACCAATCGAAAACTTCTCCTATACTTGCCCAATCGCCTGAACGAGGCGAGGTTTGACATGGAATGACTGGCGAGGAAGGATTTTTGATTCATCACCGAGTTTTAGTCGGCTCAATCCAATAACCAGCCCCTGCCTGAAGGGTTGCTGGTGACGAGCCGGCAACTGTCCTCCAAAACAAGTAAAAAGTTTTCAGCAAAGCTCGAATGAGTCCGCCGAGCATCAATGGCGGTCGACTCACCCGCGCTTTGCGGGAAATATTGTCGTCGAAAGTCGGCAGTAAGCTCTTTGACAAGTGAATGATGAGGTTCAAGGTTTAGTGAAGCCGTACCCTG
>JACZCU010286847.1_pt1 | contig 15841 bp, 13 predicted proteins | sample 8641851 | NCBI WGS metagenome assembly JACZCU01 (sample SAMN15324605, study PRJNA640507) | soil metagenome | isolation source: monocropping sugarcane control | place: China: Luxin town, Laibin City, Guangxi Province | collected 2019-07-25 | depth 10cm m | reverse complement strand
GGCGGGCTAAGAGCCCGCCGCTCCACTTCTATCGCCTGTAGCGAATTCTGCTGTTTTCCTCTCCATCCCCTCGGAATTTCCACCACTCGTAGCGCCGGGAACACGTTCCTTTGAGCGGGAGTTACATTGACTCCACGCCATGGATTCGATCGTCATTCGCGGCGCACGCGAGCACAATCTCAAAAACATCGACGTCGTCGTTCCCCGCAACAAATTCGTCGTGATCACCGGTGTCTCGGGCTCGGGCAAATCCTCGCTCGCGTTCGACACGATCTTCGCGGAAGGGCAGCGGCGCTACGTCGAATCACTCTCTGCATACGCGCGGCAGTTCCTCGAACAGATGGAAAAGCCGGACGTCGATTCGATCGAAGGGCTCTCGCCCGCGATCTCGATCGAGCAGCGCACGACCTCGCGGAACCCGCGCTCCACGGTCGGCACCGTCACCGAAATCTACGACTACCTCCGACTTCTCTACGCGTCGATCGGCACGCCGCACTGCACGAACTGCGGTCAGGAAATTCGTCCGCAGACCATCCAGCAGATGGTCGATCGCCTCATGGCGAATCCCGCCGGCACGAAGTTCACGATCCTCGCGCCGTACATTCGTGGCAAGAAGGGCGAGTACAAAAAGCAGATGCTGCAGATGGTGAAGGAAGGCTTCACGCACGGCATCGTCGACGGTCAGGAAGTCGAGCTTTCCGATCCGCCCACGCTCGACAAACAGAAGAAGCACACGATCGACATTCGCATCGATCGCATCATCGTGAAGGAAGGCATCGCTCAACGTCTCGCGGATTCGCTCGAGACCGCGACGCGCGTGACGAAGGGACTCGTCAAGATCCTCTACCAGGAGGACAAGCGCGAAGAGTTGATGTCGCAGAACTATGCATGTCCCGATTGCGGTGTCTCGATCGGCGAGATCACGCCGCGCCTCTTCTCGTTTAACTCGCCGTACGGCGCGTGCTCGGGATGCTCAGGACTCGGTGTGCTGCTCGAAGTCGACGAGCGCAAGATCGTTCCGGATGGTTCGAAAACTCTCGAAGAAGGCGCGCTCGCGCTTTGGAAAGAGGGCAGCGAGAACTGGCGCTTCCGTCAGATCGAAGTGCTCGCGAAGACGCTCAAGTTCAAGCTGAACGTCGCGTGGGACAAGCTGCCGGAGAAAGCGCGGAACGCGATTCTTCACGGCAGCGACGAGAAGATGCGTTTCTCGTTCAGCGGCGCGGAGAGCGCGTACGAATACAACGGTAAGTACGAGGGCATCATCCCGATGCTCCAGCGCCGCTACAAGGAATCGGACAGCGACGACATCCGCGAAGAGATCGAGCGGTTCATGACGCCGAAGAAGTGTCCGCAGTGCGAGGGCAAACGACTGAAGCCCGAAGCGCTGAGCGTGACGGTGGCGAATCGCTTCATCGATCAGATCGTCGCGCTGCAGCTTCGCGACGCTGCTGAGTTTTTTCAGGGCATCCAACTCTCGCCGCGTGAGGAATCGATCGCAGGCAAGATCCTCAAGGAAGTCCGCGATCGCCTCGGGTTTCTCAACGCGGTCGGAGTCGGCTATCTCACGCTCGATCGCAACGCCGCAACGCTTTCCGGCGGCGAAGCACAGCGCATTCGTCTCGCAACGCAGATCGGCTCGAAGCTCATGGGCGTGTTGTACGTGCTCGATGAACCGTCGATCGGTTTGCATCAACGCGACAATCGCAAGCTCATCGAATCGCTGCTCGAATTGCGCGACGTCGGCAACACGGTGATCGTCGTCGAGCACGACGAGGAAACGATCGAGACGGCCGATCACATCATCGATCTCGGGCCGCGCGCCGGTGTGCACGGCGGCAACATCGTCGCCGAGGGGACGCTCGAACAGATCACGACATTCCCGAGCTCACTCACCGCGAAATACCTGCGCGGCGAATTGCGCATCGACGTGCCGGTGAATCGGCGCGCTCTCGGCGAGAACAAACTCGTGATTCGCGGCGCGACGCAGAACAATCTCAAGAACATCGATGTCGAGTTTCCCCTCGGCGTCTTCATCGCGGTCACAGGCGTCAGCGGCTCCGGCAAGTCGACGCTCGTGAACGACATTCTCTACAAAGCTCTGTCGCGTCACTTCTACGACGCGCTCGACACGCCGGGCGAGCACAAACGCATCGACGGTCTCGAGCACATCGACAAAGTCATCGACATCGATCAGTCGCCGATCGGCCGCACGCCGCGCTCGAATCCCGCGACGTACACGCAACTCTTCGGCGAGATTCGCAATCTCATGGCCGCAACGCCCGAAGCGCGCATGCGCGGCTACGGGCCGGGACGCTTCTCGTTCAACGTGAAGGGCGGCCGCTGCGAAGCGTGCAAAGGCGACGGCCAGATCAAGATCGAGATGCACTTCATGCCGGACATCTACGTGAAGTGCGATGTCTGCAGCGCGAAGCGCTACAACCGCGAGACACTCGAGGTGAAGTACAAAGGCTTCTCCATCGCGGAGATTCTCGACATGACCGTGGAGCAGGCGACGGATGTGTTCCGCAATGTTCCACGCATCTACAACATCCTGCGCACGCTCGATGAAGTCGGCCTCGGCTACATCACCCTCGGACAATCCTCAACGACACTCTCCGGCGGCGAAGCACAGCGCGTGAAACTCGCGAAAGAACTCGCGAAACGCGCAACAGGCAAGACGCTCTACATCCTCGATGAACCGACCACCGGTCTGCACTTCGATGACGTGCACAAACTCCTGCACCTCATGCACGGCCTCGTCGATCGCGGCAACACGGTCGTGGTGATCGAGCACAATCTCGACGTCATCAAGACCGCCGATCACGTCATCGACCTCGGCCCCGAAGGCGGCGACGGCGGCGGCCTCGTAATCGCAAAAGGAACGCCGGAGCAAATCGCCAAAGTGAAGAGCAGCCCGACAGGCGTGTACCTCGCGAAAACGCTGAAAGACTCGGCCAAACGCGCGATGGTTTTGACGTAGGGTGAAGGGAGCGCCGACGTCTTCGGCGGCTGGCCCGCGGACGTCATCGTCCGCGTTGATCAACGGCGGCGCAGACGCCGCCGGACCAGCCGGTGCGGACACCGGCGCTCCACTTCCTCATCCTGCGTTACCCTTTCCCTCCTCATGCAGATCGTCTGCGTTCTGTTTCCCGAGTTCACGCAACTCGATCTCACCGGGCCGTACGAAGTCTTTCATCGTCTGCCGCGAACGGAGGTCGCATTGGTTGCGGCGACCTCCGATCCTGTTGCGAGCGAGGGCGGGCTGTCGATCGTGCCCACCGCCACGTTCGCCGAGGACATGGCTTGCGATGTCTTGTTCGTGCCTGGTGGTCCCGGCGTGAACGACGCGATGCTCGATGACACGTTCGTCGGATTCGTGAAGCGTCATGGTGAACGTGCCGCGTTCGTCACGTCCGCATGCACGGGCGCGTTGATTCTCGGCGCAGCGGGATTGCTTGCGGGATTCGAGGCCGCAACGCATTGGGCATCGATGGAGTATCTGCAGGCGTTCGGCGCGTGGCCGAAGAAAGAGCGCGTGGTGATGAGCGGCAATCGCATCACCGGCGGCGGCGTCACCGCGGGCATCGACATCGCGTTGCGAATCGCCGAGCAAACGCACGGACGCGCGGTCGCGGAGGCGGTGCAACTCGCAATCGAGTACAACCCGCAACCGCCGTTCGACGCGGGCTCGCCCGACACCGCGCCGAAAGAAATGGTCGATGCGGTGCGCGCGAAACTCGCGCCGATGCAGGAGCTTCGCCGCCGCGCGGTCGAAGAAGCGGCGAAGAAACTCTCGTCGTGAGCGTGCCGCGACTGTTCCTGCTCTCGCCCGCATCGCTCAACGGCTTGCGCGCGAAGCAACTGACGTCGCCGCGTGCGAAGTTCGATCTCGCGGTTCGCTATCGCAGCGAAGAGGGCGTCGAGATCGGCGACGCGTTCAAGTTCATGAGCTCTCTCTACTTTCGCGGCAAGATCGCGTACGCGCGTCGCTTCGCCGTGCCGTCGCCGATCATCGGCGGTGATGGAATCTTCGTCATCACCTCGGGCTATGGTCTCGTGCCGCCGGACTGGCGGCTCAACGAAGAGCGCATGAAGCGCATGCGCAAGATCGATATCGACGTGAGCGCGCGCAGCTACACGCGTCCCCTCAAAGAGCACGCGGAGCTGATCGCCGAAGCGCTCGACATGGATGGCCGCGACATCGAGGTCGTGCTCCTCGGCAGCGTCGCCACCGGCAAGTACGTCGACGTGTTGCGGCCAATCCTCGGTGATCGTCTTCGCTTCCCGAAACACTTCGCGGGACTCGGCGACATGGCGCGCGGCGGTCTCATGTTGCGCGCCGCGCGGTTAGGCGTGGAGCTCGAATACGTGACGCTCGATTCGAGTCGCAAGCGCGCACCCGGCGCGACTGGCAAAATGCCGGCGATCGACTGAAGAGCAACCGATGGCCACCACGAAACGCGTCGTCATTCCGGACGAGAAAGAAGCCGTCCTGAAGTTCGGCAAGAAAGAAGTTCGTCTCACGAACCTCGACAAGCCATTCTGGAAAACGCTCGGAATTACGAAGCGCGATCTGCTGCAGTACTACGCCGACGTCTCGCAGTGGCTGCTGCCGCATCTGCACGATCGCGCGATGGTGATGAAGCGTTATCCGAATGGTGCCGAGGGCGACTTCTTCTACATGAAACGCGCGCCGTCGCCGCGGCCGGAGTGGATCGAGCTCTGTACGATCGATCACGGCTCCGCGGGCATCATCGATTTTCCGATGATTCAGGATCTTCCCGCGCTCCTCTGGGTCATCAACCTCGGCTGCATCGATCTCAATCAGTGGTATGCACGATGTGACGATATTGATCGCCCGGACTATGTCCACTTCGATCTCGATCCGGGTCCCGGTGCGAACTTCGAGAAGGTGCGCAGCGTCGCGCTGCACGTGCGCGACATCATGAGTCAGCTCAACGTCGCGTCTTACGCGAAGACCACCGGCTCGAAAGGCATTCACGTCTACATCCCGATCGTGCACGGGCCGGTGCAGAAAGATGTGTGGACGTTCGCGAAGACGATCGCCGTCGAGCTCGAGCGCCGTCATCCCGACATCATCACGGCCGAGTATCGCAAGGTGAAACGACCGCACGGACGGGTGCTTGTCGACTACAACCAAAACGCGTGGGGCCGCACGCTCGCATCGATTTACTCGATTCGTCCCACGCCGTTCGCCGGCGTCTCCATGCCAGTGACATGGGATGAGCTCGAGCGCGGCGTGAAGATCGAGGACTTTCGCATCGACAACGCCGTCGCGCGTCTGAAGAAGACGGGTGACCTGTGGAAGCCGCTGCTCGCGAAGACGAAGCGTTTCGATCTGTTCAGCGTCGTGCGCTGATCAATTTCCGATCGCGCTGCCGTTCCCTTGCGCGGTGAAGCCCCACGGCGAAAGAGCGCCGCCGAGGATGCAGTAATCCTGATCACCGGGACTGAGCGGGAGATTCCTGCTGACGTTCCACAGCACAAAAGGCACGTCGCCGTAGCAGGGAATCTGCAGCCCGCTCTCGGTACTCTCGCTGAAGAAGATTTGCCACGTTGTCTCGCCGCCGAGGATCGACCATCGCACGTATTGCGAGGGAAACGTCGGGCCGTTGAGATAGTGCACGTCCGGCACCGGCGCCGCGATGTACACCTGATCGCCGGTCAGGACCGGCGCGCCGGGACTCGCGTTATTGCCGCTGGCGGGCTCGATCCAGAGTTGTATCGGCGATCCCGAAATGTACGCCCACTTCATCGCATCGTCGTATGTGAGTCCTTCACCGGCGGTGAATGTGTAGATCGCGGCATTGTTCGGGTTACCGGGCGAGCTGTATACAAGCGGCTGATTCAACGGCAACCCTCCCTTTCGATGGCTCGCATGGTCGATTACGGAAGCGGCGAATGCAAGACCACGTTCTCTCGTGACGTGAAACGGTTTCTGCTTCTGCTCACGCTCGTCTTTGCATTCACTGCAAGCGCGCAGACGGTGCGCATCACCGACAAACCGGCCGGTCTCGTGAAAGGCGTGTTGTACGTCCCGATCGCCGCGGACGAGCCGGTGCAACGATTGACGCTGTTCATCAACGGCGTGAAACACACCGAGGCGTTTGGAAGAGCGGTGACGGTGCAGGTGAATGTCGGCTACTACATTCGCCGTCTGCGAATGCGTGCGGTTGGATACGACGCGCAAGGCAACATCGTGGGTGAAGACGAGATGGTCGTGAACGATCCGCGGCCGCCGTTTCGCGTGAGTTTGCAGGGACCGATGGCGTGGCCGGAGAGCGGCAATGTCGAGTTGCATGCGAATGTGTTGCGACCCGCGGAGATCGCGATCAGCGGCGTCGATTTCTATGTCGGCGAAGAGAAGGTCGCAACGTCGATCGTTGCTCCGTACACGATCAACGTTGATGCGGCGAACTATCCTGGCGCGGTTTACGCGCGCGTCGCCGCGCGCACGACGAGCGGCGATGAAGCCAACGATGTGTTGTTCTTCGGCGATCGCGCGCACGCATCGACCGACGTCACGATTCAACAGATCCCGGTGTCGATCGCATCAGGCAAAGGTCCGCTGCGCCTCGATCAACTTTTGCTGATCGACAACGGCACGCCGCGGCCGATCGAGAATCTCATCGCCGCGAGCGATCAGCCGCTGAATGTGATTCTGCTGATCGACTACTCGCAATCAATGCTCGAAGAATTGCCGGTGGTGAAAGCCGCGGCGAAGCAGTTCGCGAAGACGCTGCTGCGCCCGCAGGATCGCATCGCCGTCGTCGGCTTTCATCAACAGACGTTCTGGCTCACGGGCTGGACGAACGATTGGAACAACGCGGCCGCGGCAGTCGATCGCGTGAAGCCGATCGGCGAGACGCATCTCTACGACAGCGTGATCGAAATGTTGTACGAAGCGCAGAAGCGTCCCGGACGACAAGCGCTCGTCGTGCTGACCGATGGCGTCGATCAGGGCAGCAAGTTCACGCTCGATCATCTCGTGCACTACGCGCGTTACGCGGGCGTGCCGGTGTATCCGATCGTGAAGAACAAATCGCTCTCACGCTGGATGAAGCTCGGCGTCGGACGATTGCAGGCGCGACGACTCGCATCGATCGCCGAAGACACAGGCGCGACGTACTTCATCATTCAAAGCGAGCGCGAGCTCGGCAACGTGTACGCGCGCATCGCGCAGGAGCTGATGCAGCAGTATCAGATCGTGTTCCACAGTGAGAGCGACATCGCGGATCAGTGGAGACCGCTGAAGATCGAGTCGCGCGGCGGGCAGAGCCTGAGAGCGCCGAAGGGATATTTTCCGTAGCGGGTTTGCCGGAGCGGCACGTTCCATGAACAACGCCCCGCCGAGTGGATCACGGCGCACCGCTTTTTCCGGAGCCTCCGAAACGGCATCGCATTCACCGCGGACTGACTGAACGTCAGGAGCACATCTTCACGTGGCTCGCGGTGATCTTCGTGTTGCTGTACGGCACCGCGTGGGTCGCAGCGATCTCGCAGATTCACGAACAGCAGCGCGCACCGACGACGTTCGGCGACCCCGCGAACGTTCCGGCAGTCGCACCAACGACGCCGGTCGCGAGCGTCACCGGCAACATCTTCGGCGCGGTCGCACCAAAAACTCCCGCGCTCAATGAAGCGCTGCTCGAGTTTCTCGATCCGTTGCGCGGCGAGAGCGGCGAGCTTCGTTACGTGCCGACATTACCCGGCGAGCAGATTTCGCAAAACGCGCCACCGGGCGCGAAGGCGGTAATCGAAGGTGGATCGGGTGAAGATCTCAGCGCGCCGGACAAGAGCGGCATCTACAAGTTCGCGGTGGAGATCAACAAAGCGTCGCGCGCGATCAACGACCTCAGCATCGTCACGCTCGTGCCGCGCTCTGAGAAGCGTTCGGGCCGCATCGGTTCGTATTTTCTCGGCAGCTGGCCGTGGGAAGCCGGCGGCACGCCGCGCTCCGATCGCTACGCGCCGCCGAGTGGCTTCATCGAAGTGACGCGCGACAATCAGGACTTTCAGGTGTCGGAGCATTTCAAGCTGCGCGACTTCCTGACGAAAGATCAGCCGAATGTGTGGCCGAAGTATCTGCTGCTCGATCCGTTGCTGATCGACAAGCTGGAGCTCACGATTCAGGAGCTCGAGCGACAAGGCGTGCGCGTCGATCGCGTGTTCGTGATGAGTGGATTTCGTACGCCGCGCTACAACCACAGCGGCGGCAACACCGCGGGACGCGCGAGTCTCAGCAGGCACATGTATGGCGATGCGGCGGACGTGTACGTCGACAACAACGCGGACGGGTTTCCCGATGACATCACCGGCGACGGCCGCGTGACGGTGAAAGATGCGGAGCGCATGGCGCAGGCGGCGGAGATCGTGGAGCGTCGTTATCCGCGTCTGGTCGGCGGAATCGGCGTGTATGTCGCGTGCTGCGGGCACGGTCCTTTCACACACATCGATGTCCGCGGCGTTCGCGCGCGCTGGAGAGGTACCGGAAATGGGTAGTGAACAGAGGAGGTAACGTGACCACAGAAGTAAATTGCCCCGAGTGTCAAAGTCCTCGCACGGATTCCTCGGCGGTTTGCCCGACGTGCGGCGCACCGCCGGTGGGCGCGGGAGAAAAACGCGGGGTCGAAGAGGAAGTGCGCTCGAATGATCTCGAGCCTTACGTGACGCTGCGCTACATCGCGCGGCTGTTCAAAGTGCTCGCGGTGCTGATGGTGATTCTGCTCGTCGGTGAGATCTTCGTGACGGTGACGACCGATACGTTTTCATTGTCCGATCTCATCGGACGCATCACGCAGTTGCTGGTGCTCGCAGGATTGATGTGGGGCGGCGGCGATCTCACGCTCCTCGGCATCGACGCCGGTCATGACCTGCGCGTGGCGCGCATCCTCCTCGGGCGAATCAACGCCGAATTGCATCGCCGCGGTCTGGACGAAGAAAAGAAATAGTGGAGCGGCGGGCTCTCAGCCCGCCGGCTTCATCCACGCATCAATTCTTCCTTGCGCTCGGCCATCGCGATTCCGAGCTCGCGCAGCTCGTCGCGATCCATGAGTTGTTTCGCGCGCGGGAACATGTCTTCCTCTTCCTCGTCCGCGTGATGCTCGACGAGCTCGCGCAACACTTTCGCCTTCGCTTTGAGATCCTCAGGCGACTGTCCCTGCTCGGTGGTCGGCATCACCATGTCGACGACGTGATGCTCCTGCAGCGCTTCCCAGTACATCGTCTTGTCGTCTTTCTTCTTCGACGCATCGAGGTACGCGGGATAGAAGATCTCTTCTTCGATCGTCGTGTGAACTTTCAATTCCTTCTCGACCTGCGCGAGCAACTTCTCGCGACGCGCACCGCTCGCGTTCTCGAGTGATGCGAGCAACTCGCGCACACGATCGTGATCCTGCTTCAGCAACGCGATCGCATCGAGCGGCTTCGCGGATGTTTTCTTCGATGATGATTTTTTTGATGCGGACTTCTTCGACGGCATCGTTGATCCTCCGCGGCGCGGAAGATCACGACACATGCCACCTGTCATCCCGAGCGGGAGCATGTCATCCCGAGCGGGAGCATGTCATCCCGAGCGGGAGCGAGGGATCCGGGGCTCGGGTGGCGGCACGAGGCACGCGCGAAGTTCATGTCACGCCGAGCGGGAGCGAGGTGCCTGGGGGCTCGGGTGGCGGCACGACGCACATGCTTCGCGCCACACACCCACCCAGGTCCCTCGCTACGCTCGGGATGACAGGGGAAGTTCGTGTCACGAGGCACATGTTTCGCGCCATCCACCCACCCAGGTCCCTCGCTACGCTACGCTACGGTTCCACGATCGAGCGCGAGAGCGTTTCGCGCAGTTCGCGGAATGCGTTCTCGGGCGGGATGCCGAGCTCGCGGCAATTCGCGGCGCGTTTGATCAGCGTCTCCGCGGTTTTCTCGTCGAAGATGCGCGCGTCGACGGCGCGATGGTTCAGCTCCACGAATGCGAGCAGCGTCGCGAGTGCGACTCGGCGGTTGCCGCCTTTGAACGGACGCGCCTGCAACAACGCAAAGACGAGCGCGGCGGCTTTGTCGGAGAACGTGGGATAGGCCTCGCGGCCGAGGGTGGTGATTTGGGGACGATTGACGGCGGAGACGAGCGCGTACTGCGAATCGACCACACCGGGATGCGCCGCGTTGCCGCCGAACTCCGCGGAGACGGCGCGATGCAACTCGATGATGTCCTGCGTCGAAAGATACCGAACGCCGGCGTCAGTCGGTGAGCTTGCGGAAAGCGTTGGGGTACTTTTTGACTGCACGGGTGAAGGCGTCGGCGACGACGGGGTTGGAGAAGGGGCCGTTGCTGGCTGGGGCCGCGGCGCCGCGACTTCGCTTTTCGCTGGCGGCTTCTTTGGCGCTGCCGGCTTCTTTGGAGGAGCCGCGGCTGCTGCTTTTTTCGGAGGCTGCGGTTTTGGCGGCGCCGGACTTTTTGTCGCTGGCTTCGCTGCCGCTGCTTTTGGGGACGCTTTTTTCGGGGCTGGCTTTGGCGCCGGCTTTGACTTCGTGGGCTTTGCCGTTGCCTTTTTCGGTGCCGGCTTTGAGGGCTTTGCTGCTTTCTTCGGCGCCGCTTTTTTGCTGACCTGAGGCTTTGCTGCTTTTGACTGTTTTGGCTTTGGTTTTGTCGCCATGCGTCATTTCAGTCCTCAGGCCGATATCGTAGTCCCCTTAAGTGTCTGAGTCAATGTGATTTAGGTCCGCATCACTCTTTGACCCATCAATTGCGGAAACTAGCGTATCGCGCTAAGTCACTGAAAAGACACAGCGTTACCGGAAAGCCGACCTGCACTGAATCTTGTGCATCATTCGGTTTCGGCGGAAGCGCCGGCGTCGCCACCTGACCCTTCCTCGAACATCGGCTTCGCGTCGATCGCCAGAAACTCTTTGCCTTTCCCGGTCACGGCGAAGCCATCGCCATCAGCCGCGAGAAAACCCTTGGACGTGAGTCCAACCGCTGGCGACTCGCCGCCGCCGGCCGGATGTTTGATTGCCTGGATCGTCTCGACGGTAAGCCGGTCGGCATTCAGCCGCCGGAACTCCTGAAGCACGCGGATCTCCGCGGAGGTGAGGTCGTGAGGCAGGATGATCGGCATTTTTAGATTGTAGTCGGTAGTCGGTTGTCGGTAGTCGGGAGAACCGCTTCGCCGAGAGCGACGTGGGCGGTGGCGGCCTCCCGACTACCGACTACCTTCCCTCCTGACACCGCGGACACCAATACGTTCCGCGCGCGTCGCGTCCCTGTTTCGCGAACTCGATCGGCGTTCCGCACTTGCGGCACGGCTTCCTTCCTCTTCCAAAGACGTATTGCTGTGCGCGCGGATCGAGGCTGAATGTCGTGATGCGCGCGGGCGATCGCTTCGCGACGTTCGCGACCATGATCTTGCGCGCGTGTTTGAGGATGCGTGCGAGGTCATCGTCACTGAGATCGCGAACGCGTGTGAACGGATTGATGCGCGCGATGAACAGCAGCTCGCTTTTGTATTCGTTACCGATGCCGGAGACGACGCGCTGATTGAGCAGCACGTCCGCGATCTCTTCATCGGGTCGCGCGCGAATTCGGCGCAGCGCTTCATCGAAATCGAATTCATCGCCGATGAGATCGGGACCGATGAGACGCATGTCGTCCTGACGCGCGAGGCTTTGCGTGTCGTGAAACTCCGCGACCGGCACGTTGAAGCCGACAGCGATCCAGTCGTTCGTCTCGATGACGATGCGCATCTCGCCGCGTGCGATGCGCCACGGCTCGCCTGGTTTGTACAGATGCCACGAGCCGTGCATGCGCATGTGCGTGCGCAGATGCAGATCGCCGGAGAAATGCATCAACAGATTCTTCCCCACGGCTTCGACGCTCTCGATCATGCGGCCGGCGAGCGGCGCATCTTCATCGACGCGTGCGAGCGCGGGAAACACCGTTTCGAATCGCGTGATCGTGCGACCCGCGAGCGCCGCGTGCAACGTGCGAGCGGCGCGATGGATCGTATCGCCCTCAGGCATGCGCGACCGCTCTCAGTTGATACCCCATCGCCGTCGCAGCGAACCCTTCCTCGATGAGGAACGATGCGAGCGGCGAACGCGCGACCGGCTCGTCATTCACTTCGACGATGAGCATCGCGCGGCGCGGACCTTCTTTCACCAGCGATGCAAGCATTCGCGCAATCGCACGCGCGACATTCGTGCGCGATGGTTCGTCTTCGGGCAGAAACACGAGCAGTTGTTTCTCGCCGCGCGAGATGTAGCAGCTCATCATCCCGTTCACGAGAATCACGTTTGCGCCGACGCTGCGCGACAAACCCCACGGCGACTCCGGCCACGGCACGATCGCGCCGTACGGATTCGCGGGATCAGTTGCGGCGAGCATTACGACCTCGATCGACTCCGGCTCATCTTTCATCGTGCGCAACAGATCGATTGCGCCAGCGCTCGCGAATTGCGTCGCGCCGAGTCCCGCGACGAAGTAGCCGCGCCGAATGCGTCCCGCGTCTTCCATCGCTTTGAGAATCGGATAGACCGCGGAGAATCCGCCGTTGATGTTCTCGAGATGCGGCGCCTCGCGTGTGACGATGCCGTAGCGTGACAACAGTTGTTGCGCGAGCGCGTTCGCGCGTTGCGTGTCCGAGCCGGCAGGCGGAGGCACGAGCGACCATCGACCTTGCGTCGACGGCGGTGCCACGCGACGCGAGCGAAATCGCGCGCCGGTGCGCTGCGGCGTCTTCGGTCGCGTGAATGCGCGCAGCGCGTGGAACGTGTCGTTCGTGATCGCGCCTTTCCAGACGAGATCCCACAGCGCGTCGACGAGCTCGCCCGGAAAGCCGCCGATGTCGAGTTGCATCTGCGTGAAGAACGACGCACCGCGTCCACGCAGATAGTCGAGGATCGGCGACTCGACGTCTTCGCCGCGGCGATGCAACAGCGGCAAATGATCGGTGAGATACAGCGCGATGCGACCATCATTCGATCCGAGCGGCTCGACGCCGACCCACACGATCTCACCAGCAGCACTGAGCGTATCGAGATCCGACGGCTTGTAGTCTGCGACGCGCGACGCAAGGATCTCACTCTCAAAAATCGATGCGGCCATCGGAAAGCCCTGCAGCGTTTCGATGACTTCGAGCAATGCATCGAGACCGCGTCGTTTGCGCGTGACGCTCTGCCAGTTGAGAAACAAACGCGCAAGCGATGGTGGATCGACGGGCTCTGCTTCCTTGCGAAGCTTTGCGAGAGACCGGCGACGGATGGTCTTCAATCCATCGACTTCGCACCACTCGCGCTGCGTGCCGCCGGGACGGAACTCGCCTTCGATCAATCGTCCGCGCTCGACGAATCGTTCGAGCGCGTGCGTGATGACCGCGATGCCGAGTCCGTAGCGACGGGCGACATCGTTCGGAGTGAATGGACCGTGCGTGCGCGCGTAGCGCAGCACGAGATCGCCGATCGGATCCTGCACTGGTTGCAGGTAACGCTCGGCGATGCCGGTGGGCATGGGTGTGCCGAGGGCATCGCGATAGCGGGACGCGTCCTCGGTGGCGATGAAACGCTTTTCGCGCGCGATCGTCACTTCGAGAATGCGGCGGGATTTGACGAGATCCTTGATCCACTGAAGTGGCGCTTCAGTGGTTCGCAGCGCAATCTCCTCCGCGCTCAAATCCCCCAGTCGCAACAACAAATCATGCAGCGCGTCCGCGCTCCTCGCCTTCCTCGACTCGTCGAGATGCTGCAGTTCCAGCTCCGTTTGCGCGAGCGCTTCTTCATCGAGCAGCTCGCGCAGTTCCGGCTCGCCTAACAACTCGCGCAACTGCGATTGATCGATCGCGAGTGCTTGCGCGCGGCGCTCCGCGAGTGGCGCATCACCGTCGTAGAGAAAATTCGCGACGTAGCGAAACAACACCGACGCGGCGAACGGCGACGGCTTCTGCGTGTCCGCCGTGTGCACGCGAATCGTGCGCGCACGGATCTTGCGCGTCAGCTCCACGAGCGCGGGTACATCGAACACATCGCGCAGCGTTTCGCGATACGCCTCGAGAATGATCGGAAACGAGCCGAAACGCGACGCGACCTGCAGCAGGTCGTACGCGCGCTTGCGTTGCTGCCACAGCGGCGTGCGGCCTTGAATGCGCGTACGCGGCAGCAGCAGCGCACGCGCGGCGGCCTCGCGAAACTTCGCCGCGAACATCGAGCTCGCGCCGAGTTGCCGCAGCAGCAACTGCTCGACTTCATCGGGATCGGGAAGCACGAGCTCCGCGGGCGGCGGCTGATCGGTTTCGGGAAAGCGCACGATGAACCCATCGTCGGCCCACATCGTCTCGACATCGATCGCGAGCTCGTTGCGCACCTTCGCCGTGACGGCCATCGCCCACGGCGCGTGAATGCGTCCGCCGAACGGCGTCAGCACGCACACGCGCCAGTCGCCTAACTCATCGGTCACGCGTTCGATCACGATCGTGCGATCGTCCGGCACCGCATTCGTCGCATCTTCCTGATCGCGCAGGTAGTGCAGAAAGTTTTCGGCCGCGAGCTTGTCGAGATCGTGGCGCGTGACGAGACGCTCGACCGCCGCGCCGGGCTTCATCTCGCGAATCTCGCGCACGAGCTTTCCGATCGCCTCGCCAAACGGAACCGTTCGTTCCGCGGCATCCGCTTTCCAGAACGGCATCTTTCCCGGCTCGCCCGGTGCGGGTGTGACGATCACGCGATCGTGTGTGATCTCCTCGATGCGCCACGTCGACGCGCCTAACATGAACGTGTCGCCCGGCGACGACTCGAACACCATCTCTTCATCGAGCTCGCCGACGCGCGCCGACTGATTCTTCTCCGCGCCCGCAAGGAACACGCCGTACAACCCGCGATCCGGAATCGTGCCGCCGCTCGTGATCGCGATGCGCTTCGCACCTTGTCGCGCGGTGAGCGTGTTCGCGACGCGATCCCACGTGAGACGCGGACGCAGCTCCGCGAATTCATCGGAGGGATACAAACCGCTGAGCATGTCGAGCACGCCTTCGAATGCGCCGCGCGACAATTCCGCGAACGGCGCGGCGGTGCGAATGACGCGATAGAGATCGTCGACGCTCCAGTCGTCCATCGCGACCATGGCCACGAGTTGCTGCGCGAGCACATCGAGCGGATTGCGTGGATAACGAGTCGGCTCGATGAGTCCCTGATGCATCGCATCCGCAACGGCCGCGCAGGCGATGAGATCGCCGCGAAATTTCGGAAAGATGATGCCGCTCGATTCCGCGCCGACCTGGTGACTCGCGCGTCCGATGCGCTGCATGCCGCTGGCGATCGACGGCGGCGCTTCGATCTGAATGACGAGATCGATCGCACCCATGTCGATGCCGAGCTCCAGCGACGACGTTGCGACGAGCGCCGGCAATCGTCCCGATTTCAACGCGTCTTCGATCTCGACGCGTTGTGCGCGCGCGATCGAGCCGTGATGCGCCTGCACGAGTTGTTCGCCTGCAAGTTCATTCAAGGCGGCCGCGAGTCGCTCCGCGAGTCGTCGCGAGTTGACGAAGATCAACGTCGATGTGTGCGCGCGAATCAATTCGAGGAGCCGCGGATGAATCGCGGGCCAGATCGACGCGGACTTTGGTCCTGCCGACGCAGGACCACTCGCGATCTCGGTCTCCGCGAGCTTGGCCATGTCTTCGACCGGGACTTCGACGCGAAGCGTGATCTTCTTTTTCTCGCCGGTGTCGACGATGGTGACGGGGCGAAACGAAGTGCGAATGGGATCGGCAAATTCGGTCTCCAGGTGGAGCGGCGGGCTCTCAGCCCGCCGGTTGCCGATCGATTCGGCGGG
>JACZCU010072280.1_pt1 | contig 15849 bp, 21 predicted proteins | sample 8641851 | NCBI WGS metagenome assembly JACZCU01 (sample SAMN15324605, study PRJNA640507) | soil metagenome | isolation source: monocropping sugarcane control | place: China: Luxin town, Laibin City, Guangxi Province | collected 2019-07-25 | depth 10cm m | reverse complement strand
TTTGTACATGTTAGGTAATTGCTCCTCGTATGACTACATCCTACAATAGAATCATAATCAGTGGAGGTTACTATGGCGCAAGATCAGAAGTCAGTGAACGTTAATTTCAACGTCGACCCGAACAAGGTGCGAGTGTTGTACGCCGATTCATATTTAATCGCCAACAACGAGCACGTCGTCGTCTTCAATTTTGCTCAGGCTCTGCCCGATCCGTCGCAGCAGAACATCGTCGCTCGAATTGCCCTGACCAAAGCCCAGGCCAAAGAGTTTCTAAAGAACCTGAATGACCATATGGAGAAATTCGAAGTTTAGGCGTATTTGTTGAATGCGGCGAATCCGAGTTGTCTCGGGTCCGGAGCGTGTATCCCCCGCGTATCAATATCCCAGGTCAGGGTGGTGACTGCATGGCACGCGGCTTCCTCGTCAAAGGTATAAAAACCCTCGACGCTTGTATCATACACATGTCTGAAGCGCTGGACGATCCCGTCCGGCGGCCATTCCCAGCCTTTTCGTTTATCAGCGATCTGTTCCAACAGACCTTCTGACGTATCGGCGACGCAGACTTCAACGAGCGGCAGGCCAGTCGGTGCCATGTGCAGAGTTGGGCTACAACCAATATGTGTACCGTCGGTATCAATAAGCATCAGCCAGGTGTCAAACTTCCACTCCTTTGCTTCTTCGCGCCCGGTGTCTGTATCAGTCGGTATTTTGCTCCTGAGGAGCATCATGCTCGTAAAACGCTTGGGAAAGCTTGCCCGCAGCAAAATGCCGGTCAGGGCAGACATGTAGGCACATTCGCCCTGCGTTGCTCGCACTGCGGATTCGCGGAATCGCGTCATCGTTATATCGTCCGGACTAGGCGTATCTAACAAAATACGGTGTTGCCATTCCAGCCAGGCTTGCGTGACGTGAATCACCGCGCTCTCCGCGGTATGTTCAACGATTGTTGCACTTGATAGTGTAGGCCCGGCCGGTGTCTCAAAAGTTCGCATTAGAGATAGATTATAGTACACCTGTCAAAAGAATATCTGAAAACGCACAAAACCGACATCGCCGAAGAGCTGGCGGACACGCTGCATTGTCTGCTGTTGATATCACATGATCTGAACGTCGACCTCATCGCCGCGTTCGAAGAAAAAATGACTAAAAATGAAGCCAAATACTCAGTCGAGAAGGCCAAAGGCATCCACAAGAAGTATACAGAACTAGCAGACTAGCAAAGCATGATGAGCCAACCTTAGGTCAAGCATGTACATAGTAGTCTTGAAAAATTAGAATTAGGATCGCGCTAATTCTAATATTTGCCAGAAAATTAGAACACAACGTTTTCTAGTGTTCAACTGCCAGCCCACATGCTCTACACAGACTTTACGATCTTAGAAAACATAGCTACCAACCCAGAAAGATCCATGCTCTCGGCCGCAAGCCGCGACGCCAAGACCCATCACCGCGACTTCACTGCCATGATGGCAATTAGCAATGTCGAAACCCTGTCGAAATATTACGAGATTTTCCGTCGCAAGAAGCTGGCTGGCGAGCACAACTTGCGCATCGCAACCATATTCAGCTATGCCGCGAACGAGGACGACAAAAATGCCGACAGCATGTTGGACGACGATCCGCAGTTAAATTTGTTCGAACACGTGAACCAGCATTCGCGGGACAAGCTGGAAAGCTATATTGCCGATTACAACCAGATGTTTGGCACGAGCTATAGCACGAAGGATAGCGAAAGCTTCTACAACTACTACCGCAATATTGCTGAGCGTGTGAGGGCACGCGAGATCGACCTGCTGCTAGTCGTCAATATGTTCCTGACTGGCTTCGACAGTAAGACGCTCAACACGCTTTATGTTGACAAAAATCTACGCTACCACGGTCTGATTCAGGCATATTCGCGCACCAACCGGATACTGAACGAAACAAAATCTCAGGGAAACATCGTCGTTTTCCGCAACCTGAAGAAGGCAACCGACGAAGCGCTGGAGCTGTTTGCGAATAAAGCAGCACAGGAAGATGTATTCTTGCTACCGTATAGATCGTATGTCCAGGAGTTTAACGAAGCGCTTGAGCAGTTGCGTATGATGGCACCCGATCCGCAAGTTGTCGACAAGCTGCCTGACGAAGATGCTGAGCGAGCTTTCGTAGAAGTATTTCGAAATATCTTGCGCTTACGTAACGTAGTAGTATCTTTTGCTGACTTCTCGTTTGCCGATCTAAACATTGACGAGCAGACACTGGAAAATTATAAGGGCAAATATCTGGATATCTACGACAAAGTCAAAAGCGATAACGCCAAGGACAAGGTGTCTATTCTTGATGATATCGACTTCGAGCTGGAACTAACGCGTCGGGACGAAGTGAACGTCAGCTACATCCTGCGACTGATTGCGCGCATGGTCGGTGCCGACGAAGAAACCCAAACAGGGCTGAAGAAAATCATATTCGATACCATGTCCAATACCGCTGAGCTACGTAGCAAGCGTGAGCTGATTGAACGCTTCATTAACGGAACCCTGCCCGATATCAGCGAAGCTGACGATGTAGAAGGCAAATTTGCCGAGTTTGTGAGCGAAGAGCAAGTGCGTGAGTTTCGCCAAATATGCGAAGAGGAAGGCTTGGACAGTGAAAAGGCACAGACACTACTTGACCGTTATGTCTACAACAGACGTCCGCCACGCGATCATGAGCTAGATGAACTACTAGTACATAAACCAAGCATTCTCGACCGTGAAACAATAATCCAGCGCGTCAAAGCACGTATCACCGGTTTCATTCAGACATTCATTGAAGGTATCTAGATGGCAGGCAATAAGGTTAATGGTGATGCGGGCGAATCAGATGTAGTTGATAAAGTATTGTGTCCAAATTGTGGCAAGAAGCTTATGTTGTTGCCGCCGAATTATCCTATGTGCGATGTGCAGTGTACCGGTTGCAACTTTCGGGCACAGATAAAGACCAATCGGCACAAACCAATGAGTGAAATCTTTGGTGCAGGGTGGGATGTCACTGACAAGGTTCTCAAATCAGGCTATTTAATGCCCTCTCTTATCGCAAATTATGTATGGGTTGATAAGACGGGCGAGCATCAAGAGATTCGCTTTTATCCGTTTATCCCAAAGGTAAATCTTCGCAAACGCCAGCTCTCAGAGACTGCACGTCGTGCTAATTACAGGATGTTCAACTATGTTGGTCTGGATCGTTTGCCGTACTTCACTCTATTACAGCGATGAACATCTATCTGGATATCGATGGGGTGCTGCTGGCCAACGAGAGGCAGGCGGCGGAGGGCGCGGATGAATTTCTGCAGGCTGTACTGGAAAAACATCCCGACTCAACATACTGGCTGACGACGCATTGCTGGCGCGGGGAGAATAATGCGCTTGAAGTGCTTCGGGCCGTGCTGAAGCCGCAAACGGTAGAGTTGATCAAGCACATAAAGCCGACGGAATGGGACGAGCTGAAAACCGACTCGATAGATTTCTCGCAACCATTCCTCTGGTTCGACGACGACCTAATGGACGAAGAGCGCGATGTGCTGGCCGCGCATCAAGCGCTGGGCGGCTGGGTTGGTGTTGATTTAGCGAACAAGCCAAACCAACTTCAGGAACTGGCTAAGCGTATTTTTGCAGACAGTCACTATTCGCCCTCTCGATGGCCCTAGCGGGTTCAAGCGGTCCGTCCTCTAACAGATGAGAAAAATGTGAATCTGCTGGCGGGAGTGCTTATTTCATGACCGTTTGGTTGGCTACCACGAGCCAGTCGTCTAACGCTTTCATGTGCTGCTGTTTTGCCTTCTTCTGGGTTCTATAACCTCTGTAATTAGTGTCCATGAGGGAGCGCTTGAACCACAGCGCGAGCAGAACTATGACGACCCCGAACGGGCCGCTGACGATAATCACGATTACTGCCATAGCGATATAGGGCGCTTTTTCAAACATAAACTTTGTGAATTTTATGAATCCTAGGTGCCGCTTGTAGCTGCGTATGTCTTTAGTCTTTTCTGTTAGGCTATGAGCATTGAATTCGCTAGGTATCTTTCGAAGCCTATGTTCGGAATAACTACGAAACACGGCCCATATAATCAACACTACTATTCCCGCCACTACCATGACTAAATTATATGGCATCAATGCGTTCAATAACTGGGCGAAAATTGGCCTGACGCGCAATCGTTATATATACAAGCGCTCAATATCACTTTGTAACTGTGGCGGATGTCACGGTAGGTTCTGGCGGGCGGGCGTATAGTGTAGGGATGTTATATGAGGAGGAAGATATGGACGATGACGAAATAACTGAGAAGAAAACATATTACGTCAAAAAGTATGTAAATAATGGCGGGGGAGTGGGTTTTGCGTACTTCCTGGGAATGATTGGCGCGGCGGTGTATTACGTGCAGCAGGCGACAACGTTTGGCGGCGATATTATTGGCCTACTGAAAGCGCTGGTGTGGCCGGCATTTCTGATCTATCATTTGTTCGTGCTGGTGCATGGATAGTGAACTTTTCTACGGTGTTATGGTCATGGCTTTGCGTGCGAAATATAAAAGCGCCAGCGCGTATGGCTGGCGCTTTTACTATATCTTAGCCAACTAGTAGCTGTCAGTGCTGTCGATGAGCCCATCGTCCGATTCATGCTTCTTGGCCTTCATATCGGCTTTCACATCATCCATCTTCTGGTTGGCCTGACCTTTGTATTCGTGCATTTTATCGTTCATAGTGTCCATCGTGTTCTTTACTTTCTTGCGTACGTTTGCCATATATCCCTCCTTCGTTAGTAACTTCATACTATGCCAAACGACGCGACAATGCAGTAAAATTACAGACAGGCGGGCCGAGCCTATCTTTTAGTAGCATACGGCGTATGTATCTGGATGTGGTAGGATGGAAATACTGATGAAGTTATTTTTGCGTAGTTTCGGTTTCTCTTCCGGCATTAGTTTGCTGGTGTTTGGCTATGTGCTTGTAGCGATGGGTGTTGGCGCAGGAGTGGTGACGCTGATCCTGGCGGCAATAGAATTGTCGTTCAGTTTTGACAATGCGGTCATCAATGCCAAGATCCTGGCGCATCTCAATCAGTTTTGGCGCAAATTATTCCTCAGCCTGGGCATTATCATTGCCATATTCGGCGTTCGCGCGCTGTTGCCGGTTCTGATAGTCGGTTTGACGGCGCGGCTTCCATTGGGTGACGTGGTTGATCTGGCGCTCCACAACCCAACGCACTACGCAGAGCATCTGGAGGCAGCGCGTCCGGCGATTACGGCGTTTGGCGGCGCCTTCTTGCTGATGCTATCGCTGCATTTTTTTATCTCTGACCGGGAAATACACTGGATCAAGACAATAGAACGGCCGCTGAGTCGCTATGTACGCTGGTGGCTGCCCGCGTTGGTCGCGGCAATTATCGTCGTGGGGCTCGCGTACGTGCCCGGCAATCATGATCCGCAGGTTGCGCTTGCCGCGGGACTGGTTGGGCTGGCGGCGTATATGGTTATCAATGGATTTATCGCCGTTATGAACCGGTTCTTTGGCAATGGTACTACAGGCGAGCGGATCGGCTGGGCTGCATTTGCGACGTTTATGTACCTGGAAATACTGGACGCAAGCTTGTCGTTCGACGGCGTGATCGGAGCGTTCGCCATTACAAACAGCGTCATTCTGATTGCAGCTGGTTTGGGTATCGGCGCTGTCTGGGTTCGATCGCTAACGGTGTATATGGTGAAACACAAGACACTCGAGGCATACAAATATCTTGAACACGGCGCCCACTACGCGATTACCGTCTTGGCTGTCACGATGCTACTCGGCGTGGTTGTCGAAGTGCCGGATTTTCTGACAGGTGTGCTGTGTCTGGGTTTGCTTGCAGCAGCGGCCATTACATCCCGCCAAGCGCTTGATGACACGACGCGTCATGTTGCACGATGATCTGTCGCTCCTGAATAATGCTTCAGTCATCGTTGCGCCGCGACTGCTTGGCTGCTACTTGATACGCGAGCTTAACAACCAGAAATTAATCGGCAAAATCGTTGAGACCGAAGCCTATGACCAGACCGACGCGGCGAGCCACAGCTACCATGGTAGAACAGCCCGCACGGATGTCATGTTTGGTCCGTCCGGCCATTTGTACGTGTATTTTACCTATGGTATGCATTACTGCTGCAATGTCGTAACCGGGCCGGAAGGGCGCGGCTCGGCCGTTTTGATTCGGGCTATCGAACCGCTGGAAGGCATAGAAGTTATGAGGCAAAATCGCCATGGTGTACCGGACAATAACCTAACGAACGGCCCAGCCAAAGTCTGTCAGGCGCTTGCCATCGGCATGGGGTTGAACGGGCACGACTTGCGCAAGCAGCCGCTGAGGTTACAGCTGCGGCCGCCGCTTTCCCGGAACGTGATTGCCCATTCACCCCGCGTCGGCATTACAAAAGCCGTTGATAAACCGTGGCGGTTTTACGTGCGTGAGTTGTAGGTGTCCAGGCTGTATTCATGTCAAGCAGATTTTCCGTTGCCGCGCCAAGCGCAAGCACTTATACTGAATTTGGAAGTAAGAGACTTCCATATGACCCGGGGCTGCCTCGGGTCACTATGCTTTCTGGGTGGTGCACGTTTGGCAGAGCCCGACGAGTTCTATTTGATGGTCAGTCATCGTAAACCGTTGTTGTGTGGCAAGCAATGCTAAGGTTCGTTCAAGGGATATATTTTCGGGCAGCGGAATAACCCGCCCGCATAGCACGCATGACATGTGATGATGGTGGCTGGTGAACGCATCGGTAAGCTCCAGCTTGTATTTCCAGCCGATGCGTAACCGCCGGGCTATGCCCAGCTCCTCGAACAGCTGTATGGTACGGTACACACTTGCGCGGTCCGCTGATTTGCATTGCCGTATGAGTTCGGCTATCGTTTGCGGCTCCTTGCCTTGGAGCGCGCCGAACACGGCGCGGCGCGATGCTGTCAAGCTGCTGCCGCTTGCGTGCAACGTGAGTTTCAGGTGCTCTACAGGATCTGTCATGGGCGCAATTGTATCAAAAATTGCGACAAATTTGCAAAATTAATCGTCAGCTCATACACTCATGGACATGATAGTCATATTGCTTACGATTGCGGCTGCGGCAGCCGCGCTAGCCGGTGGTCATATCGCAATTAAGAGCCGCAGCCAGTTGCACCTGGCGATGGCACTGACGTCCGGGTTAGTGCTCGGGCTCGTGGCGTTCGACCTATTGCCGGAGATTTTCAATATTGCGAATACCGAGCACCTGGACCCGGTCTGGCCGATGATTATGTTCACCGCGGGCTTTCTGACATTTCATATTGTCGAGAAATTTATCCTGGTCCACCAGGGCAGCGAAGACGACTACGGCCCGCATCGCCACCCGCAACTCGGCGTCATCCGTGCCGTCGCACTGTCCGGGCACAGCTTTCTGGACGGGCTGAGCATCGGTGTTGGTTTCCAGGTCAGCACGGCCGTTGGTACGGCCGTAGCGTTGGCGGTTATCGGCCACCGTTTCGCGGATGGCTTCGACACAGCAAACTACATGATATTTCATCAAAACAGCATTTCGCGGATCAATAAGCTTTTGGGGGTAGTAATCGTTATGCCCGTCTTGGGTGGGCTGACAAGCCTGGTCATAACACTGTCGGAGGCGACGCTGGCAATCTACCTGGGCTTTTTTGCCGGAATACTGCTGTACATTGCCGCCAGCAACATCTCGCCGCAGGCGCACGCCAAGCAGTCTTCATACGTCACGACCGGTCTGATGGTTATTGGTGCCTGCTTTATGCTTCTGGTAACTCGTTTCATCTAAAAGCTGGTATGATACTTATATGATTGTGGTGGTAATGCTCTTAGGGATAGTGATCGCAGCGCTTATCGGCGTAGTCGTGTGGCAGGCGCGACCAAAGACCGATACAGGCAATGCGCTGCTTTTGAAAGAGGATCTGAAAGCGCTCAGCGACGATATCGGCAAGCTGAAAGACGGCTTGCAGGCGCAGATCACCGAACGGTTGGACAAGAACCAGGAATTGATGCGCGAATCGATCATGAAGCAGTTCAGCGCCAGCTCTAAACTCATAGCCGACGTTACGGAGCGCTTGACCAAGCTGGATGAAACGAACAAGCGCGTCGTCAACGTTGCCGATGAGCTGAAGACGCTCCAGAACGTGCTACAGAACCCGAAACAGCGCGGCGTGCTCGGCGAGTATTACTTGAGCCAAGTGCTGGAAAACGTGCTGCCTCCGGACCGGTACAAGTTGCAGTATAAATTCACCAATGGCGAGATTGCCGACGCGGTAATCGTGCTGGACAAAGGCAGGTTGCTGCCGGTTGACTCCAAGTTTTCCCTGGAGAATTACAACCGCCTGTTAGAGGAGAAGGATACTGGCAAACGCGATGTTTTGGCTAAAGCCTTCAAGGCTGACTTGAAAGGCCGCATCGACGAAACATCCAAGTATATCCGTCCGAGTGAACAGACGATGGATTACGCGTTTATGTTTATCCCAAGCGAGGCGATTTATTATGACCTGCTGGTCAATAAAGTCGGTGTCACGAATACGAGCGCGCGCGACCTGATCGAATATGCTTTCCGCGAGAAGAATGTAATCATCGTCAGCCCGACGACGTTCATGGCGTACCTGCAAACGGTCATGCAAGGTTTGCGTAGCTTGCAGATAGAGGAGCAGGCCAAAGAAATCCAAGTGCGCGTCGGCGAACTCGGACGCCACATCGTGACGTACGAGCAATTGATGCAGAAGCTGGGTGCATCGCTGGGCACGACGGTGAACCATTTCAATAACGCTCATAAAGAACTGAAAAAAGTTGATAAAGACGTCGTCAGGATCGCCAGCACAGCTGCGAGTGTCGAGCCATTGGCGCTTGACCGGCCCAGTATTGATGATTAGCTGGCGCGTGATGACACGACGGCTTTCAGACCGGACTAGCGAGGCTTAGGGCTGCCGTAAAACACCGGCGAGTGCTGTGTTGTAATCCTGTAAATCCTGACGCGTGCCATTCACGGCACGTTTGCTGCGCCGAGCGCCTTCCGGATAAGATTGTTGCTCGCGGAACAGTTCGAGCGCCACCAAACCCAACCATTTTCGCGCGCCTAGCCGCGAATGCAACAGACGCTCCTGCCTCGCGGCGTAGATTGCATTCAGGATACGGGGATGATGATCATAATTACGTTTGAAGTGGCGATCTGCAGATCGGTAGAGCCGCTGAGCCGTTTCATAGTCACGCATGACGCTGTCGGCCGGTGCTTGCAGTTTCGTGTTCATCGCACCGCGGGCGGTGAAGAGGCGCGCCAACAAATTATCGATTTTTCCTGCTTCGCCGTGAAGTTTGCACTGGTCGGCAGGAGACAAATAGGAATCGTAGGATAAAAGATCACTTATACTGGCTTGGGCAAAATGAAGTTCCTGCTCCGCTTTGTCGAAGCGTGTGTGACTATATTCAGGACAGTCCGGCTGTACGCTCCAGCGAAGGTTCATGGTGGCATACTGCACACGAACATCGACGACTTTGAAGACCCAGTTACGTCTGGCGAGCGCTGCGAACTCAGCTGCGGACAAAATGCCTGTCCAGTCTTCCAAACCTTCCAGTGCTAATTCGCCAGCGGGGCCGTTCGTATAGCCTTCGAGCGCTGCATCATACGCCGCGCGCGCTGTGTCAAACTCGCCATTCTGATCGGCACGCTTGGCGATACTGTATTGCTCCTTAACTTCGGTGCTCGTGGCCATGCAGACGATATCTATGGTTTAACTAAGATCGATTCCTTGGCCACGTCTGGAGCGCGCAAATGTACGCTGCGGGTACGGAATGTGTCGAGCGCGGCTGTATAGTTGCGCAGGTCGTGACGCTTTGTCCACGATAGGGCAAGCTTGCTGCGCATCCACCACCATGCCAGCCCGGCCAGCGATCCAAATGCGGCCTCAAACCGGGCAGCGTTCAACGCGTTGTTGGTCAGGTAATAGCCGTTATCGCCTTGCTGTAATGTTTTATGCGCTTCGGCGAATACCTTTCGAATAGCCTTGTTATCGCCCCTGTCCTCGGGCAGATTGGCGCGCCGTGCGATTTCTTTTTCCACCACAGCAGTCCTGCCGAGCAAGCTGATTGTCGTGCCCAGGTTTGCCTTGAGCATGGCATATTCTTCCGCGGGCAAGCGAAGAATAGAATCGGCTGTACGTTGGTCGTCGCGCACGATGACGCGGGACACGTCCTCCATTGTCGCCTTCAAGCATTGCTGCGCGACTGCCGTGTGGCCGAGCGCCATAATAAAGCTCCGCTCGCGGGTTGCTTCGCGCGTATGGGTAAATGCGTCGTCGCGCATAATGTCGCCGCGAAGTAATATTGCGTCGTTGTCACTCAAATCTCGTGGAACGAGCTCAAGTGCCCGGCCAAAGAGCTCGTGCGCTTCCAGGTATCCGCTGGCATCTCCGCGAAGCTCGGCGTTCAGACCAAGCGTATGTAGCTCTTTGGGGTTTGTTACGTTATCGTGCATTCCATCTCCCCGATTGCATAGTCTTATTTACGTATTATTTACACGGTAAGTCAATGTTTAAGGCGGTAAGAGCCTGTCGGGATAACTATAGATGTATCCCAGCAAAAGTAGCGATCAGGTCGGATAGTTAGAGCATGGTGTGGAGCGCTTGGCTGACGTACGTTGCATTGCGGTATTTGCGCATCTGCAGCCAAGCCTTTGCTCCAGCGTGCGGATTGTGCACCATAGCGAACCGTACATCTTTGCGGGTGTGTTCAAGCCAGGCCTTAACAGCGGCACGATCACCGGAATATTGGGCAGTGTACAGCGCATGAATGTCGTTGCCGAGTAACAAAGCGGCGTTTTTTGATTCTTTGAGCGGGTTGCGCGCGATCCTGAAGCGTGTCTGCGCGGTGCGATATGCATCTAGCCGTACTTCTGGGTTGTCAGTGCAGAGCATACGCGCGCCAGCCACTCTTCCTAGAAAAGAAACATGTTCGCCCCAAACACTTGCGCGTTCCTGTACCAATAAAGCGGCACCGTTGACCTTCCGGTCATTGCCGGCATTGACTGCTTGAGCGTAGGTTAGCTTGCTATTGTTGTAGAGTACGCTCGAGACTGACGCTGCATGATCCAGCCGTTCGGCTGCCTCACCTAACAGCGCCGCTTGTCGTTCCGTGTCATCAATATTCAGAGCTTCCAGACGCAAGGTATTGGCCAACGCGCCATCAACGACTGGTCCCCATACCTGGCGATAGGCTACATTAGTTGAGGTGGCGACTGTGCCGATTGCCTGCCGGAGGATTAATTCTGCCACGCTCAGGCTGCCTTCTTGCGCGCGCTCTGCTGCAGCTGCACATACTTTTTGTGGATCAAAGACATTGGGGCTAGTCATGGCATCTCCTCTTAAGAAATAATGTTTAGTATTTGAAAAGTGTATAACAAATTATAGGTTTAGTCAACCAGTACGTATCCGATGCCTTACGGCTGCAATTATTTCTCTTTTGCCAACAGGTCAATGGCCAATGCAGCTGTCCACGAAAAATTTTTTGTTCCCAAACCATTGCCAGTCATAGGATTAAAATATTCATAACAATCACTCTTAGATATCATCTCGAGTGTACTGTCGCGGAGCGCGGCAGCGTGTTCGTCGAAACCGTAACGTTTGAGGCCGTCGATAACCAACCAGTTTATATTGACCCAGGACGGACCTTGCCAGTAGCAAATGGGGTTAAACCATGTCGAATTCCTGGGTGCGCTGGGAATAGGGTACGCCGTGCCAAAAATATGCTCATTTTCCAGCATTTTCACCAGCAATTTGGCGCGTTCTTCACTGATAGTGCCGGCGTACAGCGGCAAAAGCGTCGCGACCGACGGTTGCTTTAACAGACGGTGCGTGATGAAATCCCGCGAATAATACTGCTCGGTGTACGGATCCCACAGCTCCTCTAGCGTCTTTTCGGCCAGCTCCATGCGTTTGTATAGATCTTCCGGCAGATCTTTGCGGATTGATAAGGCAATTTGACGCAAATGAGTATTGGCGCGGATAAGAATACAATTGAATGCCAGGTCCTCAACTGCGAACAGCGAGTGATCCAGTATTTTGTCAGTGTCGTACGCTTTGCGGCGCAAGCGGAGTTGGGTATCGTAGAGCGCTAGCGCTTCAATATTACTCAGGCGTTCCTGTGCGGGTACGTAGCGGGTATCGCTGCGGAACCAGCTGATTATTCCGTCGATGTGTAACCTCGCAAGGAGACGAATCCACCATGGCAACAGGTGCTCGCCAAGTAGTTCCATCCAGCCCGGCGTATTATCCATGCCCGTTTCCCAAGGGTGAATTTGCAGTGCCAGACCTTCGCCGTGCGGGTCGCGCTCGCGGTACATCCATTCATGGTAAGCCAGCAGATTAGGCCATACCTGGCCGTACCAGCTGCGCCGTTCGGTGAGCGGCAACGTTTCACCGATGCGTACAACAGCTTCGGCCAGCATGGGCGGCTGGGTAATGCCGCTCGTTGAAACATCATCGGGCGACAGCGGGCTAAGCCAGCTTTGCCAGTGGCCTTCGTGCATGGCGGCCTTTTTACCAGGCGTGAAAATGATGTGCGGCAGCATGCCGTTTTTCCATTGGCCGCGGAGGAGACTGAGGATTTCTATTTTGGCACGTTCGACATCAAAATGCCGCTGGCCGATGGCGATAAAGCAGCTGTCCCACAGCCACTGATGCGGGTATAGCCCGTGCGCGGGAATGGTATAGTTGCCCTTATCATTTGTGTCCAGAACTTTTTTGGCGCTCGCCAGCAGATCGTCATTTACACCCATGGTTTTAAGTATACAAGTTGGTTATGCATATTGGATATGGCTCATGATATGATTATCAATATGCAGAAAACAGAGGACTGCTTTCACCTAGGAGTGAAAGCGCTGATGCGAAATGAGCAAAGAAAGATTCTTCTACTTCAGGTCAACCCTGCGTCACTTCGCGGCAAGGTCACAGAGCCATACTGGGACATTCCTGGTGGCCGGGTACAACGCGGCGACACGATAGAACAAACAGTACGTCGTGAAGTGACTGAGGAAACAGGAATAGATGCAGTCCAAAATCTGCAGCCGCTTCACATAGTACTTTCGAATATACGTATTCCGCTACCGTCTGGAGACGTTGGCTTAATTCTGGCAGTATACACGTGTACTATTGCGAATGATGTAAAAATAATCTTGAGCAATGAACATATTTCCTGGGGATGGTTTGCTCCCAGCCGGGCGGCTTCGTTGCTTACCTTCAAATATCCGCCTGAGTTTACGGATATTGTTGCCAGTATGGAGCGTGAGTAAGGCATGTATCAAGCTCTTGCCGCTACCTCAGTAATCTTTTTTCTTTTCGCAGCTCCTCCGTACATTATTGATACGTTGAAGGGCAAGACGAAACCGGAGCGGGCAACATGGTTTGTCTTCAGCGTGCTGGGGATCATTGCATTCATATCACAAGCCAAGCTGGGCGCTACCTGGTCGCTAGTATTTTCCGGGATAGACACCCTCGGCAGCCTGATTGTTCTGGGTTTATCTATAAAATTCGGTGTCGGCGGTTGGACAAAACTCGACCGGATTGCTCTTACAATTGCAGCTGTCGGTGTCGTGGCTGCGTTGGTGGCGCGTGAGCCTATTCTGGCACTTCTGGGCAATATTCTAGCGGATATCTCTGGAACGGTGCTGACAGTCTATAAAACTTTCCGCGCACCGACTACAGAAACGACAATCAGCTGGCTTCTAACCGGCACGAGTGCTTGTCTAGGCGTCTTGTCTGTTGGATCATTCAATTTCACACTGATTCTTTATCCGGCTTACATTGCGCTGGCTAACTACGCGATTCCGGCTACGCAACTATTGGCTCGGACTTACTGGCACACGCATGGCGGCGTTCCGAAAGAAGCCATCTAACGATAATTGGTAAAACTAATTGGATAGCTTAAATCCTGGGCTCGCAGCAGTTGCATAACCGCTTGCAAGTCGTCTTTACTGGTGCTCATGACGCGTACGGCATCGCCCTGAATCTGCGGCTTTACCTTCGGAAACTTCTCTCGGATAATACTCGTCAGTTTTTTGGCCTTTTCCTGGTCTAGACCATGCAGAAACGGAACTTCTTTAGTTGTCTGGAAGTTATTTGTCGCAGATGGTTTTGAGGTATCAAGAGTTTTTTGACTCTGGTTGCGGGCGGCCAGTTTCTTACGGACGATGTCCAGAATTGCGTCTATTTGCCAGTCGCCGTTACCGGTAACTTTTAGCCCGCTCTTGTCATCGTTCAGCCAGTCCAGCGCAGCTGGTGTTCCTTTGAAGTCATAACGGTTCTCCATTTCCCGCCGCGCCTGGTCGACAACATTATTCATCTCTGCTTTGTCATATTCACTGACTATGTCGAAACTAAAGTTTGCCATGAGACTATCTTAACAAAAGTAATAGGGGGTTGTTAATTACCGGCGCGCAGCTATACTTTTTGTCATATGACGAATCAAAGCGGACCCTCTCATGCTGAACAGTCTCCAGATAATGAGTACCTAATTGTAGATGCTTTAACGACTCCAGACTTTAGTCCGCTGCCTGTCGGCGAACTACTTGCCTTAGCGCTTGGCGTCGAACAGAGAAAAGCATTAGAACGCAGGGTTTTCGATCAGGCATCGAGTATTCGTATGTTGGAACATGCGGGCGGTATCGGTGATGCACTGGTGTCTGCACGGCAGGTACGAGCTGCGGCGGTCCAGTTCCCAGGTAAGCAGTTTGCCATGTATGTGCCCGACACGCTTTTATCTCTTCCGTTTCAATTGCCCGCAAATGTGACTTTGTATAGCGCTGCAAAGCGTGACCCAGACATGTCGTATGACACAGACTTCTTCATGTGCGCTTCGCCAATCTTCAACGCGCATCAGGTTATTCTTTGGGATAATGCCGGACTGGCACCTATGAAAGATCTCCAGGCGGTACAATCTGCAAATCAGTCTGGCCATTTTGCAACTGCTTTGTTGCCTGATGCAGCGAGTATACCGCCTGCTCTCGAGGCATTAGATACCCAGTTTGGCACATCGCTCGTAGGTGACAATCGCAGCTACGGCGAGACATCAAGGATGCTTCAGGGTAGAACGCTCATTGTGGATACAAACGCCCAGGAACTGGCCGAGCCATTATTTAAACCTTTCATGGAAGCGTCAATGTCTCCAAAGTATGATCTCCTTATAGTGCCCGATGCCAAAGAAGGCACGGTTTCTGATGCGGCTGGAGTGGAGCGTTCGTTGAAGTCATTATCAGTCAGCCAATGGGAGGCCATTGCACCGCAGCTTCCGGATAATCTGACATACGCAGTAGTTCGAGGAGTTGACCATCCAGACTATTGTGCAAAAGTGGCTGAATTACTACAGACAGAGGGCAAGGATGTCAACTTTATATCTACCCAAACACTTGGTGAGTTTGCACGTGTAGTTGCAGAGAGCGCCAAAGCGCTGGTTATGGATTCCGGTACTGCTCACATTGCAGGTGAAGTAGTAAAGGCTGTGCAGCCATCAAGAGAAATCGCCCTCCGGGAATGCTACGGTCAGGATACGCCGTATCCCCTTGCTGAATATGCGGTACGTGATCTGCCGCCTGGTCTAGGCAAGATACTTGCGTCGAATATTCCGCTGCAAAATGTTCCGGCTGTTACGCTCGCAGATTTTATAACATCGTAACCACAGGGTTGTATCAATTTTGGTAAGAATAAGCGTCTTGGTATAATAAATATGCCAATAAGTAAGTATTGAATTGCAAAGGAAGGGTATGCGAAGAACACGATACATAGGTCTTATTCTCGCAACAGTCCTTGGGCTGACGACATTAGCAGTAATGCCGGTTGCCGC
>JACZCU010090819.1_pt1 | contig 15857 bp, 9 predicted proteins | sample 8641851 | NCBI WGS metagenome assembly JACZCU01 (sample SAMN15324605, study PRJNA640507) | soil metagenome | isolation source: monocropping sugarcane control | place: China: Luxin town, Laibin City, Guangxi Province | collected 2019-07-25 | depth 10cm m | reverse complement strand
GCAGTGCGGGCAGTTGCTGCAGATATGCGAAGACCCTATCGAAGGTCAGCCCATTGAATCCCATGAACTGATCCAGCCCGCTGGTGTTGACATTGACGTTGCTCGGATCGGTCAAGTCTGGGAAGGAAATTGCAAGTGTTACCGGGGAGATGCCTGGAACAGTGGTGCTCAGCGGAATCGAGGCGGCGGCGCTCCCGGAAAAATTGATCGACACGAGCGAAGAGAGGTTGGCTCCAGCCAATTCGCTGCCCGTGATGATGCCCGGAGTTGCAGGCGAATCGGATTGTGGGTCGATCAGCGTGACCGACCCCGTGCCGGCGCCTGTGACGCTGCCGTTGTTGATCGACACGTTGAGGAAGCCCAACGAAGCGCCACCATTCACGGTGGCAGAGAGATTTGAGGTGAACTGGATGGCGGGCTGCCCGTTGGCGACGATGAAGAATTGTTGCGTTGAGCCGTCGATTCCAAACGACACGTTCGCGTCGATTCCAACATTGAACGCCAGTTGAGCGTTCACACCCAGGTGCAGCGTCGAGCCTAGATCCAGAGAAAGCGGGACGTTCGCGGAGTCGGTGCCGTGCAAGTGGAGGGTGTAAATGATCTGTGACCCGCTGGCTGTCACGGACGCGGTCGAGCCGGTCAGCCCCTGGAGGAGAGTCAGCAATCCATCAGAATTCTGGAACGGCGCCTGAAGCACGCCGTTCGCATCCGGCACTTCTGCCGTGGCGTTGCTCAGGCCCTGGAAGAATGACGTAAAGTCCACTACGTCATTGAGCGACTTGTTCACCAGCGGGATTTGCGTCTTGAAAAACGAGCTGTTCTTCGCAGTCGTCGACAGGAACGATATCAACTTGCCGATTCCCAGGCTCAGCAGCGCCGCGCCGTTGTCGAAATTCAAAAGCTGATCAAAATTCTTGGTACTGACAGTCGGCAGCGAACCGAAAAGATCGTCATCATTGATATCGATTTCCGGCTGGGCAGGCACACTAAATCCCGCCAGGGTCACCTGAACAGGCAAGCTGGCGTCGAGCGTGCCTTGCGCATCGACCGATACGAGGGCTCCGATCGGCGTGTTGGTCAACTCAGACACCGTGATGTGACCGTCGGGATCACCGTCCGGATTATTGACGGTCATGTTGATCGTCGCATTGAGATCTAACGACCCGTTGACAACCTTGGCATGCAGGAAGCCCACCGAAAGGTCTGCATTGATCGCCCCGCTGGTCGGTTCGCTGCTGTTTTCACCGGCATCAGGATTGCCCGTGTTGGCCGCGTCATCGGGTTGGTCTGGAGGTGAAACTGGCCCTGCGATGACCTGGGCACTGGCGGAAATGTCGTTGACCTTGATGAAAAACGCGTCGCTGTCTGACAGCCCCGGCGCAAGGTCTACCCCGAAGGACAAATTGAGATCCAGCGCTGTCGTGAGATTCAGTTTCCCGCTCGAGTTGAAATTTACGCCCAGCGCGGAGAGCGATGCCCCAAAGTTTAACGGCACGTCTGCCGCGAGACCGTCCAGGTGGATTGCAAGATCGAATCGCAGGTCCTGATTCCCGCTGGAGTTCGTGTAGAGGCCACCGCTGACTGACAATGGATCAATCGAAAAGAAGACGCCGCTCGTCGGGTTGCTGAGCGTCTTGATGAAATCGACGAGTTGTTGAACGCTGGGGTTTGCGGTGTTCGTAAAGAAACTATTGATGGGATTAACCAGCCCATTTTGAAGCGCAGTTCCGATTGGCAGCGTCTGCGCCAGGCTCATTCCCAGATCGGGAATCTGCTGAGCCAGAGCCGAAAGCTGCGTCAGCTTGGTGCCAAAGTCGGCCAAGCTTTGCAGGCCGGAGCGGATCTTCGAAACGACGCCCGAATCGATTGGTGTCTGGTTAATCTCCTGACGAACGTCGCCGGTGGTCTGGTCAAAGCTGATTCCGCCGGGGACGCTGACCATCCCATTGGCATCGTCGATGGTCAGGGTGTCATTGCCTATTCCGCCGATGACATTGATCGCCTGTACAGCGTTCAGATCAATCGAAAAGTCGGGGGTATCGGTTGTGTTATCGATGTAGACGTCGAGTACATCCGGATTACCCGCCTCGAGCGTTAGCACGATATTGTTGTTCGAGTCGTCGCCGGTGACGTTGAGTACACCGGGATCGGTTGAAGAAGGGGACGTGGCTCCAGCCGCACCCGCGCCAAACGCGACCGTCCCCGCCGGAAGGAAGCTTCCGAGAAAACCGGTAATCGACCATATTCCGCGGCCAAACGTGGCGCAGTAAAGCAGGTCAGTGCCTGCGTAATAGTGAAGATCGGTGACGATGGTGTGAGGCAGACTCTGACCAACGACACGCCAGTTGGGAGATGCCACCGTCGGATCGAGGGTTGCGAAAACGCCACCACTGCCGCCAACCAGAACGATGTATCCACCTTTAACCCGTGAATCGTTGGGCGGCGCCGGAACGAGTTCCACGGTTCGCAGGGAATTTGACTCGTCCAGATTTCCTTTGAGCGAGGTCCAGGTTGCGCCGGAGTTGGTGAAGTGCCAGACCGTCGCGTTCGTATCAACCAGATACCCTTCAGTCCAATCTTTGGGATTCAAAACAATGTCGCGAACTCCCCCGCCGTGATAGTTCGGCAGGGGCTGAAAATCGGCGAAGTTCGGATTGCCATTCGGGTCCTTGCTGAGTGCCTTGCGAACCCAGATTTTGTTGCCGGCAGCGACGTAGGCGATGTCCGGCATCTGGACGGCACCGGCCATCCCACCGTAGACCATTGCACTGATAGGTGCCCCGAAGGAGGCGGCGGGGTTCGGATTCACAGTGGCGCCGCTGGCGACCACGTTTCCGTTGTTGTCTGTCAGTCCGCCGATCGGTAACAGCGTCGCGCCGTCGTCAAAGGACTCGTACAGATACTGCGTGCCGATCAGTATGCGGTGGTATGGTCCGCCCGCCGTGGCGGTGTCGGTCTCGACCGAGTAGTGGGTTAGGAACGGGCGCCCGTCAAAGGTGTAGAGCGTCTTCTGGGGTGACGACGTGGAATTGGCAATCTTCAGCGCGGGGTTGCTGGCGGTCACATTCCCCGCCGCATCATAGGTGCGCTCTTCGAAGAAGTTGAAGTTATTGCCGCTGCTGTAGTGCCGGTTTCCGTCGAGCTGGACGATGCCGCCGTCACCGGATTTGCGCTTGGTCCAACTGACACTGCCGCTCGTAGGCTGCTCGACTACCCCGATGTCCTGCACGCCTGCAAAATAGGTCTGTCGCGCGGGGTCATACGCCGCCGAATAGACTTCGCCGATTTGAAGATTGCCGTTTTCCGAGATCCATTGGCGCGAGGCTGGAGTGTATGGGTTGAGCAGCTCATAGACTCCGCCATCATCCGATTGCAGGAGATTTCCACCCTTGACGAAGACCATGCTTCGAGAGTCCGCATGCGGGGCTGAGGGTTGGTTTCCAGGGGTGGCAGTTGCGCCTGAGCTAGTGACAAGTTCCCAAGCCGAAGCGGAGGGCTGCGTCCAATCGCACCGCCAGACAGTTCCCTCGAACGGAACAGTGGTGGCTCGGTCGCCTGAAATGAAGATCTGGGAGGGGTTCGCCGGATCGGCGGCCATCGAGAAATCGACGTTGCCTTGTAGCCCGGGATTGATGTCCGGCAAGGTGTTAGCGGCCATGCCCGTGACGCCCGGGAAGCTGGGCAGCAGCGTCCAGGTCTGTCCAGCGTCAATCGAGTCGAAGACCGCCATGGCGCGATTGCTCTCGCTAACCAGACCAGCGTAAACCGTGTCTGCAGTGCCGCCGACCGATTGGCTCGCGGAGATCGCCAGCTTAATGACTGGAGCGTGGGCGACAGATTCGTTGTCTACAGTGCCGTCCCGATTGTCATCAACTCCATTGGTCTTAATGGAATCCAACGAGCCGGCGCCGGTGCCGTTCATCTTGCCCCAGCTCGCGCCCCCGTCTTTGCTGACGTATACGCCAACATCGCCGATGGCAGCATAGAACCGCATCGGGTCGCCCGGGTCGGCGACCAGGTCTGTGGCTTCTCCCTTCTGCACCAGCTGATAGCTGCCGCCGCCGTTAGTGGTGAGGTAGACGCCGGCTCGAGTCGACTTGCCTGTTGCCGGTGACGTGACGGCCACCAAAAACGTATTCGGGTCGCTCGTGCTGGGGACGATCTTTTGAACATCGAGGCCTTCAAACAGTTGTACGCCCGTTTCGATCCAGGTCTTTCCGCCGTCAAGGCTCTTCATCACGCCGCGCCGCGCGCCGGCGGTATGAGCTAACAATTGGAACGAACTGCTGCCGCCGTGGCTTGCGACCGCAAAGCCGGCATAAACGATCAGATTGGATTGAAATCCTGCTGTCACCGGAGTCGTTGCGGTGATCTGCGTATTGGTGACGATCCTGCGCTTTTGTTGGGGGTCTGATGGATCAATGGCGGATTCAAATGGGCTGACCACCAGCGCACCGATAGATAGCGAGCGCTGAAACTGCGCTAGAGGATGCCAAAGTCCCCCGGAAGTCTGAGTGCTCCAGATTCCGCCGTTGGTCGTCCCAACGAAGTAGAGGGCACTCGTATTAGGCAGTGTCGCGATTGCCTGCACCGCACCGGCGGCCGGATTGTCGAGCGTATCGTTCGGCGTTGCTCCGGCAGGAATCAACGCGGTAGTGGTTCCCGTTGTGACTTGAGGTCCCTGCGGCTGCCATTGGGGGCCGTTGAAGTTGACGACACCCGACAACAGAACCCGCTGCTCCAACTGTTCCACCATGGAGCGAGCCGCGTTCGTTACAGCATCGTGGCGTTTGCCCTGGACGCGTCCGAGCTTGCGCGGTGTCTTTCGATTCCCTTGAGCCATCTGCTTTCTCCCACTGTCCGTCAGCGGCCGGGTAGCGCCTGCAGTCGAAGCCGCCATGGCTTCGCCATCCAGGCGCCTGGGCTTTGTCATTCATGAGATGAATCACCAAATCAATTGCGCTTCCTCGTCAGCGCCACGCGAGCGGCAAGGTCTTTGAGGCGCGAGTATTGCGCGCCGTTCGCACCTCAATTGGAGCAGCCGCGTGATTTGGCAATGTGGACGAACGACATGGGTCCCCGGAGCCCGAACTTGTTTATAGGGAAGCAGGATAACCTCCCGATAGCCAAACGCAAACAAGAATGTGGTACAGTTCGAGAGCTGGTATTTGCTCTTGAAGCTACGATGCCAAGGTCAGACAGGTCACGCGCTGATCAATGCGGAGAGGTTTCACTGCTAAACAGATGTCAACTTCGACGGGAACAACTATTGCCCAAGCAAAAACCCCGGTAAAAACCGGGGTTGAGTACCCCCAAGGGGAGTCGAACCCCTGTCCTCTGGCTGAGAACCAGATATCCTGGGCCACTAGACGATGGGGGCGTCAGAGCGAAGCTCCGGGGACACCTGTTTATATAGGTTGGGTGAGCGGTAGCGTCAAGTTCGATCATGCCGGTGCGGCAACGGGTTGTTGCTGACCGGCGACCTGTTCGACCAGTTCGGGCGGGACGCCAATATCGCCCACGAGAATGTCGCCGGTGAAGTCGCGAGCCTGGGGCTGGGCGAAGCCGACTTTTTCGGCGACGAAGGTGATGGTGCGGGTGGCGCGGATGCAGGGGCCGGGCGGGATGCCGGTGTCGCAATCGAGGCCGCTGGGGATATCGATGGCAAGGACGGGGCGGCCGGAGTGGTTGACGGCCGAGGCGATTTGATCGAAGGGCGGGCGGGGGGCGTCGGTCAGGCCGGTGCCGAAGATGGCGTCGATAATCAGCAGCGCGTCTGTGTTTGCGATCAGATCGGGCGTCGCGGACACGACCATAAGATTCATGGCCTGGGCGATGCGCCAATTGAGCAGGGCATCGCCCCTGTAATGGGACGGATCGATTGTCAAGGCAATTTGCACGCTCGCGCCGCAATTGTGCAGGTGCCGGGCGACAGCAAGTCCATCGCCACCGTTGTTTCCTCCGCCGCAGAGGATGAGGACTTGGCCGACGCAATCACCACTGAGCATTTCACGGGCTGCGTCGGTGGCCGAACACGCGGCATTTTCCATCAGGACGATTCCGGGGATATGCAGATCCTCGATGGCCCGACGATCCACCTCGCGAACCTGAGCGCGCGTCAAGCGGAGCATGGCGGCACCTCCGTTTTTCCCCTGGGCAATCGAGCGACACTTGCCTTTCATCTCCTTAGCATACCATTATACTCCGCCGTCCCATGCTGATCCTGCTGACAAATGACGATGGCATCACCGCGCCGGGCCTGGTGGCGATGTACCGGGAGCTGCGCAAGCTCGGCGAAGTGGAGGTCGTCGCACCGGATACGGTGCAAAGCGCGGCCGGTCATGGCATCACGCTTTCGACCCCAATCCTGACCAGCCAGGTGAAAGTCGGGAATGATTTCACCGGCACCGCGGTCGGTGGGCGGCCGGCCGATTGCGTGAAGCTGGCAATCGCGAGGCTGCTGCCGCGGCAGCCTGATCTGGTTGTGAGCGGCATGAATTCCGGGGCGAATGTAGGGATCAACGTCATCTACAGCGGCACGGTCGCCGCCGCCATTGAAGCGGCATTCCTAGGGCTGCCGAGCATCGCGGTTTCATTGTATCTGCGCAATGAAATTCCGGTGGATTACGCGCGCTCGGCGATGCTGGGACGTCAGACAATTGAGCTGATCCTCAAAGCGGGGTTGCGAGGCGGGCAATCAGCGACAATCAACATTCCGCCGCTGCTTGCGGATGAGAACCCGACGGGCGTTCGCGTCGTGCGGCAATGCACGAACGCCTGGAGCGACACGTACGAAGAGCGCCGCGATCCGCGCGGGCGCGCCTATTTCTGGAACAGCACCGTTTTCACGCTCGGACAGACCGAGTCGGATACGGATGTTGCCGCGCTGCGGGACAAGTACATCACGATCACGCCATTACAATTTGATCTGACTCATTACCCGATGCTGCACGAGTGGGAAGATAAGGAATTTCGACTCGAATAGTTTCGCTATTTCCCAAGTCTTCCGCGAGGCACGAATTGCTCGATATCGCCAGCAGATTGACCACCGATTTGGGTAATTCGGATTTCTCGGACTTTCCACCCGGCGGAAGTCTGCTCCCAGTCAAACTCAAATGAGCTGCGCATGGTGGGGGCGCCGGGAAGTTCCTGGGTGCTGAAGATGTCGGTTGAGACGGTAATCAGCGGCCCGGTCTGCTGAGCCTCGGCTCGGGAAAGGGCAGCTGATCTTAGATGGATGCTCTCCGCGCCGGCCTTGGCGGCTTCGGTCAATTCGCTGGGGCCATCGGCCCGCGAACTTGATTTTTCCACACGGAACTGCACATCCGGGGCCATCATCGATTTGAACTGGTCCCACTTTTCGTTCACCACATCCTGCACCAAAGCCTTGGTGCCTTTGATGACCTTTTCCTTGTCAGTGTCCACGAAGTAGCTCATCGCCGCCCAGCCGATCGCGACCAGAATCAGGACCAGGCCGACGCGTCTCGCTTTTGACCCCGGATTGTCTCGGGTCGTCCAGTAGGCGGTGAGCCCGATCAGGCTAATCAGGGTTGGAATCCACCAGGGGACGTCAAACAAAAGATCATTCATGGAGTAGATTCAACCTTTCCCCCAAGGCGGTCCGATAACAAACAACAGGCGTGACCGCGCTCTCAAGTGGGCGCTGCGCCACGCTACCGCCGAGGAACAATGACCGCAACCACCGATCATTCCACGCAGTACATCCTCGACGAGTCTGCGCCGTACCTGGAAAACCTCGCGGCTCTCTGGTCGGCCGACCCGGCGCTGGCTGCCGAAATCGAATCGCTCGACGAGCGCTCCAGATACACCGTCGAACCAACTCGATCCGGCGCGGCAACGCTTTCAGCCATGGCTTCCGATGGTCGATCGATCCTGCTGCACAGCCGCTACGATCCGGTTGCTGAAGCTCGCAAACTGCTGGAGCAGACGGCCATCGATCAATCCATGGCGTTTTACGTCTTTGGGCTGGGGCTGGGTTACCACGTTGAAGCATTAATTGAAGATGCAGCCGAAGAGGCGGTCATTTTTGTTTTCGAGCCGGATCTGTCGATGCTGCGCGCGGCTTTTGAGACGCGAAGTTTCAGTGCCGCGATTGAAGCGGGGCGATTGGCATTCATCACGCGGGCGGATAAATCGCAATTGATGTTGCGCCTGACGCCCAAGGCAGCCATGATCTCTATTGGCGCTGCACAAATCGCTCACGCGCCTAGCCAGCGCATCGCCGGCAAGTTCCATGACCAGATCCGCCAATGGCTCGACGAATTTGCCGCCTATAGCAGAACGAGTTTGAACACGCTGGTGCTGAACGGTCGCAAGACGGCGGAGAATGTCGCGCAGACCATCGCCTGGTATCTGGCGGCGCCGTGCATGTCGCGCCTGAAAAACCATCATCAGGGGCAGCCGGCGGTGATCGTGTCGGCGGGGCCTTCGCTTCGTAAGAACAAACACCTGCTCCACGGATTACAGGAGCGCGCGGTGATTATCGCGGTGCAAACGACGTTGCAGCCGTTGCTGGAGATGGGCATTGAGCCGCGGTTTGTGACGTCGCTTGATTACCACGAAATCTGCACGCGATTTTTTGAGAAGCTGCCCAAGTCGATCAATACCGAACTGGTGGCCGAACCCAAGGCCAACAAGGCGATCTTTAAAATGTATCCGGGGCCAGTTTCGGTGCTGGGCAATGCGTACGCGGAAGATTTGCTGCGCGAGATGCATTTGAACAAGGAAAGGCTGCAGGATGGAGCGACCGTCGCTCACCTGGCCTATTACCTGGCCGAGCACTTGGGTTGCGATCCGATCATTTTCATCGGGCAGGATCTGGGCTTTGGCGACGGGCTCTGTTACGCGCCCGGCACCAGCTACGAGGATGTCTGGCGGCCGGAGCTGTCGCGCTTCTGCAGTGTCGAGATGAAGCAGTGGGACCAGATCGTTCGCGAGCGGTTCATCCTTCGGCGAATCCCCGATTATCAGGGACGACCGATGTATACCGAAGAACGCCTCTTCACCTATCTTCAGCAATTCGAGCGCGATTTTGCCCAGTCCAAGGCGCGGATCATCGATGCCACCGAAGGCGGCGCCGCCAAGCGCGGAACGACGGTGATGACTTTTGCCGAGGCGATTGAGCAATTTTGTAATCAATCCATTTCAAAGCCGCCGGCTCATCCGGGATTGGAATTCAGCAGAATCGGCGAAGCACTCGACTGCCTGCGCAATCGGCGCGAAGAGGCAGCCGAGATCGAGCAGATTGCACGCAACACCATGCCGCTGCTGCAGGAAATCCGAGATCACATCGACGATCAGTCTCGCGTGAACCGTGCGATTGCCTCGATCGACAAGCTCCGTGCAAGAATGAACGAGCTTGGCTCCTGCTATGACCTCGTTACTCATCTCACGCAGCAAACGGAAATGGAACGCTTCAGATCGGATCGAAAAATTGCCGCCGCCAGGATCAGTGCAAGCGAGCGGCAGAAGCTGCAGGTCGAGCGGGACATTCAGAATGTCCAGGCGATGTGCGATGCCGCGCGAGATTTTCAGAGCATGATCACTCAGGTTCTCGAATCATTGTCGGCGGAGAAACCACTTCAATCGGGGAGCAGGGCGGCGTGAATCAAATCACTGCAATTGTGTCCATGTTGCATGAAAGCGCCGCATCCAGCAGCGCCACGCGCCTCTTTCGTGGCGAGCCCGTACTTCGCTGGACCTTCAAACGGCTCACACGCAGCAAGCGCCTCTCATCGCTTGCGCTGCTGTGCTGGGAAGATCAGCTTGAGACAGCCGGACCGGCCGCGGCCGAAGCCGGCGCATATGTGCTGGCCAAGGGGCCGCGTGTCACGCTGCCCCAAGTGCAATCGATCGCGGCGGCACGTAGATGGTCGGATGGATGGCGGGGCGGATTGCTCTCGACATGTGATTTCGATCTGGGCTTTTATGCACCGTGGGCTGCTGAGTTGCTCGATCGAGTGGAAGCGCAATCTGCGCTATTGATCGACCCATCGGCGGCGTTGATCGATGCGGGATTGATTGATGATCTGATCGAGCATTCCGAAAAGAACATCGATGCGCCGATCTGCTTCACGCCCGCCGCGCCGGGGCTGGGTTCGGTTCTGCTTCGGCGAAGTCTGCTCGAGCGACTCTCTGCCGCAAAAATGCATGCCGGCCGGCTGCTGCACTATCTGCCGGATCAAGTGAGTCGCGAGCCACTCGCGGGCCAATGGTGTGCGCCGGTGCCGACGGCTGTCGCGCGAACCACGCATCGTTTCAAGCTCGATTCAACCCGGCAGATCAACCGTCTGAGCGCCGCAATGCAGAGCCTCAATGGGCAGCTTGTTTCGAGCAATGCCGAGCAGATCGTCCGCAAGATGGATGCGTGGCAGACGATCGACACGCTGCCGCGCGAAATCGTTCTTGAGACGACCACCACTCGAAACACTCGGCCGATCTTCTGCCCGAAGACGTATGTTGATATTCAGCGCAGCGCGCTGTCGCTCGATGTCGCGAGCAAACTGATCGATTCCCTTGCCGCTCTGGATGACACACGCCTGACTCTCGCGGGTGTCGGCGATCCTTTGCTCTTCGACCAGCTCTTCGAGCTTCTCGAAATGGCCGCTGCCGCGGGCACGATTTCGGTTCACATCGAAACTGATCTCCTTGGCATCAGCCCGGATACGATCGCACGGCTCGCAGCATCTGCAGTGGACGTGGTTTCCGTCCTTGTACCGGCGCTCCGCCCCGACACTTACCAGCAGGTCATGGGAATCGGCGGGTACGAAAAAGTCCTGGAGAACATCCGGACGCTGCTGGCCAGCCGTAATGGAAGAGGCGTGCCGATCCTCGCGCCCACTTTCGTCAAATGCGTGCAAAACAGCGGCGAAATGGAGCCTTGGTATGACCAATGGCTTTCAGCCGTGGGCTGCGCGATGATTCGCGGGCCGAGCGACTATGCGGGGCTGATTCCGGATGTGGCGGTTGCTGATATGGCGCCGCCGCGCCGAAGGCCGTGTGCTCGATTGAATTCGCGACTGACCATTCTTTCAGATGGTCGCATCGTCTCGTGCGAGCAGGACGTTCTGGGTAAGCAAACGCTTGGGAAATTAGGCGAAGATTCTCTGCCCGAAGTCTGGCAGCGCCGCGCCTCAGCATTGCGAAAGTCGCATGAGCAATCGAAATGGGCCGAGCATCCGGTGTGCGCGAGTTGTCGTGAGTGGCATCGGCCTTAAGAGTGCGGAGAAATTTGAGATCTCAGATTTGAGATTTGAAATTTGAGATCTGAGATTTTGGGATTTTTGAAATGATGAAAATCGGTGGTGAAAGAATGAAGGCACTTGGCGTCATCCTGGCTCGGGCGGGCAGCGTGGGGTTGCCCAACAAGCACATGCTTCCGTTGATGGGCCAGCCCGTCATCGCGCATACCTTCTGGTACGCCCGCGCGTCACAGCGTCTGAACCGCGTGGTCGTCAGCAGCGATTCGGCTGAAATTCGATCGCTGGCCACGGCCTTCGGTTTCCAATCCATCAGTCGCCCATCCGCCCTGGCCACGTCCGAGGCTTCCGTCCAGGACGTGATGCTCCACGCGATGGAGACCGTCGAAGCCAATTCCGCGTTCCGTGCCGATGCACTGGTCGTGCTCTACGGTAACGTGCCGGTGCGCCCGGAGAACGCGATTGACGATGCGCTGAAGATGCTCGCAGATACGGGGTGCGATTCGGTCCGCAGCTTCTGTCCGGTCGGCAAATGGCATCCGAAATGGATGTCCAAGCTTGAAGAGGATCGCGTCGTGCCGTTGCATCCGGGCAGCATTCATCGCCGACAGGATCTGGAGCCGCTGTTCCTTCATGACGGCGCGGTAGTGGCGGTATCGAGATCCTCCATGCTCCGCGGCAAATCCAAACCGTCCGATCCGCATGCATTTTTTGGCGAAGATCGCAGGGGATTCAAAACACTTCCGGGCCAGACCATCGAAATCGACGAGTTGCGCGATCTGTATTGGGCTCAGGCATGTCTTGCCGCGCAGCACGATCAGAGGTCCACGCCCATCTTTCGAGAGGCCGTATGATTCCATTCAAGATCGACGGACGCCCCATTGGCAGCGGACCGACTTTCATCATCGCCGAGATCGGCGTGAACCACGATGGCTCTGCCCAGAAAGCCATCGAGCTGGCGCGCATCGCGGCCAACTGCGGCGCAACGGCCGTGAAGCTGCAGATCTTTCGCGCTGCATCGCTGATGCACAGTTCCGCGGTGATGGCCGAGTATCAAAAGGACCGCGTGCCAGAAAGCAAACCAGCCGACATGCTCCGAAAATATGAGCTGTCGAACGATGACTTGCGTAAGGTGGTGAAAACGATCCGCGATCTGGGAATGGTCCCTCTGGCAACGCCTTTCTCACCCGCGGATATCGAAGTGGTCGAATCGCTGCGATTGCCTGCGATCAAAATCGCTTCGCCCGATCTGATCAATCGCCCGTTGCTGGCCCGCGCGGCTCGCGCAAACCGTCCGCTGTTGCTTTCAACGGGGGCGTCCGAAATCAGCGAAATCGAAACCGCCGTGCGTTGGCTCAAGGAATGGAAGCTGCAATTCGCCCTGCTCCATTGCATCAGCGCCTACCCAACGCCCGCGGCTCATGCAAATCTCGCCTGGATTTCAGAGCTGTCGTCAATATTCGATGTTCCGGTCGGTTACTCCGACCATACCACCGAGATCATCACCGGCGGTATGGCCGTGGCGGCGGGGGCCTGCGTGGTTGAACGTCATCTGACGTACGATCGCGCCGCCCACGGCCCCGATCACTCGGCCAGCAGCGACCCGACCCAGTTCGAGCGATATGTCAAGCTGATTCGCGAGGCCCAACCGCTCCGAGGAACGCCGGGCAAGCGCGTGCTGGAGATCGAGCAGGATGTGCGAACCGCCAGCCGGCAGAGCCTTGTCGCGCGAAAGACGATCCGCGCGGGTGAAACACTCGGCGAAGAGGATCTGACCGTGCAGCGACCGGGCACTGGCATTTCTGCCGCTGATTTTCAGCAGGTGGTGGGGCAGAAGGTGCTCAAAGTAATTCCGGCCGGCTCGATCCTTCAATGGGACATGCTGGCCTGCGGGAATAAGGCGAGCGCGCAACCGCCGCTATCGGATGTGGCATGACATCGGCTGCACGTCGCACGTCCAAAGCCTCGGCACGTCGCCGCATCTGCTTTGTCAGCGGCACGCGCGCCGAATTTGGATTGATGCGCTCGGTACTTGAGGTGATTCGCGCACATCCGAAACTTGAACTGCAATTCATTGCTACTGGCATGCATCTCGATCGCTCGCGCGGCCGGAGCATCGATCAGATTCGGGACGAAGGTTTTCGCATCGATGCGGTTGTGCCGTGGCCGGAAAAGGATTTGTCCGCGCGAGCAACTGCGGTCGCTACCGGAAAAGCAATCGCACATCTGGCTGATAAATTCGAGAAGCTCGGAAGCGATGTCGTGCTCGTAGTCGGCGATCGAGTTGAGCCCTTCGCCGCCGCGTCGGCATCGCATATTTCGGGGCGAATAGTCGCGCATGTGCATGGCGGAGATCGAGCGTTGGGCATCGTCGATGATTCGCTTCGTCATGCGATCACGAAGCTCGCTCATGTTCATTTTCCCGCCACGCGCGCAAGCGCCCTCCGCATCGCCCGGCTCGGAGAAGATCCCTGGCGAATTATTCGCGCGGGCTCGCCCGGGCTCGATGGAATCACGCGGCTTGCATCATCGGCTTCAGAGATTGCCCGCGAACTGCCGGAACTGGGCGATGAAACGTTCGCTATGCTCGTCGTTCATCCTCAATCATCCAACGAGCGAGAGCAGCATCAACTGGCGCAAAAGCTCGCAAACGCTTGCGCTGTCAAATTCGATCGCGTGGTGATCGTCTATCCCAACAATGATCCCGGCTCCTCCGGCATCATCCGCGCATGGGATGCAATGCAGAATCATCCGAAGCTCATCTTCCGGCGAAATCTCTCGCGCCCGCTATTTCTCGGACTGCTTCGCGACGCCACGGTTCTGGTTGGAAACAGTTCGTCGGGCATCATCGAAGCCGCGAGTTTCGGCACGCCGGTGATTGACGTCGGCACTCGTCAGGCAGGGCGGGAGCGCGGGAAAAACGTCTTCCATTTTCCAGGTCCCGGTCCGGAAATCGGCAGGCTCCTGTCGAAGATTCAGAAACGCGGCCGTCCTCTTCGCCTTGGCACGCATAACCTTTATGCCGGACGCAACGCCGGTAAGACGATCGCACAGGCGCTCGCTCGCATTCCACTCGATCGCTTCCGCACCAAGCTAATCACCTATTAATTCTCGGACGTTGCCAATCCGTCGCACAACGCCGGCACGACCGATTCATCTTTCGCAGTCCTTCAAGTACCACCTTCATGCGCTCGATAACGCAATATAGGGAGAATTCTGATCTCGGGCACTTTTGTTTCTGAAAGTAAGGAAATCAAATGGCCACTGCCGTTGCAGACCCGACAGCTCGGGTGATGGAAATTGTCAAAAAGACCTCCACGATCGCCACGCTTCCGGAGGTGACGGCCAAGATCATCACGACGGTGGAAGATCCGCGCAGCACCGCCAGCAAGCTGCATCAGATCATCGCGCATGATCCCGCCCTCGTGACGCGCATTTTGAAAGTGGTTAACAGCGCCTTCTATGGCCTGCCTGGGCAGATCGGCTCAGTCGAGCGCGCCATCGTGCTCCTGGGTCTCAACGCTATCAAGAACATCGCCGTCGCGGCCAGCATCGGACAGCTTTTCCGCATGGCCAAAATCTGCGAGGGCTTCAGCGCAAAAGATCTCTGGACCCACTGCATTGCCGTTGGCGTCTGCGCCCGCGACCTGGCCAAGCAGATGAAACTTCCAATTGCCGACGAAGCGTTTCTGGCCGGCATGATTCACGATGTGGGCATTCTTCTTCAGCTCCAGACCAGCCCCGAGCAGACCCGCCAGGTCTGTGAGGCAGCCAAGGGCGATCGCGATTTCTGCGATCTGGAGCGCGAGATCATCGGCATCGATCATCAGCAGCTTGGCGCCGCGCTGTGCGAGCAGTGGAAGTTCCCGCATTCCTGCCAGCTTGTCGCCGGCAATCATCACAATCCAACCAAGCTGACCGACCAGAATCGCATGCTGGTGAACCTGGTCTGGGCAGCCGACACGATGTGCTGCAAATCAAAGCACGGCTTCAATCTGACAGCCTGCCATCAGAATCTGACCCCGGCCGATCTAGGCACGATGCAGATTGATGCCGCCGCGGTGGATCGCACAAACGCCCGGCTCGATGAGCTGATGTCAGTGGCGTCGACGGTATTGGGATAATCGCCCGGGAGGGCGTCACTCGCGCGACACCGCAAGCAGAGCAATGATGAAAGAGCCGCGCACAAAGTAAGCGGATTGGCGCAGTCTCGCGTCAATCCGCTTACTTCGTGCGCGGCTCCTTTTCGATCATCTGCGATTTTGCGCGTCGCTGCTGCCCGACGATCTTTGCCAGTACAGCCACTCTGCGATCCGTTAAGCGTATTTCACATCACCCGATGAAAATCGGCTTGAGATGCCGGTCAAACATATTGCGCGTGACGTTCTGCGCAATGATCTCGGCATGCTTCTGCAGCGCATCGGTGTAGCGCGCGCCGAGCTGGGCGGCCACCTTATATCCAACGTGAAGAAGCTGGCGCAACGACGGGTTATATTGGCTGTTGTGGGGATCGTGACGCAGCGCCGCCGCGTATTGCGAACCGCTCCAGCGACTCACCTCATCGGCCGAGGGCAATTCAGCGCGATTGATGTCAATCACTGAAGCATAGGGACCGCAGAGTTCATCGAATCGACTCAG
>JACZCU010198498.1_pt1 | contig 15861 bp, 12 predicted proteins | sample 8641851 | NCBI WGS metagenome assembly JACZCU01 (sample SAMN15324605, study PRJNA640507) | soil metagenome | isolation source: monocropping sugarcane control | place: China: Luxin town, Laibin City, Guangxi Province | collected 2019-07-25 | depth 10cm m | reverse complement strand
CTGATGAAATTTGGTAAGCAGCATATCCACGATTTACCCATCAATGATATCACCAGCCTGGGAGCATTGGCTCAACAGATGCAGCTAGAGGCGGAGACGCGTGGTGAAGTTTTGCCTCCCGCGGTGCGCCTGCACATCGGTGAACCCAGTTTTCGCACACCGGAGCATATTTGCCAGGCAGCAGTTCAAACGCTTGCAAGCGAGTCGCTCACCTATGGTCCCCCGCCTGGCTGGTTATGGTTGCGCGAATTGTTGGTCGAGAAAATCGCACGGGTCAATGGCTATGCCGTCGAGCCGCGACATATTGCTGTGACTGTGGGAGGCACAGGAGCGATTCTAGCAGCACTGCTCTCGACCGTTGGCCCGGGCGACGAAGTGCTCATTCCTGACCCGTGCTGGCCGCAGTATTATATGCAGCTTGCCTGTAGTGGAGCCACAGGTATTCCCTATCCGCTTGACCCTCAAAATGAATGGCTGCCAGAAGTGGAGCACCTTGAAGGCCTGGTAACTCCCCGCACGCGCCTTATGATTATCAATAGTCCCGGCAACCCTACGGGTGCTGTACTTCCGGCCTCTTATGTGGCTGAACTGGTGGCCTTTGCCCAACGCCATGACCTCTACCTGCTGGCAGATGAATGCTATGACGAACTGGTCTTTGAAGGGCAGCATGTTAGCCCCGCCACAATGCTCAGCCGTGACGAATTTGATAGTGGACGTGTGATCTGCGTCTATACCTTTTCCAAGACCTATGCGATGACAGGTTGGCGCATTGGTTACGTGGTAGCAGGCACACAGTTGATGAAGACAATTACAGATGTGCTCAATGCGAGTACCACGAATGTCAGCACCCTGGTACAGCGAGCGGCTGCAGCCGCCTTGACCGGCTCGCAAGCCTGTGTTGTCGAGATGCGAGAAACCTATCAGCGCCGTCGTGACCTGGCTGTGGCCCTGCTCAAGGACCTGGGCCGCTATGTCTATACACCTCATGGCGCTTTTTATGCGCTGATCAATGTCACAAGCCCGCATAGCGTAGAACGGCGCGGGCGACAGTTCGCCCTTGACCTGCTGCGTGAACGCAATGTGGCAGTTGCTCCGGGCAGTGGCTTTGGTTCGGTTGCGCAGCAATATGTGCGCATTTCGCTGGCAGCATCCGATGCAGAGATTGAGCGAGGGGTGAGAGAGATTTGCGCATTCGCGGATAGGTGAGGAAGGCTACTCACTTATATGCTACTACACCAAAGGCTTCTGGCCGCCGCACGATGCGGGTAAATCCGGCTTCTTGCAGCCTGCGCACGACGCCACGTGCTACTGTACCGCTGGACTTACTGTTCAAATCGCCAATATAGTGAAATAGCCTGCCGCCGCGCTTGAGCACGCGCAACAATTGTGAGTAAAAGACGCCTCCATATAGCTCGCCTGCCAGGCTCAAGACAGGTGGATCATGCAGAATATGTGTGAAGCTTTCGTCCTCGAAGGTCTGTACTACCTCAAAGGCATCGCCCATTACCTGTGTAATCTTGGGGTTATCAAATAAGCCTCGTGACCAGGGATTAAGCCGTGCTATGTATTGTGCGCCGGGATCAAGCTCAATCGTTACCACCTGCTCCGCTGTTTTAGCCGCTTCGATGGCTGTATAACCCAGGCCCGTTGCCGTATCCAGTACGCGTCCGGTTATAGGTGCTATCGTGGCAACCTTCTTTAACGTATCCTGCATTGGATCGGTATTCACGATGCGATGCATGGTGAAGCCCGCGATTAGCATACTTGGCGCGTGTCGCGTTGGCAGCAGGCTGCAGACGCGATTCGTATGCTCTGAGAATAGCGAGATCGTTTTGATCGTACCATCCTCTACGCTAAAGCAGTTAGTTTGAGCTTGCTTAATCTTCTCAATCTGCTGCCAATCCAGGTGTTCTCCGCTGGCAAAGCTGACACCTGTGGAAGTAATCACAGCGTTGACACGTGAGATGCCCAGGTCTGGTGATACTTCGACTGATGACAGGCCTTTTTGCTTGGCAGCGAGTATCGGTTCTACCTGAATAGAGGATAGAACTATGGGGTATGTCATATACAAAACTCCCGCCAGGCTCTACACTGCCGCGTAGAGAATCACTCCCTCGCTGGTCTTCTGTTGCTCAACCTGCCCACCGTAGCGCAAATATTCGAGGTGAGAGAGAATCTCTGCTACTGCCATGCGCCATGACTCATTACTTTTCAAGCGCGCCCCGAAAACCTTCTCGGCCAGTTGATAGGCATGCTGCGGTTGTTCATCAAGGAGCGTCAAAATTTGCATCTCGCGTTCTTCGTGGTGCTGGATAATCTCCTCGACGCGCCCGGCCAGGTCCGGAAATGGCTCACCATGCCCGGGTAAGACGATACTGGCGGGCAAAGCTGCAACTTTTCGCAGGGAATGCAGGTAATCATCCAGCGGGTTGAGGCGATCATATTCCGAGTAGAGGCCGATATTGGGCGTGATACGCGGTAAGACGTGATCGGCGGCCAGGAAGACGCCATCGCGCTCGCGGAAGAGGCAGATGTGCCCATCAGAGTGTCCGGGCGTCCAGATGATGCGGTAGCTCTCACCGGCAAGGTCAAGGTACTGTCCGTCCTCTACCTGCGTGATGCGCTCGTGTGAAGGCACGCGAATAATGTTCTGCATGTCCTCTGAGCGTGCTTGCGAGAACCAGGGCTCACCTTTGGGCATGCCATGTTGCCTGAAAAACTTTGCCGCACTTATGAACCGCTCGGGATGCATGTTCTCCCAGGTTCTACGCATGCTATTCGCATCGATAGTATGCATGTAGACAGTTGCCCCGCTCTTTTCCTGTAACTCACCTGAGAGACCAATGTGGTCGGGATGATCGTGTGAGAGCACTATTGTGCGCAGTGTCTCAATACTTAATCCAACTGTGCGCAGACCCGCTGCGAAAGCTGTGCGGGCATCGGGAGTACCTATGCCTGCATCAACCAAAACCCACCCATTGTTGTCAACGAGCGCATACATATTAACACTTCGTAAAGGGAAAGGTATGGGTAGTGTAAGTTTCCAGATACCAACAGCCACTTCACAGGCTTCAGGTAAAGGTTCTTGCCGCCGTATAGGTTTCTCTGGTGTAGATTGGTGCATGAGAGGAGCTATCCTTTAATGTTCCAGTACGATTATGATATTATAGTATTCAGATATTTTTCTTCTTTGATTGTATGGTGGAAATTAAGGCTGTGTCAACAGTCACATCTTTCTCTCAATAACTGTGCCTGTCGAAAAGTCGCTTAATTCCGAAAATCTCCAGACGCATCACTCTGTATCGATGTACTTCTTTTGACTTCATGTTTTTACATGCCTCTTCAAAGTTATCCACAAGTTATCCACTTGTATAAGCATAAATTGGTGCGTAATACCCATTTCGCATTCGCCAGTTTTCTGTTATAATGAAAGTGGGGAGAAGTGGGGTGAATTGGTGAGCCAGAACGGTGAGTGGGGAAAGAAGGTGAGATTTTCCTAATATGCGGGAGAATATCTGGAAAAACTTCGCCAGGGGTCACCGTGAAGGCTCGTTATTGGCTATATGTGGATTAACTTATGTTTCTTGGCGAATATGAACATACTATCGATGCTAAAGGACGTATGGCTGTTCCTGCCAAATTCCGGTCGCAAATAGACCGTGGCGCGGTCGTAAGTAAAGGCATGGGTACCTGTTTGTCCGTCTATACTACGCAGCGTTGGGAGGAAAAATCGGCTGAGCTTGCCACTGGTAAAACAACTGATGAATTGCGTGATTTTGAACGACGTATCTATCCCAGTGCGAGCGAGATTGAGCTGGATGGGCAGGGGCGTATGGTTATTCCCGCCAAGTTACGTGCCTATGCCGGATTAGGCAATGAAGTAACTGTCGCAGGTGTGCGTGATCATTTTGAAATATGGGATCGTACGGCCTGGCAAAACTATCAAGAACGCTTTGATGCAGAGGGTAGTCAAATTCCCTTTTAATTAAGATCTAGACAATATAGGAAAAATGCAAACACAACATGTGCCGGTGATGCTGGAAGAAGTATTACGGTTTCTGCAACCAGGACCAGGAGGCGTCTACATCGACGGCACGTTAGGTGGAGGCGGCCATACTGAGGCCATTCTAGAGCGTTCAACTCCTGATGGCAGGGTTCTAGGTATCGATACTGATGCCCAGGCGCTGGCAAGGGTGCAGGAACGCCTCGCAGAGCCGGTCAATAATGGACGATTACTTCTCAAGCGTGGCAACTTCGCTGAACTGACTCGTATCGTTCGCGAGGTTGGTTTGGCATCTGTACAAGGTGTCGTGCTTGACCTTGGATTTTCGTCCGACCAGATGGATAATCCAGAGCGTGGCTTTTCTTTCAGTGTAGATGGTCCACTGGATATGCGGCTCGATCAAACGCAGCCGGTATCTGCCGCGGACCTGGTGAATAGCGCGAGTGAACAAGAACTGGCAGATATTTTCTGGCGCTATGGTGAAGAGACTCGTTCGCGCCAGATCGCGCGGCGTATAGTTCGCGAGCGCGCGAAGGTCGCAATCACGCGCACCGCGCAGTTGGCAGCATTGGCAGCCGCTGGCGCTCCTTATAAACCAGGAGCGATACATCCAGCGACAAAAACCTTTCAAGCCCTGCGTATAGCGGTCAATTCTGAGTTGGAGCAATTGGAAACAGTTCTCCCACAAATCGTGGATGTGTTGAGTATGCACAAGGGGGAGGAGGAAGATAGTAGAAGTGGGATGAGTAGTGCGGATGGCGAGGGTAGGAGCGCAGGCGGAAGAATGGTAATTATCTCTTTTCATTCATTGGAGGATCGACTGGTCAAAGAATTTATGCGGCGTGAGGCAACCGATTGTATCTGCCCACCCCGCGTACCGGTATGCGTGTGTGGTCATAAGGCTCGCTTGCGCCTGTTGACTTCCAAACCGGTGGTACCCACTCCGCAAGAGGTTGCCGCTAATCCTCGTGCTCGTAGTGCCAAACTACGAGCTGCTGAAATAATTGTTGGTTCGTAGTGCGTCATAGTAGGGTAGGGGTACGACCTTTTGCACCCTGTAGGGCTTGCTATGCAGACCCTCATACGAAGGAACGCAACGTATGTATCACCTGAAAGATCGACGTGGTGTAGCCCAAGCTGTGCCAGCAAAGCCAATTATGGCTGCCAAACGACGCCGGCAACTGCACCCATTTCTCTTCTCCATGGGTCCGGTAGCGCTGAGTATCTGCAGTGTGCTGCTGGTAGGGCTGATGGCCGTCCTGTATCTTACCCAACTAGGTCAGGCTGTTGCTGCCAACCAGAAACTTCAGGATTTGCGTTCGCAGCAAGCTATCTTGCAGCGCCAGGATCAAGACCTTGTCAATATTATTGCTCAGGAGCAATCACCCGATTATATCGCCAGTCAGGCAAAGGCGCAGGGGCTTATACCCGCTGATCCAAAGATTGTACAAATACTGGTGGTCAAACACCTGGAACTTATGCGGCACGATCAATCCGGCTTATAGACATGAACGACGCGAAAGGAAAAGTTAGATGAGTGTAGAGTTGCGCCGGGCCCGTAATCGGCAGATGCTCATCTTCTTGCTTGTTTGCGTTGGTATGCTAGCCCTTGTGGGTAGATTGTACTATTGGCAAATTGTCCGTGGCAGTGAATTGGCGACCCTGGCTAGCGATGAGCATATACAAAATTTAGTATTGAATGCTCCACGTGGATTGATCTATGATGCACAAGGACGCATCCTGGCAACGAACGTCGTGCGCGATGATGTATATATTGAGCCCATTCAGTTCAAACAGGATCATGCACCGGATACATCTCAAAGCGACCTGGCGCAACTCGTTAGTGCTTTGCACCAGGTATTGCCAACAGTCTCAACAGATACATTGTACAAAGATTTTAGCCTGAATGCCTGGACCGTGCGTATTGCCACGCGGATCGAACCTGAGCAGAGCCAGCGCCTGCAGGCTCTGCATTTAGAGGATACATTTTTGCAGCCGCGCACCTGGCGTATTTACCCGCAGGGGTCAATAGCTGCCCAGGTCCTTGGCTTTGTGCAACAAAGCGATTCGAATAGCAGTGGAATGTATGGGATTGAGCGCAGCTATAACACGCTATTGGCAGGTAGGCCTGGTAGCTTTACGGCAGAGACCGATCTCAATGGCAACCCCCTTGTGGTGGGGGCAAGTGCGGAACAACCCGCTGTGCCTGGAGCCAATATCACGCTTACCATCGACAGTACGATTGAGTACATGGTGGAGACGGCGCTGGCCAATACTGTGCAGCAGTTGGAAGCTGAGAGCGGCAGCGTAGTTGTGCTTAACGCTCGTACCGGAGCAGTCGTGGCGATGGCTGGCGCACCGAGCTTCGATCCCAACCAGTATGGCAATTTTGCAAATATGAAAGGTTGCCTTGGTACAGAAGGAGTGTTTTTAAATCCCGCGCTCTACTGTGCGTATGAGCCAGGCTCGACCATGAAAGCAGTAACTATGGCCGCCGCGCTCGATCAGGGGCTGATTACGCCGGATACAACTGTATTTGATCCAGGCATTATCTACTTCCCTGATGCTGCTGCGGTGCGCAATTGGGAAGGACGAGGTTACGGTACAGAGACAATGACCCAGGTGCTTGAGCATTCGGCGAATGTTGGTTCAGCATATGTCGCGCACACGATTCTGGGACCCGCGCGCTACTATCCCTACCTTTCACGTTTCGGGTTTGGCCAGTCGACGGGGATCGATAGCAAGGAGGAAGTAGGCACCTATCGTAGCCCTGGCAATGACCCCAGTGGGTGGTCGATGAGCGATCTCACGCGCCAGGCCTTTGGGCAAAGCATCCTGGCGACGCCGCTGCAAGTAGCAATGGTCTATGAGACGATTGCCAATGCAGGGGTGACCATGCGCCCGTACCTGGTAGCATCAATTAACAACAATGGACATATCGTGAAGACTCAAACACAGGTGATACGGCATGTAATCAGTGAACATACAGCAGCTCTATTAACGGATATGCTTGAGCACGTGGTAACCAATGGTTTAGCGCAACCTGTCCAGGTTCCTAATTATACAGTAGCCGCTAAAACCGGCACGGCTACGACTCAGGGAATCGATGCCAGCCAGACTGAGGCTTCGGTAGCGGGATTTATTCCCGCCTCAAATCCGCAGTTTGTGATCCTGGTAAAAATTGATCGCCCACAGGTAGCCATTTATGGAGGTACGGCCGCGGCTCCCCTGTGGAAAGCCATTGCCCAGGAACTGATGTGGTACTATCACGTCCCACCTGATGCGATTTAATGCATAGCGTCGGTGGAAGATAATAATGAAACGTCAAGCAAAGATTATGTTGTGTTGAGGTGAAGGGGTAAATATTGGGAATGGGATCGTATGAAGATAAGGATAGATTTTTTATATGCAAGTGATGAGCAGGCGCAAACAATCTTTAAGTCTGTGCTTGCATAGCTCAGCAAGACCAGGCTCAAGCCTTTAGAGCTGTATTATATTTCTTAAACACTAGCCTGAAATAAGTATACTGGAAAATATGTTCTATGTCAAGGCTAAATAGCGGGAAATGTGAATATCCATGGCATTAGGTTTCGACAAAAAAGTGCATAAAAGCGCAAAGGCAGCTCGCTTCGACTCGCACCAGGTGAGAGGACAGCGGCAAAGAGAGCTATTGCCTCCTCACCTGCGCTCACCTGCACTGGAGGCTTTAGAACGCGACAAAGCCAGGCGCCAGCCTCGCAAAACAGGTGGGCACAGAGCGTCACGCGCCAGGAAGATGCGCTATGCCGTTGAGGAGACATTGGTGCGTCCACCCGGCGTGCGCAAGAGCCTCCCACGCTTAAAGAGCGCAAACGCAGTTGGAGTTCTACCTCAGCGTACAGGCTTGACTGCAGGCTGGCGCTTGCAGGCGCGTCAGGAGTCCGCGCGACAGGATGTGCCGGTGCAGGTGATCAGCGAGGAGGAACAGAAGAAACTTGCTGACCTGGATTTGAATATGCGCTTGCCGCGTCTTGCCGGGAAGATCGATGGCTGGCTGTTAATCATTGTGCTGGCTCTGCTATGCCTGGGCCTGGTAATGGTCTATAGTGCCAGTTCCTTTGTTGCGGCACGAACCAATGGAGATGCCTCGTACTTCTTTCAAAGGCAACTGCTTTCGGTAATCCTGGGCGTTATCGTGATGTTTGTCACCATGAATGTGGATTATCGTTACTGGCGCAAGTTCTCGCTGCTTGGCATGATCATTGTTCTGCCCTTGTTAGTAATTGTCTTGAGGTTTGGCCACGCAGCTTATGGAGCCTCGCGCTGGCTGGGCGTTGGCACATTTTTTCTGTTTCAGCCTAGTGAGCTGGCGAAATTGGTACTGGCTCTGTATATCGCGGACTGGCTGGCTCGCAAGGGTAACCAGGTGAGCACCTTTCTGTATGGGCTGGCTCCATTCGTCATTCTGGTTGGCGTGGTTCTTGGTCTGGTCCTGCTGGAAAATGATATGGGCACGGCAATCATCATCGCGGGCTTTGCGACGGCCATGTTTTTTACAGCAGGCGCTAATATTATACAGTTTATCTTAGCTATGATTTGTGGAAGTTTGATCTTTGTCACCCAGGCATTTAAGGGCTACCGTCTGCTGCGCTGGATAGGTTTTGTAGACCCATTTAAGCATATTACGGATATTAACTTGCAACTTTATCAGTCGTTGTTGGGCCTGGGATCAGGGGGATTGTTCGGTTTGGGTCTGGGTGCAAGCCGTCAAAAGACAGGCTATCTCCCGTTCCCCTTTACCGATTCGATCTTTGCTATTCTCGGCGAAGAACTGGGTTTTATCGGCTGTGCTGTAGTAATTATGCTTTTCTTGTTTCTCGCCTTTCGCGGCTTTCGGCTGGCGAGGCGTACGCAAGATATCTATGGCGCTTTGCTGGCGACGGGTATCACCACATGGTTGGTCTTACAGGCAATGATAAATGTGGGAGCTTCGACCGATAGTATTCCCTATACGGGTGTACCGCTGCCCTTTATCAGCTTCGGCGGTTCATCGCTGGTGATCTCCCTGGCGGCGGTTGGAGTCCTGTTGAATATCTCGCGCTACATCCAGCAGCCGGCAAATCCTGCTCTATCACGGCGCAGTATCACACTAAATTTGCGAAAGAAGAAAAGCGGTTCCACCTTATGAAAGTACTTGTATCAGGCGGCGGCACTGGGGGTCACATTTATCCGGCCCTTGCGGTGGCAACGCAGTTAGTCAAGCAGTATCAGGCAGAAATTCTCTATCTCGGCAGTGACGATGGCCTGGAAAACGAGCTAGCTCCGGCGGCAGGTTTTCCACTCGTGATTGTCAGAGCTGGCAAGTTACGACGTTACATCTCGTGGCAAACATTGACCGGTGTTGCCCGCATACCCGTTGGTATGGCCCAGGCGGTAGGCATCGTACGCAAGTTTAACCCGGATGTTGTCTTTACCAGTGGCGGATATGTGGCAGTACCGGCAGGGCTGGGAGCTCGTCTCAACGGTGTACCTTTACTGATGCACCAGCAGGATGTTCCGCCCAACCTGTCCAACAGATTGATTGCGCCGTTGGCAACGCGTATCTCGGTAGCCTTTGCTGACTCGCTGTCCTATTTTCCGGCGCGAAAGACGCTGCAATTGGGCAACCCGGTACGGCAGGAAATGTTGGATATGCGTACAGTCTCACCGCAAGATGCGCGGCGCAGGCTGGAGCTTGCGGCAGAGATACCTCTGTTATTGGTCACAGGTGGCAGCCAGGGCGCCCGGCATCTGAACCAGGTGGTCTGTCACGCCTTGCCAGAGTTGCTGCCGCACTGCCAGGTCTTACAGATTAGTGGCAAATATCTCTATGAGGAGACGCGTGAACTGGCTGGACAGACCATGGTTAACCTGCCTGAGGATATAAAGCGGCGCTATCGATTGGTACCGTACTTGAACGCGGAAATGCCTGTTGCTATCCAGGCTGCAGAGCTGGTCCTCTGCCGCTCAGGTGCAGCGACATTAAGCGAACTGGCTGTGTTAGGGAAACCCAGTATTCTGGTACCTCTACCACCTGCCATAGGTAGCTCACCCCAGGAGGCAAACGCGGCGATGTTTGATCGCAAAGCCGCGGCGCAGGTCATTCGTGACGCCAACCTGGAACCTGAAATACTGCTAAAACGTGTATTAACTATAATATCGTCTAATGCATTACTAGAAGCTATGTCCGAAGCTACACGATCTTTTGCTAAGCCTGATGCAACTCAGGATATTGTGGCCGAAGTAGTACGTATAGCGCGTCAGCGCTCGGTAAAGCAGCATAATCATAATCACGAGGGTGTAAGCATTTGAACAAGTCGCGTATACATTTTATGGGTATAGGTGGTCAAGGTATCTCTGCGGTGGCGCAGATGGTGATCGAGGCCAATCGAGATACAGTGATAGTGACCGGCTGCGATATGCAAGCTTCGGCGACAACACACGCCTTACAGGAGCTTGGCATACCTGTACAGATCGGTCATAGTCCCGATCACCTGGCGAATATTGATAAACTGGTCGTTGTCCCAGCCGCGCTTGTGCTGAACCCCGACCATCCTGAACTGGCTACCGCGCGGACGCGCGCTATACCCATGATTACATGGCAAGAAATGCTGGGCGAGTTGATGCATGGAAAGTGTGTCGTTTCTGTCAGCGGAGTGCATGGGAAGGGCTCGACGACGGCTATGCTCTCTCTGATGATGGTGGAGGCTGGGTTTGACCCAACATGTGAAATCGGGGCCGTTGTACCGCGCTTCGGTGTCAACTATCGGCTGGGCAAGAGCGCGTACTTTGTCAATGAGGCGGATGAATTCTATAACAATTTCTGGCACTATCACCCGCGCGTGGCGGTTGTCACATCAATCGAGTTTGAGCATCCAGAATTCTTTGCTAACTATGAGGAATACCTGGCGAGCTTTGAACACTTCGTACGCGGTATGGATATGCATAGCGACTGGCCAGTACCGCCTACCCTGATTGTAAATGCGGATAGCCCCGGCTGCTTGCAATTATTAGCCAGGCTTGAGGACTGGCCGGGACGGATTATGACCTACTCGGTAGAGGGACTCGCTGTACCCCAACAAGATGCGCAGAACGTGTTTAAAGCGGATAAGCAAGCGACCTATGAAGCTTATGATGTGCGACTGGCGGGCGAAACCAGTTTTCGCGTGCGTATGCAGGGAGCGCAGGCAGCGGAGACTGATACTGCTATTCACTTACAATTGCCCGGTATACACAATGTCCAGAATGCCCTGGCTGCTTTCACCGCTGCCTATGTGATGGGTGTTGATCTTGCGACGATTGTGAAGACACTGCAAGGCTTTGGAGGTATTCGACGGCGTTTTGAGGTGCGTAATCGCGAACCCATACGTGTGCGCGGGCAGGCGATGGACATTATCCTGGTGGATGACTACGCACATCATCCCACCGCCATTGCATCTACTTTGGAGGCAGCGCATAGCCGTTACCCGCAGCGGCGTTTGGTAGCGGTCTATCAGCCGCATATGTATAGTCGTACAAAGACCTTTTTTGAACAGTTTTTATATGCGTTTAACCAGGCTGATGTAGCTATTATCGCCGACATTTATCCGGCGCGTGAGCGAGATACCGGTCTGATCTCATCCAGGGAACTGGTGGAGGCGCTGGCTCGTCAGCCACACTTTCAACATGGCGCCCAGGTCATTCATGGCGGAAGTGTGCAGGCGACCACGCAAACTGTGCGTGAAATCTTGCGCCCCAATGATCTAGTACTCATTATGGGTGCAGGCGACATTTATACGCTGACTAATATGCTTTTACAAGATAGTCCAACAGGTTAGTTAGAAGAAATAATGATGAAAACATTTGACGCAGAGGCCACCTACAAAGAACTCTCTAAGCATTTTCATGCGCGCGTGCGCCGCAATGAACCATTGGCACGTCATTGTACCTTTGGCGTGGGAGGTCCTGCTGATATCTGGGTCACTGTGAATGTGCGCGATGATCTTATTCGTTTGGTACGTTTATGTTCAGAACGACGTTGGCCTGTGTTGCTGGTAGGCAACGGCACTAATGTCTTATATGCTGATGCTGGTATGCGCGGCATTGTCGCTCGTATCGCGCTCAGCGACTATACCATTGAAAACGAGGTAGATGATACCGCTCTGTTAAAAGCTGGCGCGGGCATAAGCTGGCCGCGCTTGTTAAACGAACTGTCTGCGCTTGGCTGGGGAGGCTTAGAGTTTGGCCCAGGTATCCCAGGTACCCTTGGTGGGGGCGTAGTCAGCAATGCAGGAGCACATAATGGTGATCTGGGAAGCGTGCTGGAATGGATAGAAGTGCTGGATGCTCGTGCTAGCTCGGAGGAAGAGATCACGTTGCCCATAGTGCGGCGCTATATGCACGATGAGCTTGATCTGAGCTACCGGCATAGCCGTTTCCGCGTTCTACGACGGGTTGAGTTCAACGAACAGGGGTATCCCAAGGTTGCCCCGCGTGGACTGATAGAGCCACCCGAAATCATTATGCGTTTAGGTATACGTCTTCATCGTGAAGACCCAAAGAAGCTACGTGCACTGATCGAGCAATATAAACTGCATCGTAAGCAGACGCAGCCTCCGCAGCAAAGCGCAGGTTCTGTCTTCAAGAATCCCCCTGGGGATTTTGCCGGACGTCTCATTGAGCAAGCCGGTATGAAGGGTGCAATCTCTGGCAAGGCGCAAATTTCTGAACGCCATGCAAACTTTATTGTCAATTTAGGTGGTGCCAGCGCTGCCGATGTGGCAACGCTGATTAAAGAGGCTCGCAATCGCGTTCGAGAAAAGTTTGGGGTGAACCTGGAATTGGAGGTTGAACTGCGTGGCGAGTGGGAGGTGTTATGACAGAAGAGAAGAGACAACCGCAAGAGCAAATTGCTACGCACATCTATAGACGCCCGGTAGTGTCGTCTACTCCTCACCCGCTTGCGGGCAGGCGTAGAGTAGCCGGTGAAACGCCTATGGTAGCTGAAAATGTATCACCGCATCAGCGCATGGTTACCGCACTTGATACGGTTCAACCGTCGGCAGGTGAGAGATATGTGCACAGGCGCAATCAATTGTACTCAGCGCGTGCTCGGCGGCAAACATATGCGCGCATGACGCCTCGTACGCTTGCTCAAACAGGTGTACCGGCCTCAAGCGGGCAAATGCGGGCTATCAAGCGTTTGCCGCAGTATCATGCTTCGCCGGTGCCTGTACGCAGTGGGCGGCATGGTAAGAACCGCAATTTTTTCTTGCGGCTTCTGGCCTTGTTTGCGCTGCTGTTCGTCGTCGGCTTTGGAGCAAACTTTGTACTGACAGGCGCGGCTTTCCGCATAGCTCAAGTGAGCGTTATTGGAACGCATAATATGTCTCTGATGCAGACTATCCAACATATGGGTATGCAGGGCCAGAACATTTTCTTAATCGATGCCGCGGCCCTCACTGCTCGTATTGATCTGCTGCCGTTAGTTTCCTCGGCTAGCCTGGAGAAACAGTGGCCGAATGGGTTACTGGTTACGGTCAGTGAGCGCACGCCAGTCTTGCTCTGGCAGACTGGCTATGGAACGTACAGTGTAGATAGAAACGGCGTAGTGATCGCACCTGCTAGTGAGACGACAAGTGCAAGCACCTTGATGACCGTCGTAGACAAGAGCAATGCTGGCAAGCACAGGCTGCGTCCTGGCTCGCGCTTGCCCGCAGCAGATATCGCCTTTGCCCAGGCAGTCTTTGAGCAACTGCCGAAGGTAACGGGCACCACGGATTTTACCTTGAATTATGCTTTGGTGCCTGCCAGTGGGCAGGGCAACCAGGATGGGTATGGCTCCTATGTGGTCGTAAGCAAAACGGGTTGGTTAGCGTACCTTGGTACTGCCAGTGATGCCAACCCCCTGAGCAACCGGCTCATAGAGCTCCAACAGATCCTCTTGTTGGCGCAGCAAGGGCAGCTCAACCTGGCAACTATTGATTTGCGCTTTGGTTTTCGTCCTGTGTATACGTTGAAGAGTTAAGCGTAGTGCGTCTCACAGTGTAACCGCCCAATAGGAGCGTGTAAAGTGCAAGAGCGGGTGATTGTCGGTATCGACGTAGGAACAACAAAAATCTGCGTTCTCGTTGGTGAGTTGGATCGCGACGGGAAACTGAATATTGTTGGCGTAGGCACCTGCCCTTCACAGGGTTTGCGCCGTGGGGTGGTGGTGAACATCGAGGAGACAGTCACTTCCATTGCAGCGGCGCTCGATCGTGCGGAAAGACTTTCAGGTAAGCAGATCACTACGGCCTATGTGGGGATTGCTGGCAGCCATATTGCTTCAGAGAATAGCAAAGGATTCGTTGCTATCTCACCGAGCGATCGCGATATCGTGCAAAACGACATCAGTCGAGCTATCGAGGTTGCCAGGGCTATCGCGATCCCTGCAAATCGCGAGGTAATCCATGTGATACCGCGTGGCTACGTAGTTGATGGGCAAGAAGGCATTAAGAACCCTATTGGTATGTCTGGCTTCCGCCTTGAGGTGGAGACACATATCATTACGGGGGCCGTGTCTTCCATTCATAACTTGATCAAGTGCGTTCATAAGGCGCGTGTCGAGATCGAAGACCTTGTGTTGGAACCGCTGGCCTCCAGCGAAGCTGTGCTGGCGGATGGTGAAACTGATTTGGGAGTCGCATTGGTTGATGTTGGTGGGGGTACCACCGATATTGCCGTCTTTTCCGATGGGGCTATCTGGCAGACCGTGGTGCTGCCCATCGGGGGCAACCTGGTTACAAGTGATATCGCTATTGGTCTTCGTTTGCCCTTTGGCGTAGCGGAGGAGCTCAAAGTGACCTATGGTCATTGCGATCCTTCCGCCATCGCTGAGGATGATATGATCGACCTGGCACAATTCATGCCGAATTGCGATGATCTCGTGCCGCGTAAACTGCTGGCCGAGATTATCCAGGCTCGCATGGAAGAGCTTTTCGAGATGGTTCATGAGGAGATCAGGAAATCTGGCTATGATGGCTTACTACCAGCAGGGCTGGTGATTACTGGTGGAACTGCTGAAATGCCGGGCATCCAGAGTCTAGCAGGCCAAATCCTGGACCTGCCCACCCGCATCGGCACTCCGCTGGGACTGCATGGGTTGGCCGATTCAATCTCTCGACCAGCCTATGCGACAGCAGTTGGGCTGTTGCAGTGGGCATTGACTCACACCTCTTTCCTCATTGAGGAAGAGGAATTGGAGGAGAATGGAATGGGCTTTGTCGCCCGTTTTGGACGCTGGTTACGTGCTTTTATTCCTTAGACAAGGGGGCCACGAAAATGTTACCAATGGGAAATCATCAATTAGAAGGCTTCGCCCAGATCCGTGTCATCGGTGTCGGCGGCGGTGGCAGTAATGCGGTCAATCGCATGATTCAGGCAAATATGATGGGGATCGAGTTTATCGCCGTCAATACAGATGCTCAGGCGCTACTGCTTATGCAAGATTCCCGTACTATCCGGATTGGAGACAAACTGACCCGTGGCCTGGGTGCGGGTGGTAATCCGAGTGTTGGAGCCAAGGCGGCAGAAGAAAATGCCGAGGATCTATATGAGGCTCTCAAGGGCTCCGATATGGTCTTCATTACCGCTGGTATGGGCGGTGGCACCGGCACAGGCGCTAGCCCGGTAGTAGCACAAATCGCGCGTGAGGTCGGCGCGTTGACCGTCGGTGTCGTCACCAAGCCGTTCTTATTCGAAGGCAACAAGCGGCGCAGCGCGGCTGAGGAAGGTATAGCTAACCTCAAGCAGCATGTCGATACCTTGATTACTGTGCCCAATGACCGGCTCTTGCAGGTAGCAGATAAGAAAATGCCGCT
>JACZCU010157476.1_pt1 | contig 15919 bp, 15 predicted proteins | sample 8641851 | NCBI WGS metagenome assembly JACZCU01 (sample SAMN15324605, study PRJNA640507) | soil metagenome | isolation source: monocropping sugarcane control | place: China: Luxin town, Laibin City, Guangxi Province | collected 2019-07-25 | depth 10cm m | reverse complement strand
GCCACCCTGCCCGGGGCACCCTCTCTGGGAGAGAGGTAATAGGTAAGAGCAAGCATGTGGGGTGCTGCGGTGTGTGCAGCCGGGAGGCTGCACACCCGGACGCCCCCCCTATAGAGATGAGCCACCTGTATCTCTGACGCATCAGGCGGCGTTTAGGTGGCAGATTGCGCAGGGGTTGTTTGACGACTCGTCAGGAGTCCTACGACATCGACGACAATGGATGCTGCTATCCCCAGCCAGAAGAGGGCTGTGGGAAGTGCGATACCAAAGAGGGCATCAAGGGAATAGCTTCCAGGCCCTACCAATCCCAGTACCAGGCTGAGGAGCAGCAGAACGAGTGGATACTCAAAACCGCCATTGGTAACCCAGAGTCCTTTTGTCCAATGGAACTTGAGTACAGCCATTAACATGCTTGCGAAAATGGCGATGGCTCCAAGTGGGCTGAGGAAACCAAGGGCAAGCAGAACGCCTCCACCAAACTCACCCAGACCACCCAGCAGTGTCCAGAACCCTGCAGGCTTGAAGCCCCGTGATTGCAGAAAACCAGTTGTTCCGGCAAAACCATGACCACCGAACCAACCAAAGAGTTTTTGTGCGCCATGTCCGGCAAGTAGGAGCCCAACAACGATGCGCACAACGAGTAAACCAAGTGAAATTGACATAATCCTCATCCTTTTTGATAGGCAAAGACTGCCTATCTGTATTTAATACTTACTAAAAGTAAGTTACTAATAATTCTGTAGAAAGAATACCATCTAATCTTACTTTTGTCAAGATGCTAACTAAAAGTTAGTAATGATAGAAGATGATTGCCACACCCTCCAGTGCCATCGGCGCCCCTTGTCCAGAACTAGGCGAGATGGCATGGACCGCATCGCAGAACTGGGGAAGGAAGACAGGTTGATGTGTTTGAATGAATTGTATCTTCTGGGGTATCAACGCCTCCGACTCCTGGGTCCCAAGTCTTTATCGTATCGATATCCCTATCCAGACTCTTACCAGATTTTCTATTGGGCACAGATCAAATCCCTTGATGACTTTCTCCCGACAGCAGAGGCACAAGGCTGGGCCCTTTTCCCTCCCTTCGAAGCTCGAACACTCTCATGGGTACAGCTGAACGGAGAACTCTATGAGGCTGCATTAGTGCTGATTAGCAGCTAAGCAAGATGACTCCGGTAGAACTGCAGGCCTACCTGCACGCTGCAAGGACGAAAACCACCGCAAAATGATTGGTTCCAGTTTTGATGATATGTGTACTTTCACAGACACGGCAAACGTGCGTCATTGTTTCTTGCATCATGACGCCAATTAGAAGTCATCACTTACCACGTAACCACTACCAGATGGAGAGATGGAGACGCATCTAGACATAGACCTAACGAGGTGCTAGACTTCCCAGAAGAAGAGGCGCATATGTGAGCATAAAAGGCCGGGTGTCGTGCTCCGCCCATTTTTACTTTTGAAGAGAGACTTGTTGTGGGATGACCCGCGGCCTGAAGAGGACAGCAACCGCATATGGGAGAGGTGCCAATGTCTATGGCAGTTTTCACTCCGCTTGAGACAACCAGATTGCGCTTGAGACGCTTTACAGATGCTGACCTCGCGCTGTTCATGGCCTATCGCAATGACCCCGAAGTTGCCAGATACCAGGGCTGGGAGGGGATCAGCGAACCAGAGGCGCGTGTGTTTCTTCAAGAGCAAAAGGAGGCCCAACCAGGCGTGCCTGGCCAATGGTTTCAAATCGCCGTCGAACTCAAGGAAACGGGAATGCTCGTTGGCGATTGTGCTTTGAAGATTGAGGAGCACGATGTGCGCCAAGCCGAAATCGGCTATACGCTCTCCCGCGCCTACCAGGGACGTGGTATAGCGTCAGAGGCCGTCTCGTGTGTCCTGGAGTATGCATTTGTGACGCTGGGATTGCATCGGGTGATCGCGATTACCGATTGTGAGAATGTGGCGTCTGTCGCATTACTTGAGCGCCTCGGTCTGCGCCGCGAAGGGCAATTTCGCCAGAACGTGTGGTTTAAGGGCAAGTGGGGAGACGAGTACCTCTATGCCATGCTGCAAGAGGAATGGCGCAACATTCGCAGCACGAACGGACTCATGTGAACGGATGAGCATGTGGAGCACAGATCTCGGCACACTGAGTGAGCAAGTTGCTTGTTCACCGACTTTTCATCCAGCTCTCTCTGCATCTGCCTGTCTCCTGCTCGCCAGTGACGGTGGAAAGAGCATTCGAAGTTGGACTCACGGAGAGCGGATCACAGCCATTGCTGGACCTGCTCAAGATCTCTCAGCGCGACAAGCAGCGGCTCGTCATCGGTCTGGTCACCGTCAATTTCCATGTGCGCTCGATCTACAGCAAGCTGGGAGTGACCTCGCGAAGCGCGGCGACCCGGTACGCTCTGGAACACCACCTGCTGTGATCCTTCCCCCTGCTTTCCAGGTGCCTTCCCTGGCTCAACCCGGCTCACCGCAACTGCCCATGCATCTGCACGCCCTTTGCCCGTCAGAGCCTCCCCTCAATTCTGACAGGCATCCTTTGTCCCTCTTGCTTCCTCCTCCTTACGAGAAACCCTCGGTTCTGACGGCGTATTTTCAGCCGCCAAACGCTAGACTTGTAGGGAAGCAATCAACCACTTGGCGCTGGAAGTCAAGCCCGCTCACCTCGCTTAATGGCGTGCTGGGCTTGCTGAATCTATACCGCTGTGTGCCCAGGGAGCACATCTGCGTGTTTCTGTCCTCCTCGACTGAACAGATGGATGCGATGCTTAGCCGGGCCAACCAGGGGTTGCTCTCCACCACCATCACTGTGGATCAACTCTGGGATAAGCACTGCATGAGTTGGATCGAGGTAAGACGGTTGGAAGTAGAACTGGGTGCGATCGTGATCATCCCTACACCTGGAGCTTGCCTCCCTCGGCACCGCAAGTGCTCGCCTGGACGAAGTTGCGAGCCCTGCGAGAGCGTGGTGAGTTCGAGTCGTAGGCGGATCCTCAGCTCCTTCTTAGGTTGAGAACTAGCGCTAAAAACCATCTCTTCTGGCGTCTTCATATAAACGTCTTCATATAAAAAATAAATGTCTTCATATAAATAAAAAAGAATAAGGAGACCGGGGGTCGTCTTCATTGGACTGGGCCATCCTCAATGCTTGCGAGGAATGGGGCGTCACTCTCTTGCAAGCAGGCGCTGAAATGGATGCTGGAGACATCTGGGCCTCGCGTACCTTTTCTATGAGGGGAGGGAGTAAAAGTCACCTCTATCGACACGAGGTCACGGAAGCGGCCATACAAGGACTGTTAGAAACCATCGCAAAATTTGAGAGCAACACCTTTGTACCAGAACCCCTGGATTATAGCAGGCAAGATGTCAAAGGCCGTTTGCAAGCCTCCATGAAGCAAGCTGATCGTGCCATTGACTGGGCAGAACCGAGCGCCTCTATTCTCAGGAAGATTCAGTGTGCGGATAGCTTTCCAGGCGTCCTAGATACAGTGTTGGGCATGCAGTGCTATCTGTATGGCGCTCATGAAGAAGATGTGCTCAGAGGGAAACCTGGTGAGATCATTGCCAAACGCGATGGAGCGATCTGCCGAGCAACGGGTGATGGTGCTATTTGGATCACGCATGTGAAGCAAAAAGGCACCGATGGGCAGCCGTCCTTCAAGTTACCGGCGACGCATGTGCTTGGCGACTGTCTGGCCTATGTACCGGATGTTCCTTTAGCAGTAGACCAGGCGTACGATGGACGGACCTACCGTGACATCTGGTATGAGGAAAGGCAGGCAGTCGGTTACCTCCATTTTGATTTTTACAACGGAGCCATGAGCACTGACCACTGTCAGCGTCTGCAAGAAGCTTTCCGTCTCATACGTCGGCGACCAACCAGAGTGATTGTGCTGATGGGTGGGACGGACTTCTGGTCAAATGGTATTCATCTGAACATGATCGAAGCTGCCGATGACCCGGCTCACGAGTCCTGGCGCAACATCCAGGCCATGAATGATCTGGTGCGGGAACTCATCTCTACCGACTCCCATCTGGTGATCTCCGCTCTGCAAGGGAATGCAGCTGCAGGGGGAGTGATCCTGTCACTTGCGGCAGATTTTGTCTACGCCAGAAAAGGCATTGTGCTCAATCCACATTATAAAGGGATGGGCAATCTGTATGGATCGGAATACTGGACCTACTTATTACCGAAACGGGTAGGAGGAGAAAAGGCGCGAGAACTGACAGAAGCACTGCTGCCGATAAGTAGCAGAACTGCACAGCAGATTGGGTTACTTGATGATGCCATTGAGGGGGATTCAGCCAGCTTCCGTGAGCACATCAGAAAGCTTGCAGAAGAGCTTGCCAGCAGTCATCGCTACGAGCCCATGTTGGAGGAAAAGCGTCACATCCGGAAGAACCATGAAGAAAGAAAGCCATTGCAAGCCTATCGGAATGAAGAATTGCAGCGGATGTGGCTGAATTTCTTTGGAGCAGATCGCAGTTATCATATAGCACGCAAGAACTTTGTGTACAAAGGGCTCATGCCTTCTCGCGAGAGGGGCGATGCTGGCTTCGAGCCCGGGAGCGGGGGCTTCCTGGATGGTGCGCGTCAATGTGCAGGCGATGAAAGATGTGGAACTGGTGGACGTGTTGAGTTCGCGGCTGGGCAGGACGCTGGGTGGCATTACGGTGGGCAACCAGCGCGTGAGGGCTCTTGTGGAAGAGCGAGCAGGACAGCAGAGATTCTGGATGGACGGGCCATGAGCGCGGAGATCAAGGCGGAGTTGCGCGGCGAGGTGCGCCGCTCTGTGTTGCAACGGGGACAGGCTCCTGGCCTGGCGATTGTGCGCGTAGGGGGGTGACGCAGCTTCTGGGGTCTATAGCAAGGCGATCCTGCGCGTAGCCGAGGATGTGGGCATCAATGCTCGCCTCGAACAATTACCAGTGAATACGTCAGCCGATCAATTGCGGGTGCTGCTGGTGCAGTTGAACAATGATCAGGCCGTACACGGTATTCTTGTGCAGATGCCGCTTCCGGCACACCTCTCGCAAAAGATGGTGGCAGCTACGATTGCTTCCAGCAAGGATATCGATGGCATCGGCCCACATAGCGCCGGAAATCTCTTCCTAGGCCTGCCTGGTTTCCTGCCTTCGACGGCGGCCGCGGTGATGGAGATTCTTGAGCGAACGCATACGCCGCTTGAGGGAAGGCGAGTGGTGGTCATCAATCGCAGCAACGTGGTGGGAAAGCCGCTGGGTCTGATGCTTTTGCAGAAAGACGCGACGGTGACGATCTGCCACTCGCGCACAACGAATCTGGCGGCTTTGACGCGTCAAGCAGATGTGCTGGTAGCAGCGGCCGGCCGCGCCGGGATGGTGACGGCTGAGATGGTCAAGCCCGGAGCGGTCGTCATCGACGTGGGCATCAACGCGCTGCCCGATGGCGGCATGGTGGGCGATGTTGATTTTGCCTCCGTGCGTGAAGTTGCTGGGGCGATCACACCTGTCCCGGGCGGCATCGGGCCACTCACCAATGTCGTGCTGCTCAAGCAATGCGTGCAGGCAGCGTGGCAACTGGCGAGCGAGAAAAAGGATTTTAAAACCGCTGATTTGCGATGACGGATGATACCTCTCAAGTGATCTTTGCCGTACAAAATGCTGATTAACGGTAGAGTTTCATGCTCATAATCTTGCATCACATGCTGGTGAGCATGAAACTCTTACAATTTTTACCCGATCTTTGTAATCACTGCCCCTTCAAAGGCTTCTAATTGTAAACTTACTGTTCCCTGCTCAACTTTGTATGTCTGGTCGCCTAATTTGTCCTCCACCAGGGTACCCTCGGACCAGCAAGGCTTACTGCCGCGACCAACTGCCACGAGGGGAACGACAACCTGTTGCGTATTTTCGCTGTTGTTGAGCACAATCAGCGCAACATCTGCACCTGGCTCTGCAGCACCCATGCTTAGTTCACCACGCAGATAGGCATAGACGCCGGTGTGGTCCTGTGCCACGCAGGTCCAGACGCCGTCGGTTCGCAGCGCGGAGAATTGATGGCGTAGGGAGATCAACCGGCGATAGTGCGCAAGCAACGCCTGGTCCTGTTGCTCTGGTTCCCAGAGCATGGGGCGGCGGCAATCGGGATCGGGACCACCTTCCATACCTACTTCATCACCGTAGTAGATCATGGGCGTGCCTGTGTAGGTCAGCAGGAAGGTCGCGGCAAGTCGCTTCTTGCGTTTGTCGCCGCCGCTCATGCTCAGGTAGCGTGGTGTGTCATGGGTCGAAAGAGGTGTCAGTAAGGCCGAGAACACAGGCGTAGGGTACCAGCTCCGAATATGCCCAAGGCGTCGATCAAAGGTGGATGCATCCCACTTGCCGGTTGAGCCGATGCCGAACGCTGGCGCGTGTTCACCTGCGGCGAAGAAACTCAGCATAGCACGATAGAGAGGATAGTGCTGCACGCCATCAAATTGATCGCCCAATGTCCAGCGCGAGGCATCGTGTTCAATCTCCCCAACAATATACAGGTCGGGATTAATGGTACGCAGTTCGCGCCGGAAGGCTCGCCATAAGCTTGGATCGACCTCGCCCGCTACGTCCAGGCGCCAGCTATCGACACCCATACGCGTCCATTTTGCCGCTGCATCGATCAGGTAGCACTGCACTTCTGGATTATTTGTATTGAGCTTGGGCATATGACCTTGATGGTCGAACATGCGGTAGTTGCGCGTACGCCAATTGGGGGGAAAATCCTGTACATGGAACCAATTTATATACGCCGATGCTTCGCCCTTTTCCAGGACGTCGCGCCAGGCAAAAAAATCTGCTCCACAGTGGTTGTAGACCGCGTCGAGAACAACACGGATGCCATGGGCATGACAGGCAGCGAGCAGTTCCTGAAAGGTTTCCTCAGTCCCAAAGTAGGGATCAATCTTCCTATAGTCATTGATATCGTATTTGTGGTTGGAGAAGGATGCAAAGATGGGCGTCAACCACAGGGCGTTGATACCAAGCCCTCGTAGGTAGGGGAGGTGTTGTTGAATACCTGCCAGGTCTCCACCCCAGAAATTATGCCATTCTGGTTTGCCCGGCCATTCTTTAGCGGCGGGGTGGGTATGTGTAGGGTGACCATTGGCAAAGCGCATTCACATTTCGTTTCTTCATCATCTCTGTCTTTCCTCGTCTTTCCTCACATAGGAGAGGCATCGGTCGAGACAACGAGCGAGATCCTCGTTTGTATTCACCACCAACTTTGGTTCGTCGATCGGCTCAAAACGCTCCTTGATCTCAAGATAGAGCGTATAGTCTCGGTTTTCTGCCAGATGTCTTTCTTTGCCAGATGCTGCTTCCTCTAGCCTCTGACGTGCTGTGTCATCTGAACAGACACATTCAATAATTCTGAGGGGGGTCTGGAGTTCCTCCGTGAACCGTTTGAGTGCCATCACTTGATAGTGGCGAGAAAATGTTCTGCCATCAAGGATCACATCCTGGTGAGGGTTCTTTCGTAGCACATAGGCACTGACCTGAAACATGATGGACATACAAAAGTCATCTTGCTCCGTCGTATACTCGACCCAGGCTGGGGGAAAGAGTGCGGCACGAATGACATCCTTGTCCAGGACGATGGCCGCAAGTACGTCGGCCATGTGATGCGCGAGCGTACTTTTTCCCGTTCCTGGCAGTCCCGCCATAACAATTAGCATGAGGAGTCCCTTCCCATTTCCTGTCTGGTGGGCGGAGCAGAGAATGCATGAAGCCACTGAAATGTCTGAGCAGGATGATCGCTTTTGAACACCAGTGACCCTGGCACAATAAGATCAGCACCTGCGTGACAGAGTAACGGGACCGTCTGCTCACGAATCCCTCCATCTACTCCGATTTTCACCTGTCCCTCATAGCCATACTCGTGTATGATCTGCCTGACGGTTTGCTCACGTCTATACGTGTTGAGATCAAGTGACTGGCCTTTGACGCCGAGCGGTGTTCCCATCAGAAGGATCAGTTGGACCTCTGCGAGATAGGGCACGATGACTTCTGGTGGGGTCTCCAATTGCAACGCTAAACCGGCGGCAAGACCGCTTCGATGGATCTGCTCAATCGCAGTGGAAGCTTCTGCTCCATTTTCATAATGCACGGTAATGAGGTTTGCTCCGGCCTCGGCAAAAGCTCCGACATGGCCGGCAGGATGCTCTGTCATCAAATGCACGTGAAATGGCACGTCGGTCCAAGGTCGAAGTGCCGCAATCAGGTCTGGAAAGAAGAGCAATCCCGGCACAAAATGTGCATCTGCAACATCCAGGTGAAATAGATCTGTATACGGTTCCATGCGTTTCATCTCGGCACCAAGCATAGCGAGGTCAGCCGACCAGAGCGATACATCAGCTAGAAGATGCTCCGGCCATGATGTCCAAAAATGCATGTGATCTCCTTCTGTGAGCGATAATCAGGATTATGTGCTTCTTGGGAAGCGCCTGGTGTGACATGTTTGTATCTTCCTTCTTTTGACGAGATAGCACTGAAGACAATGTACCACCGACGGAAACGATCATGCTGTTTTCGTTTACAAATGCATTCGTTCAAGAATTATGTCAGGCGAACTATATTGAGTTGATTATAGCAAACTCCCATGTATAGTAGTGTATCTGACATCTGGCTGAGCGTTGTAAAAACGACGATGAAGTCTTAACCCGATCGATTTAGTCATAATCATCTCTTTACCAATTCACAACCCTTTTATAAACCTTTGCATGTTCAAATAAGAGCGGAAGAGCCTCGAATTACATCAAACAATAGTCGATGACGCTATACGCAGGGAGAGACAAGCATGAGAACTATAGTTCATCATTTGCAGCGCCGACTGGAAGTGCTCTGGTTGCCGCTGATCGGATTTGCATTGGTGCTGGGAACGGCGATAGGCGTCGTAGGTTATATCCCCAGGCAAGCCGCTCATGCGGCCACCACTGACTGGACAACGTTTCTCGGCAGCAATGCCCACACCGGTTACGACGCTGCGGAGACGACTATAAATACAACGACAGCTCCTAACCTGAAGGTACACTGGAAGGCTTTGACACCCAGAAAAGCACGAATCACCGCCGAAGTGATAGTGGCCAATGGCATGCTCTATTGGGGATCGTGGGACGGTATACTGCATGCAAGCAATCCCAGTAGCGGGTTAGATGTCTGGACAAAGAGTTTGGGTACTCAACTGGGTGGCTGTTCTCACCAGCAGAAAGGTGTGATCACTTCAGTGACGGTGGCGACGGTGCCGATTAACGGGACTGCGACCTCGGTTGCTTTTGTAGGCGCCGGGGCATCCAATCTGTATGCGCTGGATGCTCTCACAGGAGCGATTCTCTGGCAGACCAATTTGGATAGCAATCCTGCCTCGTTCCTCTACAGTTCAGCGGATATCTACAACGGCAGTGTCTACATTGGAGTCGCTTCCACTGGCGACTGTCCCCTGGTGCAATCATCGGTTGTACAGGTTAATGCCTCCACCGGGCAGATCCAACACACGTTCAATGTTGTACCCAATGGCTGTCTCGGCGGGGCTGTATGGGGTACACCGACCATCGATAAGCTGACGGGCAAGATCTATTTTGGGACAGGCAATGCTGATCCTAAATCTTGTACGCAACCTATGCCTCTAGGACAGGCGGTCGTCGAGCTTAATGCGACTGACCTCTCCTTTGTCGCCTCGTGGCAGGTGCCGAAATCCGACCAGGTCGGCCAAGACGATGACTTTGGCAGTAGTCCCACCCTCTTCCATGCAACAATTCAGGGGGTTTCTCATAACATGTTGGGCATTGTCAACAAAAATGGCTTCTATTATGCCTTCGACCGGACGAATATTGGTGGGGGACCACTGTGGAAAGTGAAGATGTCCGTAGGAGGGGCGGCACCAGCCAAGAATGCAAGTATCCCTGCTGCTGCCTATGATGGAACCGGTCTATATGCGGCAGGAAGTTTAACGACAATTGGGACGCAATCATGCCCTGGTAGTCTCCAAAAATTGGCCCCGGCCACAGGGGCGGTTCTCTGGGCGGATTGTCTCCCCGCCTCGGTACTTGCGCCTACGCTCGCTGTGCCGGGCCTGGTCATCGTTGGTGTGGGCAATGGTATGGATGTCGTTGACTCAAACACGGGAAAGATTCTTTACACCTACCAGGATACATCGTCGCTGTATGCAGACTTCTGGGGGGCAGCCACTATCTCTGGTGGCATCCTCTACGAAACAAGTGCGAGTGGGACGCTGTTTGCCTTTGGATTGTAGTGGACCGGCTTCTGTTAAGCCGCTTTATAAAAGAGATGCGACTACCTGGCAAAAGCGCTCAACTTCCTCTTCGGTGTTATAGTAATGCACGGAGGCCCGCACCAGCGTGTCTAAACCGCGTGCTTGCATGTCTAACAATGTCGAGTCGCGTGAGGTGATCGAGACGTTGATATTGTGCTGGCTCAGGGCTTGCTTGATCTCTTCAGGCGTTGTATCTTCGACGCTGAAGGTGACGATGCCACATTGGGTGACGCCACGATCACGTACAATAACGCCAGGGAGTGGACTCAACTGAGTACGCAGCATATAAGCCAGGTTTTTAATACGTCTCCATGTGGTGTCCATGCCCCAATGCAAGGCATAATCGATAGCAACGCCAAGACCGATCTTGCCTGCATAGTTGGTTTCCCAGTTCTCGAAGCGCCGGGCATCGGGACGTATTGCATAGCTGTCTTTAGCGATCCACGTGGCCGCATGGAGATCCAGCAGAGGTGGTTCGAGGCGTTCCAGCACACTCTTACGCACATAGAGGAAACCTGTGCCGCGCGGAGCTCGCAGGTATTTGCGCCCGGTCGCTGAAAGCATGTCACAACCAATCGTATTCACATCAACCGGCATCTGTCCCACGGATTGGCAGGCATCCACGAGATAGAGGATACCATGCTCACGAGCAATTTTGCCTACCTCTGCAACAGGGTTCACCAGTCCGCCATTCGTTGGTATGTGAGTAATAGCAATCAGCTTGACGCACTCGTCGAGGGTTTTGCGCAGGGCATCAAGCGATAGCTGGCCGTGAGCATCATTGGGGATGACTTCGACGGTTGCGCCAGTTTTTTTTGCGACCTGGAGATAGGCAATAAAGTTGCTGGCATATTCCGCCATGGCTGTGAGGATGCGGTCTCCCGTTTTGAAAGGGATGGAGTAGAAGGCCATGTCCCATGCTCGCGTGGCATTTTCCACGATTGCAATCTCATCACGAGCGCTGCCAATGAGGGTGGCCGCGGCGTCGTAAACGTGTTCAATCTTATCGTGGGCACTTTCAGCTGCTTCGTAGCCACCGATCTGCGCCTCGAGTTGCAGATGGGCGATTGTGGCATCCAGGACTGGCTGTGGCATAAGTGATGAGCCGGCGTTGTTGAAATGGAGGATGCGTTCACAACTAGGGGTATCTCGACGGGCGCGCTGCAGGTCAAAGGTCATATCAAGGTTGCTCCTCTAGTAGATTGGGTGCAATGCATTGTACCCAATCTACATATTTTTATGTAACTTGCCACACCTGTATGGTTTTATCCCAGGAACCCGAAGCAAGATATTGCCCATCGGGGGACCATGCTACGGAGCTTACCCAATCGGTATGACCTGTATAGGTGAAAAGAGCGCTGCCTGTCATCACGTGCCAGATCTGGACGGTTTCATCCAGGCTGCTGGAGGCAAGGCGCAAACCATCACATGACCAGGCCACATCTGTGATTCCGCCGCTATGGCCGGGATATGTGAGTGCCTTACGTCCTGAAGATGAGTCCCAGACGTGTACAGTCCCATCTTCGCTGGCAGATGCGACGTGTGTACCCCCTGGTGACCATGTGACTGCGTTGACCTTGTCAAGGTGTGCATAATAGACGAAGATGTCGCCGCCTCTTGTTGCTTCCCAGACCTGCACCGTTTTATCCTCGCTGCAGGAAGCGATACGTGTGCTATCAGGCGACCATGCCACGTTAGTCACACATAGAGAATGGCCTTGATAGGTGTAGACCGTGAGTCCCGTTGTGACATCCCAGACCTGTACCATATTATCTTCGCCTGCCGAAGCGATATATTTGCCATCTGGTGACCAGGCAAGGGCATGTATGCTTTCTTCATGCTCAGTATAGGTGGCATGACTGGTAGAGATGCGACCTGAAGATGCATCGTAGATCTGTACGGTATCGGAGGCTAAACCACTGGTAAAGGCGATAAACTTGCCGTCAGGTGACCATGTAATCGAGGGCGCTTGTAGGGAATTCGTCCGCTGTGTAAGCACATTTGCGCCTGTCATAGGATTCCATATTTGGATTGTCTCATCGACGCTGGTCGATGCAATAAGCTTGCCGCTGGGTGACCATGCGAGCATATGTATCTTTTCGGTATGCTCATGATAGGTGGTGAGAGCGGCGGTAGACGGCGCATCTGTACTGGGGTCTCTCTTTGTTAGCAAAGGTATGGGGGATAAAGGTATGGGCGATGGAGGAATCGGCGTAGGCTGGCGTAGGCCTGGGTCTGCCTGACCCAAACGACTTGCTCTTTCGAGGGCTGTGGCAAATTCCTGGACGCTCTCGAAGCGCTCAAGAGGCTCTTTTGCCAGAGCCCGCAGTATGACATATTCAACGGCGGGCGAAATTGTGGGTACTTTCTCGTGAAGTAGCGGTGGTGGAACCAGGGTATGTTGGCTGGCTATCTCTTCTACGGTACCATGAAAGGGCCAATCACCACAGAGCCACTCGTAAACAACGACAGCCAGAGCATACTGGTCGCTGGCGATACGCGGCAGGCCGCGTAGCTGTTCGGGTGCTGCATACAGGACGGTGCCCTCAAATTCCTGGACCTGTTGCCGCCGGTAGCTCATATTCTGCGAAAGCAGGGCAATGCCAAAGTCACTGAGCAGAATCTCGTGCTCAGGTCCCAACAACAAATTGTGAGGCTTAATATCTCGATGAATCAGATTTTGATCGTGAATATATTGCAGCGCATCGGCTATCTGCTTGACATAAGAGACGATCGTGGAGAGTGGTAAGCGAGCCCCTCGAGGATGGATCTGGCGTAACGTGCCATAGGGGGCATAGTCCATGATCAGAAAGGGAAAATTGTTCTCAATACCAAATTCGTGCACGTGCACAATATGGGGATGCCTTAAGTTAGCGAGCATGCGAGCCTGGGTGTTGAACTTTTCTAACTCTTCGCCGGAGAGTTCGGTATGGAGCACTTTGATGGCTACCTTTGTGTTCGTCGTGGTATGTTCTGCCACGTAAACATTGGCCCAACCACCCTGCCCTACCTTTTGTAAAGTACGATACTCACCAAACTGGCGACCTACCTGGTCATCAAAATCCACCATTTGCTTCCCTTTTTCTGGCAGCTGATTGACGGAGAAAGGTCTTAAATGCCTCTATACTGAACGGATAACATTTCCCCAGAGCATTTTATCGCCTGGAACCCAAAAAGGTTACCTATTCCTTCAGAGTGGATTGATTGTAGATGATGAATACGAACATGTCAAGACATAGTGATGTTTATAGCAGCGCATGCCCGACTGTAGCACTGTCGGGCATGCGCTGCTATAAACAGTTATTTGCTTAGCCAGCTGGGATTGTTACTCTACCCTGGCCTGTTGGAGGCATGTTTGGACCACCACCGACCCAGCGCACTGCCGTTCCTACTGCGGTAACCTCCATCCACTCACCATTGTGCATGAATTCTACTTTGATGTCTACGCCTATCACACCATCGGCTCCCAACTGATCTGCTTCGAACTGCATACGGCTGAGCGCCAATTCTCGAGCTTGATACATCAACTGCGAATATTCTTTTAGTTCGCCCTGGAAATTGCCTTTGATACCTACTAGCCAGTTGCGTATGGCGCCCATCGAGTAGATACAATTGCCCATCACCAGGCCCATTGGTTGAAAGCCTTTATCGATCACGAGCCAGAACTCTTGACCGCTTAGATCAGAAGTAAAGGCTCGGCCCCGGTAGCCAGGTCTAATATCCATTGCATTGCGTGGATCGCCCATAATGCTGATTTGCCTCACTTTCATGCTTTCGTTCATAATAGATAGACAATCATCTATGTCAGGCTAGCATAGGGTATGGTTGGGGTAATGTCAATGTTAGCGTGGGGAATATTAGCGATATGTCGTATTGTTTCAGATAGTAGACAACGATATATCGTAAAAATATAACTAAATCGTTGGACCAACGTACATGTATATGGTGAGATCGAAAGATACACCACACAAAGATAAATGTGAGTTGCCACGGCACATGGCCCTGACAACGTTCATAAGAAAGAAAGAATACGATGTTTTGGGGTTTTCACGGAGTATGGCTCCTGCTGCCTTTGTTACTCTTTGGCAAGCTCTTCTGGTTCGTGATCCTGGCCTTGCTAATCGGGTTCCTGGTGCGCCGGCTCATATCCGGGAACAGGCCGATGACATTCTACAGGCAAACGCCATTCTACCAGCCTGGCGTACCGCCCGTTCAGCCTTCCGCGATGGAGATCCTCCGCCAGCGTTATGCACGTGGTGAGATCGATGCAGCCACGTTCGAACACATGCGCGAACGGCTGGAGGCTTCGAGTGGACCAAACCAGCAATAACATTGCTGGAAGCTGCGGATCTCGGTTCATTAATCAGGTGAAGGGCATAACGAGGTCTTTACTGTGCGATGAGGCAAGCTCTTCCCCTACATTCAAATGTAGGGGAAGAGCTTGCCTCATCTTTTTTTGCACGCAACTGGCAGATAAGCGAAACTGATAACTGTGATCAGGTTGTGGGGATAATCTTGCGTTAGATTGGCCGATTTGGTGATATACTAGCTCAACAAGCAAGAAGAGCACATAGGGAAATACTGAAGGAGCGGAGTATTGAAACGGAAATTAGCTGATCGCTTGACCTGGCGGCGCATTCTGCGGAGTCGCTTTGGGGTGCAATATGTGGATACGGAAGAATTTGTGGGTTATGTTAGCCTGCTGTGTTTGGACGAGGTACATGAACCGCTCTGGTTGGAGTTTCCAGGTCAACGTATCTGTATTGTGGACAACGGTTTTACCTGGTTACAGCAATTTCCTGTTGGCGCGTATCACGTGGTAACAACTATCTTTGACAACGAGGGTCGTGTTGTAGAATGGTATATTGATATATGCAAGCAGCATGGTATCACCTCGGAAGGTATTCCCTGGTACGACGATCTATATCTGGACCTGGGGGTATTCCCATCTGGACAGATCAATGTATTGGATGCGAACGAACTCGATGATGCCCTGCAACAAGGAATAATTTCTCAGGCAGATTATGAGCTGGCCTGGCGTGAGGCAAAGCGACTAATACAAGAAATTCAACAGGGTACATTTAGCATATTTTCCCTGGGAACACAGCGCAGGAAGGCTCTGCTCCCGATTGTGAAGCCCGCGAGTACCGGTTTTTGACAAGTCGCGGAGAATAGAGTATAAAGTAACGTACAAGTGTTTCAATTCAAAACAGGCGTTCTAATTCAGTAGAGAGTAATGGTCATGTCGACGCCCGCGCGCAGGCAATACCTGCGCATGAAAAGCCAGTATCCAGACGCAATACTCATGTACCAGGTGGGGGACTTTTACGAGACCTTTGATGAAGATGCGCGTATCACGGCGCGTGAGTTGCAAATAGTGCTGACCTCCCGCCTCTATGGTGAAGATACCAGGGTACCCCTGGCAGGTATACCTTTACACGCCCTGGAGAACTACGTTGGCAAGCTAGTTCATCGAGGTTACAAGGTTGCCATTTGTGACCAGGTGGGTGAAGTGGGAAGAGGCATTGTCGAGCGGGCAGTTACCCGTATTTTGACGGCGGGTACACTTTCTGAGCCAGGCCTTCTCCCCACACGCCAGAACAATTACCTGGCAGCAATTGCCCCGGCACG
>JACZCU010048642.1_pt1 | contig 15944 bp, 11 predicted proteins | sample 8641851 | NCBI WGS metagenome assembly JACZCU01 (sample SAMN15324605, study PRJNA640507) | soil metagenome | isolation source: monocropping sugarcane control | place: China: Luxin town, Laibin City, Guangxi Province | collected 2019-07-25 | depth 10cm m | reverse complement strand
GACCTGGCCACGCCAAATTTGGACAGCCTCGCTTCGCGCGGCGTGCGCTTCACGCAGTTTTATGCCGGCAGTAGCATCTGCTCGCCCGCTCGGGCTACGATCCTCACAGGGCGGTATCCGCAGCGCGCGCAGCTTCCGGGGATGGCGCCGTCGCCCCGAGGCAGGCCGGGCATGCCCGCCGGTCAGCTAACCATTGCCGAGCTGCTCAAGCCCGCCGGTTACACCACCGCTCTCTTTGGCAAATGGCATCTGGGCATGACGATGCTAACCGGCCCCAATCGCCAGGGGTTCGATGAATTCGTCGGCTTCCGGTGCGGCTGCATCGACAACTACTCGCACTTTTTCTACTGGGATGGACCGCCACATCATGACCTCTGGCGGAACGAAACGGAGCTTTGGGAGCCCGGCACACATTTCAGCCGAATCATCGTGCGCGAAGCACAGCGATTCCTGAAGGAGAATCAATCGCATCCTTTTTTCATGGAGATGGCGTTCAATACGCCACATTATCCGCTGCAACCTTTTGAGCCGTGGGCGCTGCACTACAAGAATTTCAAGGAGCCGCGGCGAACTTATGCCGCCTGGCTTTCGACGATGGATGATTGCATCGGCCAGGTGCTGGCGACGCTCGATGAGCTGAAGTTGGCTGACAATACGCTGGTGATTTATCTGCCGGACCAGGGCCATTCGACCGAAGAGCGCGCGAATTTCGGCGGGGGAAATGCCGGGCCTTATCGCGGATCGAAATTCAGCCTGCTCGAAGGAGGTATTCGGATCCCCTGCATCATCAGCCTGCCCGGCAAGATTCCGCAGGGGCAGGTGCGCGGGCAATTCGCCGCGGCAGCCGATCTGTTTCCGACCATCGCGCAGCTTTGCGGAGTTACGTTGCCTGAGCGTAAAATCGACGGCGTCAGCCTGGTGCCGCTGTTGACCGATGCCAACGCCAAAGGCACCCACGAGCAGTTCCACTGGCAGCTTGGCGATCAGTGGGCCGTTCGCGATGGCGATTGGAAATTGGTCATCAATGGCAGAGACACGAAGGTCGATCAAAAACTTCAGGGAGCCGACCAGACTTTCTTGAGTGACATGGGCAAAGATGTCACCGAGACCCACAACCTTGCCGCCCAGCATGCCGATGTCGTGCAGCGCCTCACCGCCCTGCATGAAGCCTGGGTGAAAGAGGTGCGGGAGCAATGAGCGTCTATGCTTCTGAAAATCACGCATCAAACCGATTTAAATTATTCTGATTTGATCAGCGAATCGGTGATGGAAGTGCGCATGGCTCCCCGCCAGGAGGAGGACCAGCATCGCCTTTCATTCACCCTCGCGATCGGCCCCCCCACCACGGCCCTGAGCTACTTCGACTGGCTGGGCAATACAGTACACTGGTTCACCGTCAACTCATTTCACAAACAGATTCGCATCATCGCCACCAGTGTCGTCGAAACCGATCGCCCGACTCGCGATCTCGCGAGTCTCACCGATGTCTGGCCCAATTCGTCGAGCGACTTCGATTACGCAATCTACGATTACCTGCAATTCGGTGGGCCGATTGTCGATTCGCCGGACTTGGCGACGCTCGTCGCCGACCTTCCGCGAAGGCCCGGCATGCTGCTGTCCGATCTGGCGATGTCGATGCTCAAATTATTGAGCGAACGCTTCGCCTACCAGAAAGGCGTCACCACTTCCGCCAGCCCGATTACCGACATCCTCGAAAAGCGATCAGGCGTCTGCCAGGATTTCACGCACCTGATGATCGGCATGTGCCGGGCGATGGGCATTCCTGCGCGATACGTCAGCGGCCTGGTTCATCCCGATGCCAACAAATACCGCGGCCTCACCCAAACCCACGCCTGGTGCGAACTGTTTTTTCCCTCGACCGGCTGGGTTGGATTCGATCCCGCCAATGGCTGCCTGATCGGCGAAAATTTTGTGAAGGTCGCCGTCGCGCGGAACTTTTCCGATGTGCCGCCCAATCGCGGTCTCTACAAAGGCGCCGCCTCCGAAACGATCGAAGTCTCCGTCCACAGCGAAGAGTTGTCGGCCATCCCCTCCGAACTGGCCGCCGAGCGAATCCAATCCCTTCAAATCCCCACGTTCGCCAGCAGCCCATCGTTCCGAAGGGATGCCGCCCATCAGCAGGAACAGCAGCAGCAGTAGCAGTAGGCCCATACCGTCCCGACAATTGCCCGCGCCAATAAGTGCGGGTATGGAGCCTCACCGCCGCGCTGAAACCCGCTTCCGCGGTGGAACGCCGTACAACCTAACGCGACATTTTTGGAACTGCGGGCATGTTGCACCTCCGATACTTCGAAGCTGGCATGCCCGAAATGTCACAAAAGGATGCGCGCCGAGCTGTGGGCCTCATTTGACCGCGGTTCCCGTGATGTAACTATTTATTCAACCATATCCTACACCAAAATACCTCGATGTCACACCTGTCACATTCGGTACATTCGGTGACATCCACAGAAGGCGCGTTCATATGCCCGCCCGCCAATCTTGTTATTCGCATTGAAAAGTATTCGCCTGTAAGATTCCGCCCTCGGCATTGGAGGACGCTATGCGCCGCGCTTCGGCGGGTTGGAGCCTGGGTCTGTTGATCCTTGGGCTGATGATGGTTGCAGGTTGCGATCGGCACCAGCCGACGCCGAGCAACACGCCATCGACCATTCGCATCATGCTGGATTGGAAGCCCGAGCCGGAGTTCGGCGGGTTCTACGAAGCCGAAATCTCGGGTGAGTTTTCTCGCAGAAAGCTGAACGTCGAACTGAAGAGTGCTGGCGAAGGCGCGCCGACTTGGCAACTCGTTGCTAATGGCCAGGCCGATTATGCGACGACCGCTGCAGATCAGGTCATCATCGCCCAGCAGCGCGGCGCCGATGTCGTCGCCCTGTTTGCCGTCTACCAGACCTTCCCGCAGGGGATCATGGTTCATACGGCCCGCAATTTCAAAAACATTGAAGATGTCTTTACGCATCCCGGAGTGCTGGCTGCGGAGGACAACGCTTGGCTTAAATATCTGCTCAAGAAATATCCTTCCCCCGCCGTGCAGATCACCGGTTACACCGGCGGCGTCGCGACGTTTCTGGCAAAGCCCGATTACTCGCAGCAATGCTTCATCACCAGCGAGCCGATTGAAGCCAAAAAGAAAGGTGGCGATCCGCAAACGTTTTTGATCGCAGACGCCGGCTTCAATCCCTACACGACCGTCCTGATCACCCGGCGGAAGATGCTGGAAGACAATGCCTCGCAGGTCAAGGCGGTGGTCGATGCCTGCCGAATCGGCTGGCGGAAGTATCTGGATGATCCGTCGGCCGCCAATCAGCACATGCACGAGCTTAATTCGGAGATGGATGCCCAAACGTTTGCCGCCGCCGCGGAGGCTCAGAAGTCGCTGATCGAAACTTCTGAAACCAAAGTGGATGGTCTTGGGAGTATGACGGCCGAGCGATGGAAGGCGCTTGGCCAACAACTGGTTGATCTGAAGGTAGTAGAAAGCGCACCACCGGCGGAGAAATGCTTTGTGAATTTCCACTAACGCCGGTTGGCGTTCATGCCGGGCTTAGTTTTCTTTGAAGAATCACACCATGAAGAATTCCAGAACCTTTGCGTTACTCCTCGCTGCGGCTGTCTCGATTGGTTCCGGCGCTTTTGCCGCCGACGAACACGGCGATTTGAAGCAGAACGTCGTGCCGCTGGTGGCCCAATCCGACAAGACGTTGCCCCGCGCGCCAAAGGATTGGAAGGTTGAGCTCATCGCGCAGCCGCCCAAGCTGCACTTTCCTTCGGTGATTGATGTCGCACCGGATGGTCGCGTGTTTGTGGCCGAAGATCCGATGGACATGACCGGCCCGGGAAACAAGCCGTCCGACCGGATTCTGTGCATCTTCCCCGACGGGCACATGACCGTATTTGCCGATCACCTGTATGCCGTCTTCGGGCTGCGGTACCTCGATGGCAAGCTTTACGTCCACCAGACGCCGAAATTCACCGTCTTCACCGACAACGACGGCATCGGCACCGACCCGAAAGACATCTGGGACAGCGACTGCCTTAAGCCCTGGGGCGCTGGAAGCCTGAACGATCACATCCCCTCTAATGTTCGCGTGGGGATGGACAATTACCTGTACTTGAGCACTGGCGACAAGGGGATGTTCCACGCCAAGAGCAACGTCGATGGCAAGATGATCGACCTGCGCGGCGGCGGCGTGGCGCGCATTCGCCCGGATGGCACCGACCTGGAAATCTATTCGACTGGTACCCGAAACTTTCTGGACTTGGTCATCAATCCCGAAGACGAGATCTTCACCTACGACAACACCGACGATGGCCTGGGCTGGTGGACGCGCGTCACCCATATGGTCGATGGCGGTTACTACGGCTACCCCTTCGACTACCGGCCGCCGGAATCAGAGCCGCTTGCACTGGCCGAATTCCGCAAGCATTCGGATAAGCCCTACAAGCCCTACACGCTCTGGCGGATGGATGAATTTGGCGGGGGTTCGCCCACCGGTGGCATGTCTTACAATGAAGATGCGCTGCCGCCGGAGTTTGTCGGCAACGGTTTCTGGTGCGAATGGGGCAAGGGCGACGTCGAGCGATTTGTCTTTCAGCGCGATCCGAACACCGCGACCTACAAGATTGCCGAACGCGATAGCTGGATGGCCGGCAGCAGCATTCGGCCGCTGGGCATCGCGGTGGCGGCCGACGGCATGGGCTTCTACGTCACCGACTGGCAGGAAGGTGGCTGGGCAAAGAAGGTAGAGAGAGGCCGGCTATACAAGCTCACTTACACCGGCCCCAGTCATGCGACGCCCAAGCCGGATTGGTATGTCCCCGCGGCTGAAGGAAAAGTCTTTAAAGCAACTCTTGAGCAATTGCTGGCGGGCCTTCGGCACCCCGCCGAATCGGTCCGACTCGTTGCGCAACGCCGCATCGCCGAGCGCGGCGATTCTGCCATCGCGCCGTTGATCGCGTTAATGAACGATGCCAGCGCTCCAGCTTTCGCCCGCTGGCACGCCATCTGGACGCTCGATCGCATCGACGGCGGCAAAACTGCACGCCAGCAAATTCTCGCCGTCGCAAGCGACGAGCGCGGGGATATGAGCGTCCGCCTTCAGGCGGTTCGCCAGCTTGGCACCCGAAAAGCGACCGAAGCAACGCAGGCCTGCATCGCGCTGCTGGATTCCAAATCAGCGCCGATGCGGTTTCGCGCGGCGACGGCCCTGGGTCGGATCGGAAATGAGTCGGCAGTGCCCTCGCTGCTTTCGCATCTGACTGAGAAGGATTTCTTCACGCACTATTCGATCTTCTACGCCCTCAAGCGGATTGGAAACGAAAATCCCAAGGCATGGCCGGCCATTCTCGAAGGCTTAGCCAGCCCGGATTCGGCCATTCGTCAAGGGACTATGTTTGCCGTTCGAGAGAATTACGACCCGGCGTTAGTCAAAGCATTGGCTGACTTTGTTGGCGATACGAATCGCTCGACCGAGGCACGAGCCGAGGCGATTGCCGCGCTCGCGCCGCTCCATCGCGAGCGTCCGGCGTGGCAAGGCCAATGGTGGGGAACGCAGCCGGAACGCACGCCTCAGCCGGCGAAGACCGTCGAATGGGAAGGCACGCCGATCGTGTTGGAGACCATTCATCATGGATTGAATGATTCCAATTCGACGATTCGCCGGGCGGCGATCGACGCGCTTCAGCAGGCTCCCGACCCGGCGATCGCGCCGACGCTGGTCGAGATGTTTAAGAAGGAAACGGATGTCGAGCTGCAAAAGAGCCTGTTGCACGCACTGGCAGCAGGAAAGGCGCCACAGGCGATGGATGTGGTTGATTCAATTTTGCAGGAGCCGCAGAAGCATGCGGCCCTCGTCAGCGATGCGATTACGGTTGCGCAGAATGTTGGCAATTCCAAGGCGGTAAGCGTCCTGAAGGGGATGATTAAACCTGATGCGCCGGCGGATGTGATGACCCAGGTGATGGCGGCGCTGGGGCAGATTCGCGCCAGTTCGGCCATTTCGGTCATCGCCAAGCAGTTGAACAACAGCAATGAAAAGGTCGCCGTTGCCGCGGCATCGGCCCTTGGAGATATCGGCGAGCAGGATGCGGTCGAGGCACTCATTCCTGCGGTTAAAGATTCACGCGTTGAAGTGAAAAAGGCAGTAATTGCGGCGCTCGGATCGACGCAGAACAACGATGCCGTTCCTGCTCTAATGGAGGCGTACAAGGATGAACAAACGCGCCATGCCGCCATCAGCGCATTGACCGAGATGTCGGATGTGCGGGCGCTGGATGCATACCTCGATGGCCTTGGCGGGAGCGACGCCGGCCTTCGGCAGCAATGCCGCCGGGCGATGGATTCCATCCGCGAAACCGCCTGGCCGAAGATCGAAGCGAAGCTCGATGCCGGCGAAAAACTCTCGCCCATCGCGATGACCGAGCTTCGGCAGCTCTATTCCAGGAGCACGCCGATTTTGCGCTGGCAGATCATCGGACCGTTTGCTGCAGGGTCCCCGGATCCCTTCACAGCCGAGAGCATCACGAGCACTTCAAAGCTTCCGTCTGGCTTGAAGGGCGCCGGAAACCAGCCGCTTGACTGGAATCGCGTGAATCTGCGCGGGCGGAACAGTTATGTGGATCTGGTCGCGCGGTTCGATCCGCACGAGCATGTCTACGCCTACGCGGTTGGCGAAATCAGTTCCACCAGCGATCACGATGTGCAATTTGATATGGGCTGCGACGATGGCATGATCGTGTGGGTCAACGGCCAGAAGATCTTCGAAGACCTTCACAATCACAGTTGGAACGCAACTGAGTTTCATGCCACCGGCCACCTGAAGACCGGGACGAATATCATCGTCGTCAAGATCACCCAGGACGGCGGCCCGTGGGGCTTCTCCGTCGCGGCCACCGAGCAAGGCAAGCAGAAGCTGCTGCAGAAGAATCCTGAGGTGCAGGACGTCGGCAGCTATGCGACGTACGTTACGAGTCACACCGGCGAGGCAGAGCGCGGCAACACGATTTTCCATAACGCCAACGGCGTCGGCTGCATCAAATGCCATCGCGTGAATGGAACCGGCGGCGATGTCGGCCCCGATTTGTCAGACCTTGCCATCAAATACAACCGGGATCAGATCGTCGAATCGGTCCTGTATCCCTCCAAGCAGATCGAGAGCGGCTACGAGCAAACAATGATTCGTACCAAAGACGGCAAGATCATCGCCGGTGTCGTGCGCGGAGAAACTGACTCCGATGTGACGCTCTATGACTCATCAGCCAACAAGATCGTCGTGAGAAAGGCCGACATCACCGGCCGGCGCACGAGCCCCATCAGCGTCATGCCCGAAGGATTGCAGGCGGGCCTGAGCCATCAGGATTTTGCAGATCTGATTACGTATCTGCTGAGCCTGAAGAATACGCCAAAGCATTAGGGATCGCGGGCTAAGGCCGCCTTCGCGGCCCAGTAGCCGCACATGCCATGGACTCCGCCGCCGGGCGGGGTGGAGGCAGAGCAGAGATAGAGGCCGGGGATGGGCGTCGCGTAGGGATTCAATTGCGCGACGGGTCGCGTGAAAAGCTGCGAGAACATCATCGCCCCGCCGGTGATGTCGCCGCCGATGAGATTGGAATTGTGGCGCTCCATCATGTGGGGCGACATCGAACTTCGACCGATGATGCGATCGCGGAACCCGGGGGCGAAGCGCTCGATTTGCGCTTCGATGCGAGCGGTCATATCAACCGTCGACCCATTGGGAACATGGCAGTAGGCCCATGCGATATGCTTACCGACCGGTGCGCGCGTCGAATCGAATAACGTCGGCTGGACCAGGAGGACGTACGGGCGATCGTGAACGCGCCCCTGCCAGGGGGCGAGCTCGCTGTCGGCAATCTCCTCGAATGTGCCACCTAGATGAACAGTTCCGGCAAGGGAGCATTCGCGCGCCTTCCAAGGAATCGGCCCATCGAGCGCCCAGTCCATTTTCCAGACACCGGGACCATACCGGAATCCTTCAAGTCGCTTCCGATATTGGATCGGTAACTTTTCTCCAGCAATGCGGAGCAATTGACGAGGCGTAATATCGCAAAGGATCGTTTTCGTCTTTCCCAATTCATCGAGCGATTGGACCGGAGCATCGGTCGCGATGACGCCACCCAGCGATCGCAGGTGCGCAGCAAGAGCATCGATGAGGCGCTGCGATCCGCCTTTTGCAATCGGCCATCCCACGGCATGAGCTGACAGCGCCAGAACGAGTCCCATTGATGCCGACGCGAGCCAGTCGAATGGCAAAATCGCGTGCGCTGCGACGCCAGCGAACAAGCCGCGGGCATGCGGACCGGTAAACCAGTGATCGGCTAATCCTCTGGCCGATCGGATGGCATCGAGTCCAAACTTGGCCAGCAGCAGCGGATGACGGGGAATGCGCGGCGGAGCCAGTAGATCCGCCGAAAGCTCATCCCAATGCTCGGCCAATGGGCGGATATGCTTCATATACGATTGCGCATCCGTTCCAAGTGTCGCGGCCGTCCGCTCAATTGATCGATAAGCCACAGCCGCCGTCCCATCATCCAGCGGATGCGCGTAAGCCGCCGGCGGCTCGATCAGTTCAAGACCATATCGCGCCAGCGGAAGCAATTTGATCATCGGCGACACCGATGCCAATGCCTGCACGGTCGAGCAGATGTCGTGCGTGAATCCGGGAAGAGTCAATTCCGCCGAGCGACACGAACCACCAATCGTCGGCTGCGCCTCGCGCACCAGCACTTTCCGCCCCGCCTGCGCGAGCGTGATGGCCGCGCAAAGCCCGTTGGGGCCTGAGCCGATTACGACCGCGTCATAAGTTCCGTCCCATGGCATTTGTTTGCGGAATGATAGCAAAGCCAAATGTGCATCCTTGAATTCAACAATAGAAATGAAAATTGTGACGCGCTCGCGAACTGAATCGCCCTGCTTTTGCTGGATTTTCACCAGAACGCGCGATAGCAATGGCATTCATGATCGCGCGATTCTCGATGCTCATTCTTGTAAGCCTGTTTGCACCGGCTTTTGCCTCCCCGACAACGCGACCTTCGGAAAGTGCGCCGTCACTGGGAAAAACCGGCTGGACACTCACCTTTCACGACGAGTTTGACGGCTCGAAGCTCGATGAGAGCAAATGGATGGATCGCTACTGGCATGGCCGGACGCATGCCAATCACGAGCAGGAGTATTACGCGCCCGATGGCTACACGGTCAGCGACGGACAACTTCATTTGAATGCCAAACCAGTGCCTACGGACGCGCGCGACAAGACCAAAGGCATGCCCTACACGTCGGGCATGGTCAGCAGCTACGGAAAGTTCTCGCAGAAGTATGGCTGGTTTGAAATTCGCGCCCGCTTCCCGCGCGGCAAGGGATATTGGCCGGCCTTCTGGCTGCTGCCGGAGAATCGAAGCTGGCCGCCGGAGATTGATATCTTAGAGATCCTCGGGCATGAGCCTGCGATCGCCCATTTCACGGTTCATTTCCGCGATGCGCAGCGCCGACATCGGGACGATACGCATCAATGGACTGGGCCCGATTTCTCCGAAGGGTTTCACACCTTCGCTTGCGACTGGGAGCCGGGGCTGATCGTCTGGTACGTGGATGGAGTCGAGCGGGCGCGGACGACCAAAGGCGTGCCGGATGTGGCGATGTATGTGATCGCGAATCTCGCCATCGGCGGCGATTGGCCGGGTAATCCGGATGCGACGACGCGGTTCCCGCAGTCGATGGATATCGATTACATCCGCGTCTATCAGAAGAAGGCGGAAAAGTAGTGCCAGAACCGCTCGGCAATGAGGCGCAGGAGCTGTTTAATCAGGCCAATGCGCTTTATGAATCGGGCCAACTGGAACGGGCTGCTGAAGCGTATCGCGGATCGATTGAGATTGAGCCGGGTCGGAGTGAAGCCCACAACAATTTGGGGAACACGCTCCTGCGGATGGGAAAGGCGCAGGAAGCGGTTGGATCGTTCGATCGCGCGCTTCAGTTGCAGCCGAACAATCCGCAAGCGTTGTACAACCGCGGCATCGCGCTTCACAACCTCGGGCAATTTGAGTCGGCAGTCGAATCGTATCGTCGGGCGGTGACGCTCGATCCGGCCTTTTCCGCGGCATGGAATAACCTCGGAACATCATTGCAGCGCATCGGAAAGCTGTCGGATGCTTTGGAATGTCTGCAAGGCGCTGTTGCGCTGACTCCTGACTCGCCGGCTGCTCATAACAATCTGGGGTCGGTGCTTCAGTCGCTCAATCGCTACACCGAGGCATGCGATCATTTTCAAAAGGCGATCGCGCTGAATCCCCGCAGCGCGGAGGCTCACAACAATCTTGGCAATGCACTTCGCAAAATGGGCCGGGCTGAAGAGGCGGTGGCCTGCTATCGAAATGCGTTACGACTGCGCAGCGACAGCCCCGACATCTACAGCAATCTTGGAAATATCCTCAAGGAATTTGGCCGGTTGGATCATGCGCTTGCCTGCTATGAGCGGGCGCTGCAACTGGCGCCGCAAAGTGCCGATGTGCACAATAATCTGGCCAACACGTTCAAAGAGGCGGGCCAGCTCCACGAGGCCATCGCCTGCTATCGAAAGGCGATGTCGGTTCGACCCGATCTGGTTGTGGCCCACAGTGGCCTGGCCTACACGATGCATTTCCATCCGGCGTTCGATGTCGCCGCGATCCTCCAGGAGCACAAAGCCTGGAATCTCGCACAAGCTCGGCCCCTTGCCGCGGAGCGACGTCCGCTTGAAATTGATCGCTCATCAGACCGGCCATTGCGAATCGGATATGTGTCACCCGATTTTCGCGATCATGTCGTGGGACGTTTGCTCCTTCCGCTGTTGGAGCATCATGACCGCTCGTCGTTTGAAGTTTTTTGTTATGCCGATGCGACCCAGCCGGATTCGATGACCGATCGCCTGAAAAAGTGTACAACCAATTGGCAGGTAACCTTTGGAGATTCCGATGCGCAACTTGCCCAGCGCATTCTCAACGATCGCATCGACATTCTGGTTGATCTGACGATGCACATGGCTGGCAGCCGATTGCTGGCCTTCGCACGAAGGCCGGCTCCAGTTCAGGTAACTTACCTCGCCTATTGCAGCACGACCGGCCTGGAGACGATGGATTGGCGGCTGACCGATCCGTATCTCGATCCAGCAGGGACGGATGAGTGGTACACCGAGCGGTCGTATCGGCTGCCGCGCACCTATTGGTGCTATCAGGCGCCAACTGAAGCACTGGACATCGCGCCACTCCCTGCTGAATCAGCAGGACATATTACATTTGGTTCGCTCAACAATTTCTGCAAAGTCAGCCGGCCGGCAATGGAGACATGGGCGGAGATCCTGCTGGGATTACCCTCTTCGCGGCTGATTCTTCACGCTCATGAGGGCGTCCATCGCCAGCGAACGAAGGATTTTTTTGCATCGCTTGGAGTTTCCCCGGATCGGATCGAATTCGTCGGCTTTGAGCCAATGGAGCGATATCTGGGGCAATATCACAGAATCGACATCGCCCTCGATTCCTTCCCATATGCCGGCGGCACGACGACCTTTGATGCGCTGTGGATGGGCACACCGGTTGTGACGCTGAACGGACAGACCGCCGTGGGGCGCGGCGGCGTGAGTATCCTTTCAAATCTTGGGCTGCCAGAGCTGATCGCTTGCGATCAGGAGCAGTACATCCAGATCGCGTTGCAATTAGCGCGCGATCAAAATGCTCTCAAAGCGCTGCGCCAATCGCTGCGGCAGCGAATGCGCCAGTCTCCATTGATGGATGCCGGCCAATTCGCGCGAGATGTCGAGACTGCGTATCAACAGATGTGGCAGGACAGAATCAATCTACCGATCGCTTGAGGGATCAACTGCCAGTTGCAGAGGGATGGGCGTCTGTGTGCCATCTGTTGGCTCAGCTTCAATGGCCCTCCAATGGCGCGAGCGAAATCGCATAAGCATGAAAATCCCCAGGATCACGCCGTAAAAGAGCGCACAGCTCCAAGGGCCCATCGGCCCCCAAGTCGGTTCGAAGCGAGCAACGGCATACCCACCAAGGACGGTGATGCCCCAGCACAGTCCGCCGGTCGCGATTGCGGGGACAAAGGTATCGCCAGCGCCGCGGAGCGCGCCGTTGTAGACAATGTACATCGCATCGAAGAGCTGATAGACCGCTGCGAAAATCAGCAACACGCCGCCGATGCGAAGCACATGAGCATCGGCTGTGAACATGCCCATGCGCTGATGTCGCCCGCCAAAGAGGCCCATGCCCCACCCAAACCTCACCGCCCCCGCCACAAAAAAGCCCAGATTAGCCCGCGAGCGGGCAAGATCTTCTCGCCCCATCCCCAAATAGCGCCCGACCAGCGCGGTGACCGCCATGCTGATGCCGTAAGCGGGCATGAAACTGACCGACATGAATCGGAACGTGAAGGTGGTGGCAGCCATTGCTGCGGTGCCGAAGCCGCCCATGACCACTATGCTGAACATCGACCACGCCAGCACTTCAGCCTCGGCTTGGATGCCGGAAGGAACGCCCACCTTAAGTAGCGTCAGAAACAGATGCTTTCTCAGCGGCCAGTCTTTGACGTTAAATCGCCGGCGGATGGTCGGCATCACCGCGAAGCAGATCAGCGCTGTCGTTTCAAAGAACACGCCGATGTTCTGCCCCCAGGCCGATCCGGCAACGCCCATCGAACTAAATCCGAAATGGCCGAAGATCAAAGTCCACGCGGCAAGGACGTTGATCGACACGCCTATCAGCGTCGAATAAAGCACGAACCGCGGCCGATCCACCGCCAGCAGAAACTGTGAAAAGGCCGTCCCGACCAGCTTGAGGACAGAAGCGCCCAATACGATTTGCAGATAGAGCGTTTCGGATCGAACAAGATTTGCCTCATGCCCGGCGGCATAAAACGGAAAAGCCGCGAACGGTAACACCGGCACGAGCAGCACAGAGAATATCAGCCCAAACCAGACGCCCTGCCAGAGATAACGCCCGCATTCAGCATCATCCTTTCGGCCATAGCTCTGGCTGACCAGCGTATTGACCACCCATTGCACGCCCATCCCCAGGCTGATGACGGAAAAGGCCAGCATCCCGGCATTGGAAGCCGCCGTCGGCGCAATGATTCCCCGCCCGACGTGCGCCAGCATCCAGGTGTCGATGAACTGCATCACCGTGTAGGAGGCCATCTGCACCACGGTCGGCCCAGCGAGCATCAGCAGCTCGACGATCGGCCGACGCGACGGAAGCGGCTCGGATGCAGCAGTTGGCGCTTCATGCATGACTCAATCCAAAAAAAAACCCGAAGCCATCGCCTCGGGCGTTCTTCAGTCGCTTCCTCTGCGCACCCTCACCCGCGGCAACTTCCCCAGCAGTGCTGGATAATCAATTTGGGTTGGATGCGAATCATCGGGGATATCGTAGGTCGAGGGTGGGGCAAGTCAAACTAGACCCACAACTCTTTCAGTGGGATCAACAGTCCTGGAAAGAGCGAGGGGCGAACATCCTTGTCATCGGTCGCCATCTGATCGACGACATATGCGTTTCCATCGAGGATCAGGCATTCAAGCGAACGCTGATAGGAATCAAAAATCCAATAGTTGGCAATTCCGGCTTGCGCATACCAATCGCGCTTGAGTTGGCGGTCGTGTCTTTCGTGGCCGATGCTCACCGATTCCACAAGCAAAGTCGGCGGAACGAGAATGCGGCCGAATTCCAGATCCGGCCGGCCATGCAGCTTGTTGGCTTCGCGCTGGCGCTGCTCGTCCAATGGAGTCATTAAGACGGCATCGGCTTTGGGTACGCGCGATTCGGAAAGAATTAGATCGACTTCAAAGACAAATCGCTCGGGTCGTCCCGCCTTAGCAAGATAAGTTTCGACCACATCCGTCAGCCTGCGAAGGCGCTTTTGCCCGTCGTAAAGTGCGGCCGGCGTATTTGTGAGGACCCCTTCGATGATTTCGAATCGACCTTCGTCCCACAGTCTGGAGATTGCCGGATCTTCCAAATCGGTTGCGGACCAGCCACTGTTGCCAGGAGCGAATGGGCGAATGGAAGTCACAGGCAACGGCATGACTCGATTATTGAAGCGTTTGATCGACCCGGCAAGCTTCACCACAACCAGAAGAATCCTAGTGCTAGCAAAATGATTAATACCGCGATCACCACCAGCGATAAGATATTGCTCTTCCGAGGCGAGTCCTCGAGCGAAATATACTTGCCGCAGTGCGGGCATTGTTGTGAATCTTCGACGATGTCGCCGCCACAATGGGGGCATTTGGTTTGGGCTGGATCGAGATTCCAGTCGGCTTCGTCATCGTCGGGATACTCATTCTCGTCGATGGCGTGATCGTCATCGTCTTCATCAAATTCAAGGTTGGCCATAAGTGCCTTGCCTGTTTTGATCCCAGCCGTTCATCGCGGCGTCGCGATCCCGGCCTGAAGTTAGCGGATAATCTCAATGTGCCGTCGATGCTCATCGACGCTCTCGATCTTTACCCAGATCGTGCCCACCGGCAGAAGGTCGCGCACCCTGCTGGCCCATTCGACGACGACCACGCCGCCCTGGTCCAGCAATTCTTCGAATCCAATCCCCTCAAAATCCTCCGGCCCGCCGACGCGATAGGCATCCAGATGGAACAAACGCAGCCGACCGCGCTCGTAGATGTTTAGAAGAACATAAGTCGGGCTGCTGACGGCACGCGGGTCACCGCCGAGGCCGCGCAGCAGCCCGCGCACGAATTGGGTCTTGCCGGCGCCAAGTTCGCCTTCGAGGGCGACGCATTCGCCGCCGCGAAAATCCCGCGCCAGGGCGATGGCCAGCGCCTCGGTCTGATCCGGACTGTTTGAAAGATGAATCAAGAGTCAGCGCATTGTGGGGATGAAATGCGACGGAACAAGGGCGCACATCTCTCACAATGAGTGCTGCCAGCCAAGCGGTTCGAGCGGGCTCAGGATGCCGTCACGTCGAATCAGAATCGCAGGATCGGTGGTCGTCTTTCCGATGCAGGTGGTGGATGGGTGCTCAATCGGAACGGTCGATGTGAAGAGGAGCTCGTGATCTTCGCCATCATGCAAGGCATGATCGATTGGCGGGCGGCCATCCTTTGCGGAAAGCGTGCGCGCATCATCATGAATTGGGATTTGGTCGGCTTCAATGGTCGCGCCGACATGACTCTGCTGGCAGATGTGCCGCAGGTCGCGCGAGAGGCCGTCGCTGATGTCGAGCATGGCCGAGATCCGACCCGTGCGCGCCAGGTCGCGAGCGAGTTCGATGCGAGGCTGAAATTCCATGTGCCGGCCGAGAATGCTGCCGCCCAAGGGTCCGGTGACGTAGATGAACTCTCCGGGCTTAGCGCCTTTTCTTGAAATCGGAGCGATGCCAGCACTGCGTCCCAAGACCGTCACCGACAGGACCAACCGGCCGGACCACGATCCGGTGTCTCCGCCGACGATTGGGCAATTGAAAGTCTCGGCAGCCTCGCGCATGCCTTGATAGATGGACTTGGCATATTCGACACCAGCCCCCTCCGGGAGTCCCGCTGATACGACCAAAGCAGCAGGAAGACATGCCATCGCCGCGCAGTCGGAGAAATTTCGATTGACGACCTTTCGTCCGATTTGCTGAGGCGAATGGATCTTGAAATCGAAATGAACGCCGTCGAGCACCTGATCGACGCCCACCAACAACAGATCGTCGGCATTCCATTTCAGGACCGCCAGGTCATCGCCTTGGGGAAGCTGAACGAAATCGGTTGGTTTAGCTTGTGATCGGATCCAGTTGATGAAATCGAACTCGCCGGGCACGAAGGAATTGTATCGCGGATGTCACGGATTTTCGCTTAAGGAACGATGATGAGATTTGGAAGCCGAGGTTAGCCGCGACGCGATAGCGGAGCGCTTCCCCGTGCGCGAAGAAAGCG
>JACZCU010079310.1_pt1 | contig 15996 bp, 15 predicted proteins | sample 8641851 | NCBI WGS metagenome assembly JACZCU01 (sample SAMN15324605, study PRJNA640507) | soil metagenome | isolation source: monocropping sugarcane control | place: China: Luxin town, Laibin City, Guangxi Province | collected 2019-07-25 | depth 10cm m | reverse complement strand
CGCTGCTCCTTCGCGAGCTTCGCCTGCTGGCGCGCGTACGCCGCTTCCTGGTTCGCGACTGCCAGCTCGCGCTCGCCGACGTAGAAGTCGTAGTCGCCGCTGTAGGTGTTGATGTCGCCGTCTTCGATTTGGATGATCTTCGTGACGATGCGGTTCATGAAGTCGCGGTCGTGCGACGTCATCAGGATCGTGGCCGGGACGTTCTTGAGGAAGCGCTCCAGCCAGACGATCGACTCGATGTCGAGGTGGTTGGTCGGCTCGTCGAGCAGCAGGACGTCGAAGGAGCCGAGGAGGATCTTCGCCATCGAGACGCGCATCTTCCAGCCGCCGGAGAGCGCGCCGGCGTCGCCGTCGATCTGCTCGTCCGTGAAGCCGAGGCCGTGCAGCACCTCACGCGCCCGCGCCTCGAGCTCGTAACCGCCGAGGTGCTGGTACTCCTCCTGGACGTGGCCGTAGCGCTCCAGCGCCGCTTCGTCGTGAAGGTTCTGCTCGAGCTCGATCAGCTCGTGATGCAGATCCCCGAGGCGGCCGCTGCCGGCGATTGCCTCGTCGAGCACGGGACGGCCGCCCATCTCGTCGACTTCCTGCCGGAAGATGCCGATCGTCAGCTTCTTCGGGACGGAGACGGCGCCGTCGTCCGGCGATTCCTCGCCGACGATCATCCGGAAGAGCGTCGACTTCCCGGCGCCGTTCGGCCCGACCAGTCCCGCCTTCTCGCCGGGATTGAGCTGGAACGAAGCGTCGACGAACAGCACCTGCCGCCCGTACTGCTTGCTGACGTTGGAGAACGCGATCATGCCCGCGGGTGAACGCGCGAGGACCGCGCCGTCTTCCGCGACTGATATATTGCCTCCGTTATGTCGAGCACGTTGCTGCAGCAAGCCGCCTCCGATTCCGCCCTCATGTCGTCCGTCGCTTCAGCCGTGAAGTCGGTGTTCCCGAACGCATCGCTCACCACCGACGCGGATGTTCAAACGTTCGTCAACTCCGTTCTCTCGAATCCGACGGAGTTGGCGGCCCTCGAGTCGAAGCTGAGCGCGCTCGCATCGTCCAAGGGACTGACGTTCGTCAAGGACGCCTCAGCTGCGATCTCGATCGCGGAAGCAACATCGGCGATTGCGAAGTTCAAATCGGGGTCGACGAGCGGGAACATCCCGACGGGAACGCCGATCGCGCTCCTCTTCATCGCCGCGGTCCTGATCTTCGTCCCGTCGATCCTCGGCGTCACGTAGGACGGGCTTCAGCCCGTCCCTGTCGGGCTAAAGCCCGACCTACGTTCCGAAATGCCGGCGCCATCGAGTACGGACCGCGGAGATGTACGCCGTCGGCGCGGGACCGCGCGCGGCGAGGTCGCACTCGGAGTGCCGCTCGCCGAGGAGCACCTCGCGGGCGCGGAGGGCGCCGAGGTCGGCGATGGGGACGAGCTTCTTCCAGCGGCGCTCAACGAAGCCGAGCGGGAGGCGGTGACGCGGGCGGATGACGATCACGCGCTCATCGGTGATCTCGTGCTCCCAGTCGTCCCGGTGGCGAAAGAGGCCGCCTTCGCTCTCCCCCTTCATCGTCATCAGGACGACCGCATCGCAGCCGCGGTCGAGGAGGAACTCGTACGGCAAGTTGTTCGACCAGCCGCCGTCGCCGTAGCGCTCGCCGTCGATCTCGGGCGTGTGTGTGTAGAAGGGGCGGAGGTAATTGCTCGCGAGGAGAATCCGGAACGGATCGGCCGCCGCGTGGAGGTCCAGGATCACCGAGGCTCGGTCGCGGAGCCGGGTCAGCGCGATGTAGAGCGGCAGTCCCTCGCGGATCTTCTCCTCGCGCACGTAGCGGTCGAAGGCTCGCGCGTGCAGCCGCGACCAGATGAACGGCGAATGCTCGCGGACGAGATTCCGGAGATCGACGTACGGCATACGCGTGAAGAAGCGCCAGTACTTCCGCAACCGTTTCCAGTTTCCCGCCGCGACCGCGGCCGCGTTCCACGCCCCGCCCGAGACGCCGAGGCAGACGGACGGCCCGATGCCGAGGCTGTAGAGCGTCTCGACCGCCCCGACCTGGAAGATGCAGCGCGACGACCCGCCGGAGAAGAGGAAGCCGATTCGTTTAGCTGCGCGGAGACGATCGAGCATGTATGGCGACTGTGCACAGTGCACTGTGCACAGTGCACTTACGCATGGGGCCGCAGCGCGAAGTAAATCACGCCGTCGACCCCTGCGGCCGTCGCGCGCTGCGTTTGCGCGGAGATGCCGTGGACCGTATTGAGATACGCGGCGACGCCGGCGAGCGCGATGCGGTTCGTCCGGTGCGCGGTGTCGATGAGGAAGCGGAGCCAGTCGTCGAAGTCCCGCCGCTGCCGCGCGACAGTCTCGCGTTTGTAGATCATCGGGCAGAGCAGGTCGACGAGCCGCTCGTCGGACCACTTGCGCCAGTCCTGAAAGACGTTGGCGTATGCGTCGGTCGTCTCGAATCCCGCTTTGCCGTGCGGGCCGCGGCCGTACGTGACCAGCCCCGCCGAGATCTGGATCGACGGCCGGATCGCCTTGATGCGGTCGTGCAGCGTGCGGACGAAGTTGGTGACCTGGTCGCGGCGCCACTCGCACCAGAGCGGATCGTTGGGAGCCGGAAGGCCGGCGCGGTTGTATTTCGCGTTGAAGCGTTGCACGTTCGCGTCGTTATAGCCGACGTCGCCGCCGCGGTTCTCCGGATAACGGACACGGTCGAGATGCACGCCGTCGACGTCGTACGCGCTCGCGAGGTGCGCCAGAACGTCGACCGTATACGCCGCGGCCTCGGGATTGCCGAGGTCGATGTACCACTCGGAACCGAAACGGTAGTTGCCGTCGCGCGTGCGTGTGCCCCACTGGCGGTCGTCGTCGTACGGCGCGTTCGTCGCCGGATTCCATACGTGCTGGAGGAAAACGTGCTTCGGATCGCGCGGCAGTTTCTTTGCGGGATCGCCCTGCCACACGGACCCGACGATCGTGAACGCGTGCACCTGGATCTTTCGCGCGTGCGCCTGTTCGATGAGGTACTTCAAGGGATCGAAGTCGTCGCTCAGCACCTCCGCGCGCGGTTCGGCGGCGTCGAAGTACCACGCGTCGCCGCGGCGGCGCACTTCCATGAAGATCGCGTTTGCCTTCGCCTTCGTCGCCGCGGAGATGATCTGGTCGACGTCCTCACGCGTGACGAACGGCGTGTGAAACGTTTCGACCCAGAACGCCCGGTACCGTGGCGCGGCTGCCGCGGTCGTGCACGCGAGGACGAGCGCGAGCGCCAGTGAAGCACGCTGAAGCATGACGAATTGTACCGTCAAGCCTGCTTCTGCTTACGCCAGAACGCGTATGCCGGCAGCCCCGCAGCGAGGATCGCGAAGCCGATCAGGCTGTTCTTCGGCGATTGGGCGACCGTGCCGGCGACGACGAGCCAGCAGGCGAGGGTGAAGACGAGCGTCGAGACCGGGTGGAGCGGCGTGCGGAACGTCGCGCTGGCGCCGCGCCGGCGGAAGAGGAAAAGTGCGGCGCCGGTGAGGCCGAAGAAGATAAAGTCGACGGAGACGACGTAGCTGAGGATCTGCTCGTACGTTCCGGAGAGTGCGATGACGATGGCGACGACGCCTTGCAACGCGATCGCGACCACCGGAACGCGCGTCGTCGGATGCACCTTCGCGACGCTGCGAAAGAAGAGCCCGTCGGCGGCCATCGCGTAGTACACGCGTGGAGCGGTCAGCATGCTCTGGCTGAGGAAGCCGAGGGTCGAGATGGCGATTCCGATCGCGATCAGGTTCGCGCCGCGCTCGCCGAGGGCGAGGCGCATGACTGAGGAGGCGGGAGTGGTCGTTGCCGCGAGACCGTCAGCGCCGAGGACGCGGAGGCAGACGATGTTCACGCCGACATAGACCGCGATGACGCCGACGACGCCGGCGAGCAGGCCGACCGCGAGATCGCGCTCCGGGCGCTTCAGCTCGGCCGACATGAAGCTCGCGGTTTGCCAGCCGCCGTACGCGAACATGACCGGCGTCATCGCGGCGGCGAAGGCGGCGAGGGTGGTGATATTCGCCGCCGAGGTCGGCGGCGCCACACTGTGACTCGTCGCGCCGACGATGATCAGCATCGCGATCGCGGCGAGCTTCAGGAGCATGAGCACGGTCTGCGTGTTGCTGCCGCTGCGGACGCCGAAGCAGTTGATGATCGTGAGGACGATCAGCGTGACCGTTGCGACGAGCGCGTCCGGAAAGCGGGTGTGCGCGTACTTGGCGAACGTGACCGCCACCGCCGCCATCCCGCCGCTCTGGACGACGAGCAGGAGTCCCCATCCATAGAGAAAGGCGACGGCCGGGTGGTAGGCATCGCGGAGGTAGGCATACTGCCCGCCCGCTTCAGGACGGAGCGCGGCGAGCTCGGCGTAGACGAACGCGCCGAGGAGCGCGATGGCACCCCCGGCGATCCAGGCGCCGAGGATCAGCGCCGGCGTATGTACTTGACGCGCGACGACATACGGGTTGATGAAGATCCCCGAACCGATGATGCCGCCCATGACGATCATCGTGGCGTCGAACGCGCCGAGGCGGCGGGCCAGCGTTGTCATGCGTGCGCCGATGGTAGCCGAGGCCTATCATTTCTCCATGCACAAATTGCTGGCCGTCCTCGGCTTACTCGCTCTTCCTCTGTCTGCCCAAACGTACGAGGCGCGCTCGCCGCACCATCGTTTGGTCGTGGAGGTGAACGGCGCCGGGCAGTACGCAATCCAGGTGACGGACCTCGACACGAAGACGGTGATGCTGTCGTCGATGATGAAAGGTGAGCACTACGCCACGAACAAAACGGGCGACTACGAAGTGAAGGTTCACGCCGGGGAGACGCGGCACGTGCTGACGGTCAGCGCTCAAATCGACAGAAAAGAAGAGACTGTCGATCTCATCCTGGGAGTCTGGCTCACGGCTCCCCGGCGGATGAATGAAATCAGCAGTGATGTGCCGTTCCGGGTCGGCGGAGACGTCAAGGCGCCGGTCCTGATCCACCGTGTCGAAGCGGCCTACACGGAGAAAGCAAGGAACGAGCGGATCGAGGGAATCGTCATCATCGAGGCCACCATTGACCGCACTGGGCACGTTCGGGATGCCCGAGTCCTCAAGCCGCTGCCGGATGGGCTCGACCAGGCCGCCGTCGACGCGGTGCAGCAATGGACCTTCGCGCCCGGGACGCTCAACGGTGCGCCGGTCGACGTCCTCTACAATGTGACGGTCAATTTCCGCCTGAAATAGCCGCCCGCGGCCCCGGTTTGAGAAGGCTGCAACCTTCGTCCGAAATCATCGTTAAAAAAGCTGTAAGCAGACGCCCGGCGTCCAACCGGGGCAGGAGTCCGAATCCATGAGTGTGTTCACTCCTCAGGAAATGAAGAAAAAGAAAGCTCGCAAACGGCTGTGGATCACGATCATCGCCGCCGTGGTGATCATCGGGATCACGGTCGCGTCCGTCGCGAACAAGCGGAAGGAAAAAGCGATCCCGGTCACGACCGAGAAAGCCTTCCGGAAGACGATCACCCAGCTCGTCACGGCGACCGGCAAGATCCAGCCGGAGGTCGAGGTCAAGATCGCTCCGGAAGTCTCGGGCGAGATCGTCGACCTCCCGGTGCATGAGGGACAGAGGGTCCACAAAGGCGACCTGCTTCTCCGCATCAAGCCTGACGTCTACAAAGCTCAGGTGGAAGCGCAGCAGGCGGCGCTCGCCGGCTCTCGAGCCGCGATCGAGCAGCACAAGGCCGAGCTGTCGAAAGCCGACCTCGACCTGAAGCGCATCAAGAACCTGCACGCGCAGCACCTCGTCTCGGACCAGGACCTGAACGCGGCGCAGACGAATTACGACATCGCGAAGTCGGCGCTCAGCACCTCGGAGTTCGACGTGCAGCGCGCGGAGGGGAGCCTCCGCACGATCAACGACTCGCTGTCGAAGACCACGATCTACTCGCCGGCCGACGGGACGATCAGCGCTCTCGAGAGCCGCCTCGGCGAGCGCGTGGTCGGCACCAGCCAGTTCGCCGGCACCGAGGTCATGCGCATCGCCGACCTCAGCGACATGGAAGCGCAGGTGAACGTCAACGAGAACGACGTCATCAACGTGAAAGTCGGCGATCACGCCAAGATCAGCGTCGACGCCTACCCCGACCGAAAGGTCGACGGAATCGTTCGCGAGATCGCCACGACGGCGACGACGCAGAACGCCGGCTCGCAGGAAGAGGTCACGAACTTCCTCGTGAAGATCACGGTCACCGACAAGTCGGTCGCACTCCATCCCGGAATGAGCGCCACGGCCGACATCGAGTCGGCGACGGTGCAGAACGCGATCGCGGTGCCGATCCAGAGCGTCACGGTTCGCCAGGCCGACAGCAAGCTCTCGCCGGAGGAGCTCGAGAAGCAGAAGGCGACTCAGGCTGCCGCGGACAAGGGCGACAACCGCGCCGATGTCACAAATGAAACGGAGCAGAAACAGAAGGAACGCGCACAGCGCGAAAAGCTGATGCGGGTTGTATTCATTAAGAAGGGTGACAAGGTCGAGGAGCGCAAAGTCGAGACCGGAATCGCCGATACGACCGACATCGAGATCAAGAGCGGCGTGAAGCCGGGCGAGGAAGTCGTCTCCGGCAGCTACACCGTGATCAGCCGCCGCCTCAAGGATGGAGCAAAGGTCGCCATCGAGAAGCAGCAGCCACAGAAGAGCAGCTAGACGTCAGTGAGGCCGTAGCATGAGATTCATTCGCGATCTGCAGATCGAAATCGTCGAGAGTTTTCGGATTGCGTTCCTGCAGATCCGGATGCACAAGATGCGGTCGGTCCTCACCGGCCTCGGCGTGATCATCGGCATCATCGCGGTGACGCTGATGGGCTCCGCCATCAGCGGCATCCAGCTCGGCTTCGAGCGCAGCCTCGCGGTGATTGGCGACGACGTGCTGTACGTCGAGAAGTGGCCGTGGCACCGCGTCGACGACTGGTGGAACTACCGGAACCGGCGCCGCATAGAAGTCCGCTATGCCGACGACCTGAATCGCATCATCCGGGCGACGCCGAACTCACAACTCATCGTCGCCGTCCCGACGCTGAATACGTCGCGATCGATCAAGTACAACAACCTCCAGGTGACCGGCATCTTCACGCAGGGCACGACCACCGACTTTCTCGTGACCTCGACGGCGTCGTTCAGCGAGGGGCGCTTTTTCACGGAGCTGGAGTCGCGCGGCGGCCAGAACGTCGTGGTCCTCGGGTATGACGTGGCCGAGGCGCTGTTCCCGCAGGGGTCGTCGCTGGGGAAGACGGTGGACATCGACGGCCACCCGTTCCGCGTCGTCGGTGTCTACGCGCGCCAGGGAACGTTCCTCGGTCTCTTCAGCTTCGACACATACGCGGTCGTGCCGCTCGCCGCGTTCGAGAAGAACTTCAGTTCGCGTCTCAACACGTCGATTCGAGTCAAGGTGAAAGACAAGAACCATCTTCAGGCGGCGATCGACGAGGTCACCGGCGACATGCGCCGCGTCCGGGAGTTGCGTCCTGAGCAGAAGGACGACTTCTCGGTCAACGAGCAGACGGCGGTGCGCGAGAGGCTCGACCCGATCAAGACCGGCATCGCGATGGCGGGGCTGTTCGTCACCGGCCTGGCGCTCTTTGTCGGCGCCATCGGGATCATGAACATCACTTACGTCAGCGTGAAGGAGCGGACGCGCGAGATCGGGACGCGAAAAGCGGTCGGCGCGCGCCGGCGGACGATCCTGCTGCAGTTCCTGATCGAGGCGATATCGATTTGCCTCATCGGAGGCGCGGTCGGTCTCGCGTTGAGCTGGGGGATGGTCGCCGGCATTGCCGCCGCGGCACCGTCGTTCCCGATCCAGTTCTCCCTCGGCCTGGTGATCGTCGGCATGCTGGTCTCCACGTTCACGGGCATCGTCAGCGGTTTCGCGCCGGCGCTGAGTGCGTCACGGCTGGATCCGATTGAGGCGCTGAGATACGAATGAACGTTCGTGAAATCTTCCGCATGGCGTTCGGCGCGCTGCGCTCGAACAAGCTTCGCTCGATCCTGACGATGCTCGGCGTCATGATCGGGGTGTTTTCGGTCATCGGCGTGATGACCGCACTTAGCGTCATTCAAGGCTCGATCGAGACGGGCCTCAGCTTCCTCGGCAGCAACCTGTTCCAGTTCGCGAAGTACCCGGTCATCAGCAAGAACGATCCGCAGGAGACATATGCGAACCGCCGCAACATCTCGCTCGAGCAGGCGAATGAGTACAAGCGGCTGATGGAAGGGCAGGCGGCCGCGATCGCCCTGAAGGTGTTCGACGGCGGCAAGGCCGTGAGCTATGGCCGCACGAAGGTGCAGGGGAAGCAGATTGTCGGCACGAACGAGAACTTCCTCATCGCGAATGACTACTCGCTCGACTACGGCCGCAACATTTCCCCCGAGGACGTCGCTCTCGGCCGCAACGTCGTTGTCGTCGGGAAGTCGATCGAGACGGGACTTTTCCAGAACCAGTCGCCGATCAACAAGCAGATCATCATCAACGGACATCCGTTCCGGATCATCGGAGTGCTCGAGTCGAAAGGCTCGACGTTCGGACAGAGTCAGGACGACCTGAACCTCGTCCCGATCACGACCTTCTTCAGCGACTACGGCCGTGCGAACCGCACCGTCAACATCGCTACGCAGGCGACCTCGCAGGAGACGTACAACGCCACGCTCGACAAGGCCATCGGCGCAATGCGCATCGCGCGCGGTCTCAAGGTGGCGCAGGACAACGATTTCGAGATCTACTCGAACGACACGCTGCTCTCGGCATTCGCGGTGATCGCAGGGCAGATTCGCGTCGGTGCGTTCATCATCAGCGCCATTGCGCTCCTCGCTGCCGGTATCGGCATCATGAACATCATGCTGGTGAGTGTCACGGAGCGGACGCGCGAGATCGGCGTCCGGAAGGCGATCGGGGCGCGGAAAAACGACATCGTCAAACAGTTCCTGATCGAGGCGATCCTCCTGTCCGAGGTCGGAGGCATGGCGGGGATCATCTTCGGCGTCAGCGGCGGCAATATCCTCGCGTTCGTCTGGAACATGTCGGTCGTCTTTCCGTGGGGATGGGCTCTCACGGGTCTCATCGTCTGCTCCCTGATCGGGACCGGCTTCGGCTGGTACCCGGCCTGGAAAGCCGCTTCACTCCACCCGATCGAAGCGCTTCGGTACGAGTGAAGCACGATCTCGAGCTCTCGATCGGTCTGCTCGCCAGGACTCCCGCGATTCTCAATTCCTGGCTTCGCGATCTACCGGATGCATGGACGCGAACGAACGAAGGCGAGAATACGTTCAGTCCATTCGACGTCGTCGGCCACCTGATTCACGGCGAGGGAACGGACTGGATGCCGCGAGCGCGGATGATTCTGCAGTACGGCGATAGCCGGCCTTTCGAGAAGTTCGATCGGCTGGCGCAGAACCGCGAGAGTCAGGGGAAGTCGCTCGGAGAGCTGCTCGACACGTTCGCCGAACTGCGAGCGCAGAACCTCGACGACCTCCGCCGCATGAAGCTGCAGCCGGCCGACCTCGAGCGCCGCGGGCTGCATCCCGAGCTCGGCACGGTCACGCTGGGCCAGCTACTCGCGACCTGGCCGGCGCACGACCTCACGCACATCCACCAGATCTCGCGCGTGATGACGCACCAATACCGCGAGGCAGTCGGTCCCTGGACCGACTACCTCGGCGTGATGCGCTGCAACGGCCACAGTTCGTGACCGTGTAGGGGGCGGCTCTCAGCCGCACCGGGCCGGCTGAGAGCCGGCCCCTACACAAATCAGAGACGCCGCTCGTCGCGCGCGTCGGATGCGTTCGAGGCCGTGTTGCCGTAGCGGTACTCGTACGCGTAGCGGATGTAGTCGCGGTCGCGGTCGTACTCCGAGCCGTAGTCCGAGCGGAGCTGCCGGTCGAGGTCGTTGTTCCACGTCGGGTACTGCGACCGATAGTGCCGCTGAGCTCCGTAGCCGAAGCGGAACGCCTGCTCATGACGCTCGAACGGGTCCTCCGAGCCGGCCATCTGCTTGACGGTGTCATCCACGTCCTGCTTCAGGTCCGGCGCAGTCTTCGATCCGAAGTCGTGCTTCGTCTGCTCCCAGTCGTTCCGGAACGCCGCCTTCGTGCGGTCCCACCCACTCTCCGTCTCATCCGTATACCAGCCAGGTCGATTGTGCATTCGATAGTTCTCCTCTCATACAGAACAAGAGCAAGTGGTGAGCCACTACGACCGGAGCTACACTGGTACGAGGCGCACGGAATAGGCAAGAGATGGCTGAAAGTGAAACGGGTGATTCGCAGGCGTTGAACGGCGAGAAGCGCTTCGTCGTGTGTGTCAAGAATGATGAATACGAAGGCGCGCTAGAACTGCGGAAGATCGATGAGATTCTCGATGACCGCGATGCGGAGCCTCATGACCTGATACGCGTCATCGACGAGTCAGGCGAGGACTACCTCTACCCACGCGACTGGTTCCTACCGATCGATCTTCCGCAGAATCTCGAAGATGTGATCCTGGAGATCGCCCACCGCCACTCCGCGTAGAATCGCGCTTACCGCCACCGCATCCGCGCGCCATCCGGCCCGAGATCCCGATGCTGCTCGACCGCGTGATCCTGAAGTGCCTCGAGAAGAGTCCCGCCGATCGATATCCGACCGCGGGCGATCTCGCGACCGACCTGCGGCGCACGCTCGACGCGCGCCGCAGCGTGCAGCGGACGCGCATCGGCGACTTCGTCGTGCACGAGGAAACGGGCGACGACTGGGCGCTCGTCCTCGCCTCACCGCGCGAGCGTGCCTGGCCTGCCGGGACGGCGCTCTTCTTCAACGGCGCCTATTTCCGGCTCGCGCGCGTCGACTACGACGAGACGTACCCCGCACCGTTCGTCTACCGCTTCAACTTCCTCCCCGAGACCGAGGCGATCCGGCGGTTCGTCGACTACGAAAGCGAGACGCCGGCGCCGCAGAAGTCCGCCATCGCAAAGCTCTTCAAGCGCGATTAGTGCTATCATTCGCTGCACAGAAAGTTGTGCAGCCAAAAAGGCCGGGTGCTCCCCGGCCTTTTTCTGTTTGGGAGGGTGGGATGATGTCGAAGCAGCAGATCGAGAAGCTGGCGAACCGGAGGAACTGTCCGCGCTGCAGCATGCAGAAGACCGCCGGGACGGCGCTCTGCCGCAGCTGCCGGTTCAAGCTGCCGCCGAACATGCGGATGCCGCTGGAAGGGATCGGCGATCGCGAGGAGTGGAAGGTGAGCAGCGCGCTCCGCGCCGCCGCCAATTACTTCGACGTGCACTTCAAGTCGATTCGCGTCTTTGGCGGCGGGCGGATTCGATAGCTAGAACTGCCAGCGCAGCCCGGCGGTGAACGTCGTCGGGTTGAGCTTCAGGAACTGGACGGGAGTGCCGGGTGCAGCGCCGAAGTGCGTCTTGTACGGGGTGTACTGCACACCTCCCGTGACGGCTCCGCTCGCGCCGATGCGGATGTCGAAACCGGCGTCGGCGGTCCACGTCGTCTTGCTGTCGAGCGAGACCGAGTCGGGGGTGGTGCTGGACGTGACCACGGCCGCGGCGTTCAGCTTCCCCCCTTGAACGCGCGCGATGCCGGCACCGAAGAACGGCCTGACGACGTCGCGTTGGGAGAGGAAGTACCAGTGGAGCGCGGCGGTGTATTCGTTCAGATCCATCGTTCCGGAGTCGATGCTGGTACCGCCCTGATCGGGGAACTCCAGGCGCACGTTGGCGCGAAGCTTCTGCCACGAAAGATGAAACGCGGTGTCAGGCGACAGGAAGTGGTCGAGCGAAACACCGTAACCGGTCCTGCGGTCGAACACGAACTTGACGGTGCCGATGGAATCGGTCGTCGACGTGGTCTTAAACGACGGCGCGGTGAAGAAGACCCCTACCTGGTTGCTCTGTGCGGACAACGAGATGGCGGACAGCAGGACGACCAAAGAAACGAAGATCCGGGTACGCATCAATGCATTCTTGCTCATAACGGCTCGAGCTCTCCTTCTCGTGCGACGGCGAACGGCCGCACGAGGTTCGGGTCGCGCAATGCGGGATTCGACTGATTGAGGTGGACGAAGCGGATCTTCGCGCGCTCGGTCGCGGGGAGTTTGGAGAAGCGTTCCATCATGTCGCGGATCATCGGGTGGGGGATCTCGGCGCGGTTGCGGCCGGGGAGCTCGTTTGCGTCGAAGAAGGTGCCGTCGATGTACGCGACGTCGACGCGCGCGATCAGCTCTTCGACGTGCTCGAGGCGGTCGGTGTCGGGCATCCAGAGGACCGACCGCTTCGGTCCCTTCACGATGAAAGCGACCGTCTCGCTGTACTCGCCGCGGTGCGGAACGACGATCGGCGTCACCGTGATGTTCGCATTGAGACGCAGCGGCACGCCGTCTTCGAGCGGCCGGAGGTCGATGTTGTGGAGTTTCACGAGCTGGTCCCACGGGCCGTTGTGCTCGAGGAACGCGCGCATCTTCGGCATGGCGTAGACCGGCATGTCGTGGGCGCCAATCACCTCGCGTCCGAGCTGGGCGAGTCCGAGGTAGTGGCCGATGTGCGCGTGTGTGAGGAGGATGCCGTTGATCCGGCCGCCGAGCATGTGCAGTTGCTGAGGGAAGTCGGGCGTCGCGTCGATCATCCACCGTTCGTTCGTGGCCGCGTCGACGATCGCCAGCGACGCGACGTGCCGGCGAAGCTTCGGGTCGTTCCAGGCGGCAACGCAGTCGGGCCGCTCGCATCCGGCCTGCGGATAGCCGCCGTCCTGCGCGATGCCGAGGACGATGACGTAGGGAGAAGGTGGGGCCGGCTGAGAGCCGGCCCCTGCACTGAACAGCGCTAAGAGCAGCGCGACGATCAATCGCGTTCGAACATCCGGAACTCGTGCTCCGTCTCCGTCGCCGTCGGCGTTCCGCCGGCCTCGGAGGCGTTTGCAGCGTTCCACTCCTCGCGCGTCATCAGCTTGATCGGCGGGAGGTTCTTCTTCGCCAGCGCGGAGTTGATGCTGGGGAGCTCCTTAGCCGACCACGCCTTGAAGTCGTTGTCGACGTCGGTCATCTCCTTGTGGATCGCATCGGTGCGGTCGAACTGCGTCTGCGACGGACGCCCTTCGTAGAAGATCAAGCCGCCGTAGAGATCCGTGATGTTCTCGCGGAGGCGCTCTTCGCCGGTGATCATGCCGCCTTCCTTCGTCGCCACGACCTTCTTGCGGAGCGCGTCGACGGCTTCGGACGCTGCGTGCAGCTTCTTCGCCGTCGCGTCGTTCGCCGGAAGCTTCGAGGCGCGCTCATCGAGCGCGGTGCGAACGGCGTTCATCTGCTCGACCGAGAACGCCATGTCGGTGATGTCGCTCTTCAGTTTGTTCGCGAGATCGAAGTTCGCCTTGCGGTCTTCCGTCGTGTACTTCGCGCGCGGGTCGGTGATGACCCGGAGCGGCGTCGTGTAGACGTTCTTGTCCTTCGTCATCCGGACCGTGTACGTGCCGGGGAGGACGCGCGGGCCGAACGCGGCGCCGAATGCAGCCGAGGCCGCGGGCGGAACTTTCGGCGGCTTCGTGCGCATCGACCAGGTGACGCGATTGAGACCGCGGCGCTTGCTCGACGGGATCGAGCCGACGACGTTGCCGGCGGAGTCGAGGACGTCGATCTTGAGGTCGCCGAAGATGTGGCGCTTCTTCTGGTAGTACGTGATCACCGCGTCGCCCGGCGGGTTGTTGCCGACGAACTGCGCGTCGCCCGGCACCCAGCCGCCCTGGCCGAAGATCTGCTGCACGGCGGGCGTCGACTGCAGGAACTCCGCTTCCTTCGCCATGACGTCGGGCGTCAGCGCGCGGAGCGGCGTGATGTCGTCGATGATCCAGATGCCGCGGCCGTGCGTGGCGAGGACGAGGTCGTTGTCGCGCGGATGGATGGCGATGTCGCGCACCGCGACGCCGATCGGCATGTCGCCGCCCTTGTACTGCGCCCAATGCTGTCCGTCGTCGAGCGAGATCCAGAGGCCGTGCTCGGTGCCGACGTAGACGAGATGCGGGTTGACGAGGTCCTCGCGGACGACGTGCGCATATCCGTTCACGCCCGAGTTGTCTGCGATCAGCGGCGTCCACGTCTGGCCGAAGTCGGTGGTCTTGTAGGCGTACGGCTTCATGTCGCCGGTCATGTGCATGTCGACCGTGACGAACGCCGTTCCTTCGTTGAAGTGGCCGGAGTCGACGTACGAGATCCAGGCGTTCGGCGCGAGCGGGAGGTTCTTGGTCAGGTTCGTCCACGTCTTCCCGCCATCGCGCGTGAGCTGGACGTTGCCGTCATCGGTTCCGACCCAGACGACGTCCTTGTTCTTCGGCGACTCGGAGATCGCGTAGATGGTGTTGTTCATCTCGGCCGACGAGTTGTCGACCGTGACGCCGCCCGACTGCTCCTGCAGTTGCTTCTGCGGGTTGTTCGTCGTCAGGTCGGGGGAGATGCGCTCCCACGTCTGGCCGTGGTCGCGGGTGCGGAAGAGGAACTGCGAGCCGAGGTAGACGGCACCCGTGGGGCTGACATGGATCGGCGTGTTCCAGTTGTAGCGGAGCTTCCCTTCCTTGTAGTTCGGGAGCGGCTTGATGCCTCGGACTTCGTGCGTCTTGCGGTTGACCCGCGCGATGTCGCCGCCCTGCGACTCGGTGTAGAGATAGTCGTTGTCGGTCGGGTCGGTGAACATCCAGAAGCCGTCACCGCCGTACATGTTTTCCCACTGCGCGTTCGTGATGCCGCCGGGGTACTGCGAGTCGCCGACCCAGGAGCTGTTGTCCTGCAGGCCGCCGTAGACGTGGTACGGCTGATCCATGTCGACGCTCACGTGGTAGAACTGCGAGACCGGCAGGTTGTCGGCCTTCCACCACTTGTTCGCGCCGTCGTACGAGTACCAGAGGCCGCCGTCGTCACCCGCGATGAGGCGATCGGTGTCCTGCGGATCGATCCAGACAGTGTGGCAGTCGCCGTGCGCGGCGCCACCGACGACCGAGAAGCTCTTGCCGCCGTCGGTGCTGCCGACGAGGACGAGGTCGGGCTTGTAGATCTTGTCGGGGTTCTTCGGGTCGACGATGAGATTGGCGAAGTAGAACGGCCGCCAGATCATGTACTGCGAGCGGTCGCGCTTCGACCACGTCTTGCCGCCGTCGTCGGAGCGGTAGAGGGCGTTTTTCGGCGGCTCCGCTTCGACGAAGGCATAGACGATGTTCGGGTTCGACGGCGCGACGGTCACCGCGACGCGGCCCCACGGCTTGCTCGGAAGGCCGGGCGCCGACTTGTCGTCGAGCGAGGTCCAGGTGGCGCCGCCGTCGGTCGACTTCATGAGGGCGCTGCCGCTCGGCGCGTCCGGGCCGTCGCCGCCGCTGCGGAACGTCCACGCTTTCCGGCGGAAGTCCCACAGGCCGGCGTAGAGCGTCTTCGGGTTCGACTGGTCGAACGACATCATCGAGCAGCCGGTCGAGCCGTTCGACCCCTTCAGCACCTTGTTCCAGCTCTTGCCGCCGTCGGTGGTCTTGTAGACGCCGCGGTCGTCGCTGTCGCTCCAGAGCTTGCCCGGGACGCAGGCGTAGACGGTGTTGGTGTCGGTCGGATCGATGAGGATCTTCGCGATGTGCTCCGAGTTCGGAAGACCCATGTTGGTCCAGTTGTCGCCGCCGTCGGTCGACTTGTAGATGCCGTCGCCGACCGAGACCGAGTTGCGCATCCACGCTTCCCCGGTCCCGACCCAGATGACCTTCGGGTTCTTCGGGTCGATGGCGACGGCGCCGATCGACTGCACCGGCTGCTTGTCGAACACCGGCTTGTACGTCGTGCCGCCGTTGACCGACTTCCAGACGCCGCCGCTGGCGGAGCCGACATAGACCGTGAGGCGGTCGCCTTCATGGACGGCGTCGACCGCGGCGATGCGTCCCGACATCGCGGCGCTGCCGATGTTGCGCGCGCCGAGGCCGGAGATCGTGTCGGAGT
>JACZCU010007372.1_pt1 | contig 16015 bp, 15 predicted proteins | sample 8641851 | NCBI WGS metagenome assembly JACZCU01 (sample SAMN15324605, study PRJNA640507) | soil metagenome | isolation source: monocropping sugarcane control | place: China: Luxin town, Laibin City, Guangxi Province | collected 2019-07-25 | depth 10cm m | reverse complement strand
CTAGCGGGGGCTAGCACTCGCCAGCATTTTTTGTTCTTCCTGTATGCTAAGCGCTTCCTGTGCTGCCGCGAGCACTTCTACCACCGCCAGACCTACCCCACCGTGGGCGCGTGGCTGCATACCTGTGCGGATCGAGTTGGCAAAATCCTCACATTCCAGGCGTAAGGGCTCGACCCAATCGATATGGGGAATAGTGATAGCGCCAAAGCGGTATGAAACAATGGGGTCGGCATGGACGTCGGCCCCTTTATTATAAACTTTTAACATCTCGGCAGGATTGGTGTCATCATAGACAGCCATTTTAGCATTACCAATCACCGTGACTCGGCGAATTTTACAGGGATGTAGCCAGCTGACCATGGATGTGAGCCGTCATGCCATCGGCGAAAATGAGGTCGATATGGGCAATATCGTGAATATGTGGCTGCAAGTGAGCGTGAGCCTGTACCTGTATCTGTTGTGGCATGCTACCAAACAGATACAAAAGGATCGACACATCGTGAGGGGCCAGGTCCCATATGACATTAATATCGCTCCGAAAGAGGCCTAAATTTACCCGTTCAGTTTCGATACTGTAGATTTTGCCGAGATCTCCGCTTTGCACGAGCTTGCGTAACTCGTTCACGGCTGGACTATATTCGAAGGTATGTCCCACCATAAGAATACGCTCTTGCTGGCGTGCCAGTGCGATCAGTTCTCTGGCCTCTGCGATGTTTGCGGTGAGAGGCTTTTCGACCAGCACGTGTTTACCGTTTAGCAGGGCCTGTTTAGCAAGTTGGTAATGTGACTTCACTGGTGTTGCTATGACCACACCATCGACATCTGACTGGAAGACATCCTCTACTAATGTGGTCGTTTGTATCCCGGGCTGGTTCAGCGCAAGCTATGCAAGCCTGTGAGGATCAGTGTCCGCGACGATGGCTACCGATGTGTCTGCCACGGTGTCCAGGTTGCGCGCAATTTTAGGACCCCAGTATCCCCAACCAATGACACCGAACCTCAATTCCGCCAATTTCATATGTAAACCTCCAGAATATCTGTTGTTGGGTGCGTTAGCGAAAGAAAAAGCTATGCTATATTGCCAGCGCAGCGTACTGTGTAACTGTATTGATAACCTCCTGTATTTGTTCTGTAGTGAGTTCCGGGTACATGGGTAAAGAAACGACCCGCTCCGCAACAAGCTCTGTCACGGGCAATGTCCCCCTGGCATAGCCATAACGTGCGCACGCGGCTTGCAAATGAATGGGTATGGGATAGTGGATACCCGTCGCTATGCCCTCCTTGGCCAGGACCTGGCGGAAATGATCGCGCTCACGTACCTGCACAACGTAGACATAGTAAACATGGGTTGCCCACGTTTTAACTACGGGGACTGCCTCCACGTAGTTTTTAATCCGCTCAGTATACGCCTGTGCATGGGCCAGGCGGGCTGTATTCCACTGGTCAAGGTGAGCTAGCTTCACCTGTAGTATGGCCGCCTGAATCTCGTCAAGGCGCGCATTTGCTCCCAGCATCTCATGCTGATAGCGGACGCGTGAACCATGGTCGCGTAACATACGTAGTTTTTCAGCCAGCGCGCTATCATTAGTTACACAGATACCCGCTTCGCCATAAGCGCCAAGGTTTTTGCTATAATAGAGGCTGAAACAGCCAATATCCCCCAGGCTTCCTACTCGTTGCCCCTGGTATTTAGCGCCATGAGCTTGTGAAGCATCTTCGATCACGCGCAAATTATGGGCCTCGGCAAATTCCAGCACGGGCTGCATTTCTACTGGATGACCATATAAATGGACAGGGATGATAGCACGCGTGCGGGCCGTCAATATGTCAGGAAGTCGTTGCCAGTCCATGGTATAAGTTTCTGCATCAATATCAACAAAGACCGGTGTTGCTCCAACCTGTGCGATTGCTTCAACGGTAGCGATAAACGTATTGGCTACAGTAATGACTTCATCGCCAGGTCCAATCTCGTATGCGCGCAAAGCCAGGGCCAGGGCATCTGTACCCGAAGCCAACCCTATGCCATGGGAACAGCCGCAATATGCCGCGAAGTCTTGCTCGAAGGCACGGGTTTGTGGACCAAGAAATAGCTGCATGTGCTCGAGTACCTGTTCGATAGCGGGCATTATTTCATGCTTGATGCCATTGTATTGAGCTTGTAAGTCTACAAGGGGTATTCGCACAATGATTACTCTCCTTCATCATAGTTATTTGTAGTGTAGAGCATCATGTAGTGTTTTTCGGTGTAGATCATCGTGTAGAAGTCGTGTTGAGATGACAGATTCGTGAGCAGAATTTAAGCGGGCTCATCTATACCCAAATAACGTGTCTCATTTTGAGACACGTTATTTGGGTATCTATTCAGGTCTCCTTTTCTTTATGATTCCTCAGCGCCTGCGGCGCTTCCACTCATACTGCCTCGCTCATTGTGTGGCGGAAGCCCATGGCGTACAACTGGCTGTAGATGCCTTTGCGTTGCAGGAGTTCCGCGTGCGTTCCCTGTTCTGCGATGCGTCCGGCCTGTAAGACAATGATGCAGTCGGCGCCTTTGATGGTCGAGAGGCGGTGAGCGATGACCAGGGCTGTACGGTTATAGAGCAGGCGCCGCAGACCCTGTTGGACCAGCAACTCGGTCACGGTATCGATATTGGCCGTGGCTTCGTCCAGGATGAGGATGCGCGGATCGGCGAGCAGCGCGCGGGCAAACGAGATGAGCTGGCGCTGGCCGACACTGAGATTGCGCCCACGCTCGCGAATGGGCGTGTCATAGCCGTCTGGCAGGTTCATGATCAGGTCATGCGCTCCCACCGCGCGTGAGGCTTTGACCACCTCCTCGTCACTGGCTGCCAGACGGCCATAACGGATGTTCTCACGAATTGTGCCGGTGAACAGGAAGGGCTCCTGGAGGACCACGCCGATCTGGCTGCGCAGGGAGCGCTGCGTCACATCCCGCACATCATAGCCATCAATCAACACTGCCCCTTGCTGCACATCATAGAAGCGTGAGAGCAGACCCGCAATGGTGCTCTTGCCTGCCCCGGTTGGTCCGACAATCGCCAGTGTTTGACCGGCTGTAATACTCAGGTCGAAGTCACGCAGCACCGGCAGGTCGGGGTTATAGCCGAAGGTCACATCGCGGAACTCCACGTTGCCCTGGATCTGGGGCAGGGTTATAGCGCCCGCTTTGTCTTTGATTTCGACGGGCACACTCAGGATCTGGAAGATACGTTCTGCCGCCACACCCGCGCGCTGCAGTTGGGTATACTGCTGGCTGAGCTCGCGGATGGGGTCGAAGAAGCGATTGATGTACAGGGTGAAGGCGACAAGGACACCTACGGTGAGATGACCCTGCGACACCTGCACGCCACCATAGATGATCGTCAGCGCGATCGCCAGGGCCGCTACAACCTCCACGAGCGGCAGGACGAGCGCCGCAACACGGCTGGCTACCAGATTGGTATCCCGATTGTAGGCGTTCAGTTCCTCGAACTCAGCGCGGTTGCGGTCCTCGCGGGCCATGCTCTGGATGACGCGCATGCCCGAAATGTTCTCCTGCAAGGTGGAGTTGACCCGAGAAATGGCGGCGCGTGTCAGGCGGAAGGAGCGCTGAGCATGGCGCTGCCAGAAGGCGGCAATCACTATCATGATGGGCAACACCGTAAAGGAGAGCAGCGCCAACGGCACATTCAAGGTGAGCATAGCTATTACGATGCCGATTAAGGACACCAGCGACCCAAGGATCGAGAGCAGGCCGGAACTGAGCATGGACTCCAGCACGTCGATATCACTTTGCAGGCGCGACATCACGCGTCCGATCTGCGTGCGATCGTAGAAACTCAGCGACAGCTTTTGCAAGTGATTAAACATATCGGAGCTGAGGTGATACAGGATTTGCTGGCCTGCCCAGGACATTGTCCAGACCTGCCAGTACTGTGCCTGCCACATGATGATGTTCACCAGGATCAGAATGCCGCCAATCAGGGCCAGCCCGGCTAAATCGCTATGACCTATGTAGCGGTCGATCGCGACCCCAATCAAGTAGGGGTTCGCCAGGTTGGCAACCGTGTAGAGCAGCATCAGCACAATGCTTGCCAGGGTCGCAGTCCGGTAGCGCAGGATATAGGGACTGAACTGCTTGACGAGACGCCAATCAAACTTACCCGAGATATCCTCATCCGAACTAGCGAGATAGTTTTCGCGCCAGGCCGTACGCCGGAGGAGGGTAGAGGATTTAGACTTCACAGCGTGACCTCCTGTTCCTGACCTGGTAATTCACCCAGGGCACGCGCCTCAAACTCTTCCTGCTCCCGCAGTTGCAGGTCGTACAAGCGGGTGTAGAGACCGTTATGGGCCAGCAAGGACGTGTGTGTCCCGCGTTCAATGACGCGTCCTTCATCCAGCACTAAAATCTGGTCGGCATGTTTGATCGTGCGCAGGCGCGAGGCAACCACAAAGGAGGTGCGTCCATGCATAACCGCGTCCAAGGCCTGCTGAATAAGATACTCGGTCTCCATATCGACACTGGAGGTGGCGTCATCGAGAATGAGGATGCCCGGATTGAGCAGGAGCGTACGCGCGATAGCGACGCGCTGCTTCTGGCCGCCCGAGAGGGTGACACCGCGCTCTCCCACCCATGTGTCGTACCCATTGGGCAGGCTGCAGGCGAAGTCATGCAGGCGTGCAATTTTAGCTGCCGCTATGATCTCTTCCTCCGTAGCATGTGCCTTACCAAAGGCGATATTATCGCGCAGAGTGGCGTTGAAGAGGAAGACATCTTGCAATACCAGGCCGATATTGCGGCGCAGCGAAGCCTGCGTTACATCGCGTACGTCCCAGCCATCAATGGTGATATGCCCGCTGGTCACATCGTAGAAGCGCGGCAGCAGGTGCAGGATAGTGCTTTTACCGCTGCCAGTCGCGCCTAAGAGGGCGATAACCTGTCCCGGCTGGGCCTCGAAGCTGATAGAGTGGAGCACCTCACGACCGTTTGAGTAAGCAAAGGAGACATCTTCAAAACGCACATGCCCATCTACATGCTCTAATACATGCGCACCAGGGGCATCGGTTATACCAGGCTGGGTATCCAGAACACCGAAAATGCGTGTGCCGCCCGAAAGGCCACGCATAAACCAGTTCACCATATAGCCAAAGGTGCGCACAGGCGTACCCAGCAGGAGTACATATTGTGTCACGGCGACAAGTGTGCCCAGGCTCAGGCGATGATTAACTACTATAACACCGCCTACCCATACGACGAGGACGGTGATAACATTGAGGACCAGGACCATCAGAGGTTGGTTCCAGGCTGAGAGGCGCATGGCACTCAGGTTGAGGTCGCGTACCTCGTGGTTCTTGGTCTCAAACTTGGCAATCTCGAAATCATCGCGCGCAAAGGCTTTGACCACGCGCATACCACTCAGGCTCTCTTGCATCACAGTACTCAAGGCACCTGTTTCGTTTTGTACGCCGAGCCATAGGGGGCGTAAACGGCGGGCTACCTGTACCGCTAGCGCGGACAGGATGGGCACGCTAATGAGGGTGACCAGGGCCAGCCGCCAGTCGAGCCACAGCAGGATGACCGTTACCGCGGCGAAGGTTACAAATGCCAGGAGCCCGCGCAGTAGCCCCATGGGAAAAAAGTTACGCACTGCCTCGATATCTACGGTCAGGCGCGACATGAGCTGGCCTGTCTCCGAGTCATCATGGAAGGAGAAGCTCAGATTTTGCAGGTGCTCATACACAGTGTTACGCAGGTCGTAGGCTATATGGCACGAGATGGCTTGTGAGAGATAGCCCTGACCGTAGGCAAAGAAACCGCGCAGGCTGCTGACCAGGATAATGGCACCGGCGGCCAGCAACAGATCAGTAACGTGCCCGGAGCGCACGCCGACATCAACTACCCAGGCTAATAGCCAGGGAACAATCAGCGAGAAGCCCGTAGAAAGCGCAAGGGAGACGACAGTTCCGAGTGCTTGCAACCAATGAGGACGCAGCAGCCCAATGATGCGCAGGTAAATACGCAAATTGGCCCGCCACGTTTCCAGCTGGGCGAACATGAAACGCTTGTCTGCTTTGGGGAGCGTCACGAAGGGGTCCTTTCTTGATCTACCAACCTTATCTATAGTTTTTTATCTGCTCAAGAACAAGTCTATGGGAACATATGTGACATAGGGCTGTCAGTCTTTATACGACTTATGCTCATGGGTTAACAAATGTACATCTGTAAAGGCTTCAGTTGTGTTACAATGGTCTTATGCAAAAGACCGAACGCCTCGTGGCAATTACACTTCTTCTGCAAGCTCGAGGCAAAATGACTGCGAAGCACCTGGCTAGCATCCTGAATGTTTCAACACGTACAATCTATCGTGACATCGACGCTCTCTCACTGGCGCATGTTCCGGTTTCGATGGATTATGGACCGAGTGGAGGCTATTACCTGACCAGTGACTACCGCTTCGAGCCGGCTAACTTCACACGAGAAGAGGTTATCTCGCTGGTGCTCGGCGGTGCCATGGCCGGTAACTACAGCCTCTTTGCGGACGACGATGACTTGCATCGAGCGCTGCTTAAGCTAGAGGCGACACTGCCCGAGGAGTATCGCGCGGATGTACGAACAGCACGCGAGCGTATTCTTTTCGATACCACGGCGTGGTACAACCAATCTACGACGACGGCGTACCTGGAGACGATTCGCGCGGCTTTATGGGGCGCCTATCAACTCGATATCCTCTATCCATGCATGGAGATGAAAGGGGATGCGCTCTGGCTGCGGGTTGAGCCATATGGCCTGGTCTATAAGGGCATATCACTGCCGCATGTCCGCACCGGCGTGTGGTACCTAGTGGCTTTTTGCCTGCGCTGCCAGGCTTTTTGCACCTTTCGCGTGCGGCATATTCAAGATGTGAAGATGGGCGAAGAGCCAATTACGGCGCGGCCCGACTTTGATCTACGCGCCTATTGGGATGAGGAGCGCCAGCACCTGGAAGAACATGTGCCACCGTTTGCGCTGACACTGCGCGTTGTCCCTGGAGCACGTGCCAGGATCCATGGAGATTTTACGGTGCTGCGCGAGGAACCAGATGGCAGTGCCATTATACAGGTACATATGGAGTCGGCGGAGACAGCCATCGCATATGCTTTGGCCCTGGGCACTGCTGTGAGGGTGATCAGCCCGGTAGAGGTGCGCGAGGCTGTGGCCGCTAGCGCGCGAACAATTGTGGAAATGTATAGTGCTCATTCTAAAGCAAAAACACAACCATTATCCTAATATCCTAAAATTGCCGTTGACATTTCGCAATTCTGCTGTTATGCTTGAATGAGACAAGCCAACATAGTCTGACCCGCGTTGAACGAACATAGTATGAGTATGGTAGCCGACAGCGATCCGATATTTGGTGAAAGTTCGGAATGGATGTACCTGCTCAGAACGCCTTCGTGAGTGGCTGTCCGAAGAAAGCTTTGTGTAAGGATGCATTTTTATGTGTCCTGGCAAGGGCAAGTAGGAACAGGTGGGTGGTTACCACGCAGCAATATAACCAGGAAAAAGTGGTCACAATCACTTCTTCACAGGGTTGTGGAGAAGATGCGATGTCGCGGATAGTGGCAATCAGGGTGGCACCACGGGTGTAGTAATAAACGGAGCAACTTGCTCCGCCGCTGACTACTCTCGTCCCTTCAATGTCAAGGAGGGGGCGGGGGTTTTTTATTGCCCAGCTCCTTCCATATCTCTATTCGTTGAAGGAGTATTACACAATGGCAATCAACAGTCAGACAAAGATCAATCAGACCACCACGTCTACCGGCAACGAGGCGCTCGACCTCGCCTTGCACAAAATCGCTTCAGTTGATGTACCGCAGGGCAAACACATTGCACTGGCGTATTCGGGGGGACTCGATTCGACGCTATGCGTCAAACTCTCCCAACTGAAATACCACGCTCGCGCCTTCACCGCAATAAGCGTTGATGTGGGACAGGGTGAGGAGGAGATCCAGCAGAGTATTGAACGAGCGCAGAAACTGGGTATCGAACCACTCATTATCGACGCGAAACAAGAGTTTACGGAACAGTGGCTTAGTAAGGCTATCCAGGCTAACTCCGATTACAATGGCTATCCCGTCTCTACCTCGATGACACGCCAGTTGATTGCAGCGCGCGTGGCGGAGAAGGCCCTGGAGCTGGGGTGTGACGCTCTGATGGAAGGCTCCAGCGGCAAGGGCAATGACCAGTATCGTATGCACAACGTCTTCAGCCTTTTCGCGCCCGGCACGCCTATCTTTGTGCCTGTGCGTGACTTTGATCTCACACGCGGCGAAGAGCAGTTGTTGATGGAACATTATGGCGTACCGGTTGAGGAATTGATCGTTGGGGGCGATGATAAAACCATGTGGTGCCGCTCGATTGCTAGCGGTGGCATTGACCTTACCACAGAGCTACCGGACACGATCTGGATGTGGCTGACACCACCTGCCAAGGCTCCTGACAAGCCTACAACGCTGAAGATTGCATGGCAAAATGGGCTGCCGGTGGCTTTGAATGGGACAGCGCTGCCACTCGATCAGATCATTGAGCAGTTGAATGTGCTGGGTGGGGCCAATGGTATTGGGAAGATCGACCTCTTTGAAGATGGCATCATGGGCCTGAAGTCGCGTGAAATCTATGAAGCGCCTGCTGCCACCATTCTGCTGAAGCTGCACCGCGATCTTGAGCAGTTTTGTTTGACCAAAGAGGAGATTCAACTGAAGCGCCAGTTGGATGCGCAGTGGGCCAAACTGGTGTATCACGGTGAATGGTTCCACCCACTGAAAACCGCCATCGATGCCTTCATTGCCACGACCCAGCAGGTCGTGAACGGCGAGTATACCGTTGATCTCTACAAGGGCAATATTGATATCCGCTCCCGTTCGTCGGCCAGTGGTCTCTTCTTCCCTGATGTGCGCTCGATTAAGAGTGCCAGCTTCAATCAGAAGGAATGTGCACCTGCCGCGCATATTCGAGGCCTTCCCTATGAACTGATTGCACGGCGCAATCAGGGAGCGGCAACTCATAAAGGGGCAGCTCATGACTAAGCTCTGGCAGAAAGGCTATCGTTTGCATGAGCAGGTGGAGCGCTTCGAGGCAGCTCAGAATAGCTTGCTGGATGCGCGCCTCATCCGCCATGACGTCTGGGGTTCACTTGCGCATGCGGCGATGCTGACAAAAATCGGTGTCCTCACGGAGACAGAGCACAAGGTCTTGAAGGAGGCTCTGTGCAACATTCTGCAACTGGAGGCTGCACACGAGTTCACCGTCAGCTTGAGCGACGAGGATGTGCATACCTGTGTGGAAAATTACCTGGTGGCGGTGGCGGATGCAACAGGCAAGAAGATCCACATGGCGCGCTCGCGTAATGACCAGGTGCTGGTCGACCTGCGCCTGTATGCCAAAGAGCAACTGCACGGGGTGGCGAACAAACTGTGCGAGCTCTGCGCGGCCCTGCTGGAGTTTGCCGGTACGCATAGCAGCTTGCCCATGCCCGGCTATACGCATATGCAGCGCGCGATGTTATCGTCGGTCGGTTTATGGGCGGAGAGCTTTGCCGAAGCTTTGCTCGACGACCAGCAACTGCTCGCGGCAGCGTATGCCCTCAATGACCAGTCGCCGCTTGGCTCAGCTGCCGGCTATGGCGTCCCTATCCCTATTGACCGGCAGTATTGTGCCGATCTGCTCGGTTTCTCGCGGGTGCAGAACAATGTCATCTATGTGCAGAATAGCCGGGGCAAGATCGAGGCGGCCATTGTGCAGGCCCTGGCGCAGATTATGCTCGATCTGAGCAAGATGGCACAGGATATCCTGCTCTTTACAACGGTTGAATATGGTTTTTTCCAGGTGCCACAGGAATTGTGCACCGGCAGTAGCATTATGCCGCAGAAGCGCAACCTGGGCGTCATGGAACTGGTGCGAGCACGCACACAAACAATGCTGGCGCTGCAACAGCAGATCCTCGGCATTGTGAGCGGCCTGCCCTCCGGATATAACATGGACTATCAAGAGACCAAGCGTCCCTTCATGGAGGCTTTGGATATTGTGCAGGAGAGCCTGGAGATCAGCACGCTGGTTGTCAGTTCGCTCAAGGTCAATGCCGAGCGACTGCTGGAGGCATGTACGTTTGAACTCTTTGCTGCCGACCGCGCCTACGAACTGGCGACGGTTGCCGGGCTACCCTTCCGCGATGCCTATCGCATTGTTGGGGCTGAGGTCACAGCGCAGTTAGACCGCCAACAACTGCCAGTAACGGAGAGCCAGGAGCAGTTGGCCGATCGCCTGGCGGCGCGAAGTCACCTGGGAGGCGCTGGTAACCTGGGTCTGGCGCAAGCACAAGACAAACTCGCGCAGGCAGAGGCGGCATGGCACAAACGAGAGGAAACTTTTACAACAACAATACAAAAGCTGGTAGGCTCGCCTGGTACTGGCGATGTATCCACTAAGGAATGAGGAGTAATACTATGGCGACAGTTGTACTGGCGTACTCGGGTGGTTTAGATACTTCAGTAGCCATCCGTTGGATTAAAGAACAATATGATCTGGATGTGATCACGCTGACCGTCGATGTGGGCAATGAGCGTGACCTATCTGCGATTGCCGCGCGGGCGGAGAAGATCGGCGCAGTCAAACACCTGGTTGTCGATGGTCGAGCAGATTTTGTGCGTTACTTTGTGTGGCCAGCCTTGCAAGCGGGGGCGATCTACGAGGGTCAGTATCCCCTGGCAACAGCCCTGGCGCGTCCACTGATTGCGCGCTTGCTGGTCGAGGTGGCGCATGCCGAAGGTGCAGTGGCTGTGGCTCATGGCTGTACGGGCAAGGGCAACGACCAGGTGCGCTTCGATGTCTCGATCAACACGCTGGCGCCTGACCTGAAAATCATTGCGCCGGTGCGTGAGTGGAGCATGACACGTGACAACGAGATTGCCTACGCAGCCGAGCATGGCTTACCGATTGCGGTGACTAATGCCAGCCCTTATTCGGTCGATCAAAACCTGTGGGGACGCAGCATCGAGTGCGGCATCCTCGAAGATCCCTGGGAGGAGCCGCCGGAAGAGGTCTATGCCTGGACGGTCAGTCCCGATGGGCAGAATAAGAGTGCAGCAGAGCCGACCTATGTGGAGATTACCTTTCAACATGGTATACCCATTGCTCTGAATGATGAAGAGATTGACGGCGTACATCTGATCGAAACGTTGAACAAGCTGGCCGGGCAGTATGGCATTGGCCGGATTGATCATATTGAGAACCGCCTGGTGGGCATGAAATCGCGTGAGGTCTACGAGGCTCCGGCGGCGGTGGTCCTGCATGCGGCGCTTCGCGCTTTGGAGAGCTTGACGTTGAGTCGCGACCAGGCGCGTTTCAAAGAAGTAGTAGCGGGTGAGTACGCGCGCCTCATTTATAATGGGCAGTGGTACAGCGCGCTGCACCAGGACCTGGCATCATTCGTCCAGAGCACACAGCGTTTTGTGAATGGCGTTGTGCGGGTCAAGCTTACGCATGGACATTGCGCGGTGGTGGGACGCAAATCGGAGCAATCGCTGTATAGCCATGGTCTGGCAACATATGATACTGGCGATCAATTTGATCACCAGGCAGCTCTGGGCTTTATCAAGCTATGGGGCTTGCCACTGTCTACACAGGCACAGGTCCAACTCTTACCTGCACTGGGTTTAGAAGGGTTGTTATTGCCGGAGGCTAAAGGGTAAATTACGCATGAAATGCAGTGAAGGGTTGCGGCAGCGCCGCAACCCTTCACTGCATTTCAAGCTATGGAATCTTCTGACGCGGCTAGAATACCGAAGTCAACGAGTTTGCGGATCAGGGATGCACTGATCTTGAGGTTTTTCTCGGACTCGATCAAGCGCTGGGCCTCCTGCGGGGATCGGCCATTGAAGTAAGGTAGGACCTCGAGCAGTGGCCGGGGCAGCTTGAGGGGGTCCAAAGGGCTGTATGCCCAAACGTGGCTGGCATGTGGGCTCATAGAGATAGTTTTGAAAGAATGCAATTGCAGGAGGGGAGGCAAGGAATCAGAGAGAAGTGCCTGGTATGCCTGCCGGGTCAAGCGCGTATAAATCTCGATCTCCGGCCCACAGATAGCAGAAATTTCCTGCCAGTTGAGGGCATTAACCAGTAAGGCGCTCGCGCTGAAAAACTCCTCTTCGCGTCCTGCCCAGTTACCCCAGATAGCTCTGTAGTGTTTAGGATCGATGGTGCCATCGAGCTGGTGACTCTGTAAGGAGTGGGAAGCTTCGTCTTGCGGCGTAGGGAAAAGCAGGCGTAGAGCGTCAGTACCCACGTCTAGTTCCTGGACGCACCATTGGGCCAGGTTTTTCTCAACGCCTGCTAGCAGTTGCTGTAGAGCATGCCAGAACCTCATACTCACGGCACCGCGCACGTGCTTGCAGAACCAGGTAACACAGGTGGACTCACGATGTCTCCATACGCCACAGAGGCCCCCGTCTTCGATATAATGAGGGCAGCGCATGGTAGAGCTTTTGCCAAAAGCTTCTGGACTCTGCCCGTAGAGCAGTGAATAGACGGGGTTTTTGCCAAGACCAAGGGGCGTCACGGCTATGCCTTTGGTGATGCGGGCTTTAACGCTGGCCTGTCCCTGGGCCAGGGCAGGATCATCGTCCATAAGTACCCGTCCGACCAGGAAGTTATGAAGTATGGGCAGGTAGGTACAGCACTTGATCTGAGGATTGAAAAAACGCGTAGTGCCAGAGGTCGGCTGATCACTGGTATGCGAGCACATGGCACAGTGATTACAGGTAGCCTCTGTCTCGGCCGGAATAGGGCCCGCGAGGACCTGCTCCATCCATGCTGCGTAAAGAGGCGGGAGGGGACTCAACGGGCTCTCTGGCAACGGTTTTTCCATACTGGCATCACTTTGTTTAAGGAGCCAGGGCGACCGCAAGGGGCGCCCCTACTATACACGGGCGTGGCTCACAGAGCCATTTCACAGCGGAGAGCGGTGGACGGAGAGAGCCCTGGAAAACGTACTGAGACACTTACCTTGACGCTTATGGTCAAGCTTTATGTAATCGTCTATTTTTTTGCGTCCCATTTAAGGTAGCCTTCTAAGGAATCCGAACTGGAACCACCTTCGACCTTTTCCAGGTCCTTGTCGGTTAGCTCTTGCGGCTCGGCAGGTTTCTCGTCCTTCTCTTCCTCATCGTCATCATTAAAGCCACGCAGAATTTCATTGCTGGTCATAGTTATTAGCTCCCTTTCTGTGCCTGGTGAGTATTGTTTGCTCACCACGATTTTCAGATCTTCACTTTTAGAGTCTCACGGCAAATGCTCTGCCATTCAAAATAAGATACGCTGGGTACAGGTATTTTTCACACGCAGGAATTATCGTGTGAAAAATACCTGTACCCAGCGTTGAGATGCTTATGCTGCTCCATGAGAGCAGCGGGAACTCAGGCGATCACGGCTGTTGTGACTGAGTAGATGGGTGGTAGGAAGTCGGCGATGAGGTCCCAGCTATCGCCGCGATCGCGACTGGCAAAGAGCTGGCCGGTGTTCGTGCCCACGTAGACGCCGCAGGGATCCTGGGTGTCGGTGCACATGGCGTGACGCAGCACCCCCAGCATTACGCCCGGACCTGCTGGCAATCCCTCGGTCAAGGGTTCCCAGTGCTCTCCAACGTCCTGGGTACGATAGACGGTGAAATGCTGGCCAATATTATTTCGGGACTCGGGGTCCTCGACAACTACGAAGAGCGTGTCAGGGTGATGTACGTCTAGCGCAATGGGAAAGCCAAATTCTGAGGGTAGGTTGTGCTGGATATCGATCCAGTCATCGCCCGCGTTTGTGCTCTTGTAGATGCCGCAGTGATTCTGCTGGTAGAGTACATCGGGCTGAGTAGGGTGCTGGACGAGGCGGTGAATACACTGGCCGAACTCGGGGTAGGGGTCGGGTAGGAAGCCGGCCCGTACGTTCTTATTGGCGAAGACCCAGCTCTGGCCCGCGTCATCCGTGCGCAGGCAGCCTACGGCGGATATACCTATCCACATTCTGGCTGAGTCCGAGGGATCGGGGATGATGGTGTGCAGGCATAGACCACCGGCACCAGGTTGCCAGCGCTCGCGTGTAGGGTGGTTGGCTAGAGCGGCGTTGATATCCCAGGTGACACCGCCATCAGTGCTGACCCAGAGGCTAGCTGGATCGACTCCGGCGTAGACCAGTCCCGGCTCATTGGCGCGACCGGGTTCGATGACCCAGATGTTATTGAGTTTTTCGTTGCCGCCCTCGGGAAAGCGGATGCCGCGCTGTGGCTCATGCCAGGTGGCGCCAAAGTCATCGCTGTAACGTAAGAAGGAACCGAAGAAATCACCGTTTTCGGCGGCAAAGAGGCGCTGCCCGTTGCGCGTATCAAGGATGGCATGGAAAATGCGGCGACCTTTCAAGGCAGGCGGTATGATGTCCCATTTACTGCGGTCTTGCGAACTCAGGATGAATAGTCCGCGTTTTGTGCCAACCAGCACTACTACGGTACCTTGAGGGTAGGTTGTGTGTTGTGTCATAGATGCTTTCTCCTTCGTGATGTCTGAACACATCAGCCACCGGCAACGGATGGCAGAATGTGCAGCCTGGCCCCGCCGACTAGCGGGGTGTCCAGACCTTGCAGATAGCGGATGTTTTCGTGCTCTAGAAAAATGTTTACATAGGAGCGCAGCTCGCCATTTTCAGAGCAGAGATTGAAGCGCAGGCCGGGAAAGTCCTGCTCGAGGGCGTCGATAATCTCACGAATAGTGCGACCGGCAACCATAACAGAGGTACGATTGCCAATCTTTGGGCGCAGTGCGGCAGGGAAGGAGACCTGGATGGAAGGGCCTGGATGTGATACGTTCATAGCTTCCTCCTGCTGTTAGTTGTGTTTTGCATTTGTTACTGTTCATTATAAGATTTACACTTCCTGGCTCGCTACTCCTATTCTTTTTCTTTACATGGGTCCTATATGTGGAAACGCATGGTACTTGTTGGATTGGGTCACTGTTAATAAAGAAAACGTTGCAAATCACGCAAAGGTCTTGAGCATGACGCAGCGTCATCCTTTATACTTATGAGCAGAAAGGAGGAATATCTTGGATCAACGTTTCTACTACACGGGTCAGTTTGCGCAGAAAGCTGCGGTATCAGTGCGCACCTTGCGCTACTACGATAAGGTGGGCTTGCTATCGCCTTCGTTGTATACAGAGGCAGGGTACAGGTTGTACACCGATAAGGACTTGCTGAGCCTTCAGCAGATTCTGGCGCTCAAATTTCTGGGCCTTTCGCTGGAGGAGATAAAAGTATGCCTGCAAACGGAGCCGCAGCAGCTTCAGGAGACACTGGCCATGCAAAAAGAGATGATGAAAGAGAAACGGGCCCAACTCGATGCTGTCATCCTGGCCATTGATGAGGCGGAAAAACTGCTGCAAACGAACTCGAGTGATTGGGAAGCTATTGTGAGGGTGATCCAGGTGATGCAAATGGAACAGAATAAAGATTGGGTGAACAAATACCTTTCTGCCGAGCAACAGAAGAAGATGGAAGAGATTTCCCAGAAGTCCTATAGCGAGGCGGATAGGCAGAAGCTGGCTGAATGGGGCAAGGGATGGAGCGAGGAGGACCAGCAAAAGGCAAATCAGCAGTGGAATGCTGTGTATGCAGAGGTTAAACGGCTCGTGGCCGAGGGGAAGGACCCGGCGAGTCCAGAGGCCCAGGCGTTAGCGAAGCAGCAGTGTGACCTGGTTGGCCAGTTTACGCGTGGTGATGCGGGTATAACGGCCGGTTTGGGAAGATGGTGGAAGAACTACGATGAGCTACCTGCTGAAGAAAAGCCGGTGCTGATGCCGCTTAGCAAAGAGGAAGGTGACTTTTTGAAGCAGGCGGTAGCCATTTATCAGCAGGGATAGATGTAGGGGTAGGGCGGTGATGGGCAGGGTAGCAAGCCAGGGCGACCGCAAGGGATGTCGTCTCCCCCGGAGACCGAGCGCCCCTACT
>JACZCU010007621.1_pt1 | contig 16023 bp, 17 predicted proteins | sample 8641851 | NCBI WGS metagenome assembly JACZCU01 (sample SAMN15324605, study PRJNA640507) | soil metagenome | isolation source: monocropping sugarcane control | place: China: Luxin town, Laibin City, Guangxi Province | collected 2019-07-25 | depth 10cm m | reverse complement strand
GTCGGCCGTCTCGCCGCGCGGATCTGGAAGCGCTTCGAGATGCCGGCGGTCTGCGACGAGTTCATCGTCGGCCGCGAGATCCGGATCGGCGCGGTGGACGACGCGAACGGAACGCCGCGTCTCACCGGCCTCGCCGAGTGGAGTTTCGGCGACGGCTGGGGATTCAAGACGGAGGCGATCCGCATCAATCCACGCGTGCGCCAGGCGCAGAACGTCACACGCGACCGCATCAAGATGAAGCGGCAGATGACGCGCGAGCTCGAACGGATGATTCGCGACTCGATGCGCATCCTCGGCGTCACCGGCTACGCCACGATGGACGTGCGCGTCGATTCCGAGGGGCGGATCTACGTGCTGGAACTGAACTCGAACCCGGGACTCTGGGCGGGCGGCGCCCTCTGGAACCGCCCGACCTTCGACGCGAACATCCGCCGGATCGTTGAATCAGCCCTGCGGGTTCGTTGAGCGGATGTGGATCTCGACGCGCCGGTTGAGCTGGCGCCCTTCCGGAGTGTCGTTCGACGCCTTCGGCTGATCGGGGCCGAAGCCGAGGGGGTGGAGCTGCTGGCGCGGGACCCGCTGCGACTCGAGGTAGTCGGCGACGGAGTCGGCGCGGCGCTGCGAGAGCGCCATGTTGTACTCGTGCGTACCGACCGAGTCGGTGTGCCCCTCGATGTCGAAGATCTCGTCCGGGTACTTCGCGAAATTGTCCGCGAGCTGGTTGAGCGTCGTGCGTGAGTCCGGCCGGAGATCGGCGGAGTTGAAGTCGAACAGGATGTCGCTCGTGAGGCGGACGTCGATCTGGTTCTCGGACGGACGCGTGACCTCGACGTTCGGAATCTGCTGCAGCTCTTGCTGCTGCTGATCCATCTCGTGTCCTTTGGCGCCGCCGATGGCCGCTCCAACCGCCGCGCCGAGGACGGCGCCGGTGCGCGAGTTGCCGCTCTGATTGCCGATGATTGCACCGACAATGGCGCCTGCCGCCGCTCCGACGCCCGCGCCGCGTTTTGCCTTCGCGTTCGGATCATTCGGATCCGTCGTCGAGCATGCGGCGAGAAACAGCGCCGCCAGAAGAACTACTGAAGCCTTACGGATCATGTTTGGACCTCCTGTGCACAGTGCACGGTGCACTGTGCACAGGGTGGATTATGCCTGGTTCGCGATGATGTGGATCTCGACGCGGCGGTTCAACTGCCGGCCGCTCGCGGTGCTGTTCGTGGCGCGCGGGTGGGACTCGCCGAAGCCTATGGCGTCGATGCGCGCGCCGCGGACGCCGAGGTCTTCGAGATAGTTCGAGACCGAGTCGGCGCGGCGCTCGGAGAGCCGCTCGTTGTACGAAGCGCTGCCGATCGAGTCGGTGAAGCCTTCCACGCGGAGCGTCGGATGCGGGTAGCGGTCGAACACGCCTGCCATCTCGCGCAGCGACTCACGCGACGCGGAGCGGAGCGACGCCGAGTTGAAGTCGAAGAGCACGTCGTTGCGGACGGTCACCTTCAGCTCGTTGCCCGCCGTGCGCTGGACGTTGACGCCGTTGATCTGCCGGAGCTCGCGCTCCTGCTTGTCCATCATCGCGCCGACGATGGCGCCAGCCGCGCCGCCCGCCAGCGTTCCGACCACCGCTCCGCGCTTCGCGCTGTGGTGGCCGTGGTTGTTGCCGATGACGGCGCCGAGGATCGCGCCGGCCGCGGCGCCGATCGCCGCGCCTGATTTCGTTTTCTGATGGTCGTCCGTGGTCGTCTGCGCAAAGACCGGGGCTGCGAGCAGAACGGCCAGGATGGTTGCGATGAGCTGTTTCATGAGCCTTCCCTCCATGTACGGGCGCTGATCGATTCAACCGCGGTGCCACGGTGTATCCTTGGAAAGCCGTGACGGAGCCTTCAGCCATGGGGCGTGTCCTTCGTAACATGCTGCAGCATGGCGACTTACCATTTCGTGATTTTGTCGAGGTCGCTCTCTATCACCCCGAGCACGGCTACTACACGAACCGCCGGAATCGGGTCGGGCGAGAGGGTGATTTCGTCACCTCCCCGCACTTTTCGTCCGTTTTTTCGTTCACTTTGGGAAAGCTCGTTCGCGAATTCTTGAGCCGCGCTGGGGACGACGTGTGCACCATCGTGGACATCGGGTGCGGTGACGGGAAGCTCATCCATGAGTTGTCGGCGATCGGCGGAGCCCGCTACATCGGCGTCGACCGCACGTCCGACGAGTTCCGGACCATCGACCAGATTCCGCGCGGCGGCGCCCACCTCATCTTCAGCAACGAATTGTTCGACGCACTTCCGTTCGCGCGGCTGGTGAAACGCGGGGACGACCTCCACGAGCTTTGGGTGGACGAAAACCTCGAGTGGACGGAGCACGAGGCGGAGCCGCGATACCTCGACTACTTCGCCTCGCGTGGGATCGAGCTCGCCGACGGCCAGTTCGCCGACGTCTCGCTCGAGTGGGAGGCGCTCTACGCCGACATCGCACGGATCGTCGAGAAGGGTCTCATCGTCACGTTCGACTACGGCTACCCGGAGTCCAAGCTCTTCCATTCACGGGCGCGGCGCTTCGGGACCGCCGCGGCCTACTCGCAGCAGCGGGTGACCCGCGACCTTCTGACGAACCCCGGCGAGCAGGATCTGACGGCACACATCAACTTCACCGATCTCATCCGAGCCGGTGAGGCGCACGGCTTCTCGACCCGCTTTTTCGACCGCCAAGCCAAGTTTCTCCTCGCCCTCGGCGCCACGGAGCACGAGCTTTTCCGGCCGGTTACCGAGTTGGAAAGCGGCTCGATCGAGCTGATGGAGCAGCGGGACGAGGCGCGCCAGCTCGTTCTCCCCGACGGAATCGGCCACGACATCCGGGTTCTCGCGCAAGTCAAGTCGATGGGGGAGGATGCGTGGAGCTTCGAACGCGTTCTCTTTTGATTGACTCCTGAAGCTCGGCGTTTACAATACCCGGCGGTTCTCCAGTTCAGAAGATATGGCCAACTACTCAGTGATACTGGTGGCGGCGATCATCGTCCTGTCCGTACCGATCCTGACGTTGTTCATTTTGGCGCCGATCTTCCGCGCCTCCCGCGCAAACAAAGTCAAACTCGAACCTTACGAGTGCGGTGTCCCTGCAACCTCCCTGGCGTTCGACCACCGGTTTTCGGTCCGCTACTTCCTCATCGCGGTCCTCTTCATCGTGTTCGACGTCGAAACGATCTTCCTCTTCCCCTGGGCGATCCGCTTCAAACAGCTTGGCTGGTTTGGGGCCGTTGAGATGGCGGTTTTCCTCGCGATTCTCCTGATCGGGTACTTCTACGCCTGGAAGCGGAAGGTCCTCACATGGGTCTGATCGAGAATCGCTTCGACGAGAACGTTCTCACCACTACGGTCGACAAGTTTTTCAATTGGGCTCGCAAGTCCTCCCTCTGGCCCATGCAGTTCGGCCTCGCCTGCTGCGCCATCGAGATGATGGCGGTCCTCGACCCGCGGCATGACATGGCGCGTTTCGGTGCCGAGGTCTTCCGTGCGACACCGCGTCAAGCGGACCTGATGATCGTCAGCGGCACGGTGACCGAGAAGATGGCGCCGATCGTCCGCCGCCTCTGGGACCAGATGCCCGACCCGAAGTGGGTGATCGCGATGGGGTCGTGCGCCACCTGCGGCGGCCCGTACGACACGTACGCCGTGACGCAGGGGGTCGACCGCCTGATTCCGGTCGACGTCTACATCCCGGGCTGCCCGCCGCGTCCCGAGGCGCTGATCTGGGGGCTCATGGAGCTCCAGAAGAAGATCGAGAAAATGCACATCCTCCGCAAAGGGGGAGAGGCGTACGACTTCGCGCGCGCCGCCGTCCGCGACCAGATCCGGCCGGTGCATGAAGGCCCCGCGCTTCGCGCCGAACAGGCGCAACTGAAGCCCGCGCCGATCAGCGGCGTGAAGCGGGCCCCGGCAGCGGAGAAGCCGAAGGCGACGGTCGTCGCGAAAGCGGCGTCTTCCGTCGCAGTCATGGAACCCGAGACATCCGCCGCCGAGGTCGGCGGCGCTACAGAGGTCGTCGCCGAAGCCGTCGTTTCTGAAGAAGCCCCACCTCCTGCCCCCTCCGGTGCTCCCTTCCACAACGAGAACCTAACGTTGACCGAGCGCATGGAGCTCGCGGCGGGTGGTGACCTGAAGACGAAGCTGTTCGCCGCCATGGCGCAGACCGACTGCGGCGCATGCGGCTGGGATTGTGAAGGCTACGGCGATGCCCTGGCGACCGGTGAGACGAAAGACGTCACCCTCTGCGTCCCGGGCGAGGAAGAGACGCTCGACGAGTTGAAGAAGCTCATGACGGAAGCAGGGAAGGAGTTCGAGGGGTGAGCGCGACTCCTTCCAAGCGCGACGCGAACGACATCAAGCGCGATCCGCTGGTCGTGATCCCCGTCTCGAAGGCGTGGGACGCGTACACCGACGCGAAAGAGTTCGCCGGCGAGATCACGCTCGTCGTCGACGCGGCCCGCATCGTCGAAGTGGCCCAGACGTTCAAGAACGACGGCTGGAACTACCTCGTCGACCTCGCGGGCGTCGACTACTCCAAGTACCCCGGCCACACCGGCCCCCGTTTCGGCGTCTCGTACACGCTCTATTCATTCTCGAGAAACCAGCGCCTCCGCCTCCGCGCGCTCACCAACGAGAAGATCCCGTCGGTCTCCTCCGTCTGGAAAACCGCCAACTGGCACGAGCGCGAGGCGTACGACATGTTCGGGATCGTGTTCGAGGGACACCCGAACCTCGAGCGGATCCTGATGTGGGAAGGCTTCAACGGCTACCCGCTGCGCAAAGACTTTCCGATCCGCGGCATCGATACCGGTGCGCGCATCTACCCCGAGGTGTTTCCGGAGGGCGGCGGCCCGAAGGCGGGATCGACCGGCAAGGACGTGAAGGACGTCAACCTTCATAAAGGCGATTGGGAACGGTACGGTCAGTGGCCGCCCGCGCAGATCGCCGGCGGCGTCGCGGAGAAGAAAGCACCAGCCCCGGAGCTCGCCGGCGTCGTCGCCGACACCGCGAAACCGACCGAAGACGCGCCGTGGCACGACCCCGACAAACCGCTCACGGACCGCATGGAGCTCGCTAAAGAGGGCTCGCTCAAGGACAAGCTCTTCGCCGCGATGGCGCAGACCGACTGCACCGCCTGCGGCTGGGACTGCGAAGGCTACGCGGATGCGATCGCCAAGGGCGAGACGAAAGACCTCACGCTTTGCGTCCCCGGCGAAGCGGAGACCGAGTCGATGCTCAAGAAGCTCGTGGCGTCGGGAGGGAAGGCCTAAATGTTCGACGTCCACGAGATGGAGGTCAACTTCGGCCCGCAGCATCCGTCGACGCACGGCGTGCTCCGCGTGCTGTTGAAAGTCGACGGCGAACGGATCGTCGACGCGAAGCCGATCATCGGCTACCTCCACCGCGGCACTGAGAAGCTCTTCGAAAACATGAACTATCCGCAGTGCGTCCCGCACACGGATCGCATGGACTACGTCGCCTCGGCGACGAACAACCTCGGATTCGTCGAGGCGGTCGAAAAGCTGCTCGGCGTCACGGGGCAGATCCCGAAACGCGCGCAGCTCATGCGCGTGATTCTCTCCGAACTGCAGCGGATCTCGTCGCACCTCCTCTGGCTCGCCACGCACGCCATCGACATCGGCGCGATGACGCCGTTCTTCTACTGCTTCCGCGAGCGCGAGCAGATCCTCGACCTCTTCGAGACCTACTGCGGCGCGCGGCTGACGCTCAACTGCATGCGCATCGGCGGCATGCCGGACGATCTGCCCGACGGCTGGCTCGACGACCTCGAGCACTTCGTGGGCATCTTCGATCCGGCGGTCGACGAGTACGAGTCGCTGCTGACGAACAACCGCATCTGGAAACGCCGCACGGTCGGCATCGGCGTGCTGTCGCCGGAAGAAGCCATCGAGTGGGGGATCACCGGTCCGCCGCTGCGCGGATCGGGCGTCGAGTGGGACCTTCGCCGCGCGCAGCCGTACGAGTGCTATCCGGAGCTGCAGTTCGAGATTCCGATCGGCAAGAACGGCGACACGTACGATCGCTACCTGGTGCGCATGGAAGAGATGCGACAGTCGAACCGCATCCTCAAACAGTGCATCCCGCTGATCAAAGAGACTCCCGCGGGCGACATCAAGGCGAAGATCTCGCGCGTCGTCCGTCCGCCCGAAGGCGAGGTCTATCACTCCGTCGAGTCGCCGAAAGGGGAGCTCGGGTACTACATCGTCAGCGACGGAAAGTCGCAGAGCGCCTATCGCCTCCGCGTCCGTCCACCGTCGTTCGTCAACCTGCAAGCGCTCCCGGCGATGGCGAAGGGACACCTCGTCTCGGATTTGGTGGCGCTGATCGGAACGATCGACATCGTTTTGGGTGAGGTGGACCGATGATCAACCCGTGGATGCAGTACCTCATCTGGCCCCTCGTCAAGTTCCTCGTCGCGTTCATCATCGTCCAGGCGATCGTCGCCGCGATGAACTGGATCGAGCGGCGTTTGCTGGGGCTCATTCAGGCGCGGCTCGGCCCGAACCGCGTCGGCAGCGAGATCGGCATTCCGTGGGGACTCGGACAGATCGTCGCCGACCCGATCAAGTTCCTCCTCAAAGAAGACATCGTCCCGAGCAGCGCCGAGAAGGTCGCCTATTACCTCGGGCCGATGATGTCGATCCTCCCGGCGCTCATCGTCTTCTGCCTGATTCCCTACGGTCCGCCGCCAACGTTCGCGCCGACCCGCGTGAACGTGGGATTGCTGCTGATCCTGGCGCTCACTTCGACCAGCGTCTACGGGATCATCCTCGGCGGCTGGGCGTCGAACAACAAGTATTCGCTCATGGGCGCGCTCCGCAGCGCCGCGCAGATGGTGTCGTACGAAGTGCCGTTCGGCCTCTCCATCGTCGGCGTCCTGATGATCAGCGGCTCGCTCGACCTCGTGAAGATCGTGCACTACCAGGAGATGCACGTCTGGAATCTCTTCCCGCAGCTCGTCGGCTGTTTCTGTTTCTTCGTCGCGATGAACGCGGAGAACAACCGCACGCCGTTCGACCTGCCGGAAGCGGAGTCGGAGCTCGTCGCCGGATACCACACCGAGTACTCAGCGATGAAGTTCGCCTTCTACATGCTCGGCGAGTACTCCGGCATGCTCGTCAACTGCTGTCTCTTCACCGTCCTCTACCTCGGCGGCTGGACGCTCTGCATCGCGGAGTGGGGGATCACCACCGCGTCGCTCGCGAAGCTCGGGATCGTCGGTGGCCTCATCGGCGCCACGATCTTCATCGCGAAGGTGATGGCGATCATGATGGTCTACATCTGGTTCCGCGCCACCTTCCCGCGCTTCCGCTTCGACCAGCTCATGGACCTCGGGTGGAAGTGGATGATCCCGCTGGCGCTGGCGAACATCTTCGTCACCGGCATCATCATTCTTTCCTTGCCTGCTCGCGAAGTCGGCGGCATCTGGCACTGGCTCGGTGAAGTCGTCCTCTCGATCGCCGGGGCGGCGATCATCGCGTTCACGCTCTTCCTGCTGACGCGCACGGCCAAGCCGGCGCGAAGGATTCCTGCTCATGCTGGTTGAACATCCGAAAGCGAAATGGACCGACCGCTTTCTTCTCCTCGACATGTTCGAGGGGCTGAAGACGACGCTGCGCGAGCTCTTCAAGCCGAAAGTGACGATCCGCTATCCCGAAGAGCGCCTCGAGCCGGCGGACCGTTTCCGCGGCATGTTCCGCTTCAACTACGACCGCTGCATCGCCTGCAAGCTGTGCGCGGTGGCGTGCCCCATCGACATCATCTACATCGACGTCCACGACGAGCAGCGTGAAGTCGACGGGAAGATGAAGAAGCTGAAAGTACTCGACCGCTACGACATCGACGTGAAGCGCTGCATGTTCTGCGCGCTCTGCGAAGAGGCGTGCCCCACGAAGCCGAAGTCGATCTGGCTGACGACGAAGACATACGAGCTCGCGTCGTACGACCGCAACGACCTCTACTTCAACATGCAGGAGCTCGAGTACTGGGACGACCGTCCGCGGTACACGGGGCTGCCCGAAGAAGAGAAGCCGAAACAAGTCGAGGGGGCCAGCTAGTGGACGCCATCACGGCGAACATGCCGCTGCTCGTCTTCGTCGTGATCGGCACCATCGCCGTCGCGGCGTCGCTCCTGGTCGTCATGATGCGCAACCCGGTGCACTCGGCGATCTTTCTCCTCATCACCTTCCTCTGCGTCGCGACGCTGTTCGTGATGAAGGGGGCGGAGTTCGTCGGCGCCGTGCAGGTGCTCGTCTACGCCGGTGGCATCATGGTGCTCTTCCTCTTCGTCGTCATGCTCATCAACGTCCGGCACCTGCCGGACGAGCCGATGGTGACGAAGTACGTCGTCCCGGGCGTGGCGGTCGGCCTCGCGGTGTTCGTCATCTTCGCCACGATGGTGCGGCCGGGAGAGTTCCACGACCCGATCTACAGCGCGCGCGAGCTCCGCAGCGTCGACACGCACCGCGTCCGCCACGGCAAACACGTCGTTCGGCACCACATCGTCGGCAACTCCGAGGCGGTGGGGAACGCGCTTTACACCGACTACCTCGTGCCGTTCGAAGTCGCCTCGCTCTTCCTCCTCGTCGCCATGATCGGGGCCATCGTCATCGGCAAGCGCGAGCTCTCCGCGATGGAAGAGGAGACCGCGCCCGACTACATCCTCGAGCGCGTCGAGACCGAGCGCGAGGTCAAGGAGGCGCTCAGTGCCTAGCACCGCCGCCTACCTCATGCTCTCGGCGACCCTCTTCGCGGTCGGCCTCGTCGGCGTCGTCATCCGTCGCAACATGATCACGGTGTTGATGTGCATCGAGCTGATGCTCAACGCCGTCAACATCAACCTCGTCGCGTTCTCGAATCAGCTCTCGACGCTCGAGGGGCAGGTCTTCGCGATCTTCGTCATCACAGTCGCCGCCGGTGAAGCCGCCGTCGGCCTCGCAATCATCATCCAGCTGTACCGGCTGCGCAGCACCGTGAACATCGATGAGGTGAAGGAGCTCAATGGTTAACCCGGCGATCCTTCTCGCCATCCCGCTCCTTCCGGCGCTCGGCGCGCTGATCAACGGCACGCGCGCCTTCGCGAAGCCGCTGACGCCGAAGAACCGCGCGGTCACGAACGCCGTCGCCCTCGGCTCGACCGGTCTCTCCGCGCTCCTCGCGATCTACACGGTTTGGACCTACGCGTCCGCCGGTACCGAGAGCGCCTTCCAGCACGTCTACTACCGCTGGATCCCGACGGGACTCGGCCACGTCGGCAACTTCCTCGCCGATATGAGCGTCGACTTCGCGTTCCGCATCGACACCCTCTCGGCGACGATGCTCCTCATCGTCACCTGCGTCGGCTTCATGATCCACGTCTACGCGACCGGCTACATGTCGCACGAGACGGGATACACCCGCTTCTTCACCTACCTGAACCTCTTCATGTTCATGATGCTGCTGCTGGTCCTCGGCAGCAATTACATGGTCATGTTCGTCGGGTGGGAAGGCGTCGGCCTCTGCTCGTACCTCCTCATCGGTTTCTATTACGACAAGAACTTCGCCGCCGACGCCGGCAAGAAAGCATTCATCACCAATCGCATCGGCGACTTCGGCTTCATCCTCGGCGTCTTCCTCATCGCCAACACCTTCGGCACGACCGACTACTCGCGCATCTTCGCGCTCGCCAGCGCGCACCCCGGCGCGTACACCGGCATCGCCACCGCGATCTGTCTCCTCCTCTTCGTCGGCGCCTGCGGTAAGTCGGCGCAGATCCCGTTGTACGTCTGGCTGCCGGACGCGATGGCCGGCCCGACGCCCGTCTCCGCACTCATTCACGCCGCGACGATGGTCACCGCCGGCGTCTACATGGTCGTCCGCTCGAACGTCCTATTCCGGATGTCGCCCGTTGCGATGGGCACCGTGGCAACGGTCGGTGCGGTCACGGCACTCTTCGCCGCGACGATCGGCGTCGCACAGACCGACATCAAGAAAGTCCTCGCGTACTCCACCGTCTCGCAGCTCGGCTACATGTTCCTCGCCGCAGGCGTCGGAGCATTCACGGCCGCGATCTTCCACGTGATGACGCACGCGTTCTTCAAGGCGTGCCTCTTCCTCGGCGCCGGCTCGGTCATTCATGGCTGCGGCGGCGAACAGGACATGCGGAAGATGGGCGGCCTCCGGAAGTACATGCCGTCGACCCACCGCACGATGCTGATCGCCTGCATCGCGATCGCCGGCATTCCGCCGCTCGCCGGCTTCGTCTCGAAGGACGAGATCCTCGGCAGCACGTTCCAGTACTCGAAGATCCTCTGGATCATCGGCGCGGTCACGGCCGGCATCACCGCCTTCTACATGTTCCGCCTCTACTTCATGACCTTCGCGGGCGAGTACCGCGGCCAGCGGATCGGGATCGAGCAGTCGGAGCCGGAGCACGGCGGCCACAACCTCATCCCCGACCAGCGGCACCTCGATCAGGGCGACGAGCACACCGACAAGGCGCATGGCCACCACGTCCACGCACACGATCCGCACGAGTCGCCGGCGTCGATGACCGGCATTCTCTGGATTCTCGCCTTCCTCGCGGTCGTCGGCGGACTCGTCGGCCTCCCTGCGATCCTCGGCGGCTCGCATCCGACGCGCTTCCAGCACTGGCTCGAGCCGGTGTTTCCGCCGCTCGGCGCGCATCACTTCGAATTCGCCGAGTCGCCGGCGGCGCTAGAGGTGACGCTGATGATCCTCTCCGTCGCCATTGCCGCCTTCGGCATCTTCCTGGCCTTCCGCCTCTACTTCAAAGACCAGCAGTGGACGACGGCGAAGCGGCTCGCCACGACGTTCCGTCCGATCCACGCGATGCTGCAGAACAAGTACTACGTCGACGAGGCGTACAACGCGACCGCGATCGGATTCACCGTCCTGCTCGCGCAGTTCCTGGCGCTGTTCGACACCTACGTGATCGACGGCCTCGTCAACCTCACGCGTCACGTCACCGTGCTTTTCGCCGGCGAGGGCTCCTCGCTCTTCGACAAGTACATCGTCGACGGCGCGGTCAACGGTGTCGCCGCCGTCGCGCGCGGCGGCTCCTCTTTCATCCGCAAGATGCAGAGCGGACTGGTTCAGAACTACGCGCTGATCATGGGCGGCGGCATCGTCCTGATCACGATCGTTTACTTATTCACAAAGCCGTAGGGAGAGCGAATGGGCCTTTACGACAACCCCGGCGTACCGATCCTGTCGATCATCACGTATGTCCCGCTGGTCGGCGCCGTCCTCATCGCCTTCTTCGTCAACAAGGCGAACAGCGGCGCGATCAAGGCGATGGCCACCGCGGTCGCGGCGATCGATTTCCTTCTCTCCATTCCGCTCTGGATCTACTTCGACGCTCACGGCACCGGCAGTAAGCTCTTCCAGTTCCGCGAGGTCCACGACTGGATCCCCGCCATCGGCGTGAAGTACTCGTTCGGCATCGACGGCATCGCGCTGCTGCTGATCCTGCTCACCACCCTCACCGGCCTCATCGCCATCTACTCGTCGTTCGGCGCCATCGACCACCGCCAGAAGGAGTACTACATCCTCCTGCTCCTCCTGCAGACGGGGATGATCGGCACCTTCTGCGCCCTCGACTTCTTCCTCTTCTACGTCTTCTGGGAAATCATGCTCGTGCCGATGTACTTCATCATCGGCATCTGGGGCGGACCGCGGAAGCTCTACGCCGCGATCAAGTTCTTCCTCTACACCCTCGCCGGATCGGTGCTCATGCTGCTCTCGATCCTGGCGCTCTATTTCTTCAACGACGGCGGCATCCCGTTCCTCAACATCAAGGGACTCGGGAACGTCCCGACGTTCGACGTCCTGGCGTTCCACAAGATCGGGCACCTCATCCCGCCCGGCCTGCAGTTCTGGATCTTCCTCGGCTTCTTCTTCGGTTTCGCGATCAAGGTGCCGATGTTCCCGTTCCACACCTGGCTGCCCGACGCGCACGTCGAGGCGCCGACGGCCGGCTCGGTCATCCTCGCCGCCGTTCTCCTCAAGATGGGAACGTACGGCTTCGTACGCTTCGCGCTGCCGATTCTGCCTGACGCCACCTTGCAGCTCCTGCAGCCGATCGTGATCCTCGCGATCATCGGCATCGTCTACGGGGCGCACGTCTCACTGGTGCAGAAGGACATGAAGAAGCTCGTCGCTTACTCGTCCGTCTCCCATCTCGGCTTCGTCATGCTCGGCATGTTCGCGCTCAACCCGATGGGGCTGCGCGGCTCCGTGCTGCAGATGATCAACCACGGCATCTCGACCGGCGCGCTCTTCCTGCTCGTCGGCGTCGTCTACGAGCGCCGCCACACGCGGCTCATCTCCGAATACGGCGGCCTCGCGAAGCAGATGCCGATGTACGCCACGATCTTCCTCATCGCCGCGCTCTCGTCGATGGGTCTTCCGGCGCTCAACGGATTCATCGGGGAGTTCACGATCCTCCTCGGCGCCGCGAACTCGGTGCACCTCACGATGTGGTACACCGCCTTCGCCGCCCTCGGCATCGTCCTCGGCGCCGCGTACCTGCTGTGGCTCTATCAGCGAGTCTTCTGGGGTCCGAACGACAACCCGAAGAACCACGCGCTTCTCGACGTGAACGGCCGCGAGCTCGCCACGCTCCTCCCGCTCATCGCCATGATGGTCTGGATCGGCATTGCCCCCGGCATCTTCTTCGACACCATCAAAGAGCCCGTCGACTACGTAGTCCGCCAGGTCGACCCCGGCTATTTCGACAGACAGCCGATGCCGTCACCGGCTCCGACATCCAACGCACCGGAACATGTCGCCGAGGTCCATAAGTGAACTGGAACGACGCGGTCGTACTCATCCCGGAGATCGTCCTGGCGATCGGCGCCTCGGTGCTGCTGATCGCGCCGGTCATCGGCGGCAAGACGTACGACGCGGCGGCGAAGTGGTGGATGCTGTTCCTGCTCGCGATCACGGCGGGCTCGGTCATCGCCTGCTCCCATGCCGCCGAGGTGATCACGCAGTCGCGCGGATTCCTCGGGATGTTCGCGCTCGACACCTTCGCGATCTTCTTCAAGCTCCTCTTCGTGTCGATCATCGCCCTCGTGACGCTGCTCTCGGACGACTTCCTCCGCGAGTCGCGCTACTCGGTTTGGGAGTACTACTCCCTCCTCGCGTTCGCGCTCTGCGGGATGTTCTTCATGGTCTCCGGCGTCAGCCTGATCACGATCTACATCGGGCTGGAGCTGATGTCGCTCTCGAGCTACATCCTCGCCGGCTACTACAAGAACGAAGAGGCATCGACCGAGGCGGCGATGAAGTACTTCATCCTCGGCGCGGTGAGCTCCGCGATCCTGCTGTACGGGATCTCGCTCATCTACGGCGTCTGCGGCTCGCTCAACCTGCTGAACATCGCCCAGTCATTGTCGACTTTGATCAGCAACGACGCACTGATGGTCGGGATCATGCTCCTCGGGGCGGGCCTCTGCTTCAAGATCGCCGCCGCGCCGTTCCACGTGTGGACGCCCGACGTCTATGTCGGCGCTCCGACTCCGATCACCGCCTTCCTCTCTACGGCGTCGAAGGCGGCGGCGTTCGCGATCTTCGCCCGGATCTTCTATGTCGGCTTCCACGACTTCCAGTTGGACTGGAGCAGCGTCCTCGCGACCATCGCGGCGCTGTCGATGATCGTCGGCAACCTTGCGGCGATCACGCAGGACAACATCAAGCGCCTCCTCGCGTACTCGTCAATCGGACATGCCGGCTACGTCATGCTCGGCATCCTCTCGATGAACGCGTACGGCATCCGCGGCATCCTGCTGTACTCCGTCGTCTACGTCTTCGCCACGCTCGGCATCTGGGCGACGGTGTTGATGATGCGGCGGCACGAATACGCCGGCGAGAGGATCGACGACTTCGAAGGGCTGCACAAGCGCGCGCCGTTCTGGGCGTTCGCGATGTTCGTCTTCCTCCTGTCGCTCGGCGGCATTCCGCCGACCGCCGGGTTCCTCGGCAAGTACTACCTCTTCGCGGGGGCGGTGCAGGCGGGCTACGGCTGGCTGGCGATCATCGCGGTGCTGATGTCGGCGGTCTCGATGTTCTACTACCTCCGGATCGTCGTGGCGATGTACCTGCGCGAGGGAGCGGAGGCGGAGTTCCAGTTCAGCGGACCGCTGCGCCTCGTGGGCGGCATCGCGCTGGCGGTCACGCTGATCTTCGGCGTCCTGCCGGCGCCGCTGATCTCGCAGGTGGAGACGTCCGCGGCGTGGGTTGCGACGCGCGCCGCCATCCCGCATGCCGGACGATAACGACAAGAAAGACCGCTCGACCGCCGACGCTCTCTACCAGGCGCTCTCCCTCGGCTTCCTCTTCCCGGTCGCCATCGCCATCGGCTTCTTCCTCGGCCGCTGGCTCGACCGCACCTTCCACACCTGGCCATGGCTGACGATCATCCTGACCGCCTGCGGCATCGCCGCCGGCTTCCTGAACCTTTTCCGGGCGGGGAAGTCGGGTGACTAGTCACTGGTCACTGGTGACTAGGAGTACGAGTGGGGAGCGGCCGAGCGGACGAGACGTCCGCTCCCCTTGGTGCCACCAGTGACCAGTGACCAGTCACCAGTCACCTCGGCCGAGGCCGCGGAGGCCCTCCGCCGCATCCGTTGGATGGCCTTGATCGCCTACGTCGTATTCGCGATTTTGGTCACTTTTACAAGGGGTTTTCGCGGATTCGTCGCATTGACTTGCACGGCTGTGGTGGCTATCATCAGCTTCCTTTGGTTGGAGGAGATCCTTCGTGGTCTGCTCCAGTCGTCAGCCCAGTTAAATCCCCGTCGATTGGTCCTGAAAACACTGTCGAGGTTTGTCCTACTCGGCGTTGCTGCCTGGGTGACGGTCCAGGTCGCGAAGTTCGATGCCGTCGGTGTGTTGCTGGGTTTCTCGGTGATGGTGGTGGGAATTCTCGGTGAAGCTGCGTACGCGACGTACCGCAGTCTCGCAGGTTGAGGAATGGAACACGAAGGCTCAATTCTCTACGGTCCGGTAAATGCCCTCTGGCACAGCGTCCAGCACCGCTGGGCGTGGGACATTCCTGATCACGTGATCATGGCGGCGCTGGTGCTGCTGATCTCGTGCGTCCTCTTTCCGCTCGCCACGCGCAATCTCAGCCGCGACAACCCCGGTCCGCTCCAGCACATCCTGGAGCTCACGGTGGGCGGCCTCAAGTCGCTGTTGCACGACATCATCGGCCATCACGGCGAGGACTACCTCTACATCATCGGCGCCTTCACCTGCTTCATCTTCATCTCGAATATCTTCGGCCTCTTCTTCTTCCTGGCGCCGCCGACGAGCAACCCGAACACCACGTTCGCGCTCTCCATCTCCGCCTTTCTCTACTACAACTTCAAAGGCATCCGGGCGCAAGGCCTTTTCCACTACCTCAAGCACTTCGCGGGGCCGGTGTGGTGGCTGGCGCCTCTCATGTTCCCGATCGAGTTGATCGGCAACTTCGCGCGCATCCTCTCGCTGAGCATGCGTCTCTTCGGCAACATCTTCGGCGAGCACACCGCGACCGGGATCTTCATGGGTTTGGTCCCGCTGGTGGTGCCCTGGCCGATGATGGCCCTCGGCATCTTCGGCGCGCTCCTGCAGACGTTCGTCTTCATCATGCTGACCATGGTCTACATCAGCGGGGCCACGGCGGCGGAAGAACACTAGATTCGATTCAAAAAGCTAAAAGGAGGAAATCGGAGTGAACAAGAAAACCATCGTGATGACCGCCGTGCTGCTGCTCCTCGCGGTCTCCGCGTTTGCGCAGGCTCCTGCGGCCGGCAACACCGGCGGCGGCGTGCAGTGGAACCTCGTCTCGGCGGCGTTCCTGGCCGGCATCGCCCCTGCGGCAGGCGCCATCGGCCAGCGCAAAGCCCTTGCGGCAGCGTCCGAAGGCATCGCCCGCAACCCGTCCGCGGCCGCCGCGATCCGACTCGCCATGATCATCGGTCTTGCCCTCATCGAGTCG
>JACZCU010167961.1_pt1 | contig 16033 bp, 13 predicted proteins | sample 8641851 | NCBI WGS metagenome assembly JACZCU01 (sample SAMN15324605, study PRJNA640507) | soil metagenome | isolation source: monocropping sugarcane control | place: China: Luxin town, Laibin City, Guangxi Province | collected 2019-07-25 | depth 10cm m | reverse complement strand
TCCGCGCGGGCGGCGGCGCACCCCGACGTCGCCCATGTCGCTGGACACACGGAGCGCGCCGGGACCGATGACGCGCTCGCCTTCGCCGGCGGCGAGACCGTCACGTGGCGGACCGCGGCGACATGCGCGCTCGAGCGCCATCCGATCGTGGTGCTCTCCGCGTGCGAAACCTTGCGGCGTCCCGCGTCGTTGCAGAATCGCGCGCTCAGCATCGGGGCAGGATTCATCGGCGGCGGCGCCTCGGAAGTCATCGGGACGCTCGCGCCGATCAGCGACCGCGCCGCGCGCGAGCTCTTCGCGTCCATCCATCGCGACCTGGCCAAGGGCATCGACGCCGCCGACGCCGTGCGCGACGCGCAGCTCGACGCCATCGCGCGGCGCGACCTGCCGGCGTCCGACTGGCGCGCCATCGCAGTGCTCACCACGCGCATCGATTGAAAGGAATGGAGTCAGCCATGGAAATTCTCTTCTACGGAATCTGCACACATCTCGAGACCATGCGGCCGTATCGCATCGCCCTGCCCGCGAGCAACGGCTACACCATCGACGTTCCACCGATCAGCGTGCCCGATCACACGCCGGCGCTCTCCCTTTTCTCGACGGACATCGACGCCGAGGATCCCGAAGCGGCCCTCCGCGCATTCGAAGGGCGCGGCATGACGCGCATCGCGAACACGATGCCGAACGTCATCGCCTGGAAGCTTCACGGCATCAAGCTGACGTACGACGGCGTAGCCGAGCCATTCGGCCGCGGCGACTGGCGGTGCATGCCGCACCTGGCGAAAACGGTCAACGTCGAGCTCGACCCGGACGTCATCGCGGGAAGTCCAACCGAGAGCGTCGCCGCTTACGTCGAGCTGCCGGCGGGACAGCTCGAGATGGTGATCGAGTCCTCCGGCGCGCGCCACAGCATCGTCAGCGGCGCGGCGAAGCCGTGGAGCCTGCTGGCGGACGGCCGCTCACTGCCGATGCGCGGCGACGCCCGCGTCGCCTTCTCGAACCATGAAGCCGCGAGCTGCGACCCCTGTGGCGATCATGACTATCTCCTCCACTACCGCCTGACGACGACCAAGTACGTGCACTCCGACCACTTCTATCTCGAGCCGGGGTGTCCGCGCGGGAAATTCGATCCGCACGACTTCCCGATCCCCGGCGACATCACGTCGACGCTTCTGACCTGCTCGAACTCGACCTATCCGTGACCGGCATCACGTAGGCTCCCCGAACTGGTGCGGTGATTGAATGCGACGTCACCGGGAACATGAGCGCACTCATCGAGCGGCGCAGGGATGCGCCTGCCAGCTCGTTGCCGGTTCGAGTGCTGATCGTCGATGACGACCCCGCCTACCTCGGGTATGCGGCGGCGTTGACGCGGCGAATCGGCTTCGAGGCCGAAACGGCGGCGGACGGTGAAGCCGCGCTCGCGTGTCTGGCCGCAGGCGAATTCGACGTCGCCATCATCGACCAGGAAATGCCGCGGCTCTCCGGAACGGAGACGATCGCGCGCCTGCGGGCGGTCGAAGCCACGCACTCGATTTACGCCGTCATGCTGACCGGTCACGAAGATACCGAGACGAAGCTGACGGCGCTCGACGCCGGCTTCGACGACTTCATCAGCAAGTCGGCACCCGAGACCGAGATCGTGGCGAAGCTCGTCGCCGCGCGTCGTGTCGGCGCGCGCCAGCGGACGCTCGACGGCGAGCTGCGCGCGCTGCAGGGGCTCGTCAGCCGCGACGACCTGACCGGCCTGTTCAACCGCCGCTTCTTCTCCGCCGAGGCGGAGCGCCTCATCGCGGCGGGAATCGTTCTCAACGTCGTCCTTCTCGACCTCGACGCGTTCAAACAGATCAACGACAAGCACGGCCACCTCTTCGGCGACGCCGTCCTGCGCGACGTCGCGATCACGCTGCAGCGCCACACCCGCCCCACCGACGTCGTGGCGCGCCTCGGCGGCGACGAATTCGTGATCGCCATTCCGGGGACCGATCAGGCGGCCGTCGAGCAGATCGCGCAGCGGCTGCGCGACGCGGTCGCCGAGCTCGAATGGCACAACGGCGGCACCCTTCGCATCACCGCCTCTGTCGGCTTCGCCTGCTCGAAGCTCCTCGACACACCGACCCTCGAGCAACTCCTCGGCGCCGCCGATCACGACATGTACAAAGAGAAGTGGTTGCGGAAAAACCCGGAAGGCTCACCCGTTCGGAGCGGGCGAATCCTCGTGGCCGAAGACGATGACCTCATCCGTAAGCTCCTGCGGCTCGTCTCGCAACGAAGCGGAGAGATCGTCGACGAGGCGCCGGACGGCCGCGCCGCGCTCGCGCTCCTGGAGCTGCATCGCTACGAAGTCGTCCTCCTCGACCTCATGATGCCGGAGGTGAACGGGTACGAGATCATCCAGCACCTGCGCACGATGAAGGAGCGGCCCGCCGTCATCGTCGTTACGGCGATGGTGGGCGACCGCTACCTGGAGCTCGACGGCGACGTCGTGACCGCGGTAGTTCACAAGCCGTTCGACGTCGAGGCCCTGGCCGAAACCGTCAGCTACATCGCGCAGCAGATGGCGGGGCGAAACGCGCCGGAGCGCGCCGTGCCGGTGAGCGAGGCGCCGCGAGCTCGCTCCGGCGGAACGAGGAGGATGTTCACCTGCCGGTCGTTGTGAAATCAGAATTCCGGCTCTTCCTATGGATTCTCGAAGTGCACGCAGTGGCCTCGGCGAACATACGTCTCGTCGTGATGCTCCAGTGTGTCGCGAACGACGAGCCTTCGGCTCGATGCCCGGATGATCTTGTAGTTCATTCGATCTCCGTTTTCGCCTCGAATCGTCAGCGTATGACCGTGAACTTCCCACGTCCCGGCGAAGGCGGGCTTCTGATGAAGCCACGAATCGAATCTTCGGACTCCGTTGTCAGTGCGGAGCCCGCCGAAGTGGAAGCGGCGGTCTCGTCGATCGCTGGCCCCCGAACGCTGTAGGCGCTGTCCCTTCCCCTCGTCAGTCGGATCCCTCTTCGACAGGAGCTTCAACTCCGAGCGGCCTGGGCTTCGGACCGGTTGGCTGTGGCTTCAGCGCAGGCACATCGGCGGTTGGCGTATCGGGCTGACCTGCCGCGTCATCGATAAAGCGTTGGACGCGAGCGGCGAGACGAACGAAGGCGATCCACTGCCGCGGCGACGGCTGCTCTTCTGCGAAACACTCGAACTCGGCGATGAGGAACTTGTCCCACCGGAAGTACGAACTGTAGAGCGATGTGTGTGTATCGCCCGAATGTCTTTGATCAAAACCCTCGATCAACCCGCCAAGTCGCGGTGGGTGACCCACTGCGACTCCGTAATTCGCTGAACCGACGAACGCGACTCGGCGGGGCGCGTGGCGAACGTAAGACGCCTCGACCAGCCGTAACAGCGGATTCACGTTCGCCTTCGTGGATGAACTGTAATCGTCTGTCGGATTTCTGACATCGGTGACTCCTCGGTTGCGAAGGTGTGAACCACATACTTCAGTACGGATGTCGTGGCATCCATCTGGCAGCAATGAAACGCGGCGAGAGACAGGTCCTTCAATAACCCCCATCCCATTCGGAAAGGCTCCATACCACGCATGTTACGGTTACCCCGAATTACGGTTCTCATCATTCTTCTGTTCGCTGCGGCCGCTCAGGCGCAGCTCGTCATCAACCCCACAACCACCTACACAGCAGAGACATCCAACAACACCAGCGCGTCGTCGATGTTCACCGACGTCTACTTCATCACCAAACAGAACGCGACCGTTTCGAACGGCGACGCCGTTCCGCGCAACGTCAGCAAGGTCGACGTTCACGCGCTCTACGGCAACAACAACACGAAAATCTACGCCGAATGGCAGGCTTGGTGGTGCCACCTGACCTCCAATGAACAGGCGAACGGGACGCTGAACCCCAACACCTCCCAACACTCCTGCAGCTCGCACATCGACATCGGCTACAGCGACACACAATCGCAGGTCACAGCCGAGGTGAACGACATGCTGAGCCGCGGCTTCGCAGGCGCCATCATCGACTGGAACGGCCCCGGCACGATCTCCGACACCTCGGCCGGCTATCTGCGCACCGCGGCGGAAGCGACCGGCGGACGGTTCCAGTTCGCCATCATGATCGACAAAGGCGCGTTCGGCAGCTGCGTCTCCAACGGCACGTGCACCTCGACCGGCATCACGCGCGTGCAGGACGTGATGAACCGCTACGCCTCGTCGACCGCATACATCAAGACGTCCGACAGCCGCCCCATCATCTTCTTCTTCGTCGACGGCGGCACGAGCCCCAGCAACACCCAGATCGACTGGGCTTCGCTGCGCTCGAATTCCGGCGGCAACCCGCTGTTCCTCGGCGACGGCAAGGGCAACTTCTCCGTCATGGACGGCGCCTACGGCTGGGAGAACGTCGTCCTCACCGGCGACCGCACCGGCATCACCTATCTCGACCAGTTCTACCAGTCCGCCACCAGCTCGGCCAACGCGTCGAAGCCGGTGGTCGGCGCGACGTTCAAGGGCTTCAACGACACGTTGGCGTCATGGTCGCCGGCGCCGCCGAACGGCCCGCGCATCAACTACCAGCGCTGCGGCCAGACGTGGCTCAACTCCTTCGCCGACACGCGCAAGTTCTACCCTCCCGCGACCAAGCCGCTGAACTGGATCCAGGCGGTCACGTGGGACGACTATGAGGAAGGCACCGAGATCGAGACCGGCATCGACAACTGCGTCTCGAGCGTGACCGGCGGCGTGAGCGGCTCGACGCTGTCGTGGAAGACGAACTTCGGCCCCGATCCCGACGATCCGACCCTGACCGGCACCGAGGCGACCGTCCATCACTACACCGTCTTCATCTCGACGGACGGGCAGAACCTCATGCCGCTGCAGGACAACATCACCCCCGGCCTCAACACGCTCGACCTCAGCCAATACGGCATCGGACCGGGGAACTACACGCTGTACGTCAAAGCGGTCGGCCAGCCGAGCATCGTCAACCACATGTCCGGCCCGATCCAGTACAACGTCGCCGGCAACACCTGCTTCGTGACGATGACCAGCCCGGCGAACGGCGCCACGGTCACCTCCCCCGTGCAGGTGACGGCGTCGGCGAATCCGCCGAGCGGAGCGACGATCACCTCGATGGAGATCGACGTCGACGGGACGGCGGTCTTCACGACGACGACCGCGTCGTCGGTCAATCAGTCCGTGACGATGACGAACGGCAGCCATCTCGTGACGGTGAAAGCCACCGACTCCGTGGGCGACACCTGCTCGCAGACGTCGAGCGTCAACGTCGGAGCGACGGGCGTGACGGTCAGTGTCAGCAGCCCGGCGGCCGGAGCGACGGTCAATTCGCCCGTCACGGTGAACGCGAGCGCGGGCTCGACGAACACCATCACCGGCTGGCACATCTACGTCGACGACGTCGACTCGTTCAGCGCCGGCGCGGTGACATCGATCAGCGCCTCGCTGCCGATGTCGGTCGGCACGCACACGATCATCACCCGCGCGTGGGACAGCACCGGCGCATTCGGCGACGACACGCGCACCGTCACGGTGGCCGCGGCCGGCGTCACGGTGAACGTCACGTCACCGGCGGGCACGAGCGTGACCTCGCCCGTGACGATCGCCGCGAGCGCGACCTCGCCCAACACGATCACCGGCTGGCACATTTACGTCGACAGCGTCGACTCGTACAGCGCCGGCCAGGTGAGCTCGATCAACGCCAGCATCGCCGTGACCACCGGCACGCATACGGTCATCGTCCGCGCGTGGGACAGCACCGGCGCGTTCGGCGACCAGACGCTGAACCTGACGGCGACGGAGCCGATTGCGGTCACCGTCTCCTCGCCGGCGAACAACGCCACGCTGCAGTCGCCCGCGACGATCAACGCGAGCGCCACGAGCGGCCACACGATCACCGGCTGGCACATCTATGTCGACGGCGTCGACTCGTTCAGCGCGGGACAGGTGAGCTCGATCAGCGCCTCGGTACCGATGGACATCGGCACGCACACGGTCATCGTGCGGGCGTGGGACAGCACCGGCGCCTTCGCCGACCAGACGCTGACGTTGAACATCGTCGCCGGCGTGACCGTCTCCGTGTCGAAGCCGATCCCGAATTCGACTGTGTCGTCGCCCGTCGCGGTGAGCGCGAGCGCCACGTCGTCGCGGACGATCACCGCGTGGCACATCTACGTCGACAGCGTCGACAAGTTCAGCGCCGGGCAGGTGAGCTCGATCAGCACCAGCATCAGCGGCCTCTCCGCCGGCACGCACACGATGGTCGTGCGCGCCTGGGACGCCAGCGGCGCCTTCGGCGACGAGACGATGCAGATCAACGTGGTGACCGGTCCGACCGTGACGGTGTCGACGCCGTCCAACGGTGCGACGGTGAACTCGCCGACGACGATCGCGGCGAGCGCGACCTCCGGGTCGACGATCACCGGATGGCACATCTACGTCGACGGCACCGATCAGTTCAGCGCCGGCCAGGTCAACTCGATCAACGCCAGCATCGCCATGAGCGTCGGCACGCATACCGTGATCGTGCGCGCGTGGGACAGCACCGGCGCTTTCGGTGACCAGACGCTGACGCTGAACGTCGTGAAGGGCGTGACGGTGACGGTCTCGACGCCGTCGAACGGCGCGACGGTGAATTCGCCCGTGCCGATCGCCGCGAGCGCCACGTCGGCGCACACCATCACCGGCTGGCACATCTACGTCGACAGCGCCGACAGCTACAGCGCTGGGCAGGTGAGCTCGATCAGCACGAATGTGCCGATGAGCGCCGGCACGCACACCGTCATCGTGCGCGCCTGGGACAGCACCGGCGCCTATGGCGACCGAACGCTGACCATCACCGTGCCGTAACGCACCAAGGCGTGGCGCCGGCACGATTGCCGGCGCCACCTCTAGTTCGTGCTGGCCTCGGTTGATCGCGCAGCCGCCGCTCGAACCCGACCCGCACAGTCGCGGCACACCGGTCCGCGGTCGGGAACCTGGACGCAATCGGATTCGGCTTTGCCTTCCTTGCACACGAGGCAGATCGAAATCCCGGCGGGCGGATGCGGCGGTTCGCCAGAACGGGCGGCATTCTCGAGGATGTTGTCGCAGATCTCGACGCATTCATCGCAAATGAATACACCCGGTCCGGCGATGAGGTGTCGGACGTCGCTCTGGCGCTTATTGCAGAACGAGCAACGGCGCTCCGGCTTCTTGAAGAATTGCACCTAACGAACATACGCCTCATTTCGAGGTTCAGCTCGTCGCGGCGCTCGCGGCTTCGTTCAGCAGCCGTTCGACGTCGAACGGTTTGTGGATGAACCTGACCACAGGCGGGCAGATCTTTTCGGCGACCGACGGCCCGTAAGCCGTCATCACGATCACCCGGGCGAAGACGGCGGGCATGTGATCGGCGATGTAGTGGATCACGCCGAAGCCGTCGATCCGCGGCATCATCAGGTCGAGGACGATGACGGCGTAGTCCTGCTGCATGAGGTGCTCGATCGCGGCGGCCCCGTCCGGAGCCGCGTCCACCTCGAACCCGTGCCGGGTCAGGATCTTCGTCACCAGAATGCGGATCGCCGCATCGTCATCGACGACAAGAGCTTTCTTCACACACGCTCCCGCCAAAAACTACTTCTCCCGCGCTCTGACTAAGCAATCGGGGAGCCAGAGGGGACGCGGGACGGCACGCTCTATTCATTACAAAAGAGCGATGGCGGCGGCTTCTCCCGACGAGAAGTTTTTCGAGAGCGACGAACGGCTCCGTCTGATCGTCGACAGCATCCGCGACTACGCGATCTACATGCTCGACCCCGAGGGGCGGGTCCGGACGTGGTCGCGGGGAGCGCAGCGGATCAAGGGCTACACGTCCGGTGAGGTGATCGGCCGCAGCTTCGAGATGTTCTACACGCCCGAGGACGTCCGCGAGGGGCGGCCGCAGCGCGCGCTCGCCTTCGCGGAGCACCACGGCACGTTCGAGGAAGAGAGTATCCACGTGCGCAAGGACGGCTCGCGCTTCTCGGCGCACGTGGTGGTCAGCGCGATCTGCGACGCCGAGGGGCGGCTGCGCGGGTTCGTGAACCTCACGCATGACGTGACGGACCGCGTCCGGAACGAGGAGCGGAAGACGTTCCTGGCCGAGGTGACCGAGGTGTTGTCGGCGTCGATCGACTACGACACGACGCTGCGGCGGATCGCGAAGCTGGTGGTCGCCCGCATCGCCGACTGGTGCGCCATCGACCTCCTCGGCGACGGCGGCATCTCGCGCGTGACGGTCGAGCACATCGACCCGGCGAAGGTGCAAATCGCGAAGGATCTGCAGGAAAAGTATCCGCCAGGGATGAACGATCCGTCGCTCGTGCCGGTCTTGCAGGAGCGCAAGACGATCTTTCACCAAACCATCTCGGAGGCACTGGTTCGCGCCACCGCGCAAGACGAGGAGCACGCCCGGATCATCCGGGAGCTGGGATTGCGCTCGGCGATCATCACGCCGCTCGTGGCCGCCGACCGCGTACTCGGGATGATGACGCTGGTCACGGCGGGGACGCGCACGCTGACGGACGACGACGTGGCGCTCGCGAAGGACGTCGCCGGTTACGCGGCGGTCGCGGTGCACAACGCGCAGCTTTATCGCGAGGCGCGGGAGGCGAACCAGGCGAAGGACGACTTCCTCGCCACGGTGTCGCACGAGTTGCGCACGCCGATGACGGCGATTCTCGGCTGGGCGCAGCTGCTCCGCAACGAGACGGACCGCGCGGTGATCGCCGAGGCGGCGAACGCGATCGAGCGCAGCGCGGCGGTGCAGTCGCAGCTCGTCAACGACATCCTCGACGTCGCGCGCATTCGGGTCGGTAAGTTGCGGGTGGAGCTCAAGCCGGCGAATCTCGCGGAGGTGGTCGAGGCGGCGGTCGGCACCGTTCGCGTGACCGCCTCGGAGAAGGGCGTTCGGCTGAGACAGGAGCTCGACCGCCGCGACGTGCTCGTGCAGGGCGACGGGCAACGCCTGCAGCAGGTCGTCTGGAATCTGCTGTCGAACGCGATCAAGTTCACGCCGCAAGGCGGAGTGGTCGACGTCGCGCTGCGGCAGGAGGACGGGGCCGCCGTCGTGACGGTCCACGACACGGGGCCCGGAGTGCCTCACGAGTTCGTGCCGTTTCTGTTCGAGCGCTTCCGCCAGGCGGAGCCGGCGCAGCAACGCTCGCACGGCGGCCTCGGCCTCGGGCTGTCGATCGTGAAGTACATCGTGCAAGCGCACTCGGGGACGATCCGCGTCGATCCCGGCGGCGACGGAACGGGCGCGACGTTCAGGGTGGAGCTGCCGCTGCTCGCGCGCTATTGGCAGCAGCGCGAGGGCGGCGGACGGCGCGCGACGGATGGAGTGGAGGATCTCACCGGCACGTCGGTGCTAATCGTCGAGGACGATCACGACACGCGCCATTTCCTCAGCCGGACGTTCCAGCTCGCAAATGCGAACGTCCGCGTCGCGGCTTCAGTCGACGATGCGTTGCAGGCGTTCGACGAGCAGCCGCCGGACATCGTCGTCTCCGATATCGCGATGCCGCTGCGAACGGGCTATGACCTTGTCCGCGCCATCCGCGCCGCCGGCTCGAAGGTCCCTTGCCTCGCCGTGACCGCGTCCGGAATCGCCGGCGACAAGCAGCGCGCCCTCGAAGCCGGGTTCGACGACTACCTGCGCAAGCCGGTCGAGCCTCACGCGCTGGTACATCGCGTGCGGGAGCTTGCGGGGAAGGACTAGGGCAGTGCGACGCGCGTCATTTCAAACCGAATGACGCCCTCTCCCGATCCGGGGCCGGCGAAACGAAAGCCGCAGCGTTCCATGGTGCGGATGGAGGCCGTCAGATGCGGGTACGTCTCGCCGATGATCCTCGTGATGCCCGGCTGCTGAAACGCCCACTCGACCGCCGCAGCGAGCGCCTCGCTCGCAAAGCCGCGTTGCCGCCATGACGGGAGGACAGAGTAGCCGATGATCAGCTCACCTTCGTTCGACGCCGGGCTCATGCCGAAAAAGCCGATGACGGTGGGCTCATGACGCGTGACCATGTAGCGCGGCAACCATTGTTTGTCGGCGAGGTCGCGGCTCCAGTCGAGGATCTCCTGATCGTAATGTTCTGGCGGCCATTCCGGCGGGACGATGGCGTTCATTTCCCGCGCGACGACGTCGGAAGCTTCCGGCGCCGCCTCGTAGCAAGGGCGCGTGAACGGGATCAGCGTCAGCCGGTCGGTCGTGATCAATGCGCCGCGTCCCTGAGCAGGCCCCGCAGGGTCCAGGGGCTGCCGTCGACGGTGCTGCTCATGTCGTCGATCAGCCAGCGGCCGCCTTCGCGGATGAATTTGTAGCGCACGAAGTAGTCCGAGGCTGCGCCTCGGGGGTAGTCGTGGTGCTCGATCAGTCTCACTTCGAGGGTCACATGGTTGGCGTCGGCGTGCAACGTCTTCACCTTGATCGAATCGACCTGCCTGCCGTTCGAGTTGCTGGCGAGGTCGAAGTCGACTGAGCCGAGCTCCCCCTCGGGGATGCCGGCATCGGCTTTCTCCCATAGCGCGACCAGATCTTTGGAGAAGTACTGGTGTTTGTCGGCTGCAAGGAACGATGTCTCGTGCGCGTAAACGTCTTTGACGATCGCGCGCGGGGTGGGCGGCGCTTTGTGCGTCGCCGCGGAGAGAATCGACGTGCAGACGCCGAGCATGGCGACGGCGAGCAGCGACCAGCGCGTAAAGGTTCTCATCGTCTGTTCTGTCGGCGAATCTTCCCACGATCGGTCAACTAGAATCCCGATGGATGCGCGTTACCGAGATCTTTCACTCCATTCAGGGCGAGTCGACGCACGCCGGGCGGGCGTGTGTGTTCGTGCGGCTGACCGGGTGCAATCTGCGGTGCCGGTGGTGCGACTCGGAGTACACGTTCACGGGCGGCGAGAAGATGCCGCTCGACGAGGTGGTCGCGAAGGTCGAGAGCTACGGCACGAAGCTCGTCGAGATCACCGGCGGCGAGCCGCTGGCGCAGGGGGAGGCGTTCGAGCTGATCACGCGGCTGTGCGATGAGGGGTACGAGGTGCTGGTCGAGACGTCGGGATCGATCGACGTCACCCCGGTCGACACCCGGGCGAAGCTGATCATTGATATCAAGGCGCCGGGGAGCGGGGAATCGGAGAAGAACCGCTGGGAGAACTTCGATGCCCTCCGGCCGCACGACGAGATCAAGTTCGTGCTCGCGGATCGCAACGACTACGATTGGGCGCGGCGCGTCATCGCGGAGCGGCGACTCGACCGGTGGACGATCCTCTTCTCCCCCGTCTGGGGAGAGCTGGAGCTGAAGCCGCTGGCCGAATGGATGCTCGCGGACCACGTGCCGGCGCGGCTGCAGACGCAGCTGCACAAACACATCTGGGGGGCGGACGTACACGGGGTATGACGACGAAACTCGACCACATCGGGATTGCGGTGAAGTCGCTCGACGCGGCGCGGATTTACGAGTCGCTCGGGCTGACCGTCGAGCATGTCGAGACGGTCGAGACGCAGAAGGTGAAGACGGCGTTCCTCTCGGTCGGCGACGCGAACCTCGAGCTACTCGAGCCTTCGTCTCCCGACTCGCCGATCGCGAAGTTCATCGAGAAGCGCGGCGAGGGGATCCACCACATCTGCCTCCGCGTCGACGACCTCGAGTCGCACCTCGCGCGGCTGAAGGCCGAGGGGTACAAGCTCGTGAACGAGGCGCCGGTGCCGGGGGCGCATGGATGCCGGGTGGCGTTTCTGCATCCGTCGGCGGGCAACGGCGTGCTCATCGAACTGAGCGAGAAGATCGATGATTGAGGGCTTCGAGCCGCGGTCGCTCGTGATCGTGAATCTCGTGAATCCGAAGGAGAAGTTCTTCGGCGTCCTCGGCTCGCTCTCCGCGGCCGGGATCACGATCCGCGCCGTGAACCTCGACTCCTTCGACGACTGGATCCGCCAGATCGCCGGCGAGGACGAGCCGGAGCTCGACCTGATGACGATGTTCTTCCCGCTCTTTCGCGTGGAGCGGATCTTTCTCGACGAGCCGTCCGGCGCGATCCGCTCGTACGCGCAGCGGTTTGAGGACGTCGTCGGGCAGCCGATCCGCGAGTACCTCGGGGTGTAACCCAACGGTTTCTGCAAGCGCTCCGTAGTATTGTTTCGCCTATGAACAAAGTCTCACGTCTGCTGCTCGTTCTTCTGCTCGTCGCCCTTGGGGTTTTCGTCGCGTGCAAGGGCGAGAAAGAGGAAGAGCAGGATCAGTTCACCTTCGTCGTTTACCCCGGCGCGCGCTATCTGCCGCACCTGACGGACCTCATGAAACAGGCGCACAAGATCGTGCGGCCGAACGACCCGGAAGCGCCGCAGGTGGCGATGTACGACACGGACGCCTCGATCGACGACGTGGCGAATTTCTACGTGAAGGCGTACGGCTACGGCTCGATCGCGCCGGACGCCACGAACAACCTGAGCGCCGCGAAGCCGCCCGCGTACCGCCGCACGGGAGACCTCCTCGCCGACCAGAAGGCGGCCGAGCCGCTCTTCCCGAAGCTGAACCTGCACCCGGACCTGTCGAAGGCGAGCGGAACGTACAACGCGGTGGAGATCGCGCCGAAGATGACGCGCCCTCGCGTCACGATCGCGCGGCCGTATTTCGACCTGACGACGTCGCAGCAGGTGAACCGCACTTTGATCCTGATGTCCCGCTGATCCCATGCGCGCGCTCATCGCCGGCCTCGGCCTCATCGGCGGCTCGATCGGCATGGCGTTGCGCGCGCGCGGCTGGCGGATCGCGTTTCGCGATCCGCACGTTTCGCTGGACGAAGCGGTTCGCGCCGGCGCGGCGGACGACGAGGATGACCGCAATGTCGACGTGGTCGTCCTCGCCACCAGCGTCGATGTCGCGGTTGGGCTGTTGAAAGAAATTGACGCGCCACTCATCACGTCGGTCTGCAGTGTCATGCAGCCGCTCCGCGCGGTCGCCGGCGCGAAGAATTTCGTCGCAGGGCACCCGCTGGCCGGCTCCCACGAACGCGGCCTCGGCGCCGCACGCGCGAACCTGTTCGAGGATAAGCGGTGGTTCGTCGAGTCGCGCAATTACGAGGTCGAAGAGATGATCCGTGACTGCGGCGCGATCGGCGAGGTCGTCGATCCGCGGGAGCACGACGACGCGGTCGCGCTGACGTCGCACCTCCCGCAGGTCCTCTCGACGGCGCTGGCGGCGTACGCGCAGCGGAGCGGCGTCGATGCGCGCTTCGCCGGCACGGGCCTCCGCACTTTCCTCCGCCTCGCCGCGAGCGACGCGTCGGTGTGGAAGCCGATCGTCGACAGCAACCGGGACGCGATCGACAAGCACCTCGCCGCCGTGATCGAGATCGCGCGCGCGCTGGACGAAGAGGCATTCGCGGACGCGCAGCAGTTCGTGAAACGCCTTTGAATCCGGCTATCATCGCGCGCCCGTGAACCCAACGTGGATCTATGTCGCCGTCGTGTATGCGGTCGCGGTCTATCTGACGCGGCGCGTGCGCATTGACCTGCCGTGGCGGGTGGCGGGGGTGTTCTACGTCCTTGTGCTCTTCTTCATGTGGAAGGCGATGACCGGGCCGTATGTGAACTTCCCCGCCGACTTCGTGGAAGCGCTGCCGCCGTGGGCCTTTCTCCACCGGCACGTCGTCCGCGTCGGCAACGGCGAATTGAACGACCTTCCGATGCAGATCCTCCCGTGGACGGTGCAGGTCCGCGAGGCGTGGCGTTCGTTCCATATCCCGCTGTGGAACGACCTCTCCGGCGCCGGATACCCACTGCTCGCGAACGGCCAGAGCTCCGCGCTGTCGTTCATCCGCATCCTCACGCTCCCGCTCTCGCTCGGTCACGCGATGACGGCGGAGGCGGCGTTGAAGCTCCTCATCGCGATGTCGTTCACCTTCCTCTACTGCCGGAGGCGCGAGTGGAGCGAGCTCGCGAGCGCCACGGCCGCGGTCTCGTTCGGCTTCTGCGCGTTCCTCGTCGTCTGGCTGCACTTCCCGCTCGTCACGGTCGCCTGCTTCGTGCCGGCGATGCTCTACGCCATCGACTTGCTGGTCGAGCGCGTCACATACGGACGCTTCGTCTTCGGCGCGCTGCTGTGGACAGCGATCATCTTCGGCGGCCATCCCGAAACGGCGTCGCACATCTTCTTCATCGCGCTGCTCTACGTCGTCTGGCTGCTGATCTGCGGTGCCATCCCGAAGCCGGTGAAGTTCATCCTGACGCTCGGAGCGGTCATGGTGGTCGCGGCGGCGCTCGCGTCGCCCTTCCTCGCGCCGGTCGCGGAAGCGATCACGAAGTCGAAGCGGTATCAGTTCCTGCAGGCGTGGCAGAAGATGGAGGCGAACGACAACGGGATGCCGTTCGTGATCTCGCTCTTCGAGCCGCACTTCTTCGGCGACGTGCCGACCGAGGCGCCGTGGGGCCCGGAGCACGCCGAGACGATCACCGCGTTCGCCGGCCTCCTCGGCGTCGCCGGCTGGTTCGCGCTTCTCATCGACGCGATCGCATTGCGGCGTTTCCGCACGCGCGAGTTCTTCTTCGTCCTCCTGACGCCGATCCTCCTGGGGATCGTGTTGAACTGGCCGGTCATCGGGACGGTGTTCCAGCACGCGTTCGCGCTCGCGGCAAACGGGCGAATGCGGCTCTTGATCGCGTTCGTCTTCGCGATCCAGGCGGCGGCGCTCGTCGACTTGATCGAGAAAGGGCGCCACCTCCCGGTCGCGATCGGCCTCGCCGTCGTCGCCGCCGGCCTCGCGTGGCTCCTCCAGCCGATGCACTTCGACACCGAATGGCACAAGCCGAGCGCGTTCGCGGCCGTGATGCCGAGCATCATCGTCGTGGTGATCGCGGCGATCGCGTTGCTCATGCCGCGCCGCGCGCAACCGTTCGTCCTGATGGTGCTGCTCGTGGCAGTGACGAACGAAGTGTGGTGCACCGGCATCGACTGGAACGCGCCGGTGCACGAGCGTTTCATCTATCCGAAGACGCCGGTCATCGCGAAGATGCAGGCGCTCCGCGACGCCGATCCGAAGCAGCCGTTCCGCTTCGTCGGCCTCGGCACGGTGCTCTTCCCGAATACGAACGCCGTCTTCGGGCTCCCCGACGTCCGCGCGCACGATCCGATGGCGAGCGGCCGCTACCTCGGTTTCCTCCGCAACGTCACGGCCGGCTACAACCCGAGCGACTATTTCGCGCAGTGGACCGACGCCAACACGACCGTGCTCAACTTCCTCGGCGTGCGTTACGTCCTCACGCTTCCGCGAGCGCAAATGCAAACGCAGTTGGATCCAGCCCGCTACAAGCTCGTCTATGACGAGAAAGACGGCATGCTCTTCGAGAACCGCGACTGGATGCCGCGCTTCTTCCCGATGTGGGCGATCTATCTCGACTTCAAGGGCGACGCGTTCATCCATCACCTCCTCAACATCAACGACTGGACGCGGGAGGCGGTGCTGCGCCGGCTTCCGGTGGAGAACGACCAGGAGAGGCAGGACCTCCTCGCGCCGCGGCCGCCGAACGCGCCGATGGCGAAGGTGGAGATCGTCCGCGCGAGCGACACGTACTACCGGCTGCGGGTCACCGCGCCGCGCTACACGCTCATCACGAGCAGCATCCCGTTCTGGCCGGGGTGGAAGGCGGCGCAGGACGGGCGGAAGCTCCAGCCGCTGGAGGTCGATCACACGTTCTTCGGATTCGTCGTCCGGCCGGGGGTGACCGAGGTGCGCGTGTGGTACGCGCCGTCGACGTTCTGGGTCAGCGTGTGGCTGTCGCTGCTAACGCTCGCGACAATCGTCGTGCTTTCGCGAGAATCGCTGCGGTCGCAGCTAAGAAGACGACTGCGAATGGAATGAGCGACCTCGCGTCGCCGGCGCCGAACAGCAGCTCGCCGAGATTGAACGACGACCATTCCGACTCCACGCTGCCGGGCGGGTGACGCTGGAAGACGACCGCCTCGTCGTGCGCGAGCCGGTTCACGGACGT
>JACZCU010038405.1_pt1 | contig 16044 bp, 9 predicted proteins | sample 8641851 | NCBI WGS metagenome assembly JACZCU01 (sample SAMN15324605, study PRJNA640507) | soil metagenome | isolation source: monocropping sugarcane control | place: China: Luxin town, Laibin City, Guangxi Province | collected 2019-07-25 | depth 10cm m | reverse complement strand
TTCGTGTAGAGAATGAAATCCCGTTTTTAGTAACTGAGTATGCTTCTAAAGGTTCTCTTCAAGGTCTTCTTAAGCGCGATTCTTCACTTCCCCTACCTATTAATTTCGCAGTTTCTATCCTTACACTAATTGGAGACGCCCTGTACTTTGCTAACCAACAAGGTATTCTTCATCACGACCTCAAACCCGCGAATATTCTATTAAATAGTAAAGACCAAGTATTACTGGCCGATTTTGGAATTGCAATTGTAGAGGTAGTTTCAACAGTCAAACGTCATACGGCTTCAATGGGAACCCCAATATATATGGCTCCAGAGCAATTTCTTGACAGAATTGGACCTAAAAGTGATCAATACTCTTTGGGATGTATAGCTTATGAACTTGTTACTGGACGTCCTCCATTTATCGCCTCTAACAGTGTCGCGTTAGGTTACAAGCATTTTCAGGAATACCCAATTCCTCCGAGAAAGCTTAATCCGGATGTCCCTCTACATATTGAGCAAGCCATTCTCAAAGCTTTGGAGAAAAAAAGTATTAATCGCCATGAAGATATTGCAAGTTTTGTTAAAGCATTACATGCACCGATTTCATGTATGTCTCAACAGCGAACACCTCAAATTTTTCGACAGACTGCTAAGCAACAGTTGAATGAAACCTTGAAACTCAGTAAATTGAAACACTATGAGCAAGCACTTGTTTTTTCTGAACAAGCTATTCAGCTTAATCCTAATTATGTTGATGCCTATAAAGTCAAAGGCTACTTACTTTGCAAATTTAATCAGTACGAGGAAGCACTTACGGTTTTCAGACAAGTTATTCGACTTGCTCCCTATGATAGTGACGCTTGGAAACAAATGGCCGATATACTCTACAGACTAAAACTTTATGGAGAGGCAATTGCTGCTTGGGAACGAGCTTTTCAACTTGATCCCGAAAATGCTAGTAATTTCTATCGTATAGGTGATGCACTTAAAGCGCTTGGATGGTTAAAGGAAGCGCAACGAGCATATAAAAAAGCTCATCTTTTGCATATAAAAAGTAATAAACTATAATAGTCTTTGGAAAACCCACTTTCGTAGTGGTAAGCCATAAAACAGACCACATCCGGAATATGATATCATTTTGCGAGAAACCCACAACAATAGAGCAACAATAACTCCCATATCCTAAAGCCTCTCCATGTAGCAACGATGTAGCAACGCCAGCATGTTCAGGTAAAAAAGAGCACGCAGCACAAGCAACAAGCGCCCAATGGAAGCACACAGAACGTAACAACAAACAAGGACAAAGCAGTGGTCGAGAGTTCAAATCCTCTCACCTGACTCATCAATTATGACCACCAAGGCAAGTGGCGCCCGAAGGTTCGGTGCCAGATGGATGACCTCCGATGATTATACCTCTTTGATAAAGTGCTTCCCTCGGTTTTTAGGAATGGTAGCGGTGTTACTCTACGCGCACAAAATCGACAGAGCCGTCCGTAAGCAGTTGAGCAACGGGATCAGAGACCTCATAGCGAGGATACCAGTAGACCGCACCAACGCTGACCACGTCTCCATGATCGTTATACTCGATGTCATCGGAGAGAATGGGAGCATCGGTTAACGCACCGATCTCTTCTGGTCGTACCCATGACCAACCGTTGCCCAATTGCCATTCGATAACCTCTCCTAACTTGCTATCTGCATCAAGATCAGCAGCCGCAATTGCTTGCACATCCTCTCGCGCTTCTGGGAGCAGTATGATTCGCACACCTTTTGCGTGTTTCTCAAATTCAGTATATTTCCCGGCCATTCTGTCACCTGTTCATTTCTTTCTTGAGATGAGCTTTAAGGCTGATCTGCCATCTACTCTCCCATTTGACTTTTGAGGTTCTTGAAAGTGTTCCTTTCTTGTCGGCCATAGTGAAGTCATCGTTTCATCAAATTCCTTTAGAACGTATCACCATGGTACTCGAATAACGAAAACATTTCAATCTCCTTTGCCTAGAGATATAATCCGTACCTATCCATTCTTACTGCAAGCCTTGCGAACGACACGCCGCACAGCCTCATACAACACTCCATAATGGCTTGCTGTTTGAAACGTATCACATGTTCATAGTGACCTATGCCCATCGACCAAACATAGGTATAAAGGGCATCGAAGTACATTCCTCACTCGCCAAAATGACAGCAATCTTGACAGCTAAACCCACGATAAACAGCACTACACAGCGAACACCAGCGAACAAAAACACCAGCATTGAAGCCAGTTCGCACCCACAAAATGGGCCTAGAATAGCCTTAAAATCCCCCTTGACAGAATACGTACTTTTGTACTAATGTACAAACATAAGACGAGAAAACCCTAAAAACGGGAAAAGAACTGCATGGCACTTTCTTTGACTATTTTCTGCGATACGTGTGGTGCCGCTAATCGAACGCAAGCCGCGTTTTGTTGTGCTTGTGGACGTCCACTGCATAATACTTTCCAGCTAGCCGCAACTCCTCAACAGACCTTTACCGGTCTGCTGGTGCCCCAGCACCTGCTCAAGCAGCGCTATCGCATCCTGGCTCAAATAGGCAAGGGCGGCTTTGGGGCCGTCTATAAGGCTGCGGATACACAATTTGGCAACCGCTTGCTGGCCATCAAGGAGATGAGCCAGAGTAACCTCAACTCACGCGAATTGATCGAGGCTACCCAGTCCTTCAAGCACGAAGCCTTCCTGCTGGCGGGTCTCACCCATCCCAACCTGCCGCGTATTTATGAGCAATTTACTGAGGCAGGCCGCTGGTACCTGGTGATGGACTATATCGAGGGTGAGACCCTGGAGACATACCTGGGCAGAGTGGGTGGCAAACTGCCCCTTGAGAAGGTGCTCGCTATTGGCCTCCAGCTTTGCTCGGTGCTGGACTACCTGCACAATCGCCAGCCGCCCATCATCTTCCGTGACCTCAAACCCGCCAATGTAATGCTGGCACCCGATAGCCATATCTATTTGATTGACTTTGGCATTGCCCGTCACTTCAAGCCGGGCCAGGCAAAGGATACGGCGGCCCTGGGTTCTTCGGGCTACGCCGCCCCGGAACAATATGGCAAGATGCAGACCACGCCGCGCACGGATATCTACACCCTGGGCGCTACCCTACACCAGATGATTTCGGGCGACGATCCCTCCGATACCCCCTTTCACTTCGCGCCCCTGCACTTGCGCCAGCACCCGGCCCTGGCGGAACTTGAAACGCTGATTATGCAGATGTTAGAGGTCGATATCAGTAGAAGGCCAGCCAGTATCGCCGAGATCAAGCAAAAATTGCAGGTCATCACCACCATCTATACCGCTGCACAGACGCACCCCTTGCCATCCACCCTGCCACCAGGCTACCAGGTCGTAGGAGCTGGCATAAGCAGCGCTCAGGTCCAGGGAGCCGGTTTTTCACAAATCGGCCCCGGCCAGCCAGCAGGAAGTGTATCCCAACCCACTTCGCGCTCGAGACAGGTTAACCAGCCCCAGCCACAAAAGAATACGCTATTTATTTGCAGTGGCCACACCAGCCGTGTAACGGCTGCTGCCTGGTCACCCGATGCTTCCCGGTTGGCCTCTGCCAGCTATGATAAGACGGTGCGCCTGTGGGATGCGAGCAGTGGTAAGGTCTTGCATATCTTACGTCGCCATACCGACAGGGTGAATGTTGTCGCCTGGTCGCCTGATGGTACGCACATCGCTTCCGCCGGTGATGATAGGCTCGTGCATATCTGGAATGTTGCCAGCAGGCAGGTCGTCTTTACTTTCGATCGCCATAATGGCAAGGTGATTAACCTGGCGTGGTCCCCCGATGGCATGCGTATTGCCTCTGCTGGTGCGGATAAGACGGTCCAGGTCTGGGAAGTCAGCAGTGGACGCGTACTCATTACCTATAGCGGTCATACACAGCCTGTCAGTGGCCTGGCATGGTCTCCTGATGCTAGACGCATCGCTTCGGGCAGCGGCGACAGGACGGTGCAGCTCTGGGAGCCGGCAAAAGATACGAGGACGAACTTTTTCATTGCGCTTTTCTCATCAAGTACGCGCCCATATATCTATAGAGGTCACGTGCAAAAAATAACCTCCGTCGCGTGGTCCCCCGATGGTAGGCGTATCGCCTCCACCAGCAATGATAAGACGATGCAGGTCTGGGACGTCATCCATGGCAGACTCGGCTTCATTTATCAAAACCCCGCCAGCGCGATGAACGCCGTTGCCTGGTCATCCGATAGCCGCTACCTGGCCGCTGCCAGCAACGACAAGACAGTGCAGGTCTGGGATGCCATTACCAGGAAATCTCTCGCCACCTACCTGGGCCACACCGGCTATGTCACCACAGTCGCCTGGTCACCTGACCGTGGACGTATTGCCTCCGCCGGCGTTGACCGCACCATCCAGATCTGGCGCCCCCTGTAACCTCTCTCACCGGTAGTTTTTTTGCTCGTCCCCGTAGGGGCGGGAGTGGTGAAGGGCAGGGTGGGGCTCGGTCTCCGGGGGAGACGACATCCCTTGCGGTCGCCCAACCAAGCCACGAGGGCGACCGCAAGGGTCCCCACTCCACATCCCAACCACTCCCGCCCCTACGGGGACTAAGGGCCTTCTCCGAAAAACCTACTCTCCCTTTCTCCGTGATAAAGTCACCCTCATTTTCGTATATACCTGTGGATAGCATTACTCAACTGTTCCGCGTAATTGTACATGCCTGGCATCATTTACCTGCCGCGCCATCGCATGCCTTGCTTGCAACGCTTAGAGAGATTATTAAGAACGGGACTGTGTATGACTTTATCTGTGTTTTGTCCTGCCTGTGGAGCTGCTAACTCACCAGGGACAGAGACATGTTTTGCCTGCGGGCAGGCGCTACAGGCAGCGACGCCCCAACCAGACCTCCCACGTATTGGCCCACTGCTGCCGGGTTCCTTACTTCATGAGCGCTACCAGATTGTCAGTCAGGTCGGCACAGGTGGCTTTGGTGCCGTGTATAAAGCTCAGGATACGCAAATCAGTGGCCGCTTTGTTGCCATCAAAGAAATTAACCTGCATGGCCTCACACCTCAGGAGATGATCGAGGCGACCGATACCTTTAATCGCGAGGTGACGTTCTTAACGAGTGTCACACATCGCAATTTGCCGCGCGTCTATGAACATTTCACCGATCTCCTGCACTGGTACCTGGTGATGGATTTCATCGAAGGCGAAACTCTGGAAGAATATCTCCAGAAAACGCGCGACGGCAATCTACCTCTTGAGGACGTACTGGATATCGCTATTCAGCTCTGCACCGTGCTGGACTACCTGCATAAGCGCCAGCCACCTATCATCTTCCGCGACCTCAAGCCTGCCAATATTATGCGCACACCCAGCGGGCGCATCTACCTGATCGATTTTGGAACTGCGCGCCACCACAAGCCGGGCCAGGAGAAAGATACTATCGCGCTTGGTTCCCCTGGCTATGCCGCGCCAGAACAGTATGGCAAAGCACAAACGACCCAGCAATCCGACGTCTACAGCCTGGGAGCTACGCTGCACCATCTCTTGACGGGCACCGATCCCTCAGAAAATCCTTTTCACCTGCCACCCATACGCACGACGCACGCGGCACTGCCATCTGAGCTTGAGGCACTTATCGTGCAGATGCTCGATCTGAATGCCGCCAAACGACCTGCCAGCATGGCCGTGGTTAAGGAGAAGCTCCAGCGGATCCAGGAACAGCACGCGAGAGTGCTCTACGCCCTACCTCCTGCATCAATCTCAAATCAGACGGCTGTGCCGCTCTATGTGCCAGGTGGTATGCCGGTACAGCAGCAGAGCCAGGTAGCTGCGCCTCGCTCGTTCTTTGCCGCCAACAAGAAATATATCATTAACGTGGCTCTGGCGGTAGTAGGGCTAATTGTTGTGGTTGGTAGCTGCTCATTTTGTATCACAAATTTCAGGTTTCCTCATGCCTCAGGTACCATAGCTGTACCAGCCGCCGCTCATGCACCGGCCTCGCAGCAGGTATACCACAACTCGCTGGTAGGTACGTCTGCCGTGGCGCTCGATCCAACACAGGCGATAGACCCTCAAGCAACCAGTATCGTAAGTATGCTCTTCACCGGCCTGGTAAGCCAGGATGAGTCCCACAACATCCACCCGCAACTGGCCTCAGCTTTTTACATACGTGCTGACAACCTGACCTGGACATTTCTCCTGCGCCCCAACTTACGTTTTAGCGATGGCTCGCCTCTGACCTCTCATGACGTGGCCTATAGCATTGATCGCGCTTTGCAGCCTGCTACCGCTTCCACCAATTGTTCGAACGACCTGGGGCTGATTCAAGATGCTGATAAACTCAATGCCGGACAGATCTCCACTATCATCAGCGATAGCATCTTTACACCTGACGATCGTACAGTGATCATCAAGTTACGTAAGCCGGGTACATACTTTTTAGCTGCGCTGGCCAATTCGTGCTCGTTTGTGGTTGAACAAGACCTGGTCACCAGGTATGGCAAGCACTTTACAGACCACTTGCAAGAAGGCGGAGGCAGCGGTCCATTTAAGCTCGCGCGCTATACACCGGGCAAGGAAATCGACCTGGTACCCAACCCCGATTACTATGGTCCGCAGCCCGGCTTGCGTGAGGTAACATTTACCTTCTATAAGGATGCTGAGGCCAGCTACCAGGCTTATCAAGCAAACCAGGTCGATGAGACAGCCATTCCCCTGCCCCAACTTTCTCAGGCGGGGGCAACAATGGGCTTCCGCAGGATACCCCAACTGACGACCGCCTATTATGCTATGAGCTACCTGGTAAAGCCCTTCGACAATATCCATATGCGTGAAGCCTTTGCCCTAGCTATCGACAAGAGTGTGATCAGTAGTGCAGTCTGGCATGACTCTGTCAGGCCCACCTGCCATATTATACCGGAAGGGATGCCTGCTTATAATCCAGCTCTCACCTGTCCCGAAAATACCTACATAAATGGAGATCCGGCTAAGGCGAAGCTCTTATGCCAACAAGCTTTGCAAGAAGCAGGGTACGCGAGCGTGCAACAGTTACCGCAGGTTACCTTCACCTATGCTCCCAACCCACATACATTCGCTCAGGAAGCTCTTGTCGTCCAGCAAATGTGGCTACATGTGCTGGGCATTAACGTCAAACTCCAGCCCGTTTCTTTGAGCACGTTATACAGCAAAATTGCTAATGCCGCCCATAATCCGCAGGGACTCCAGTTCTGGGCTGCAAGCTGGATCGCCGATTATCCTGATCCCTATGACTGGCTAACCCTCCAGTTCGATCATGGTTCACCGTACAATAGTATGAATTATGGGCAAAACAGCAGTCCAACTGCCGCCCAGCAGCAGATGGTACAGCAGCAGTTGGAGCGGGCCGATGTCATGACCGACTCGACCTTGCGCTACCAGACATACAACCGGGCGGAGCAGCAGCTTGTAAACGACGTGGCCTGGCTACCCATGTACCAGCCAGAAATGAACCTTTTGCTGCGCTCCGACATAGCCGGTCTACCATATAACACAGCGTTTCCTCTTTCACCAGACGATTGGAGCAATATCTATGTAGTTGTCCATTGACTGCTTAAGCACCAAAACAACCCGTGAAAGTCTCATCTCCTTCATCGTCCTTATGGAGCAGCTTGCAAAGAGTTTTACATCAGTGCTACTTTACTATAATGGATAGACAGATTCGCATAGCTACACAGCCCTGGAATAAGTGCCTATGGACGATTGGGAGCATGAACAACCTGAAGATGATCTTGATGCGCAAATAACGCCGCTTGATCCGCCCGGTACGAACATTGTGCCCACGCTGCCACGCTGGCTTATATTCACTCGCCTCAGTTCCCGCCATTGCTCTATCGCTTTACGGGTGGCCGTTGTTCTCAGTATCATCCTGTTTACAGTAGTGGCTCTGCCTGGTAATATCCCAGCTTTGCGTACCATGATGACAAGCATCTTCCATAGTACGAACTCTACTTCTATTCCCGTGGCCGGTGCGAGCGAAAATAGCTTTTATTTGGATGTGAGTATGCCCTGGGCCCAGGTTTTTGTCGATGGTCAACCTGTACGCGTGCCGCGTATGAATGTTGATCCTCCTCTTAAGTTCACGTCTGGTCCTCATACTATTGTGTGGCATGCCGAACCTTTCCGGGTACAATCTTGCCGCGTATCGGTCCCCTTTGATGCGAATGATTCCTGTCGTTTCGCGTCTGATAGTTCCTATCAACAACCACAAGATTCTAATGCAGAGGTTCTCCTGCTTCATAACTCCCTGTCTACTCTTCCCGTACAGCAACAAACAGCTTTGATTAACGCAGTTTACCAGGCATTTGCTACGTACAATGCCACGCAGTTGGTACAGCCTGGTGATGTCTATGCTGGGCCGCAGGGAGTTGCCAACGCTACTCAACTACTACAAGCCAGGCTACACTTCCAGTTCGATCCTCAAGCAACAGTTAACCAGTCATATATGATTGGGGGTGAAATGTGCCAGCAGTTATGTGTTGTGCCCTGGCAGTACCTGCAGGCACCCTCCCTGGCTTCCCCTGATACAAAGGCATGGCTGGCTATGGCCTTCATCTATTCATCCTGGAGCTATGTTACTGCCAATGGGCAAATCATTGCGCATGACTTACCTATTGACTTTGCCGGAGCTGCCGTTATGCCATATCCCGTTTTGCTGCATATTATATGGAATGCTTCTGGCTGGCAGGTACAACCGCTTATTGGCACCGCGCAAGTTCCGCCAATTGTTGTGAGTAGCGGTAGCCCTCATGATCCTGCCTCTCCTGCTGATAAGATACACCTTGCCGACGACCCGGCCTGTGTCGCAGCCCGGGATCTCCTTTCAGGGATAACATACAGCGATGTCGCCGTGCGCTTCATCTCTGGCCCAAATCCCGCCGCTGGCTGCCTGGCGGTAATCATCGGCACTGGGCTGAACATACCAGGTGTGTCTTCACCGCCCGTGGCCTACTTCTTTGAACATCTGGGTGTACTCCTGGCTGTGAACTCGACTGCTCAAAAACTGCTACCTCATGCTCCTCTAGCCAGTTCTTACGAGCGCAGCCTGGCAGCACAAATAGCCTCTCTTGCCGATATAACCATTGCCTCTGCTTAAAGCAGCGGCAAAGAAGGGAACTTGAATAGTATAATGCGGTCCTCGTCTCGGCTGTGCTGCCTATTACGAGAACCGCTCAATCTCGCATAAACCAGAAGCTGCTTGTTGTGCTCTGTAGGTGTAAATTCGGATGAGTAGCTGGTCGCTTTTTGCACCTATCCACGCTGATAATGGAGATCATTCCAATTCAAGGGCAAATGAAGTAGCAGTTAGCCCTTGAATTGGAATGATCTCGGAATGGCCTCTCGTCTGATATAATTAGGAAGAAAGGGAAACTATTATGAAGCGCGGCAGCAGCCAATCAGCAGTGCGAAAGGCACGACTCATGCGAGGCAACGGCATCACCTACGACACTGGCTTTTTCAACGCTGGAGTGAGCACCCACGAACCCTTCGACCCCGAGGTTGTGAAGCGTGAAATGCGCGTCATCCACGATGACTTGCACTGCAACGCGGTGCGCATCACTGGCGGCAATGCGGACCGACTCGAGATCGCCGCCATCCACGCCGCCGACGCCAGCTTGGAGGTCTGGTTCTCACCGTTCACATGTGATCTGACCACCGACGAGTTGCTCAACTTCCTCGCCGACTGCGCCGAGCGGGCCGAGCGGCTACGCCGACAGGGAGCTGAGGTCGTCTTCGTCACTGGCGCTGAACTGAGCCTGTTCACTGTGGGGTTCCTGCCCGGCGATACCCTCAAGGACCGGCTCGACCTGTTGGCCGCGCCACATCGCCTGCGCGAGTTGCTGCCGCAGATCCCGACTCGCATCAACGACTTCCTCGGCAAGGCCGCTGCTGTCGTCCGTGAGCGGTTCGGTGGAAAGATCAGCTACGCCTCAATACCGTTCGAGGGCGTCGACTGGACGCTGTTCGACTTCATCGCGGTCGACGCCTATCGGTCGATCGCGGTTGCCGACCGATACCGCGATGACATCCGTGCCCTCGTCAGGCAGGGAAAGCCCGTCGTGATCACCGAGTTCGGTTGTGCCACCTTCCAGGGCGCGGCCGACAAGGGCGCCAGTGGCGGGATGATCGTCGAATACGACAACAACACACCCATCCGGCTGGACGGCGACTACATCCGTGACGAGGCCGAGCAGGCCACCTACCTGCGCGAGCTGCTGGCCATCTTCACCACCGAAGGCGTCGACACCGCGTTCGCGAATACCTTCGCATCCTACCATCTGCCGCACCGCCGCGACCCTCGTGCGGATCTGGACATGGCCAGTTATGGCGTGGTCAAGGTGCTCGAAGACCGTCTTGGCTACTCCTACCCCGACATGGCTTGGGAACCCAAGGTCGCGTTCACCGCTCTCGCCGACTACTATCATGGCTGACTGCATCAGTACTAGATCAGCGACACCACGTCGTATCTGGTGTTGGTTCGACTTATAGGGATGCCACATCTGGCTTCTTCCATCGATACCTTGTACATTAGGAGAGCAAGATGCGAGAAGTTTTTTCTGCTCATTCATGGTATCCTGTTGCTACTTATCAAAGGCAAGGAAAATCCAGCGTGCGAACAACTGCTTGCTCAGGTTGTCAAAGCACCACCGTTGTACCGAAATCACAAAGGAGTATCTCATGCAATGCATCAAGAACCACGAGCGCCTCGCTTCTGCGACCATGGCGTTCACGGCGCGAAAAGCGGGGACACAGCTCGTCATGATCGAGCACGGTGTCTTCCTCGATGACTTTGAGGGTGCGCGTGGGCGCGAACGTGGCATGCAGAGAGTAATCAATCCACTTGAACAGGCGCTCCATCGCCAGTCGATGAGCGTGAGGAGCTGAACATGAGCAGCGCAGGTCTTTCGAAATCGCGGCTTGAGCGAATGCATCACGTATTGTTGGAATACGTCGAACGCAAAGAGATGCCTGGGCTCGTTGCGCTCGTCTGTCATCATGACGACGTTCATGTGGAGACCCTCGGCACCATGTCGCTCGGCCATCCGGCACCAATGAAGCGCGACACCATCTTTCGCATTGCTTCGATCACCAAGCCCATCACTGCAGTTGCAGCCATGATTCTGGTCGAGGAATGTCGGTTACGGCTCGACGAATCGATCGAGGCGTGGCTGCCGGAACTTGCCAATCGTCGCGTGCTCACATCCATCTCCTCTGATCTCGATGACACGGTGCCTGCGTTGCGCGCGATCACCCTTCGCGATCTGCTGACCTACCGCATGGGTTTCGGCAGCGTGATGGCGATGCCGGACACGTATCCCATCCAGAAGTTGATCCATGACTATCGCATTGGCGGCGACGGCCCGATGCTTCCGTCGCAAGCGCCTGGCATGGACGAATGGCTGCAGAAGCTCGGCTCGCTGCCGTGGCTGGCGCAACCGGGCGAGCGGTGGATGTATCAGGTGAGCGGCGATGTGCTCGGGACCTTGATCGCACGCGTGTCGGGACAATCGCTCGGCACGTTCATGCGCCAGCGCATCTTCGAGGCGCTGGGCATGAAAGACACCGCTTTCCACGTGCCTCCCGAGAAAATCGACCGCTTGCCCGCGTTCTATTTTTTCAATCGTCAGACGAACACGCTAGACGTTTTTGACGACGTGGCAAACAGTGCCTGGCGGTCTGATCCGCCCTTCGAATCGGGCGGAGGCGGGCTCGTCTCGACGATCGATGACTACTTCGCCTTCAGCCGCATGATGCTGAACAAAGGCCAGCACGGTCGCGAGCAAATACTTTCCCGCGCCACAGTGGAGCTGATGACTTCAGATCAACTCACACCTGAGCAACGCGCTGGCTCGGAAATCTTTTTCGGTACGCATTCCAGTTGGGGATTAGGAATGGCAGTAGACATTCGGCGCAACGAAATCTTCCACACTCCGGGCCGATTCGGTTGGACTGGCGGCTTCGGCACAACAGCATACATCGATCCTGCGGAGGGAATGATCGGCATCCTCTTCACGCAGCGCATGATGGATTCGCCGGAACCGCCGAAGATATTCACCGACTTCTGGACACTGGCGTATGGTGCAATGGAATAGGCACTAGGCAACGGCCGGGGAAGAGGCAGACCGCTTTGCTGTCTGTGGGCTGTAGCCCGTCACCCCAAGCCTGACCAAGCTGCGCTCTCCCGACTTCCAGGACAATGCGGTATTGGGGCTGTTACAGATCATTGCAGTGCTTGGGAGATCAGCATGGCCTGGCCTCCAGCTTCTGTCAAAAATGGAGCCGATGGTAATTTGTGCAATCGTGATCTTCCACCTTTCAGGGGGAGCACGGATGATACAGGCCACGCCTGCACATCTTGCCTGACAGCGTACTCAGGGCGAGGCTGTTCCCGCTTCTATATTATGCATGGTAGAAGAGCACGGTTTCGTTTCGCTGTTTTTGTGAGCTATTTCACATTTTCTCTGTGAAACGACCAACAAACTTCAAGCCATCTCTTCATCGGAGGATAGCTGCTTGCCTCCCTGGCACAGTGCATTGCGGCAGGTGGGTTGATTGCCTTGGCGCTGGATAAATAAAGGATAAAAGCAATGAGTGCAATGATATCCTTAATGCTATAATAGTGCGACAAAGACACGTTGGGGGGAACAGAACATTAAGAGGAGGATATATGTCTTTATATGATGAAAATGGTTCTCTCTGCTTGAGGACATCGATCTGGCAGACAAGGAGCAGAATCCGAGATCTGAGTCAGCAGGGATTTGCTAGTACTCATCACTATTTAGAAGGGAAATCACAACTTTGTTCCTTACTTTTATGTCACTGAAGCGGGTATTGAAGCCAACTCACAAACATAATCACGAATTATCCCAACCAGCAATACTAATACTCATTCTTATTGTAGGCGTCTCTTTTTTAGGTCTGGGCTTCGTTATGCCCCTACGTGCATTGTATGGGCGGGAAATAGGTGCATCGAGCGCTGAAATCGGCCTGATGACCGCCTCATTTCTTCTGGCCGGCTTTCTTGCTTCGCCTGCCATTGGCTGGTTGACCGACCGCTTTGGCTATAAAAATGTACTCTGGGTAGGTCTCATGCTGCATGCTCTGCTTATGCTAGCCTACATTCCCGTCCAGGATCCAATTTTGTTGATTGGGCTGCGTGCCTTAGAGGGCATTGCCTCGGTAAGTGTGCTGCCACCAAGTCGAGCTATGATGAATACGTTAGCCCCCAGAGCGCGCCAGGGCGAGGCTCTCGGTTTATTGAGCGCTGCGCAAACGACGGGTATTTTGATAGGGCCAGCGCTAGGGGCATTGCTGGCAAGTCAGACAGGCTACATTCTCTCCTTTGTCATTGCCAGTGCTCCGCTGATCCTGGCGGCACTCGTCACTATACTTTTCTCACCTTCGCTAGGTAAACAAAAAGATGCTTCCTCAGAAACAAACGCTAGTGCATTCAGGGGCCAGTTTACTCGCCCATTGTTGCTAACTTACGTCCTCCAGGCTACCTTAATGCTGACCAATGGCGTGGTCATGGCTGTCTGGAGCCTGTACATGTTGGATCATGGTGCTTCACTGCCTTTGATTGGCCTCTCATATACGACCTTTGCCTTGCCCATTATTTTTATTGCACCTCTGTCTGGTCGCCTATCGGATCGTTTCGGCAGATACTGGCCATTCCTGCTGGGACTATCTTTGACAGGCATCGTCTTTTGCATCTATAGCCTGTCTCTCAGCGCCTGGGCCATCGTTTTCATCTCGATGGGGGAGGGTGCTGTGACATCTATTGCTCGCAGTTCCCTGGACGGTCTGTTAGCCGATGTCATGCCTTCACAGATGAAAGGTAAGGTGCAGGCCAACTATGGTGCGGCTGGCTTGATTGGAAATTTAATTGGAGCGACGGTTGCCGGTTTGCTCTACGGCATTACACCCGGTCTGCCCTTCCTGCTGCAAGGTTTGCTCTGCCTTACTGCCTGTCTTGTTCTGCTATTACCTGGCTTTGCTCATATGTTTCGCGCCGCCCGGCGCAAATTTTCAGATGAACTGGTAGAAGCATAAACATAGTGGGTTTTTCTTAGGCTTGCAAGTCTAAGAAAAACCCACTATGTTTATGCTTTTAAAAGCCTATCCTATGGTGTTAAGCGTGTCAAGTCTCTTGGAAACGTCGTTGTCAGGCGTATGTTTGGTGCACCTGTTAGTTGCATTAATAGTCGCTCCAGTCCAATCGCGAAGCCACCATGGGGAGGCATTCCATATTTAAAGGCCTCCAGGTACCACTCGAATGGTTCAACAGGCAAGTTCGCCTTCTCAAGAGCAGCCAGGTAGTCGCTATAGAGATGTAAACGCTGTCCACCGGTGACTAACTCAGTACCTCTGAAGAGCAGGTCGAACGAATTTGAGTATGCTGGCCGCTCGGGATCAGGATAGGTGTAGAAGGGACGTTTGCTCATGGGATAGCCCGTCACAAACAGGAAATCACTGCCAAACTCCGCGCGCGCCCATTCTCCTAGCCAGCGCTCGTCCTGTGGCGACAGGTCAGGTTCACCGCGCACATCTGTGTGGTAACGCCGGAGAATTAGCTCTTGCGCCTCCACAAAGTGAATATGCGGGATCTGTGCCGGGACGGTTGGCAAGTGGACCTGGAGTAGCTCCAATTCATGATGATACTGCTCATTGAGGGTCGCCAGGATGCCTGCGATTACATCGCGCAGCAAGGCCATGACCGTAAAGTGGTTCTCGATGAAGCCAAACTCCGCATCCAGGCTGACATATTCATTGATATGGCGCGTTGTGTCATGTGGTTCAGCACGGAAGACCGGCCCAACCTCGAAGACACGCTCCAGGACACCTACCAGGTCCTGCTTATAGAACTGCGGACTCTGCGCCAGGAAGGCGGGACGTCCAAAATAGTCAAGCTTGAAAACGTTGGCCCCACTCTCGGTGGCTGCAGCCACAATCTTCGGTGTCTGTATCTCAGTAAACTGTCGCGCCGTGAGCGTGCTGCGAAAGCCTGCCATGGTTCCCGCTGCCAGGCGCAGCACCGCGCGGCGTGCTGGATGGCGGTATGTCACCACGGCGTGGTCGAGCAGCGTACCGGTACTCGCGGTGATTTTGCGCTTGTTCAGGGGTACGGGCGGCACCTCTGTTACCGGCACAAGTACCTCGACCTGTAACTGGTGTAGCTCTATACCTCCCGGTGCCTGAGCCTGGCTCACCACCAGCCCTTCCACAGCTACAACGCTTTCAACGCCTATGCTGCTATCCTGTAACGCGCCAAGTTCTGCCTCGCTTTCAGCAACAGCCTGGATAGTGCCCCAACCGTCACGAATAACCAGAAAGGATACGCCGCCCAGACGACGTATAGAGTGCAGCCAACCAGCTACACGGATACGCTCGCCGATATGCGCGCCAACTTCAACTGTATGTATGCGTTCCATCAAAAAAGGGTTCCTTTCATATTATGCTGGCTGTAGATTGTGCAGCCGCAGGCTGCACAATCTACAGCCAGCATAAAGAATATACGAAGCGCCGCAGGCGCCGAGGTGTCAAGCAAAGAAAGTGCATAAAGAGCTGCTTCTTTGCATTTGCTAGCTGGCGTATAACAAAAAGCCCTCGTCCTCTCTATTTATAGGAGGACGAGGGCTGTATATGCAATGCAAGCATACGCCCGTCGTGGTACCACCACCATTTACCCCATAATGGGGCCTTAACCGGTTCTGCCCTTTTGTAATAAGGGATAAACCGCTGCACTATAACGGGTGCGTCCCGAAGTCAGCTATTACACACTGTATCCTGCGCGGTTCACTGCCTGGCTCAAGGGTGTCATTGGCAAGGCTCGACGGCAACACTTGCAGCATGTGCGTCGCTCTCTACACGTCGATAGAGCTTCCAACCTATCCCTATCATAGCCTGTATCTCTTTGCGTATAGTGACTATAACATGCTCCATCTACTGAGTCAAGTTGCAAGTACAGACATGAAAAAGGGGTACAAAGGCGCCGATCGGCGCCTTTGTACCCC
>JACZCU010026908.1_pt1 | contig 16075 bp, 14 predicted proteins | sample 8641851 | NCBI WGS metagenome assembly JACZCU01 (sample SAMN15324605, study PRJNA640507) | soil metagenome | isolation source: monocropping sugarcane control | place: China: Luxin town, Laibin City, Guangxi Province | collected 2019-07-25 | depth 10cm m | reverse complement strand
TTTCCCGCCCTTGCGGGGCGGGGTGCAGAAGGCGCCACCCGGACACGGACGGTCCTCGCGCGGATTGCGGACCCTCGCGTGTAGCGCAGGCTTCCACCCCCCCCCCCCGCCCCCCAGGGCGCAGGCTGCAAGCCTGCGCTACACGACGAGGGACTTCACGACCGAACCTTCTCGAAGAACTCACGCAGCTCGCCGAACGTGCCGTCGGCGATTTGGGACTGGATTCTCTTGTGCGCGCTCGCCAGGCGGTGCACCTGGTGGACCTTCGTTGCGTATTCGGCGGCATAGTCGTGCTTCTGGGCGAGGTCTTCGGGCGTGGTCGTTAGCCACGTTGGACGCGACGCTCCCGATCGCAGGCGTCGCGCGAAGCGGCGAGATTGCGAGGGGTTGCGAAAGTATTTGAGCACCTCGGCGTCGGGTCTCGGCATGCCGGCGACCTCCGCGTAGATCGCAACGCACCGCTGCCGAACGAGCTCCGCGAACGTGACCGCTTCCTGACGGGTGACTTTCTCCATGACTTCATCTCCTTACGAATTCAGTGAGGCCCGCTTGCGCGGGCCTCACGACGAGGGGAAGGGAGCGGACTACAGGTCCTTGCCTGCCTTGAACGACGGATCGGTGCTCGTCGGGTCGGTGGTCGTCGTGCTATCGGACGCCAGTGATGCCGGGACCGGTGTGGCCGGCGTGACGGAAACGACCGTTGCGAGCGCGTCGAGCGCCTGGGTCAGGAGCGTGAATCCCGCGCGAAACGACGCCGGGAAGATGGCGGTGCTCGAAGCCAGCATGAGGAGCGGGATGAGCGGGCGGAACACCATGACGACGCGCTTGGCGGCCGTGAGAAGCGTATCGGCCGCCAGCGACTCCCGATTCGGCAGGACGAACGGCTTGAGCGTCTCGACGCTCGCGATGATCTCTTCGTGAGTTGCGGTGAAGAACATGGTCATTCTCCTTTCTTGTCGATGCGGATCAGGCGGCGCGAAGCTGCGAGACGCGGCGGCTGTGGCGGGCGATCGGTTTGCGGTTCACCACCGGAGTCCGCTGCATCGCCTTGAGCGCCACGATCGGCACGTTGATGCCGACGCCGGCCCACGCTTCGACCAGCGTCTCCTGCACGTTGCTGCCGTTGCCGAACTCCTCGCCCGCGACGTCGACCGTCGTGCGCGCGAAGTCCATGAAGTTCGCGTCCGGACGGATGCGCTCCGCCGACTTGAACCAGATCAGCCCCGGCGTCTGCCACGAATTGCCGCCGGCGCCGACCGCGAAGTCGTGGAACGCCTTGTTCGGGATCCCCGAGTTGATGTGCACGCCGCCGTTGTCGGCGCGGGTGTTGACGTACTGGCTCATGTGCGCCGGCTGCGGGTCCTTGCCGAGCACCGGATCGTCGTACGCCGATCCCGGTTTTGCGAGCGAGCGGATGCCGTGCGCCTGAACTCCCGGCGCAAAGATCCCTTCGCCGATGTACCAGCTGGCCTGGGCGGACGACTGCCCGAGGAGCCACTGCTTGAACATCGAGCCGAAGACGTCGGAGATGCTCTCGTTCAGCGCCCCGGTCTGGCCCGTGTAGCCGAGGCCGGAGAGGTACTGCGTGTGGCCGTGCGTGATCTCGTGGCCGATGACGTCCGGCGCCTTGGTGAAGCCGATGATGAGGACTTTGTCGCCGTCGCCGAAGATCATCCGGTAGCCGTCCCAGTAGGCGTTGTCGAAGTTCAGGTCGAAGTGAACGATGCTGTCGAGGCGCTTGCCCAAGCCGTCGATCGAGCTCCGATGGAAGACGGTGTCGTAGAAGTCGTAGACGCCGCCGCAGCCGTCGAACGCCTCATTTACGACGATGTCGTTGCTGCGTTTCGAGTGCTCGAACATCACGAGCGTGCCGGGCGTCTTCCGCTTGTGGTTTGCGTCGTAGACGCGCCGGCTTTTCCGAGGGCCCGTGACGTTCGCCGCCCCGGCCGTCAATGGACGGATGCCGCGGATCGACGCGAGCTCTCGCATCTGCTGCAGCGTGGAGAGCGCGTGGTCTCGGGCTTCCGGACTGCGCGCTGCGATCTTGGTGAGGATGTGGTCGGGGATGACCCCGCACACGTGGTGATGCGGTATCGTGCTCATGGCACTTCCTTTCTTCAACCCCCCGGTTGAGTGGGCCGTGTCGGGCCGAGCCGCGTCTGCAAACGCGGCCCGGCCACTCATGCGGAACTGCTAGTGCGTCACGACGGGTGCCGGGTTCTCGGGCGTCGTCTGCGGTGAACCGTTCCCGGTCTGCGGCGGAGAGCTCGGTTTCGCCCTCTTCGGACGGCGCGCCTCCTTGATCGCCTGGACCACCGGAATGAGGTGAGCGAACGCCGGGTCTTTGGAGAGCGCCGAGGCGAATGCCTGCATCTGGAAGCCCGCGGCGTTCGTCTGGGAGCGTTTCGTCGCGACGAGGAAGCGAACTCCCTTCAGGACCGTGGAGAGCTCCTGATCGACCTGCGTGTAGGCGTCGATCTGCTGCTGGTCCGCCTTGTTCTGGTCGACGTCATACTGCTTGACCCCCTGCAGCTCGGGACTGAGCGCGACCATGCTGGCGACGGTCTTTGCGAACGCCGGGGGAACATTGCGGCCTCGGCGCGCGAGACGCGAGGTGAGCGGGTGCGGAAGATCCAGCTTCGGCAGCTTGGCGGCGACGAGGGCGCGGAACGCTTCGATGAAATCCTTTGCCTGCTGGTCGGCGGCGGTGATCGTCGCAACCGGGTCAGGGGCAGTGGTGTCAGGGGCGGGGGCGGTATCGAACTGTCCCATGGAGGCTCATCCTTTCTGGATTGCCCGCGGTGCGACGCGCACCTCGGGCATCCGTTTCGGTTACCCACTCGGGTTCGGCCGAACCCTCCTGGGCGATGAGCGCTGCAGCACTCTGACTTCCGATCGCGACCGACATCACGGTAGCGAAGCGATGTATTGGAACGTATGTCAACAAACGGTTACGTGTTTGTGGCTGTCGCCTTAATCGCGATGTTTCAATGAATTACGAAAATGGCGTAGGTAAGTCCGCGGATTTTTTCTCCCAAATTGATTACGTTTTCAGCAAGAAACTCTTAACTGTTGCGCAATTTTCGGCTCGAAACGCTGCTCCGCGTGCTCGAAACGAGAGTCGCAGTGCTCGAAACCTGAGTCGCGGTGCTCGAAACGATATTCACCGTGCTTTAAACGAAAGTCACCGTGCTTTAAACGAAAGCCGCCGTGCTTTAAACGTAAGTCGCCGTGCTTTAAACGAAAGCCGCCGTGCTTTAAACCTAAGTCACCGTGCTTTAAACCTAAGTCACCGTGCTTTAAACTTAAGTCGCCGTGCTTTAAGCGTAAGTCGCCGTGCTTTGAACGTAAGTCACCGTGCTCGAAACGTGAGTCGCCGTGCTTCCCAGACACACGGCACGTTCGCCGCGGAGCACGGCAGGTCTCCCACGGAGCACGGCAGTGCTCCCACGGAGCACGGCAGTTAGCCAACGGAGCACGGCAGTTAGCCAACGGAGCACGGCAGTTAGCCCACGAAGCACGGCGGGTAGCCAACGAAGCACGGCGGGTAGCCCGCGAAGCACGGCGGGTAGCCCACGAAGCACGGCAGTGCTCGCACGGAGCACGGCAGGTAACCCTCGGAGCACGGCGGTGTTCCCGCGGAGCACCGCCACTTATAGAAGGACATGCCTCTTATGCGTGTCTACGTATCGTCTTCTGTAAGGACAACACTTTCGGAAAAGAGTCTTACGATGACGTCAGACCCGACATGGAGAGACTCGAAGAGTTCCACGATCCGGAGAAGATCTCGGAGCGGCTCGCCTTCCATCGGAACGCCATCGCCGAGGAGGAAGAGGCGCGGGACATCTGCGACACGGCGCTCGGCGGCCCGCCGCAGTGGTGGAGCAACGCCTTCCGAGGCGCTGCGGGCGGCTGCACCGCCGGAATGGTGACCGTCCTCATCGAGCGGTCCGAGGCGGCGCTCCGCCACACGCCGCCGGAGGCGCTGGCGATCATCGAGCTGGCGGTCGGGATCGCGGGCGAGCTGCATCCCGAGAGCTATCCGTACGAGCACGTGACGAAGGTGCGCGGACAGGCGCTGCGCCAGCAGGCGTACGTCCTCTGCTGCATCGGGCGTCTCGAGGAGGCGGCGCGCATCGCCGAGCTCGCGGCGGAGCTGCTCGAGCAGATCCCGCTGCCGCTCATCGAGCTGGCGCGGCTCGACCTCGTTCGCTCGGCCATCGCGCGGAACGGCGAGAAGTACGACGACGCGATCGCCTGTGCACGGCGGGCGGGCGAGACGTATCGCGACTTTGCGGACCGCGGTGCGTGGTTGAACGCGCTCGAATTCGAAGCGATGGCGTACTACTCCGCGCAAAACTACAGGCGCGCGCTGGAGATCTGGCGCTCGATCGGCGAGCACGAGGCGCCTCTCGACCGCGAGCGGCAGACGCGGCGCCTCCACAACATCGGCCTCTGCACGAGCGCCTTGGGCGACTTCGACGAAGCGGTGCGCAGCTTCGCCGCCGCGGCGGAGGAGTCCGAGCGGCTCGGCCTTCGCGTGTTCCTCGTCAAGTGCCGCCACAGCCTCGGCCTTGCGATGGTTCACGCCGGGCGGTACGAGGAGGCGACGGCGGTTCTCGAGACGGCGTTCAAAGAGCTCGAGGCGCCGGGGATGCAGAGCGACGCCAGCCTCGCCGCGCACACCCGCGTCGAGGCGCTCTACGGCGCCGGCCGCCCGCACGAAGTGCCGGCCATCTGCCGGATCCTGGTCGACCGCTTCACGCGCGCCGGCATCCAGGGGGCCGCGATGACGGCGCTCGCGTTCCTGCGCGAGACGGTGGCGAGCGGCCATGCGACGACCGCGCTCGTCCGGCACATCCACGACTTCATTGGCCACGTGAACCTTGGCTACGACCCCGCGACATTCACCCCGCCCGTGATCACGCCCACATCAAGGATGGATGGATAACGATGCCGAAACTACTCATCAGCCCCGTTGCACGCGAGATTGGCGAACGGATCCGGATCTACCGCGAGCTCCACGGTATCTCGCAGAAGGAGCTGGCCGAACGCTGCGGGATCACCGGGCCGCAACTCTGCCGGTATGAGAAGGGGACGGATCTTCCGAGCTCCCCCGTGCTGGCGCGTCTCGCCGCCACCATGGATCGCTCGATGGACTGTCTCTACCACGGCAGCCTGGAGGAGATCGATGGGAAACTCGATGCGGACCTCCTCCATACGTTCCGCAAGCTCCACGGCTTCAGCGAGCAGTGCCGCCGCGCCGTCGACGAGTCGGCCCATGCGCACATGTCGATGGAGATCATGGAGAAGCGGGCCGACCGGCCGCGAAAGAACGGCGACACGGGGGTGACGCCGGGGAAGCCGAAGGGTCGGAAGGGGGAGTGGGAGGAGGAGTGAGGGTCGAGTAACACCGGGGTTTGCGGTGTCGTCGTGCTGCCAAAATCGTGCTGTTGGTCGAGCTACACTACGAAGACCACGGCAACGATAGCGAATACATGACCATCCGCCGTGCCGCCGACCCAGTCCCGCAGCAATAGAAGAGGACACCGACAAATGACTCTCAGAGTCACGCGGACGATTCTCTGCGCTGCCGCGCTCCTCGCCGGGATCGCGCTCAACGCGCAGCAACTCCCCACAGCGCTCCTGAGCCTGCAGCCATCGCAAGTACTGCCGGGCTTGCCCGTAGCATTCCTCGTGACGGTCAATAACCCCAACAAGCAGCCCGTGACGCTGTTCGACGCGATGGAGTTGCGGGTGACGAGCGCCCCAGGAACGTTTACGGCGACGGGGCTTGGTGGACGCGGCGTCCTCAATTTGCCCTCGGACGCTGTCACCCCCTGCGGCAGCGCGAAGTGCTTTGTCATTCCCGGCAACACTCAAAAGCAACTCTACGTCGACTACGGTGCCGGTCTCGCCGAGAATGAGTTTTTCGCCGACGAGCGACTCAATGTCCCGGGCGTGTACTCCTTGCAGCTCGTCTTGCACCCGGAGACACCAGATGGCAGCACGGCGGCAATCAACTCGAGTGCCGCCACGCTCACCGTGGCAACGCCAGCCGGTGTTGATGCGGACGCGTCGACGTTCCTCCAGCAGCAGTCGCCAACGCACGTCTGGTCACTGGTGCAGTGGGCCACCGGCGGTGATGCGATCGCAACAAAGATTCGTTCTTCCTATCCGACGTCTGCGTACGTACCGTGGGTCGCCGGTTACGGCCGCATCACGTCGCCCGCAATCACCCTCAGCGTGATCGATACTGCGCTCGCGCAGAATCCACCGGATAGTCTTCGCGACAACCTCCTCTTCCTGAAGGGAAAACTCCTTGCACAGTGGAGCGGCGACGCGCTGTACGCGGCGCGGAATTTGGACCTCGCACTCACCTACGCTGACCAAGCACGCGCTACGCTCGACACGCTCAGAAAGGTCGCGATCGCTGACGTCACGAAGCAAAAGGCGACAACGGCGCTGTCACAGCTCTACACGAACGCGACCGCTCGGATGTCATTGGATCAGATGGCTGCGGGTGATCCCCCTGCTCCTGCGCAGTTGGTGCCGCACGTCGATTGCGTTGTCCGCGGCACCGACGCGAGTTTCACGGCACAGTTCGGCTATGCGAATCCGAACACGGCGAACAAGGTGCTCCAAGTCGGCGATCTGAACCAAGTGACGCCAGCGCCGAGAGATCAGGGCCAGCCTCGGGTCTTCCGGCCCGGCTCGCACGATCATGTCTTCGTGGCCACGAGTCCGGGCGGCGAGCTGAAATGGCACCTCGACCACAATGTCGCGACAGCAACGCGAGATTTCGCGACACCCTGCGCCGCGCCATAGTAAGGGGTTTCTCACAGCGGCGGCGCGCCGTTTCACACCCGTCTGTGCGAAAGGAAGTAGAGGCACGGTCCAACCAGCACCTCCGGGTTCTGGATCTCGTCAAGCGCACTTCGCAGGACGCAGATCGCGCAGCGTCCGGTGCGTCCACGACTTCATCCACCACATCAGCCGGGGCAGCGGCCCGCCGACATTCGCCCCACCCACGATCAGGCCCACATCAAGGTTGGATGGGTAGTGATGCCGAAACTTCTGATGGCCCCGATTGCGGCCGAAATTGGCGAACGGAGCCGGATCTACCGCGAGATGCACGGTTTCTCGGAGAAGGAGTTCTCCGAGCGTCACTGCGCCGCAACTCCGCCGGTACGAGAAGGGGACCGACCGGGCCCGCCGAACTATCAAGTGAGCCCACGGAGTGCGCCCGATGACCACAACTTGCGCCAGCGACATCCGCCGCGCTGGCGGCGAGCCGGAAAACCTTGTATATCCTCCGTCTGACCGATATGGATCGTCACCTCATCGTCCTCTCGTGCTCCGCGACTAAGGTCGAGCATCGCGATCCGCTTCCGGCTGTCACCCGATACGACGGGCCTTACTACAAGGTGCTCAACTCCTGCATTCGCGAGCGAGGATGGCCGCCCAGCCTGTCCATAGCGGTCCTTTCAGCCGAATACGGTCTCATCGGCGGGTTGACTCAGATCGACGGCTACGACCGTCGCATGGATGAGCGGCGCGCGACAGAGCTTCGAGAGCGATGTACGGAGACGTTGATGAAGTGGTCAGCAACTCACTCCTCCGCCACGCTCGTGCTCGGCAGAGATTACTTGCCTGCGATCAATTTCGACGCGATGACCTCGTTGCGGACGATCGTTCCCGAGGGGCCGATCGGGATGAAGCTGCAGGCGCTTTCGAATCGGCTCCACGAGTTTCGGACGACGCGTGTTCGTAGGGAGTTGCCTGCACGCCGCGCTGGCGCGCCGCTGTACTTCCTGCCCGACTGGGACGACCTGCTGGATGCGGACTTCGACTTCGTCAGCGATAGCTTTTCGGCGGCGGAGCGTTCGCAGCGGAAAGAGCAGCACTGTATCCAGATCATGCAACCGCGACGCATGTGCGACGGCGTCCTTGTTAGTCTCGCCCAGAACCAAGGAACCAAGGGCATCTTGCGTCGAGTCGAACCGACCGACCTTGAATCGCTGGCTCCTCAGTCGATTCGAACAAAGTACGGCCTACGAGACGACCAGTGGGCGTTCGGTGACTGCGGGGCGTTCTCCTATTCATCTGAACCGGAACCGACAATCAGCACAGAACAGGCAGTGTCTCTGTACCACCTTCATGGCTTCGATCTCGGAGCCAGCGTCGACCATATCCCATTACCAGCCATCGAGGGGCCAAACGGTGCGAAACTCCTAACGACCGCCGAACGGCGGCGCCGTATCGCACTCACGCGAGCGAATGCACGCGAATTCTTGGAAGTGTGGAACCGCCGGAAATGTAGCTTCACACCCGTCGGGATCATTCAGGGGATTACGGCACAAGACTATGCAAGGCAGCTTCCCGAGTATGTCGACATGGGCTACTCATTCATCGCTCTAGGTGGATTGGTGCCGAGATCGGACAGCGATATCGAGGAGGTTGTTCGCGCGGTGGCAAAGTCTCGGGCCGCCTTCGCACGCAGCCGAGGAGGCGACGTAAGACTTCATCTCTTCGGCGTATTTCGACCGAAACTCCAAGCCACATTCCGCGAGTGTGGTATCTCTAGCTTCGATAGCGCTACGTATTTCCGAAAGGCGTGGCTTCGATCGGATCAGAATTATCTCGGCGCCGACGGGCAGTGGTATGCAGCGGTGCGCGTACCGATGATGTCTGACGCCAGAACCAGAAAGCGCCTCGAAGCGTCTGGCCTGTCGGAGAAGACGCTTTTGCGGATGGAGAAGGCATCTTTGGAAGCCCTACATGAATACAGCGCAGGCAAGGTCACGGCGGGCGATGCGTTGGCAGCCGTTCACCGCTACGACGAACTCCTGTCGCGCGGCGACGAAAACAGTGGCAGCCTGTACGAAAAATATCGACGCACGCTCGAATCGAAGCCGTGGCAGTTTTGCGGCTGTCCAGTATGCAAACAACTTGGTATCGACGTTTTGATATTTCGTGGCTACAACCGGAACAAGCGCCGTGGCGCGCACAATACTTACCAGTTATACAGATCGCTCCGTGAGGGCTGAACGTGCTATCCGAGACGGAATTCATCCGCGCCGTTAGGACGGCAGAGCGGTTTCGGCATTCATGGCTCAATGATGAGCAACACGCCGCCGTCATGGCTGCCGCAAACCGGCCGATATTCATAGTCGCCGGACCGGGCACAGGCAAGACGACTGTACTCGCGCTGAGAGTCCTGAAGCTCATTCTTGTAGATGGATTGGCCGCTGAGGCGATCGTTGCGACGACGTTCACCCGAAAGGCAGCCACTGAATTGCGGTCCCGAATTCTGTCGTGGGGCTATCAAGCGATTCGCGGTGCGATGGAGTTTGCCCGAAATGCGGGCGACCCGAATCTCGTCGCGCGGCTAGCACAGGTGGATGTGAACGGCGTCAGGGTCGGAACCCTTGACGCGCTCGCGGAAGAATTCATCACGGAGTGCCGCCTACCGGGTGAGATTCTCCCCGCCACAATTGAGGGGTTCCTCGTACGTGGTTTGGCGCGTCAGCATGCGCTATGGCCGGATCGTCGCTTTCAGGACGCGGACTTGGCGGCCTTGCTTCGTGTTCTCACTCCTCGATTCCCATTCGCAACGTCATTTGCAGATAGACTCGACGCGGTTATTGCGTTCATAGAACGGGTTCGGCACGACGGCGTAGACTTGCAGCTCTATCGGGGGCGCGATCGCGGTTCCGCCGTGCTCGTAAGGGCTGCCGAAGACTATTTCACCGCTCTTGAGGAAAGCCATTATGCGGACTTCGGCCGACTAGAGGTGCTGCTGCATGATCGAGTACGCGCGCGCCAATTGGAGCGTGTAACAACAATTGTCCGGGCGATTCTAGTTGACGAGTTTCAAGATACCAACTATCTTCAGGAGCGCGTGTATTTCGAGTTTTGTCGCGCAACCGGCGCGAGCCTGAGCGTGGTTGGAGATGACGACCAGTCGATCTATCGATTTCGAGGCGCGACAGTGGAGCTTTTCGCCAACTTCGAGCAACGACTGGTAACAGTGATGGGTGAAGAGTGGCGTCCTCACCGCGTCAATCTATTCAGAAACTATCGATCGACGCAGCGCATCGTTGACTTCTGCAATCATTTCGTCACTGTTGATCGGTCCTATCAGCCTGCGCGCGTGCCGAACAAGTCGCGGCTCGTTGCGTCTGGCGGGCGTAATGTTGATCCTGATGGGAACGCTCCGATACTTGGAATGTTCAGGAACAACATCCAGCAACTCGCGATAGGTGTTGCCGACTTTTTGAGCGCCATCTTTCGCGCCGATGGGGCTCGCATCGTGACGAGCGATCGGGAATACGTGATCGGCAGATCGGCGGAGGGTGACTTCGGTGATGCTGTTTTCTTATCGCGATCGGTCCGGGAGCGGACGGCGGCTGCACAGCCTCGGGATCGCCTGCCTCTTGCGATTCGAAACGAGTTGGATACTCGCGGGATCCGCGTATTCAACCCACGTGGACGGAGTTTGAAAGATCACACGCACGTGCAGCAGTTGCTAGGTCTCGCTCTGGAATGCATAGACCCAAACGCGGACATTTTGAATGGCATTCAGACCATTAGCCCGCAGCATCGGAATGCGATGCTTCAATGGAGAAATGTCGCGGCACAGTTTCGAGCAACCGACCCAACACCAGGCGGGCTGGGTCAATTCGTGGAAGACTGGCGACAACGCAACCCACGCTCGATGGCGGCTTGGCCGCGAGAGTGGCCGCTGCTTGAATTGATATTCGCCCTTGTCACATGGTTGCCCGAGTTTCAGCACGACCCGGAAGGCCAGGTGTATCTAGAGGCGGTCACGCGAACTGTGGCGGAGGCAGCACAGGCGTCGGCTTACCGAGGTGTAATTCTTCACGGAACGGAGCGGGACGGCCAGTCTGTTCAGAATTCAATCAGGATGGTTTTCGAGGCGATCGCAGACGAGATCGTCGATGTTGATGAGGAGATCATGCCGGACGTCCCGCGTAATCGGTTTCCTCTCATGACAGTCCATCAGGCAAAGGGGCTAGAGTTTCCTCTTGTTGTTCTCGATGTTGGCTCTGACTACCAGAGAGCACACGCGGCACAGGCCGCAGCGCGTTTTCCGGTGCAGGGCGATGTCGTTCATGTTCGTGAGGATGACGTTGCTGCCTTTTCGCCGGTCGGAGCGATGAGGAGCGGTCGGCCGGCTGTCGATCGCGCGTGGGACGACCTGCGACGGCTTTACTTCGTAGCTTGCAGCCGGCCGCAGTGCGCGCTCCTGCTCGTGGGCCACACGAATCTGCTTCGGCAACCGAATCCGATTGCTGCGATTGGAATGGGCGACGTGCGCGGGAGCGCACGCACGATCACGTTCGTTCCGGCCGCCTCGTTCAGATCTGATATGTTGGCAGGTAGTGTGGCTTTGATCTGACCATGCTTCTTCCCGCGCGCGAGTTGCCGTTCGAAATCCCGGCATACAGCCTGACCGGAGACATTCTCGCTTTCCAGAACTGCGGCCTTCAGTACCGGTACTACAGCGGTAGTTCGCTGCCGCCCTCGCGGCCCGTGCAAATCTGGACCGGTGAGTTCGTTCATGGTGCACTTGAAGATGCGTATCGTTTGTGGCGCGAACAAGAATTCGCTTTCCCGTGGCCCTCGAACCCCACTCCGTTTCCAGCGCCAGACCCATTGCCTGCCCGTGCCGGGAACGACATTGGAGTCATCGGCGATCGCGTCGAAGCGAGACTCGCCGCCTCGGGCAAGCGGCCTCGGAACCGTGACGCAAGAGAGGCGGTCTACCGTCGTGTGACGGCTGCGGTCAACGAGCTGGGGCCACACCTGTTCCCTCTCATCACTGCGGCGGAGGAGCGTATCTCCGGTACGCGCGCGATGCCGCGAATCGAAGGTCGCTCAGCGCGTGGAGATCGTTACGAGCTGACCGGCATCGTCGACGTGATCTCCAGCGTCCATCTTGGCGCGGAGACACAGAATCCTCTCGTCCGGTTGTTACAGGACCATCTTCCGAATCGTACCGGCGTCTTCGACATCATCGTCGATTACAAAGCGAGCCGAAGACCGAGCACTCGAGAGAATTTCTGGATCAATCAGCAGTGGCAGGTGCAGACATATGCTTGGTTGCGCGAGCAATCGCCGACAGGAAATCCGATCGGTGCCGGAGTCATCGTGTACGTGGACGAGCTTGCACCGTCTGCGACTGAACTGACAGCGTTCAAGACGGAGATCGATGCGGGGATAGCCGACGTCGCTCCAACGGTCGGTTCAGCCGACTGGTACGCGATTCAGCGTTGGCGACAAGGTGCGCCACTCCCGGAGGTGACGTTCGCGTTCAGGTTGCAGCGCGCGGTTCGGATCATCGGAGTTTCACGCGGCGAAGTCGACGCGGCCGTGACGGCAATTGATGGTGTAGTGGAACGGATCGAAACGTCGGCCGTTCGCGAATTCAACACAGGCGACATCGTCGCGAACTGGTCCGCGACAGGGGGCGAGGCGAGTTGCGTCGCATGCGATTTCGAAAGCTTCTGTCCGGAACCCGCGGGTCGACGTGGCACTCGTCAGCCGCCTCGACCGGCGCGTGCGCCGGGTTGATATCTACGAGGGGTAGATAGCGGCGCCGTAGCTAGTGACTTTGCTAGGATCAGTGCATGGAAAACACCAAACGCTCAGAGAGCACGGTGAGGCTCGATCAGCTTCGCTGGTTGGAAGATGCTCCTCTCTTCAGCGATCCGGTTCAGGTCGGTCACTTTCATGACGCCATCGTCAGGCCGCCGGGGATCACGTCTGAGTTCACTTACGAAATCACGGAAGAACGCTCGAAGGAACTCAAGGGCGAACTCGGAATTGAGGGTACTGCCGGCGTCGGGCTTCCCAAATTTCTGACGCCGTTGCTGTCCGGGAAGGCTGAGTTGAAGGGCAGCGGAACAGGGTCGATCGTGACCACATCGAGCGACGGTCGAACGGTCTCCGCAACGGTGATGCCGATCCGCAACGCCGAGCGACAGCTTCAGGACGTGATTGTTGAGTACTTACTCCGGTACAAGGATCGTTTGTTCTTCTCACACGAAACCCGCGCACCACGATGGACCGATGCTAAGTGGATTCGCGAGACCCCCCGGCCACTGGTGTTCCTTTCGTTGCCGAGTGCGGTTGATGCTGAGGGAGAGGGCAGGCCGCATACGAAGCTCGTGCCTACAGCCGCTGAGTTCGAGGACGGCAAGATCGTCGAAATCTATAAGACCCTCGACTTCGGCGAAGAGTTGCCGCCGTATCCGCAGAAGGGCGCCGAGCTTGAATTGGTAGAGAAGCGAAAGGACTACTGGGCTTGGTTCGAGGAGAAGTTCAGTCCGACGGCCGCGATGGTCGCTGTCGAGGGAGCATCGCGGGATCACGGCCGGATTCAGTGGATCGACTATCGATTGCCGCTTGAGAAGGATGGCACGACCCTCCATATTCACGTTTGTCCACGTGGTCAGTACGCGACTGGTGATTTCGCGTACAACCTGATCAAGCGTGGCTACAAGCACGGAATTCGTCTCGTCGGAACCCTAAAGTCTGAGCCGGACATGAATGTTCTGGCAATCTACGAACGGTAGAAGTGCTCTCAACGAACACGGCGTGTCCGCCGAGCTTCCCTGTGCCGGTTGCAGCGGACGGAGTCGGCATCGCTAATGGTGAGCAGCTCGCCGTTTACCGACGACTGGCGCCTGCGGTGCCGGAATGTGCGCCCACCAGACGCCCCAGTGTGCGCCGCCACTCGGAAAAGCCGCGTACTCCTGCAGGGTCCAGAACGTTGCGTCATCGGGATCAGGCACCGTCGCGCTGTAGTCTCCCCATCGACCGTCCTCATAGGGGCCTTCGCCGGACTTCACGATGAACGGCGCGCGGAAAGTTCCGCCCGGATCGAGGCCCGAACGCACGGCGTACGCCGCGGCCGGATAGCTGTTCGCGGAGAACTGTGTGAAGCCGAGAACGACATCATTCTTCGCATTCACCGCGATCGCCGGAAAGCACGAAGAGATGTCACCGGATGGATCATCGATGCGGCCGAAGTCGAGGAGTTGCCCGGTCGTCGACAACTTCCACCACTGCACGGCGGCGCGCGTCGCCTGCGATGGCGGGAGGAACACCGTCTGCGTGAACCAGAGTGCGCCGTTCCGGAGGAGTGCGTTCGTAATGCGGGTGTCTTCTGGTGAAATGCGCACGGCGCTTCCGAGTTGCGGAAGTAGCGGCGTGTTCTCTGACCATGGAAGAGGCGCCATCGTCGTGGCGATCTGCACCAGCGTGCCGCTCGAGACACGCCAGAGTCGGACGCTGTTCGCGCCGGACACGCGCTCGATGAAATACGAAATGCCCACCGCGTCGCCGTAGACCGTGACGGGAGTCATGACGTCACCGACGCGCGTGGCATAGTCGTACGAGAATCCGCCGCCCGCGTAGAGGCCCACCTTGTCGATCACATAGATGACGTTCCGTCCGCTGCCGTCCGGCGAGACGGAATTCATCGCGAGCGTGATGCTTGATTGATTGAACGCGGCCATGGGATAGTCGATCCAGTCGCCCGGCGCGGCGGCGAACGCATAGCGGTCCCAGACACCGGTCGGATCGTGCGTCCGCGACACGGCGACGCTGACGCCGGCGAGATTACGGACCTGATCGCGGTACGCCTCGACGATGATCCACCGACCCGCGTAGCCGTCGTAGAGGACGCGAGGATCGTAGTGGTAGAGCGACGTTCCAGCGCTCGACCAGAACACTTCATCGTCCATCGTCGAGAGCACGACACCAGAGCGATCCTGGACGCGGAAGCCGTCATTCAGCGTTGACATCACGTGCTGCGTGCCCACCGTTCCCATTGTGTCCGGGATCGACAACCGCCCGTCCTGGCCGGGGAAATTCTGGCTCGGTGCAGGCGAAGGCTGGCCGAGAACCCGAACGATGGAGAGCTCGGTTACCTGCCGAGGTGTCCACTCACGAGACGGCGCCGCGAGTCCGATGACGGGAGGTTGAAGGAATGGGTGGGGTGGGTGCCACTCCGGCGAATGTGCGCTTTCGGCGAAGTTGATGGGGCTCGGAACGCCGACGTAGCGCACGGTGTCCGCGAAGGCCGCTGGGAAGCCGCCGAACAGTAACAAGAGGACCGCGAGAAGCGGCGTGCATTTATGCCGCATACACGGAAGTCTACTCGTATCGAAGCCGAGGGCGCGAGATCGAAGCCGCACGCGCGAATACCGCAGCAATGTGGGCTGGCATCAAACCCTAAACGGCGCCGAGCTTCACGATCGCTCTGGCCAACCACACGCCTTCAAGAGCTGCAGTAGCCGCCCAAGGTCCGATGTGGCTATGGTCGTGCTCAGCGTCGGGTACAGGTCGTCGAGCATCATCCGCAACGACCAGACGCGCACCGGGTTGCCTTGTAACGCCTTGCGGAACGGCGCGTGATTCTCCCACCGATGAGGGTCGCCCCGTACCGTCGTCACCGCCGTCACGTATGTGAACACGCGCGTACCGGCTACGTCCGCGACTGCATCCAGAAACGCTTCCGACCACTTCGGTCGTACAAGCTCACGTAGGTGCTTCCACGCCTCCCGGCCAGAGATCACCTTGTTGTGCTCCAGCGCGGAGATCCAGCCGTCGACATCGAATCCACCCTGCCAACTCTTGCAACTCACGACGACCACACCATCGACGCCGTTAAGTCGTGGGTGGATACCGATCACGTCGATGTCGCTGTGATTCGAATCCTGATTCTTCACGAACAGCGCGTGATCAGCGCGCGGACGGAACTTCAGGTTGTGACGTGTAAAATACCCCTTCGCCTGTAGATAGTCATCGACGACCTGTTCGAGAATGTCTTCCTTCATCTCAACGAGCACGGTACGGCGCGAGCGGTACGCGAGCAAGAAACTTCGACAGTTTTCGGACAATCGCGAGTTATTGCGCACGACACGCCACGCAGCCGCAGAAACGAAAAAAGCCACTGTTTCCAGTAGCTTTCGGCTGAACTTGCGGTATTGGTTGCGGGGGCGGGATTTGAACCCGCGACCTTTGGGTTATGAGCCCAACG
>JACZCU010185531.1_pt1 | contig 16101 bp, 18 predicted proteins | sample 8641851 | NCBI WGS metagenome assembly JACZCU01 (sample SAMN15324605, study PRJNA640507) | soil metagenome | isolation source: monocropping sugarcane control | place: China: Luxin town, Laibin City, Guangxi Province | collected 2019-07-25 | depth 10cm m | reverse complement strand
GTAATAGCAAGAATTTGTATGGCGGAGGTCTGTGCAGCCTGCAGGCTGCACACCCCTCCGCCATACAAAAATAGACGGGCCACCGGAGGTGGCGAGGCGCAAGGGCATCCGAATAGTTACATTTGAGGTTGAAGATAATTGATCCAGAATGATGTTCAGCAGTTGCTACGTATTGATAATCTGGCCCATCTTACAGGTGTACCCAGCAGGACGATTCGTTTTTACAATACACAGGGCCTGCTGCCTCCTCCCATTATGCGTGGGCGCGTTGCCTACTACAACCAGGAACACTTGCTGGTGCTGAACCTCATTAAGGAATTAAAGGATCGGCAAAACTTGCCCCTGGAAACCATCAAACAGTTGCTGGATATTCGCGCTCAGCATGGCGATGTACAAATGAACCTGGCCCTCAAACAGCGCTTGCTGCGTCCACTGACCTCGGGTGGTCAGGAGGTAAAGCTCTCCAAAGAGGAACTTATGCAGCAGGCAGGCGTGACAGCAGAACAAATCGAAGAACTCACCCGCCAGGGCCTGCTTTTTCCCGAGCAGGTAGAGGGAGACATCACATTTACTGGCGACGACATCCTCCTGCTGCAGCTCTACCAACACTTTGCAAGGCTCGGTTTGCCCATATCTCTCCCTGCCCTGATTCGTTTCCAGTTGCGCCAACTCACGCGCAGCGAGATCGCAGCCTACGAGCAACACCTGCTGCCCCGCTGGCGCGAAGCTAACCTCTCCCTTGAAGAGCAGGCCAAACAATTCGAGGAGATGCTCACCCTCACCGACACGCTGATCTCCGTGCTCCACCGCAAATTATTGTACCAGGTATAGTTGATGGCAATTATTCATAAACTCCTTCGGATGGAACTTCTGCCCTCGCTCGCTCACCACCTGTCCCAGTGCAGCACAGACTCCAATGGCTTGCGGACGGCTGGCTTGAAATCCGTTCCCAGCGTATAAGCCACCGGGATGAGCGCTGCCTGCATCACCTCCTCGTAGGGGATGCCGAGCACTTCCGCCGCCTCTTGCTCGAAGAAGAGATGAAAGCTCGTTAAGCTGGTCCCCAGGCCACGCGACCGCGCAGCCAGCATAAAGCTCCAGGCAGCAGGCATAATTGAGCCCCAGAGGCTAGACTGGGCAACGATGGGCAGGTGGTCAGTGCGGCCCTGGATGCAGGGAATCACGTGGACGGGAACTTCGTGCAGGTGATCAATCAGGTACTGCCCGGAGTCGAAGACTCTGGCAAGGGTTGTCGCTTCCTGCTCACTGGCTGCCGCCCGCTGCTGAAACACCGGGGCCATCAGCTCTATATACTGCGCCGCTCCTTTACGATAGAGCGTCGCCAAGGCGTGGCGCTGGTGTGGATCAGTCACGACGACGAAGTGCCAGCCCTGGCTATTGCTCCCTGTAGGGGCCTGGAGGGCCAGCTCCAGGCACTCGCGGATCACCTCCGGCTCCACCGGGCGCGAGAGATCCAGCCGCTTGCGTACCGAGCGCGTGGTGGTGAGCAAAGCATCGATGGAAATATCAAGGACGGACATGATGGTTCTCCTTCTACGGTCCCCCTCCTCCTTTCGGAATCAAGGTAAGGCGCTGCTTTAACCATATCGCTTCAATTGTGCCATTCTCATTAACGAGAGTTCTAGAGCCTCGCTTGCTCCAAACGTTAAGCACTCGTTGAGCCGATATGAGCATGAAAGTAAGTTCAGGAAAGATGTGCTTATCCACGAGATAAGAGTACATGATAAAGAGAAGAAAAGCAACAAATATGGAGTCTTTGCCTGGCTCAATGATGGTTTTCTGTTCATCTCGCCCGATCGTTTGCACAACTTTCTTGTGCTTTTCGCGATTACGGCAGCCTTGATAGTGATCTTACCGCTTGCTATATTCCTCTCTCCTTTAGGAACCCAGAAAGTTGAAGTGACAGAGCAGGGCCTGAGTGTGCGTAATGGAGGCCAGAAAAGCGCTGTGAAGTGGGAGGAGGTGCGGCTCTTTGCCATGTACAACACCTGGGGAGCGCAGAAAAGCGGAGCATCCATCACTTATGAACTTTCCAGTGCCACGGACATCGCGCGTTGGAACTGGATCCTGCGCCCAAACTCCTTACGTATAAGCTGGGTACCAACAGTTCCTCGCGACGAATATAACCGGCAGATGCAAGCGCTCAATGCGCTCATCGTCGCCCGTACAGGCTTGCCCCTCGCTGATCTGCGCACAGAACCCTCTTGAAGTTTGCAACGCAACCTTACCCCGGATCTTTCGAGATGATATGCTTACACGCCCCTGGCCTCCACGTCTCCTGTTGTCTCCTGCACTTCTGCCACCTCTCCACTTGTTGTCTCCTGCACTTCTCCGCCTGTTTCCTCCGTAGCACCTGCTACCTCACTCTTTGCATCCTGATCTTGTCGCTCTGCCTCATCCTTCTTGCGTTGAGGTATACCATATGTTGCGGCCACTTCGCCCGCTAGTATGGGTTTTGAATATCTCAAAACCAGGTAAGTAATGGGCAACAGGATAACGAGCATGACCAGCGAGGTCCATTGAGCCTGTTTCAGACCCCAATCTAAGCCCAGGAAATTGACCACAAGGTTATCACGGGTGAAGAAGAGGAAAAATTGCGTAAGAGCATAGCTATATAGATACACCAGCATCAGGATACCAGGCCGGGTCACGCGCCGGCCCAGGTAGAGCATCACCCCCAGCAGTACCAGGTTGGTCAGCAGTTCATAGCCAGCAGCAGGCTGAACGGGCACATTACACGTGCTTGGATTCAAGCACGCCCAGCTATTTGGATGCTGGTAGACGGTTGACCATGGCAGCGTGCTGCGGTAGCCGATAATGTCGCCATTGATCAAATTGCCAATCCGCCCAAAGATTTGACCGGCCGCCGCGAACAACACACCCGCATCAACCAGGACCAGCGGATTAACGCGTTCCACACGCGCCCGCCAGATGAGCGTAGGAATAACCAGGAAGATGGCCCCGTAGAAGGCCATACCACCCTCCCACGTTGCCAGGATGTGTTGTGGCTGCGCCAGGTAGTACGAAAAAAAGTTGGGCTGCTGCACGACAAAGTAGAGCCGCCCTCCCAACAGACCGGCCACCACACACCACCACAGGATGCGATAGACCATTGCCTGCGAGATCCCCTTACGCGTGGTATAGCCACGGATAACCTGGAGACCTATAAAGATACCCACAGCATACATCAAACCATACCAGCGCAGTGACAACGGTCCAATACTGAAAATGACAGGGTTAATATTGACATAGATATAGGGCGGGCCGATGCGCAACCAACCCCAATCAATCATATAGGCCAATAAAGGGATAGTTCCCATAATAAACTCCAATGCTTTTTAAGAAAATCCTTTCTCTCTATCATAGTATGCTCATCACATATGCGCAAGTGGCACTGCTTACCAGTCCAGGGCTGGCAACTCTTGTCTTTTCAGGCTTGCAATGCTAAACTAGCACTACGGTCGTCTGGATAACCGGGCGCTCCCGTCTACAATTGAGACTTGAACATTCTCTGGCGGTATCAGCAGGAAATCTTAGACGAACTGAACACGAGCAAGAAAGGGAGCCATTTGTAATGTCACCTGACCACTCGCAGAACGAAAACACCTATTTTGTCGATGCTGAAAGTGGTGCGGAAACGGCGCGCCTCCTCAATCAGGATCGTCTCATTACCAGATATATGGGTGGAGTTTTTCCTGAAAAACTCCACCTTTCCAACGTCATTGATGTTCTCGATATTGGCTGTGGCCCTGGAGGATGGGTTCTCGATGTCGCATTCGCCTATCCTGACATGAACGTAGTAGGCATCGACATTAGCCGAACGATGGTTGAGTACGCAAACGCTCTGTCAAGAGTAAAACTGTTAGACAATGCCAGCTTCCAGGTGATGGATGCTACGAAGCCACTTAATTTCCCCGCTCATTCCTTTGATTTTGTTAATGCACGTTTCATTTTTGCCTTCATGCCTACAGATGCCTGGCCACGGCTCATGCAAGAGTGCATGCGGATTACGCGGCCCGGAGGTATCATTCGTCTCACCGAATTTGACGTGTATGGTGTCACCAACAGTCCTGCTTGTGAACAATTTACCGCATGGGGTTCACATGCATTCAAGGTAGCTCGACAAAGTTTTTCTCCCGACGGCAGAGGCGTTGGCCTTACGCCAATGTTGGGCCGTTTTCTGCGCGACGCGGGCTGTACCAACATCAAGCACGCGGCTTATGCAATAGATTTTTCGGCAGGGACGGAAGATCATGAAGCCATGCGTCAAAATTCGATGGTGGTCTTCAAGCTGATGCAGCTTTTTCTGCTCAAAACGAGAGTTGCCACGCAAGAAGAGATGAATAAGGTCTATGAGCAAATGCTCATAGAAATGCTCTCAGATGACTTTTGTGGAAGCTGGTTTTATCTCAGTGCATGGGGACAAAAGCCAGCATAGTCAAAGCATAGGTTTCCATGGCATCAACGTCAACAAACGCTTCCGGCCGCAGCCGCCTCGTCACTATCCTCGGTTTTGTCGCTATGGTTCTCATCTGGGGATCATTTCCTGTCGCAGCTAAAATCGGCGTGGCACACGCACCACCGCTGCTCTTTTCCAGTGCCCGTTTCCTGCTTGCTTTCGCCATCATGGCAGGAATTGCGCGTATACAGGGCAAACGTTTATGGATCACAGGCAAGCAGCACCTGCAGGTCTTCCTGCTCTCGTTATGCATGGTCGGTATACCCAGCAGCATATTTTTTGCCGCCACACCTTACGCACCGGTCGGCGTGCTGACGTTAATGTGGGCCACCACCCCGATATTTACAGCTCTCTTTAACATACGCGGCACAGGCGAAATACATGGTTGGCGCTTATTTGGCAGCCTGTTGATAGGCTCAATCGGCATTATGTTCGTTCTTTTAGGTCATCCGCCTTTCTGGCCGGGTTCAACTTTCACCTTTGGCAGCAGCGGCCTTGCCCTCACCGGCGAACTGGCGGTACTCGGCTCCTCTGTCGTGTATGGCCTGGGCATGTTGCTTGCCAAACGCAGCAATCCGGATATACCTGTAACAGTCCTCACAGCCTGGCAGGTCTTCTACAGCGGCTTATTTATCGCCATCATGAGCCTGCTTTTTGAGCGCGGCTATGTCTTCAGCCCCACCTGGACAACCCTTGGCGCTCTCGCCTACCTGATTATATTTTGCAGTTGTATCAGCTTCCTCCTGACCTTCTGGCTTATTCGCCGTATCGGTGCCATTCGTACAGCCTACGGAGACTTTATCATTCCAGGTGTGACACTGCTACTGTCATATTTACTGCTCGGCGAAAGTGTGACTCTAGCAAAGATTGGTGGCTTCGCACTGGTTTTGCTAGGAGTCATACTGGTCGAAATGTAGATAAGCGAGAGATAGAGCATGCTGGAGCTTGTGCGTGGCGCACAAGCTCCAGCATGCTCTATCTCTCGCTTTAATATAAATAATAATACATCCTATTTTTGCAACCAGGTGTGATAATACCCGTCTTTCCCTTCTCGCCAATGCAGGATCTCTCCCGTCAGTTCAGGAAAGGCAATATTCACATCTCGCTCTTCACCATTGACTATGTAGCGAGCCCAGACAGCACTTTCTTTAATTACACAATAATCAATTTTCTTCATTATCATCTCCAGCGGTGCATCTCAACATCATCTACACCTATTGCGATTCTTCCCTCTCCTCTTCCACGCTGACATGCTCTCGCTGAACATACTCAATATGGTTCGCAATCTTCACCAGCAGGCTCAAGCGATGCTCAAGATCCTGCGTCTCCTGGTACAGGGTACGCAGTTCCGCCGCCAGTTCCTGAAATTGCCCATTGAACGCGACAAGCTGCGTTTCCTCTTGTGGAACAGGGAGATTCTGCATCGTCGCACCATCTTTCGCTGCTGCCCCCGGTCCCGATCCGCCATTTCCTGCTGGCTCCGACGCAGGCGCAGTGGCAGGCTTTTTTACTGTCTCTCCAGCGCCTTTTTCACTCCGCGCCAGGAATACAGCGCCAAGAACTGCCAGCAGCCCGAAGACCAGCAGACCTCCGATAATCAACAGATTCATTACTCGACTCCTTCCGCTAAAGGGATACCATGTCACGTCAGGACATGGTATCCCGCGCAGCTAGTGAATATGGATCGTCACACTCACGCTCATACCCGGCAGCAACGACTTGCCGCCAGCTCCATCGAGCGAAATGACGACCGGGATACGCTGCCCCACCTTCGTGAAGTTCCCGCTCGCGTTGTCCTGGGTCGGCAACAGCGAGAACTCACCGGCGGTCGCCATCACGATGCGCTGCACCTTGCCGGTAAAGCTGGTATCGCTGTATGCATCGACATGGATATCCACATCCTGCCCGACCGAAACGTTACGGATCGCCCCTTCATCTACGTAGGCCGTCACCGTTTCGGCGCTCAGGTCGGTCACTTCAAGAATCGGTAGTCCAGGAGCAACGGTCTGACCCGGCACTACGGAAGTCAGCAGGATCGTACCGTTAATAGGACTGGTTACATCCACCGAACTCGCTGTCCCTTTCCCGTTCGCGCTCGCCGTAGTGACGCTCGCTATCGTCTGGCCGGATGTCACGCTATCGCCTTGCTTGACGTTCAGCGTGGCTAAGAGGCCCGCCGCCGGTGCGCTCACGTTGACAATCGGACTGGTGATCTGCGCGTCGTCGGTGCCGTAATACATGTAATTGTTGTAAAACCAGTATACGATGCCGCCTCCGATGGCGAGCAAGGCAAGAAACATCAGCAGGGGAACCAAAATCAAGCGCTGCATGGTATCACTCTCCTTTAGTTGAATTTAGTTGAATTGAAAACGAATGGTTATCCGATAGTTTAATTTAACTGAATTGAAAACGAATGGTTATCCGAGGAGCACCGGCTCGGCTGGCGCTCGCTGTTCAGCATCTTCTCCGGCTGGCTCCGCAACGCTTGCTCGTGGTCTCTCTTTGATGAACATCGTGACCACAAGTGCCAGCACAGCTATAGCGATAGACAGGAAGAAGGCATCGCGTATAGCCAGCATATACGCTTCCTTCTGCACAAATCGAGCGATCAACAGGACAGCCGTACTTACAGCCGAATGTATGTCCGCTCCTCTCGACACAAACAACGCCTCAAAGCGCGGCAGCAACTGCCCCAGCGGTGAAGCGGCTGTGACCTGCTCCGCCAGGTGAGTGTAATGCACCTTCGTTTGCGTCTGCACAAGCGTTGCCAGGGCAGAGATGCCCAGCGAGGCTCCTACCGAGCGCACGACCGTCGTCACGGTGGAGGCATTGGTGACCTGCTGTCCCTCCTGGATATCCACCATCGTGGCCACAAACAGCGGCTGCCCTACCAGCCCGATAGCAAAGCCGAGCAGCACAAGCATAGCCTGCATCCACCAGAAAGGAGAGTTCAGGGTCAGAAACGTCAGTTGCCAACTGCCGATTGCCAGCAGTACCAGCCCCGGTATCACGACCGCCCGCACACCAATGCGGTCTACCAACCGTCCCCCCAGTGCGATGGCCACCAGCATCGCCAGCGACTGCGGCAGCAGGATCAGACCGGCCTGGAAAGCGCTCTGCCCCCGCAGGATTTGCAGGTAGATCGGGATCAGGAACAGGGCACCGAACATCGTGAATACAGCAAGCAGCAAGGCAATCGTGCCAACGCTAAATGAGCGTTTGGCAAAGAGCCGCATATCCAGCAGCGGCGTCCCCCCGGCACGCGCTATCATCAGCTCGACAATCACAAAGACGATCAAGGAAAGCGCCCCGGAGAACAGGAAGCCCAGCACGTTCGCCGATCCCCAGCCGTACTGACTCGTCTCCGAGAGACCGTAGAGCACCGCCGCCAGTCCGTAGGAAGCGGTAATGAAGCCCACCAAGTCGAAGCGCATCCGTCCCTCGGTCCGCGACTCGCGCAGGAGCAGTATGGCAAGAATGAAGGCGATCACGCCGATGGGAACGTTGATGAAGAAAATCACCCGCCAGTCGGCATAGGTCACCAGGTAGCCGCCCACGATAGGTCCCAGCGCCGGGGCCAGCAGCGTTGGTATTCCAATTGTTGCCATCGCCACCCCACGCTCCTGCGGCGGAAATTCACGGAGGAGCATCGTTATAGACAGCGGGAGCAAGACGGCTCCTCCCAGCCCCTGGACGATACGGAACAAGATGAGCATCGGCAAGCTCCACGACAGCCCGCAAGCTATCGAGCCAAGCGTAAATGCCACCAAGGAAAGAATGTAGGAGCGTTTGATCCCAATCCTATTTGCCAGGAAGGGCGTTGTCGGGGTCATTGCCCCCTGTGTGAGCAGGTAAGCCGTGATCACCCACTGCACACTGTGAATGTCTGCCCCAAAGGCACTTTGTAGACGCGGAATGGCGATGTTGACCACCGTCTGGTCGAGGATGCTCATAAACGCTCCAAAGACCAGCACGATCGCCATAACCCATTTGTACGGCAAGCCACCCGCTTGCCGGGTTACCTGGGCATTGATTGCCATAGGTAGCCTCCCTTCTACGGCTTCGTCCCCGGGGGATCGACCATCATCCCGGCGACGATAAAATCAACGATGTACTTTCGCGCGCGTACCAGCGCTGCGGCAGAGGAAAAATCCTCATCTGGTAGAATCATCTGATACAGGGGCATAGAGGCTAGAAAGTACGGGCAAAAGTACACGGCCATAATAAGCTGTGCGATGGGATCAAAACCAGCTCGTAGCTGTCCAGCACTCTGTAACTTGTAGAGGAATGGCCTGAATTGCTCAACGTCCTCTATATCGTGTTGTGAGAAGATCTTTGCAAGGGTCTGCCAGTCCTCTGCCATCTCCCAGAGTAGAATGCGCATGATACGCGGATGTTCTACCAGGTAATCAAAAAAATCTTTAATACCCGTTTCGAGTAATGCCCTGAACTTGTCAGCGTCGGAGGCAATGGTTTCATCCCCGCTCAATGCTGTGATCAATCCCGCCTGTAGTTCATTTATTTCCCTGTCAGCACGCCTGACCACCTCCGCATAGAGGCCGAGCTTATCGTCAAAGTACTGAAAGATCAGGCTTTTGTTGTAGCCCGCTGTCGCCGCGATGGCATCGATCCTTGCACCATCGAAACCGTGCTCCGCGAAGACCTTTTCTGCTGCATTCAGGATGGCCTCGCGCGCGCCCTCAGCATCGTGAGAGCGCCCCCGTCTACGTTCAGGTTCAGACATTCTTTTCTCTATTCCCTTTCTTAATCTAACCGGTTGGTTACCTAACTAACTGTTTAGATTGTAATCGAGAATACTGAAGATGTCAAGAGGAATGGTGATTTACCCGAAGGTTCGGAAAATTTTAACACCAAGGTTCGGAATTTGACTCAAAGGTTCGGAAATCAGATTCTCATCTTCTCCTGATACAGAGGCTGAAGGTTCGCCCATTTTTTGGCCCAAGGGTGAGCCATGGTATGAAGGTTCGAACACCCACATTCCGTCTGAAGCGAGCATTCTGACCTTTGGAGGCATCGCGTCGTTTTTGGCCTTTCCAGTTTTCCTTCGTGCAAAGAGAATGGACTGGTATATTCTCGCTTCCTGCGAGAGGAACGGAACGATTGAAAGGAGTTCTAAGGATGAACGAACCCATCACAACACTCGACACCCGACACAGCGGACCAGACGGAGTGGTCACGCCATGGGAGGAGACGCGTCGGGTGCTGGAAACCGCCGAGCTGTTCTGGCTCTCAACAGTGCGGGCCGACGGTCGCCCTCACGTCACGCCGCTCGTGGCCGTGTGGCACGACGGGGCCATCCACTTTACCGCTACCGACACCGCACAGAAGACTGTCAACCTGCGTGGAAACCCGCACGTCATTCTGACGACCGGCTGCAACCAGATCGACTCGTTCCACAAAAAAGAAGGACTCACCGTGGTGGTTGAGGGCGACGCCGTACGGATCACCGACCAGGACGCACTCGAACGCTTAGCCTCGGTGTGGGCGACCAAGTGGGATGGAAGCTGGCCATACCAGGTACGCAACGGGTATTTTTACCTCTACGATGAAGACGAACAACAAGTTCTCGCAGATTCGAACCTCGTGTTCTCCGTCAAACCCAGGAAGGTCTTCGCAGTCGCCATAGGCCGCAGCCAGACCCGCCACCAGTTCTAACTACTCGCGTCGCGTAGCCACGCGACAGGCATTGGCCGCGTTCTGTCTCAACCGATGGAACGCGGCGGTGTTCGAACCTTCACAACATGGCTCATCCTTGATCCCCAAAATGGACGAACCTTGAGCTTATGTACCATCTCCCATGCTCAATCAGGCATTCTTAAACTTGTTCTTTCGCACTTGCCTTTTTAGCCCTAGAAGTACTGAGAAAATGGCTCTTTCTGCTTGGAGAAAGCTGATCCATGATTTTCTTCCGAACCTTCGCGTAAAAATTTCAGCCGGATTTTTACTTGAAGGTTCGGAAACCAGCCTGGCTCAGGCTCGCTTTTTTCCGAACCTTCAGGTAAATCACCAAGGAAATGAGGGCAATTGGTAGAGATGACATCTATCCCCTGGAGCGAGGAGTCTCGGAGATCTACCCCTCGCTCACTGGACGAGCACAGCGCTCACATGAGTAGTGTGTCGTCACAAATGAGGTGTGCTGGTAGTCAAGGTGGCGACTACTCACACAGTTGTGCAGCGTACCAGGAGATGTGGTCGAGGATGCCGGAATAATCTGCTCTGTTCAACACATAGCATCGCTCGCTGCCATCACATCTACGGGATTTTTTCTTCACGTCCATAGTGTAAGCTGGCGCTATTAAAATAGAATTATAAGCATGTTAAAATTCTATTTAATGCAATGCTTTATGTACATCATAAAAAGCCACATCTAACCTATAAACACAACAAAAATAGCTTGACAATGGCATAATATTGACTTTATACTCAAAATATGAGTATTCATTGTTAGAATGCCACGCCTGGTTTGCGTACGCTTACCTTCCCTTGGAGGTCTAGATGAAGAATCACCTGCGCGCTCTGTGCTTATTTATTCTCTGTACGCTGTTACTTACAGCCTGCGGCAGTACAACGAGTGCTTCTGTAACTCCAACATCCTCAAACGTTACTTTAAATGTTTTCGCTGCTGCTTCGCTCAAGGAATCATTTAACGCTATAGCCATGAAGTATCATCAGACGCATCCCAATGTCACCATCACGCCTAGCTTCAATGGCTCACAAATACTTGAGCAGCAGATCGCCAGCGGCGCACCTGCCGATATTTTCGCATCCGCGGACCAGGTAAATATGCAAAAGGCCAGCAATGCGGGCCTGGTCGGTGAGTCACAGGTCTTTGTTAAGAACAAATTAACGGTGATTATACCCGCGAACAACCCGGGTAATATTACTTCCTTAAAAGACCTGGCCAGGAAAGGTGTGAAGATAGACATCGGGGCTCCCACTGTTCCTGCAGGTAAATACAGCTTGCAGGTGTTGGGCAAGATGGCGCAGTCATCTGATTACGGCCCGGCCTATACAAGTGCGGTCAAAGCGAATTTTGTATCGCAAGAGACCGATGTGAAATCCGTGGTAAATAAAGTACAGTTAGGCGAGGTGGATGCAGGTTTTGTCTATGTGACCGATGTGACAAACGCGGTATCCAACAAGGTGAAGATGATTACCATTCCCGACAACTTTAATGTGATTGCCCAGTACTATATCGCGGTAACCAAAAACAGCGCGCATACTAGTGACGCGCAGGCCTTTGTACAATATATCCTCTCGCGGGATGGTCAGGGTGTATTGGAACAATACCACTTCACTGCGGTAAATCCATGATGAAGGGGGAAAGTAACTTTTCAGATCTCTTTGCCACCGTAGATGGCAAAGAGATCTGAAAAGTTACGTGAAAAAAATATGGGAACGATATGGATACGCTGGCCTGCTAGAATAGGCGTAGGCATTCTGGCAGGCAGCTTCTTTCTTTTCCTGGGTATTCCGCTGGTATCTTTGCTGTTGCATGAGCCACCCACATCACTGTGGAACGCTATACAACAACCAGAGATATTCCTGGCGCTGCAGCTAAGTGTATTTACAACGTGTGTCAGCACGTTCTTAACGGTACTCTTTGGTTTGCCCGTGGCCTATGTGCTGGCACGTAAGGATTTTCCTGGGCGAAGCCTCTTAGAGACGCTGGTAACATTACCAACGGTGTTACCTCCGGTAGTAGCTGGCGTTGCCCTGCTGCTCACCTTTGGACGTTTTGGTTTGCTGGGCCGCTATCTTACACCCCTTGGGATTACACTCCCCTTTACAACCCTGGCAGTTATTATGGCGCAGATGTTTGTTTCCTCTCCTTTCTTTGTTAACAGTGCACGAGCAGGACTCGAGCAGATTGATAAACGCTATGAGTTAGCGGCCTATACGCTGCGCGCCTCCCCATTTTATACATTCCGACGCGTGGTACTGCCATTGATTCGCCCGGCTCTGTTAACAGGCATAGGCCTGGCGTGGGCACGAGCGCTTGGCGAACTCGGCGCGACCATCACCTTTGCAGGCAATTTCCCTGGCATAACCCAGACTATGCCCATCGCTGTGTATGTGGCTGCTGAGAGCGACCTGGACAGTGCAGTAGCCCTTTCGGTTGTGCTGATGGCCGTGGCATTCGGGCTGCTGCTAGCCCTACGTATTGGGAGGGATCGTTTGACTGCACTTTAATCTAAACAGTTGCTTCTGACACTCGCATTTGATACAATGTGCTTAATTATGTGGAGAGTGCCTTTTTGGGCACTCCTCGTTTACAACGGGCATGGTTAGATGAAAGGTACGGTAGCAGCCTGTGTCAAAAGTATTTGCAATTACTAATCAGAAGGGGGGGGTTGGTAAAACCACCACCGCCATTAATCTTGCTACGTATCTTGCCGCAGCCGGGCGTAAAGTATTACTCGTGGACATGGACCCCCAGGGCAATACAACCAGTGGTATAGGCGTGTCAAAGCATCTCAAAGATCATACTATTTATGATTTACTTGTTCAGGAAGATGATGAAGTTAGTATCTTTGATATCATTGTAGCTACACCACGCCGTGAGCTTGTCGTTGCGCCATGTACCATGGATCTAGCTGCCGCAGAGGTTGAACTGGTAGGGACGATGGCGCGTGAGCATAAACTGCGCCAGGCTCTAGAACCTATTCGCGATCGCTGCGACTATATTCTTATTGACTGTCCTCCTTCATTGGGCCTTCTTACCGTCAATGCCCTGGTAGCAGCTGATGGTGTAATTATTCCTATTCAATGTGAGTACCTGGCATTGGAAGGTCTCAGCCAGTTAAATGATACAATTCGTATAGTGAAGAGCAAACTTAATCCCAGCCTTTATGTCGCCGGAGCTGTATTAACGATGTATGATCCGCGTACTCGCCTGGCCGGTGAGATTGTGCGCGAGGTACGTAACTTCTTCCCGCGAGAGACGTTTCATACGATTATTAACCGCAATGTTCGCTTGAGCGAAGCACCCAGTTTTGGTCAAGCCATTCTCGACTATGATCCCACCTCGCCAGGTGCCCTGGCCTATCGCGCACTAGCCGAGGAGGTAATGACCCGTGGCTAAGCAAAAATTTGGCCTGGGGCGAGGACTCGACGCTTTATTGTCAGGTGCTTCCGAAGTTCGGGCAACCCAGCAACCTACTCGTGTTGATGAGAACGCTATTCTATTCGCCGCAATCGATAGCATCATTCCTAATCCACGCCAACCACGCCGTATCTTTCATGATGACGACCCCAAACTAAAGGAGCTCAGCGACTCCATTAAAGAGCATGGCTTATTGCAGCCGCTAGTCGTGACACGCCTGGATACAAGTGAAGCAAAGAGCAGCGCGGTAAATGATCCATGGTTCAATGAGGAGGCCAAAGCGGACAATAAAGCTGAGACGGCCCATGTAGTGCAATTTCAGCTTATCGCCGGTGAACGGCGCTGGCGTGCTTCTCGTATGGCCGGTCTGACCAAAGTGCCTGTTGTCATCAAAGAGGTGACGCCACTGCAAATGCTTGAGTTGGCTCTCATTGAGAATATTCAGCGCGCAGATCTCAATCCTATTGAGGAGGCCCTGGCATACCAGGCGCTTATCCAGGAGTTCGGTCTTACCCAGGAAATGGTGGCTAAGCAGGTTGGTAAAGATCGCTCAACCATCACCAATTCCCTTCGTCTGCTACAGCTTGCACCGAAAGTGCGCGAATCATTGATTAATCAACAGGAGTATTTTAGCGAGGGACATGCACGCGCCCTGGTTGGTATCACTCGTGAAGAAGATCAAGTGCATGCCAAGGACAAAATTATTGCCCTACGCCTGAATGTGCGCCAGGCAGAAGAACTTGCCGCGCGCATCAAGGCAGCGGAACGCGCTGGTGGCGACCAGCAGGTCCTACCCTCTCGGCAAGGCCGTAGTGCAGAAATTGAGCATCTGGAAGCAGATTTTCGTAACACCCTCATGGTCAAGGTTGATTTGAAGTGTAATACTAAAGGTAAGGGAACATTAGTCCTGCATTTCAGTAATCATGACGAGCTAGAACGTTTATATAGCCAGCTAGTAAAAACCGAAGAATAAACTTCGTAAAGATCGCCATGATGGAGGGGAATATGACAACGGTTGAAAATCCTTATGAAAAGGTACGATCCAAGATGGTTGCTGCGCGTAGAGAATTTATGGGGCAGTTAGCAAAATTTAGCTCTGATGAACTTAACAAGCAGCCCGGTACAGGAGAATGGTCACCACTGCAGCTGGCATATCACCTTTATATTGCCGATGGTCTGGCATTGGAAGAATTCAAACGTGTGCAGGATGAGGATAATCCCCTGGTGGTAGCCACAGAAGAAGAGGCACCTCGACGCACTAACGCAGGCAAACCTCCTACCACGCTGGACACTATCCTGGCGGGCATGGCGGCACGTCGCGAAGAGATTTTCGAGTATCTCTCTACGCTGCCACTAGAAGCGTGGGAACGCCCCTTCCGTCACCATGCCTGGGGCCAGCGCAAGTTCTATCAAATGGTCAATGTCTTGCCTCTGCACGATCAGATGCATGCTCAACAACTGGCTGCGATTAAAGAGGGCATTGAGCAGGCTTAACTTCTACCAAAAAGCGGCAAGTGGGCCCCTAGCTTCAACTGTGGGGAGTTGTCACGCTTGTAGTTCTTTTTTTAACTCGTCCAGGTAACTACGCATGAAGGCGGTACGTTGCTCAGCCAGTGTGCGGCCTGCTTGTGTCGTCATGGTCGAACTAAGTCTGAGTAATTTCGTATAGAAGTGATCCAACAGATACGCGTGATCATCGAGAGTATGTTGCTCGGCAAAAGGATCGGTAGGATGATAGCTCCGGGTTTGAGCATTGCGCCGTAACGTGCCGGTAATCGCCCAACGAAGAATACCGACCGCCCCAAGGGCATCCAGGCGATCAGCATCGCGTACCACGCATGCTTCCAGGGTCAGGGGCTCGATACCACGACTAAAACTATGGCTCGCAATGGCATGTAGGATGGCTTCTTGTATATGAGCAGGCACATTGTAATTGGCCAGTAGTTCACTGGCCAGGGTAACAGAAAGATCAGCATGATGCACTGTTGTATGGTGCCCGACTGTTCGTCCCAGATCGTGCATCAATGCTGCCGCGCCAACAATAAAGCGATTTGCTCCCTCCTGTTCCGCGAGTTGCAAAGCTAGCATATAGACCCGGTCTACATGTTCCCAACCATGAGCCGGGTCATCAAGTGGGGCAAAACGTCGCTCAACTTCTGAGGAAATATCGGCCAATATCGCGGTCTCAAATTGTAATTCCCCCATATAAAGCGCATCCTTTCACTCACAATATTTATCTAATACTACTCTGTTCGTTTGGACGAGCCACCGCCTGCGGCGCGGCTTCTAGTGGATGTGGTGTGGGAGCGGGTGGCCCCTTTCAGGTATAGTTTTTTGGGGAGAAGGCCCCTTGTCCCCGTAGGGGCGAGGGTGGTGATGGGAAGGGTGGGGACCCTTGCGGTCGCCCTCGTCCTTCCATCGACAGAGACGAGGGCGACCGTAAGGGATGTCGTCATGTCGTCTCCCCCGCAGACCGAGCCCCCGCAGACCGAGC
>JACZCU010159945.1_pt1 | contig 16111 bp, 16 predicted proteins | sample 8641851 | NCBI WGS metagenome assembly JACZCU01 (sample SAMN15324605, study PRJNA640507) | soil metagenome | isolation source: monocropping sugarcane control | place: China: Luxin town, Laibin City, Guangxi Province | collected 2019-07-25 | depth 10cm m | reverse complement strand
GCAGCATCGGCCCGACGATCCTCGTCTTCCTCGCGACCGTCCTCGTCGGCTCGATCGCGCTCCTCGCCGTCCGGATGGATTCCCTCGAAGCCGAAGGACGCATCGAAGGTCCGGTCAGCCGCGAGGGGATGTTCCTCATCAACAACCTCCTCTTCGTCCTCTTCACCTTCACGGTGCTGATCGGCACCGTCTTCCCGCTCGTCGTCGAAGCGATCCGCGGCAAGCAGATGAGCGTCGGCCGTCCGTACTTCGACTCGATGGTCGTTCCGGTCGGCACCGCGCTCGTCTTCCTCCTCGGCATCGGGCCGGCGCTCCCGTGGGGCCGCGCGTCGCGCGAACAGGTGAAGCGCTCGCTGCTCCCGCCGCTCATCGGCGGCCTCGTCGTCGCCCTCATTGGTCTCGCTCTCGGTGCGCGCAACCCGTGGACCGTCGCGACCCTCGGCTTCGGCGGTTACGCTGCGTGGGTCACGATCGCGGAGATGTTCCTGCCGGTCGGCCAGCGCATGAAGCGCGGCGAGACCGTCGCGACGGCAACCTCACAAGCGCTCCTGCAGCGCGGACGCCGCCGCTTCGGCGGTTATCTCGTCCACGCGGGCGCCACGATCGTCATCGTCGCCATCGCGGTCTCGAGCACGATGCGGACGCAGACCGAGGTCTCGCTCTCGAAAGGGCAGTCGGCGTCGATCGGGAAGTACACGGTCACGTACGTCAGCACCGAGCAGCGGCAGGAGCCGAACCGGACGGCGCAAATCGTTCACGTCGACGTGACGAAGAACGGCTCGCTCGCGACCAAGCTCGAGCCGCGCATGAATCAGTACCTGACGATGCGCGAGCCGATCGGCACGCCCGCCGTCTACTCCACGGTCGCTGGTGACCTCTATGTCTCGATCCAGAACCTCGACGCGAACAGCGAGAACGTCGGCCTGCTGCTCATCATCACGCCGATGGTCTCGTGGATCTGGCTCGCCGTGCTCCTCATGGGACTCGGCGGCGTGATCGCCCTCATCCCGATGCGGCAGACGTACGCGATGAAGACCGCCCCGGCACCGGAAGTCGACGGAGGTGAGGTGGTCGCATGAACCGCACCGTCCTCGCGTTCGGGATCGTCCTCGCCGCGGCACTCTGCGCCGTCTTCTACCTCGCCCTCGGCAAGGACCCGAGCTACATCGAGTCTCCGTTGATCGGCAAAGCGGCCCCCGACTTCGCGCTCAAGGCGGTCGGCAGCGGCGAGACGATCGATCTCGCCAAGTATCGCGGCAAGCCGGTCGTCGTGAACTTCTGGGCGACCTGGTGCCACCCCTGCTGGGACGAGCACCCCACGCTCACCGCCGTCTCGCAGACTTACGGCGATAACGTGCAGTTCCTCGGCGTCGTCTTTCAGGACGACGAATCGAAGATCACCAACTTCCTCCGCGAGCGCGGCTGGGCTTATCCGACACTCGTCGATGAACGCGGCAAAACTGCGATCGCGTACGGCGTCGGCGGCGTTCCCGAAACGTTCTTCCTGAATCGCCAGGGAAAGATCGTCGCCAAGTACGTCGGCCCGATCTCCCCCGACGAGCTGCGCAACGACGTGGCCAAGGCAATGGCGCAATGAGAAAACTCTCCCTGATCGCACTGCTCCTGTTCGTCGTCCCGCTGTCCGCGCAGACCGCGGACCTGAAAGTCCCCGACGCCGACACGATCATCGGCGCGCCGAAGGGGCAGCCGCTCGCCGGCGACGACCTGACGCGGACGACGCAGGAGCTCGCGTCGAGCATCCGCTGCCCGGTGTGCCAGGGTCTCTCCATCGCCGACTCCCCCGCGGAAATGGCTCAGAACATGAAGGCCCAAGTCCGCGAGCTCCTCTCCCGCGGCTACACCCGCGATCAGATCCTCAGCTACTTCGAAAAAAGCTACGGCCAGTTCGTTCTCCTCAAGCCGAAGTTCCAGGGCGTCACCTCGCTCGTCTGGACCCTCCCCATCTTCGCCCTCATCCTCGGCATCGTCATCGTCTTCATGAAGATGAAGAGCCTCGAAGCTCCCCCGGCTGCCGACTCCGGCAACCGGCAACCGGCAACCGGCAACCCAGAAGAAGACCCGTATCTCGCGCGTGTCCGCGACCTCGTAAAAGGTGACCAGCAATGACCGGCTCGACCGACTGGCTGAGCGCGATCGGAATCCTCCTCTCCGGTCTCGTCCTCGGCTTCCTCTTCATCTACACCTTCCGTAAGAACCGCACCGCCGCCGCGACCGCCGACCTCGATCGCCGCGACCTCGAAGCCAAGCGCGACGCCCTGATCCGCCAGCTCCGCGAGCTGACGGACGACGAGGTCGAAGAACGCAACCGCCTCGAGTTCGAAGCGGCGAAGGTGCTGCGTGCATTGGAAGGTGCGCCGGCGGCGAAGACACAAACAGCCGCAGTCGCGTCGCCGTCAACCGTCAACCGTCAACCGTCATCCGCGGGACCGGTTGCCGGCTTCCTTTGGGGCGCGGGAACCGTCGCTGCCCTCGTTTTCCTCGGCTACTACGTCTTCTCCAAGTCCGAGGTCAAACAAGACCCCAATCAAACGATGCCGATGGCATCGACCCAGAGCGCGCCTCAACAAATGCAGCAGCAACCCGCGCAGGCCGATCCCGCGGTTCAGAAGCTCGAGCAGGAAGTGAGCGCCGATCCGGACAACTCCGACAAACGGATCGCGCTCGCGCGAATGTACCTCGACAAAGAAAACATGATGGGCGTCTTCGAGCAGACGAACGCCGTCCTCAAGAAAGACCCGAACGACGCGCGCGCGCAGACCTACAACGCGATCGTTCGGATGGCGATGGGGCAGCTCGACCAGGCGTCGTCGATGCTCGACAACGCGACGAAGACCGACCCGAAACTCGCCGACGCCTGGGTCGCGCTCGCGTGGATCCACGTGCAGAAAGGCGACAAGAGCGGCGCGAAGGCGGCGATCGATTCCGCGATCACCAACGTGCCTGCCGAGGCGGATCGGCTGAAAGACGTGTGGAACCAGATGTCCAACGTTCAGCCCGCGCCGGCGATGACCGACAACCCGCACGCCAAAGGTGCGATCGCCGATCCGGTGGCCGCCCAGATGGGCGCCGCTCCCGCCGCCGCACCGGATGCGATCCATCTCACGCTGTCCCTCGCGCCGAGCGCCGCGTCCAAGACCGGCGTCCTCTACATCATCGCCCGCAACCCCGGCGAGACCGCCGGTCCTCCGCTCGCCGTCAAGCGGATCAACGGCCCGTCGTTCCCGCTGACCGTCGACTTCAGCTCCGCCGATTCGATGATGGGCCAGCCGCTTCCGAAGAAAGTCCACCTCGAAGCGCGCCTCGATGGCGACGGCGACGCCGCCACCAAATCGCCCACCGACCCGACCGCGACCGCCGACGCCGCCACCGGCGCCACGCTCGCGCTGACGTTGAAGTAGCGATAGACTCTATCCGTTCGCCTAGGGGTGGCCGCGATGTCGCGGCCTGAGATCAAACCCTCGAACCTGATCCGGATCGCACCGGCGTAGGGAAAGGCAGAGATGATGACACTTCTCCTTCTTTTTCTCCTTCTCCAGCAGGATTCCACCCAGCAGCAACCGCAGCAGAAACCGGTGGTCGAGGAATCGATCGTCGTCTCCGGCATCCGTGCCGACGACGAGAAGCCGGTGACGAAGACCAACATCACGCGCGAAGACATCGAGCGCGACTACACGACGCAGGACATCCCGCTCCTGCTGCGCGATGCGCCGTCGATCAACACCTACACCGAGTCGGGCGTCGGCGGCTCCGGCTACTCCTACATCACCCTACGAGGCGTCTCGCCGACGCGACTGAACTTCACGCTCGACGGTGTCCCGCTCGCCGACTCCGAAGACATGGCCTCGTACTTCGCCGACTTCCCCGACCTGGCGCGCAGCCTCCAGTCGATCCAGATCCAGCGCGGCGTTGGCACCTCGACCGTCGGTTCCGCTTCCTTCGGCGGCTCGATCAACATGGAGAGCATCGCGCTCGCCCCGAAGAGCGACATGGACGTCGACGTCGCCGGCGGCTCGTTCGGCCAGAAGTACGGCAGCGTCGCGTGGCAGAGCGGCATCACGCCCGGCGGCTACGCCATGTACACCCGCATCTCCGACCTCGAGAACGACGGCTACCGCGAACACTCCGGCGTCCACCAGCGCGACGTCTTCTTCTCCGGCATGAAGCAGAACGACGACTCGCAGATCCGCTTCACCGGATTTTCGGGACACGAGCGGCAGCACATGTCCTTCGACGCGACCGACACGGAGACACTCGCGATCGACCGCCGCGCCAACCCCCTCGGACCCGACGACAACGACTCCTTCGGCTACGACCTCGGCAACCTGCAGTACCTTCGCACCCTCTCGCCGTCGACGAACTTCAGCGCGCAGGCGTACTACCAGCGCGGCTACGGCTGGTACTCGCTCTCCGGCGATCGCTATGGCCTCGACGGACGCCTCGCCGGAACGCTCGTCACCATGAGCTGGACGCGCGGCCCGCTCACCGCAAACTACGGCGTCGGCGCGAACACGTTCACGCGCTACCACACGCTCGACGAGCCGGACGGCGTGCGCGACTACTCCAACTACGGCACGAAGACGGAGGAGAACGCCTTCGCGAAGGCGAGCTACGACCGCGCGCGCTGGCACTACTACGGCGACGCGCAGCTCCGCACCGCCGATTTCCACTATCACGGCGACGTCGCCATCGAACCGATCCGCTGGACGTTCTTCAACCCGAAGCTCGGCACGCGCTACGACCTCACGTCGCGCTCCAGCGTCTACGGCTCGGCCGGCGTCTCGACGCGCGAGCCGGCGCGCAATGACCTCTTCCAGGGCGAAGACAATGCGACCATTCCGCACGACCTCCACGCCGTCCGCCCCGAGCGCCTCTACGACTTCGAGGCGGGGTGGAACTTCACCGCGCCGCGCACGACGATCGCCTTCGACGGCTACGCCATGGAGTTCCGCCACGAGATCGCGGCGACCGGCCAGCTCTCCGACATCGGCCTCCCGCTGCGCGTCAACGTCGACCGCAGCTATCGCCGAGGATTGGAGCTCGATGCGAAATTCGACGTGGCGCCGCGGGTGAGATTGCGGACGAACGCGAACGTCAGCCGCAACCGCATTCGGACTTGGGTGCAGTCGTACGACGTCTACGACGACCAGGGAAACTTCATCGAGAGCCGCCTGCTGACGCATCACGACGTCAACCCGCTCCTGACCCCGCCGGTGATCGTCAACCAGTCGGTCGACTACCTCGCCACCGATCGGCTGCTCCTCAGCGCCACCGGCCGCTACGTCGCGAAGTCGTACCTCGACAACACCAACAACCCCGACTTCGTCGCGCCGTCGTTCTTCGTCGTCGACGGGAAGGTGGAGCTCGCGTTGCCGAAGAACTCAAAGTTGACGCTGCAGGTGAACAACCTCACCAACCGCAAGACCTACTACCCGAGCGGCTACAGCTACCTCACCATGACCCCGGCGGGCGTCATCGGCGGCACGTCATACTTCTATCCCCAGGCGACGCGGAATTTCGTCATGATGCTCGACGCAAAACCGTGAGTCCCCTCGAAATCGCTGCGGTGGTCTTCACGCTGGTCAACGTCTCGCTGGCGGTGAAGGAGAACATCTGGTCGTGGCCGGCCGGCATCGTCAGCGTCATCCTCTACGGAGTCGTCTTCTACCAGTCGCGGCTCTACGCGAACGCGGGGCTGCAGGTCGTCTTCCTGGTGCTGTCGATCCACGGGTGGTACGAGTGGCTGCACGGCGGTGCGAACCACGGCGAGCTGCACGTCCGCCGCACGTCGTTGCGCCAGTGGATCGGCTGCGCCGTCAGCGGCGGTCTGCTGACGTATGCGCTCTACCTGCTGTTGCGCTGGGCCAACGGCTCGGCCCCGATCTCTGACGCGGCGACGACCGCGTTCAGCATCGTCGGCCAATGGATGCTGAACGAGAAGCTGCTCGAGAACTGGTGGATCTGGCTGGCGGTCGACATCGTGTACGTGCCGATGTTCCTCGCGGCGAAGCGGCTGCCGAGCGCGGGCCTCTACGCCCTCTTCTGCGCGCTCTGTCTCAAGGGGATCATCGATTGGAAGCGCTCGATGCGCTCTACCGCGTCTGCCTGATCGGCCCCGAGTGCACCGGCAAGACCACGATCGCCGCGCGTCTCGCCGAGCGGTACGACACGGTGTGGGTCCCCGAGTACGCCCGCGAATACGCCGAACGCGTCGCACGGCCTCTGACGTCTGACGACGCCGAGCCCATCGCCCGCGGCCAACTCGTCGCCGAGGACCGCCTCGGCGCTTCCGCAAGCCGGATGCTCATCCTCGACACCGACCTCGTCTCGACGCTTGTTTACGCCCGCCACTACTACGCCACCGCCCCCGCGTGGCTCGAATCGATCGTCGCCTCCCGCCTCGCGAACCACTACATCCTCTTCTCCCCCGACTGCCCCTTCATTCCCGACCGCGCCCGCGACCCCCTCGCCGATCGTCTCGTCATCCACGACGCCATGTCCCTCGCTCTCGACACGCTAGGCGCGCGTTACACGCGGGTGGGTGGCGGGTGGGAGGAGCGCCTAAAGCTGGCGATCGCCGCGATCGAAGCCCGAGTAGCGCTGCCGATCCGGCCGTGATCCCAGCGATCGTGAAAGCTATGCCGCGTGCCGTCCGCGGCCTCGGCCTACGCGGTCCTCACGTCGCCGTCTGTGCACGGGAAACTCGGGGAATCTCGTGACGTTGCTCGGTGCGTCGCCGACGAGAGGGGGCGTGCTATCAGGTGATTCGGCCATTCCGGGCGGTCTTTGACGCATGATGAGCACCAGCGCCCACCAGAGGATCACAACAACAGTCAGAAGCGATGCGCGCACCGGGTCGGATAGGACCCTGACGGCGGCGGCCAACAGCGTGCACCAGAAATCGACTTCAGCGGCGAACTTGGCGCAACGCCACAGAAGGGCAGGCACGATTTCCACCAAGCGTCGGTAGCGAATTGCTGCGGCCAATAACGGACAGGCGGCATTCTCGATGAACGCTGCCACTTGAGAAGTGAAAGGGACCTGAGACCTCTCAGAAGAACCGCTCATACAGCTCGCGGGGTTTAACCCGCGCCTCATTCCTTCAGAAGGTGTGCGTGACATACGCAGTCGCGCGGTCTCTCTGCTTACCGAGGCGACTTCAACTTCTGACTGAACCCATGTGCCGTCGATACTGAGCAATCCGTATGCCCGTGCTCGCTTCGGCCACCGTTCAAGTCACTTCACCGGCGGATCGCCCGCTCCGGTCTCCTCTTCCGCTTCTTCGGCGCGCGCGTCTCGTGAATCACGTGTCGCTTCGACTCGACGAAGAGCGACTCGAGCTCCTGGACGGCAGCCCCGAGGGCTGGTGACCCGCGCCTTGCGCCGCGCCGCATGGCGGTGATCAAGACGACCAGTAGCATTGCGGCGAGAGCTCCAATCGCGAGGAGCGCCACAACGACGAGAATCACTCGCATGAAGTCCTTCCCATGAGCCCGGCTAAGATAGCAAACGCAGCATGCGCGTTGCCGTCCTTGCGATCGTCGCTCTTCTCACGACGGCGTGTCAGCCCGGCGTGGAGCGAGTCACGCTGTGCGATCTCGCGAACGACCCCGCCAAATACAATCATCGTGAAATCGAGATCTCGGGGTTCGTGTCTCATGCGTTCGAAGATTTCACGTTGTTCGAGCCTAGGTGCGAATCGCCCGAGCTGATGGTGTGGTTGGAGTACGGAGGCCTGTATGGCTCCGGGACCACCTACTGTTGCAACGACCCCTCGCAGACGCGTCGAGCGCCGCTCGAAGTCGAGGGCATTCGGACCACACTCCTGCAGGACGGCGAGTTCCGGCGATTCGACTCGATCATCCAGCGCCATCCGGATACGCTGATCCGAGCAACTCTCCGTGGCCGGTATTTCTCGGGCGAGAAGGAGAAACTCCCGGGAGGTACGGTCTGGCGCGGTTATGGCCACTTCGGTATGGCCAGCCTCCTCGTGATCGAGAAAGTGGTCAAGGTTGCATCACAAGACCTGCCGAATATCGACTATCGAGCCTGGTATGACCATCCCGGCTATCGAGGCGAGGGTTGTTTCACGTTCTCGTTGCATGTTCCGTCGCATCGCGAGGCGGTCATCCAACAGCAACAGGCGGATGGTGGCAACGCACCGTGGAGATTCGACTCTCCCAAAGAAGTCATGCTGAAAGAACTGCAACCGCAGATCGAAACGCCGGAGCTCAACCTAGTACCGACGAAGGTCTCAGAGGCAAGAGTCGTATTTGACGGTACGGCGGCGGGCCGGCGGAATCGCTATTTCGCAGTGGTGTCCCGCCCTTATTGGCTGACTCATGACGCCGCGGACCCACGACACGTCATTTGGGTTCTTACAGCCGCGTACGAGTATGGATGTCCCGAAGAGCCGCGACGCTGATAGCGAGATAAGACTCGTCGCGGCCACTCCATTGAAACGTTTTCACTGCAGTGCTCACTACTCCTTTGAGGAGCACAGCAATGACGACATTTCCGGATCCCTCTGAGAGCACCGCCCCGCCCATCCGGATTTTCACCTGTTCCGAGCTCATCGACCTGCAGAACCGCCGGCTCGCCCAGGAGTGCGCGCACAAGAAGAATCGCCTCTCGTGTCGTTGCAGCGGCTGCGACAGCGACGGCCGCCACCCGGTCATCACCGGCCCGCAGGACGCGCCGCTGCTGAATACCGGTTACAACGCGTCCACTGGTGGCGCGTTGTCGAGCGGCAACGACGCTCAGTGGGAGGTGGGGATCGGCACGGCCACCGGTGGTCCGGCCAGCGTGAGCTCGTGGGCCCCGGCACTGATCGTTCATTCTGGGCCGAGCGCGTGGACGACCAGTCCATTCGGCAATGCGGCGTGGATCTCCTTGTACCAGAACGGTTATCAGGACAAGGACGACCTCGACATCTACTATCGGTACCGCTTCAACCTCGCCTCGAGCGTGAATCCCGCGACATTCGCGGTGAAGATGAGCTTCTTTGCCGACAACCAGGTCGCCGACATCTGGGTGAACGGCGCCTCGCAACGTGGATTGCCGAACGGCAGCTCCATTCTCCCGCAGAAGGGCAATCCGCCGACCACCGGCGACGACTACAGCGCACACGGGTTTACTACCGGCGGCGGTGTCGCGATCACGCTCGACAACAGCTGGCAGCGCTGCGAGAACGAAATCGTCGTGCAGGTCCATACGAGCATCGATTACACCGGCTTCCTGGCGCAGAACGCAGTCGAGAGCAAGGTGGACGCGGACGGCTGCGATTGCCACTGCGACTGCAAGCCGGTCGCATTCCCCGACATCACGCCTTGTATCGAAGTGAGGTGGGGCGACAGCGACTGCGACTGCCTGGAAACCGATGACGTCGAGGTGTTGTGCGTCACGATCTGCAACTGCTACTCGAACGTCACCTTTGAAGATCTGACCATTGCGCAGATCCTGGTGGTCGACGGCAGCGGTAAGCCGGTGCCGAACCTCCCCGACGGCACGCCGAGCGTCCAGGTCATTCCGTCCGGCCCGATCTGCTTCGGCGACATCGGTCCATGCGTCGACGGCCGTCCCAGCTGCGTCTCGCGCGAACTGGTGCTCTACACCCGCGGAGCCGTCGGCGGCCGGTACCGGCTCGCGTTCCGCGGTCTCTGCTTCAAGGTATGCCACGAATACGAGGCGGACCGCTGCTTCGTCATGGAGCTCTGTCAGGATTAGGCGCGTCTTGGCCGCCGGCTTGCCGGCGGCCAGTTTTTGTCAGCCGATATCCAGTCCGCAGGCTCCGACACACGTGCGTCGCGCCCCGCCGCACGTTCCGCGAGCCCCGCCGCACGTTCCGCGAGGCTCGCCGCACATTCCGCGAGGCCTGCCGCACGTGCAAAGCCGGCGGGAGTATTCTCTCGAAAGGAAAATCTTGCCGAAGGGACGACACCAGCAAGCGGCGGCCGTCGGCGTCGTCGAGAACGCGAACACCGCCGTACTCGTCACCATCGCGCCGGACGGGCAGCTTCTCGATCGCCGGGGCATTGCGCTGACCGGGCCCGAGCTGCCGACGCATCCGCATCATCACGAGGGATCGTGGGCGGTCGGACGTTACCTCGGGACACCGGGAGCGCGGGTGATGCCGCTGGCCGATGTCCTCGCACTCGTAGAGCGCGTTCGCACGGCGGCCGAGCATGGAGCGAGGAGAGCACTCGACCAACTCGCGAAGGACGTCGCGATGCCGATTGGGAGCATCGCGATCCGGGTGTGTCCGGAACTGCCGGCGACGACCGAGGAGCGCATCAGGGACAACCGCGCGCAGACGTACGCCGACTCCGTCATGTACCGGCAAGCCATTGCCGCGGCGGCGCAGGCGCGCGGGTGGACCATTCACTGGTACGACCGCGAGCAGGTCCTTCGCGAGGCAGGCGACTCCGTGCTCCGCGAGATGGGCCGGAGCGCAGGCTCGCCATGGCAGGCGAATCACAAGCTCGCGGCGGCCGCGGCGATTGCGGCAGCGAAATAGCGGAAAATAATCAGGACATGAAAAAAGGCGAGCAAGCAACGGGGAAAGAGGCTTCGCGCCTCATCGACGAACGAATCCGCGAGCTGGGCGGTTGGCGCGGCGAGACGCTGGCCCGCATGCGGGCGCTGATCCTCGAGGCCGATCCCGAGATCGCCGAGGAGTGGAAGTGGGGAGGGCCGGTCTGGTCGCGTGACGGGATCATTTGCACGGGAGAGGCTTACAAGAACGTCGTGAAGCTGACGTTCGCGAAAGGCGCAACCGTCCCCGATCCGAAGCACCTCTTCAATTCGAGCCTCGAAGGCGCCACGCGCCGGGCGCTCGACATCAAAGAAGGGGAGCAGGTGAAGGCCGTCGCGTTCAAGGCGCTGATCAAAGCGGCGGTGGCGCGGAACCGTCAGACGTGAACGCCCGAACGGCGACCTGTTTTCGCGTGTTTATCGCAATCGATCACGCGGAATCGACAGGTCACGGGCACGGCGCCTGCGCTCCTTGAGTCCCTCAATACTCCTCGGCGGCAACGACTTCGACGATCCGAAGCCGTGGCCCCTGCACGACCTTGCCGTCGACCTGATTCCATAGCCGCTGCAGCGAGGCGCCAAACGCCTCGGCTTGTGCGCGATCATCGAATTCGAGGTCGATCATCACGTAATTCGGATCGTCGACGGCGCGTAAAACGCGGTAACGTCGAACGCCCGACCGTTGCCTGCCTGCGGGGTCACTTTCGAAGGCCTTCTTCCATCCCTCGAAGCTCGGAACCGCGTGCTCAATCCGGATTACGATCATGACGCTCCATCGACGAATCCTACGCCGCTAGGTAATCCTCGGCGTCCATCACGAGGAGCGCGAGGCAGCCGTCGTCGCTGACGATCGAGTCGTGGCGCGAGCCTGCTTCGACGTGGTGGAAGTCGCCGGCGAAGAGCACGAGGTCGCCGAGGCGGGCGCTGCCGCGGATGATGTACGAGTCCTCGGGGTGGTGGTGCTCGTGTGGCGGAACGACGGCACCGGGCTGCATCTCCATCAGCACCATGACCGTGTTGCGGGCGCGATCGGACGAGAGCTTCTTGAGGCGGACGCCGGGGGCGATGCTGGTCCACTTTCCTTCGTCTGAACGGACGGTGCGGCCGGGGAGTGTGACGGCGCCGAGGATCTTCGCCTTCACGTTCGGCGGCGGCATCACCGCGTCGAGCGACTCGGCGAGCTGGGCGACCGCCTCGCGATAGAGGTTCGCGTCGTCGAGCGTTGCGCTGTCGGCGGACGCGGCGAGGCGGCGCAGCTCGACCTGCTCGTCATCGCTGAGGATGCCGAGGGCGTCGAGGGCGGCCAGATCGTCGAGAGTCGTCGTCATCGTATGGCTGTCCCGGCAAACTGCGTGCGCAACTCGGCCATTCCGCTGCGCAAACGCTGCCGGACTTCTTCCTCACTCAAAGAAAACGTCCGCGCCAGTTCGGGAACCGTGAGCCCGCCGAAAAAGGCCGCTTCGACGAGCGCGCGCGGAGTCGCCTCCGTAGACTGTACGGGCGTCGCGGCCGTTTGGCCTTCCCGGTGCTCCAGAGCGATGTCGCGCGCGGTCCGGATGAGCCACGCCTCGACGCCGCCACGGGAGCGGTCGTGGAGCAGCGTCCCGTTCCGGATCCCGACGAACAGCTCCTCGACCACCTCCGCCGCGATCTCGCGGTCGCCGGTGATGCGTAGCGCGAGCGCGTACACGCGCGAAGCGTGCGCGTCGTAGAAGGACTCCGACGAGGGGTCGATGAGCACCAAGCGTATTTTAGAACCCATGAACTGGCTGCTGAAGAACTTCCTCCGCGGGCTCGTCATCGTCGTGCCGGTCGTCGCCACCGTCTGGATCATCGTGAAAGCGTTCACGACGATCGATGCCTTGCTCGCGTTTCGTTATCCAGGGGCGGGGGTGGTGGTGATCGTGGTGGGAACGCTGCTGGTCGGCGTGCTCGCCTCGAACTTCGTTGGAAGAAGGGTCGTGCGGCTGATGGACGCGCTCTTCACGCGCGCGCCGATCGTGCGGCTGGTGTACGCGTCGCTGAAGGACCTGCTCGAGGCGTTCGTCGGCGACAAGAAGCGGTTCGACAAGCCGGTCGCGGTGGCGGTGACGGACGAGGTGACGACGCTCGGATTCGTGACGCAGGACGACCTCGCGTACCTCTCGATGCCGGCGAAAGTCACGGTCTACCTTCCGTTCTCGTACAGCATGGCGGGCGTCTTGCTGGTCGTGCCCGCATCGCGGGTCACGCCGATCGCGGCCGAGAGTGCCAGCGTCATGGCACTGATCGTTTCAGGCGGAGTGTCGCGCGCGAACACATGAACGAGTGATGTTGCGCACCGATTTTTTTTGTATATGATCGCGACCGCCGCGGCGCGATCCCCAGTTCGCGGCGACCGCGCAGCAGCAAACCCCCTCTGAACTTATGGCGCAGATCTTCCACCGCAGTGCGAATACGCTTTCCCGCGTCACGATTTTCGGGGCGATCTTCATCGCCGGCTTCGTGTTTTGGGTGATCGGCGGGATCGTCCGCTCTCCCTACTTCACGAACCAGGGGATCGAGCGCGAGCAGCCGGTTCCGTTCTCCCATCAACACCACGTTTCAGGCCTCGGCATCGACTGCCGGTACTGCCACACGTCGGTGGAGACGTCGAACTTCGCCGGCATTCCGCCGACGCAGACCTGCATGAACTGCCATGCGCAGATCTGGACGAATGCCGCGATGCTCGAGCCGGTGCGCGCCAGCTACGCGACCAACACTCCGATCGTCTGGAGCCGCGTGCATCGCCTGCCGGACTACGTCCACTTCTACCACAGCATTCACGTGGCGAAGGGCATCGGCTGCGCGACGTGCCACGGCCGCATCGACAAGATGCCGCTGACGTACCAGGCGGCGCCGCTGACGATGTCGTGGTGCATCAGCTGCCATCGCGAGCCGCAGAAGTACGTCCGCCCTCGCAACGAGGTCTTCAACATGGCGTACGTCGCGAAGAACCAGGACGTGCTGGGGCCCCAGCTCGTGAAGGAATACAAGATCCAGAGCCTGACGGCTTGCTCCACGTGTCATTACTGAGATGAGCGACTCCAAAACACTCGACTACCAAGCCTTCCGCGCGCGCGTCGGCGACCTGCGCGGGAAGGAGTACTGGCGCAGCCTCGAAGAGCTCTCGCGCAGCGAGGCGTTCGACGACTTCTTCAAGGACGAGTTCCCGCGCCAGGCGATGGCGCTCGGCAACGGCGTCGACCGCCGGAACTTCATGAAGCTGATGGGGGCGTCGGTCGCGTTCGCGGGCCTCGCTGCCTGCCAGCAGCCTGCCGAGTCGATCGTCCCGTACGTCAAGCAGCCGGAGAACCTCGTCCCCGGCCGGCCGGTCTACTTCGCCAGCTCGATGCCGTTGTCCGGCTACGCGCAGGGCGTTATCGTCGAGTCGCACGAGTTCCATCCGACCAAGATCGAAGGAAACCCGGACCATCCGTCGTCGCTCGGCGGGACCGACGCGTACATGCAGGCGTCGGTGCTCAACCTCTACGATCCCGATCGCTCGCCGGTCGTCCGCAAGTTCGGCGACACGTCGACCTGGAGCGAGTTCATCGCCGCGCTGCAGCCGGTACTCAACGCGGCGAAGACGAACGGCGCGGGGCTCCGCCTCCTCACGCAGACCATCACCTCGCCGTCGCTCGGCGCGCTGATCCAGCAGCTCATCACGGTCTACCCCGGCATGCAGTGGCACCAGTGGGAGCCGGTCAATCGCGACAACGCGCGCGAGGGATCGAAGATGGCGTTCGGCGCGTATTCGAACGTCGTCTACGACTTCACCAAAGCGAACGTCATCGTCTCCCTCGGCGCCGACTTCCTCGGCGAAGGCCCGGGGCACCTCCGCTACGCGCGCGATTTCGCGGCGCGCCGCCGCGTGCGCAAGGGCACGACCTCGATGAACCGCCTCTACGTCATCGAGTCGATGCCGTCGCAGACCGGCAGCATGGCCGACCATCGCTTCCCGGTGAAGCCGTCGCAGATCGAAGCCTGCGCGCGCGGCCTCATGAGCGGTGTGGCGCCGGCAATCCTGCCGGCGATCTCCGCCATCGTCAAAGACCTCAAAGCGAACGCCGGCTCCAGCATCGTCATCGCTGGCGACGACCAGCCGCCCGTCGTCCACGCCATCGCTCACGCGCTCAACTCGCAGCTCGGCAACACCGGCAAGACGGTGACGGTCACCGACAGTTGCGAAGTGAACCCGGTGAACCAGCTCGAGTCGCTCAAGGGGCTCGTGGCGGACATGGACGCCGGCAAAGTGAAGACACTCGTCATGCTCGGCGGCAACCCGGTCTTCGACGCGCCGGCCGACCTGAACTTCCACGCCGCGCTGACGAAAGTCCCGTTCCGCGCGCACCTCTCGTCGCACTACGACGAGACGTCGATGCTCTGCCAGTGGCACGTCCCCGAGGTGCACTACCTCGAGACGTGGGGCGACGCGCGGGCGCATGACGGCACCATCTCGATCATCCAGCCGCTCATCGCGCCGCTCTACAACGGCCGCGATTCCGTCGAGGTCATCGGCGCCCTCATCGGCGGCATGGACCAGACGCCGTACAACACCGTCCGCAATTACTGGAAGAGCAAAGTCGGCGGCGACTTCGAAGCGCAGTGGCGCAAGTGGCTCCACGACGGCGTCGTCGCCGGCAGCGCGCTTCCCGCAAAAGCAGTGACCGCGTCAATGAACATCCCGCCGGCCGCCGCCAGCCAGCCGCCGGCCGGCCTCGAAATCGAATTCCGCCCAGACCCCACCCTCTACGACGGCCGCTTCGCGAACAACGCCTGGCTCCAGGAGCTCCCGAAGCCGATCACGAAGATGACATGGGACAACGTCCTCCTCCTCTCGCCGAAGACGGCGAAGCGTCTCGGCGTCCGCGTCCACGACTCATGGACCAACGAGCGTGAGACGCTGATGGCGAACGTCAAGTACAACGGCGTCACCGTGATGCTGCCGGTGTGGCTGCTGCCCGGCCAGCCGGACGACGTTGCGACCGTCTTCTTCGGCCAGGGGAAAGAGCACCAAGGCAAAGTCGCGAACGGCACGGGCTTCAACACGTACAAGTTCCGCTACTCCACCGCGCTTCACGGCGGCCTCGGCGCCACGATCGCCGATGCCGGCCAGGCGCCGTACATCATCGCCTGCACGCAGGAGCATCAGTCGATCGATCCGCAGGTGATGGGCGGCGAGCGCGGGATCATCCGCGCCGCGACGTTCGCCGAGTGGCAGAAGAAGCCCGACTTCGCGAAGGACAAGAGCGAGGACATCAGCGAGTTCCCGCCCTACGAATACAACGGCTACAAGTGGGGGATGTCCATCGACACGAGCGTCTGCACCGGCTGCAACGGGTGCGTCATCGCGTGCGTGTCGGAGAACAACATCGCCGTCGTCGGCAAAGAAGAAGTCCATCGCGAGCGCGAGCTGCAGTGGCTGCGCATCGACCGCTACTACCGCGGCAGCGAGGACAACCCCGAGGTCTACAACCAGCCGGTGCCCTGCATGCAGTGTGAGCTGGCGCCGTGCGAGCCGGTGTGCCCGGTCGGCGCG
>JACZCU010241543.1_pt1 | contig 16146 bp, 14 predicted proteins | sample 8641851 | NCBI WGS metagenome assembly JACZCU01 (sample SAMN15324605, study PRJNA640507) | soil metagenome | isolation source: monocropping sugarcane control | place: China: Luxin town, Laibin City, Guangxi Province | collected 2019-07-25 | depth 10cm m | reverse complement strand
GGGCTCTTAGCCCGCCGAGCTATTGATAATCCGGCGGGCTAAGAGCCCGCCGCTCCACTGATTCCTCTTCTCGTCACCAGGTACGTGGCAAAACTTCCCAGCCAATGTCCGCCTTCGTAGTGCTCGCCGGTCACGGCGCGCAAGCCTGCATCGGCGTGAGCCTTCGATGCCGCGCGCAGCGTTGCGACGCGCTTGTCCTTCGCGGGCAATCCTGACGCAATCCCATCGAGCATCCACGCGCGGCTGAGATTCAAGCCATCGAGATGCGCGAGCTTCGGGTCGCTCGGATCGGTCACGATCGCGGGCGTGAGCGTCATCGACGGCATGAACTTCGTCAGCCACGTTGCGAACTCGTTCGGCGGGAGCACGCGTCGCATGAGATCCGCTTCCGCGAGGCACGGCGAGAGAAAGTCTTCGCCGGACGGTTCGTAAGCAAGCGGGCAGTTGCGATCCTTCGCGTAGAACGCTTTCGCGCGATCGCGCACGAGACTCGCGAGCGCATCACCACCTGCTTTCGAATCGAGAATCAATCCGAGCGCGAATGCGGTCTGGCTGTGCTCACCGGATCGCACCGGATGCGACAGCTTCGGCAGCCATGTCTTCAATCGATCGACGGCCGCGTCTTCGAGCGGTCGAATGGTCGCGTACACCGGATTATTCGTCTCGCGCAATTCGCCGCTGAGTTGCAGCAGCCACGCGAGTCCGTACGGACGCTCGAAACTCGCGCGTCCCGCACCATTGATGTACGCGACCTCCGCCGCGATGTGCTCCGGCGTGATGCTCTGTTCCAAAGCCGCGCGTGCTTTCGCCGCGAACGGCGCATCGGGGTAGAGACGCGTGAGTCGTGCGAGTAACCAGTGACCGTGCACCGAGGAATGCCAGTCGTAGCAGCCGTAGAACGCGGGCGTGAGCTCGCGCGGCGGTTTCGCATCCGCGTCCGACTGCATGTTGTGCGCGATCTTGTTCGGATACTCCTTGTGCACACACGCGAGCGCGAGATTCGCGAATCGCTCCGCGGCTTGCGGATCGAGGGAGAGCGTCGAAGCGAGGACGAGCGTTGCGAGCATGCGCGCGAGTGTACTCGCGCTATCTCATCTGCATCACGATGTACACGATCAACGCGATCGCAATCACGACCACGATGGCGATCGTGATTCCGCTGCTGCGAGTGGAACTCGAGCTGACGGTTTCGTAGACGACGCGGCGCTCGACGTTATCTTCGTTTTCAGGTTCCGGCATGCTCAGCGTTTTCAGCAACAGCCGTACCACGCTCGAGCGATTTCGAAGTGACGACGAAGATCGGGATCGCGAGACACGCGATTCCGGCCGCGATCGCGAACGCGGTGCCGAGGGACGTGCGCTCGCCGATGAGGCCGATGACGAACGAGCCGAGTCCGATGCCGGTGTCGAACGCGAGAATGACGCTGCCGAATGTGCGGCCGCGTTTCGCTTCATCCGTGTTCGAGACGACGAACGTCATGAACGCCGGGAACGATGCACCGAGCCCGATGCCGAAGAGAATCGCCGCACCGATCATCTGCATGCGCGTGGCCGCGATGGAGAGCATTGCGAATGCGATCGGCATCGCCACGAACGCGGGATAGATCAGTGCTTTCGGTCCGAAGCGCTCGCCGACGCGTGAGAATCCGATGAGCACGCGAACGCCGATGATCGTCAGCGCGAAGGCGGTGAAGAAGAGAGACTCGGGCGTCACACCGCGTTCCTTCGCCAGTAACGCCGCGTAGCTCGTGATGCCGCCGTAGCCGAACGACACGACCGTGAACGAGATCGACGTACGAATCACGTGCGGGTCCCACAACTCCGCGACGCGCGGAAACTTCGCGGCCTCATTCGTCGTAATGCCGCCGGGGATGCGCGAGCCCCAGATCGCCATGATCGCGGAGAGTACGGCGATCTCGACGCACAACATCAGCCAGCCGAACTTGTAGACCTGCAATCCAATCGCGGGTGCCACGGCGATCGCGAAGGTCGGCGCGAGTCCCCAGTAGCCGAGTCCTTCGGTGCGCCGCGCGACGGGGATGAAGTCGGTCATGATCGCGGACGCCGACGACAAAATGCCGGACCAGATCGCACCGTGAATGATTCCGATGATCAGCACGAGCGGCAGCCACGGCACGATGCCGTACGCGAGCGAGAAGACGACGAACAGCAGCGACGCGATCACGAGCATGCGGCGCCGGCCGATGTGATCGGCGATGGTGCCGGTGATCGGCGCCGCCAGCGCGGACGAAAGCGTGTAGACGAAAAGGAATGTGCCCGCCGCTGCTTTCGATCCGCCGAGCTCCACCATGCGCATCGGAATGATCGGCAGCAGTTGAAACGCGGAGAAGAAGGTCCCGAACTGAAAGAGCCAGAGCGAGACGAAGCGCCAGGTGAAGAGACGTTCGGTGGGCAAGCGCGGGGGATTGTAGCGGTTCGCGGATGCGTTACCGTGGCCGCGATGAAGGTGAAACGCGCAGCGAAGTACGGGTTCTGTTCCGGTGTCCGCATTGCGGATCTGAAGGTGAAGCGATTTGCCGCGGGCGGCGGAAAGGCCGCGATCCTCGGACAGGTCGTGCACAACGAGCGAGTCGTCGAGGAGATGGAAACCCTCGGCGTACGCACCGTGCACGAGATCGCGAAAGTCGAAGAGCCGACGATCGTCTTCTCCGCGCATGGCGTGCCGCCGTCGTTTCACACCGCGGCGAAAGATCGCGGGCTGAACGTGCTCGATACCACGTGCAAGTTCGTGTACGACATTCATCGCGAGTCGAAGCAGGCGCTCGCGGCCGGATATCACCTCGTGTTCATCGGCGATCCGAAGCATCGCGAAGTGATCGGCTACACGAACGATCTCGATCCCGCGAGCTATCACATCGTGTCGAGCATCGAAGAAGCGGAGTCGACGGACTGGTCGCCGTACGAGGCGATCAAGATTTTTTATCAGACGACGCTCAATGCCGAGGAGTTCGAAGACGTGGTGCGCACGATCGAGCGTCGTGCGAACGGCGTGGAGCGCGGCGACACGATCTGCTACGCGACGAAAGAAAATCAGGACGCGGCGCGCGTGCTCGCGGAAGATCCCGAGATCGATGTGATCGTCGTCATCGGCGGCAAGAAGAGCGCGAACACGAAGCACCTGTGGGACATCTGTCGCGAGACGAAGCCGTCGTACCTCATTCAAGGTGCGTCGGATCTCGATCCGTCGTGGTTCGCGACCGCGGGTACGGTCGGCCTCACCGCCGGATCGTCAACGCCCGACTACGTGATTGACGAAGTGGAACAGGCGTTGATGTCGGTTCACCCGTAAAATCCTGCGCATCATGCGCAAGCCGCACGCGGCGGCAGTACTCGCTCTCTTTCTCCTCGTTCCTGCTCTTGCGCAGGAGCCAGCCGGCGAAGTCATCAACGTCACCGCGATCGAGCTTTCGGTCGACGTGCGCGATCGCAACGGCAACGTGCCGCAGGATCTGAAGCCCGCGGATTTCGTCGTGCTCGAGAACGGTGTCGAGCGCGCGGTGACCGCGGTCGAGTACGAACGCGCGACGCGACTCGCCGGTACGTTGCAAGGTGAAGCCGCAACACCTGCGACAAGCGTTGCCGACGATCGCAACGTGCTCGTGTACGTCGATCTCGAGCTTTCGAATCACTCGACGATGCTCGACGCATTGCGCGGTCTGCAAAAGAACGCCGCGCTGCTCACGTCCCTCGGCGCCGTCGACGTCGTCGTCACGAATCCCGGCGTGCAATGGATCGCACGCGGCGTGACCGACGAGCAGGCGCTCGCTGCTGCGATTCGAAAAATCGAAACGCTGCCTGCGCATGACCGGTTGCTGGAACATCGCCGCTCGGTGCTCGATGAATTGAAAAATCGTTCGCAATCGGGTGCCGCATTGTCGATGTCGCTCTTCGAAGCGCGCAGCGCGATGAGCGCGGAAGAGCAGATTGTGAGCCGCTTCGACACGCGCCTCACGAGCGTGCTCAGTGCCGTGCCGCGGCGTGCGTTCAACGCCATGTTCCTCATCTCCGACGGGTTCGATCTCGATCCGATGGAGTTCTACGAAGAGTTCCTGCACGAGCCGAATGACGTCGCGCAATTGCGCACGGCGTGGGCGGGGACGACAGGGCGCATTCACGACGAGTTCGCGCGTTCCCTCGCGTCGACGGGCTGGACCGTCACCGTGTTGAGCGGTGGTGCGATCGCAGATTTCCGTGGTGCCGCATCCGAAAGCGGCAGCGCGAAAGTGCGCGCCTTCGTGAACAACCTCCAGGGAAGCGCGCCGACATTCATGAGCCACCGGCGCGATGCACTGCTCGCCATCACCGACGCGACCGGCGGTCGCATCGCCAGCGCGCCGCCGGAATTCGCCAGCGCAATCAACTCGATGGGCGATCGCGTGCGCATCACGTATCAGGTGCCGCGCGCCCCGGACGCCAAGCCGCGCAAGATCGAAGTGCGTGTGAAACGCGAGGGCGTGAAGGCGATGACGTCGCGATGGACGTCTTCGTCGACGCCGGAGATCACCGCGAGCGCGCGCGCCCTCGAACAACTCCGCGATGGTCCTCATGGCGAATTGCCGATGGCCGCGCGCATTCAACTCGGCATCGCCAATCGCGATAAACGCGCTGAAGGTTCCGTCGAAGTGCGTCTCGACGTTACGCCAATCGGCAAACTGCGCGAGCAACTCGACAAGGCCACGATTCGCATCTCGTTCGCCATTGAAGGCGCGAAAGCACCGGCGTACGTCGTTCATCAAACGATCGAGAACTACGACCTCACGAAACTGCAGCGCGTGCTCTACACGTCGCCGATCAACATCGATCCCGACATCAAGCGCATTGCCGTCGTGATGGAAGAGCTGTCGAGCGGGATGTGGGGAGGGGCGTCGATCGATCTCTCCGGATCCGCGCGGACGCGCGAGTTCGCGTCGAAGAACTGGGACGACTTCGACACGAAAGACATCGACGAATCCGGCGGCATCCCGTGGATGACGTGGGCCGACGGACTCACGCGTGCGAAAGCGGAGCAGAAGCTCGTCGTCGTCAAGATCGCGTATCCGGCCGTTTGTCTTGGCTGCCGTGCACCGAAGCCGGAGGTGTATCGCCATCCCGCGTTCGTGCGCATGCTCGAGTTGAATTTCATCCCGGTGCGTGTCGATCGCGATCAGGCAAAGGCGATCGGGCTCACCGGCGATGTCGGCGTCGCGGATCCGTCAGGGCGCATCCGCTATCAATGGGAGCCGGCAACCGGCGTCGATCTCGCGACAAAACTCACCACCGTAAGGCAATACGCCGGCGCGTTTCTCGCGGACGGCGATACCGCCGACGAGCAGTTCTCGATCGCGCTCGCGTATCTGCAAACCGAGATCGAGAACGCGCGCGATGCGTATGCGAAAGCGCGCGAGCTCGCGCAGAAAGAACACAACGACGTGCTGCTCGAGCGTATCGAGACGCATCTCGCGATCGTCGATGCGCGAACCGAGCATCGCGACCGAGCGAGGCCGGTGCTCGAGCGCATCGCATCGACGTCGAAGAATGACGGCAACGCCGCCGAAGCGCTGCTGATGCTCGGATTTTTGCGCAAGGGTGAGGGCGATGCGGTCGGCGCCGCCGATGCGTTCAGCCGTGCGGCAGCACGCGCGCCGAAAGGCAGCTCGCTCGAAATCGCATCGCTCGCGCAGGCAGGGAAAGACGTTGCGCCGATCGCAGGCGATACACGCGTGTTGAAAACCGTGCAGCTCATTCGTCCGCGCGGCGCGGTGATCGCGGGCCGCGTGCGATTGCAGACGCTCGTGCGCGACCCGCGCGTCGATGAAGTGCGATTCTTTCTCGACGACAAGGAGCTCGCGAGCGATCGCATGCCGCCATTCACTGCGGACCTCGAGCTCGAATCGACGCCGCGTCCGCACACGTTCCGCATCGAAGCGTACGGCACCGATCGCAAGCTGCTCGGCGATGACACGCTTCGCGTCAACGAGCGTCACGACGAGCTGGTGATGAAGATCGTCACGCCGCGCGGCGGCGATGTCGAAGGGAAGACGCGTGTCGAGCTCGACGTGCAACGTCCCGCGCAGGCCTCACTCGATCACGTCGAGTTGTATTGGAACGAAGCGAAGATCGCGACGCTGAAGCAACCACCGTTCGCCGTGAACGTGATCTTCTCGAACAAGCCTGGATACATTCGCGCGGTCGCGGTGCTCGCCGATGGACGCACGGCGGAAGACGCGGTCACGGTGAACATGAGTGGGTATGCGGAATCGATCGATGTCGCGGTCGCCGATTTGTACGCGCGCGTCACGGACTCGAAAGACAAACCGATCACGACGCTGACGAAAGAGGCGTTCACGGTGCTCGACAAGAACGAGGCGCAGGAGATCGTGCGCGCCGAGTATCTCGAACACCCACCGCTCCTCCTCGGCATCGCGCTCGACACGTCGGCCAGCATGCGCGAAGAGATTCTCGACGTGCATACGACCGCGCAGCAGTTCCTGCGCAACGCGTTTGTCTCCGAGGCGCGGGCGTTCGTGATTGGGTTCGATGAATCGCCGCGGTTGCTGCACGAAACGACGGCGGATCTCGCGGCGCTCAACGAGCGCATCGAGAGCACGCTCGCGCAGGGACGCACCACCGCGCTCTTCGACGCGCTGATGTTCGCGCTGCTGCAATTCGAAGGCACGTCAGGCAAGAAGGCGCTGATCGTCGTCTCCGACGGCGATGACGTTTCGAGCCGCTACACGTGGCAGCGCGTCGGCGATTTTGCGCGCGAGTCCGGCGTCGCGTTGTATCCGATCATCTTCAACGCGAATCTCGAAACCATTCGCCCCATTGCGGCGATGGCGTCGCGCAGCGGTGGAAAGATTTTCTCGATTCGCAGCACGCACAATCTCGACGCGATTTATCGCGAGATCGCGGCGCAGCTCAGCCAGCAATATCTGCTGACGATCGCGCCGAAAGGGGAGCGGAAAGCGGGGGAGCATCGTGCGGTCGACGTTCGCGTGAGCGCGCCGAACGCGACCGTGCAGGCGACGCCGGGATATGTGGTGAAGTAGGCGAAACGAGCGCGGCCGTGGCAGAATCGCGCGATTTTGGGCCGGAACGGAACGAATACCGGCTCTGAATCGTCTGTTGATTAAGCACGGTCATGAAAGTTATTCGTAACGCAATCCTGGTTCTGATGACGATGCTCGCGGCGGGTGCCGCGTCCGCTTCGGATCTGAATTGCAAGGGCCCGGTGAACGTCGAAGAGTTTCGCTACTCGTGGCGTTTGCGCGGCGGCGTTCGCTTCATTGCCGGGTTGATGTTCCCGACGTCCGGCGTCGGCAATCTCCGCACGATCTATCCAACCGCGACCGATCGCTCGATTCACAGCGAGCTGCTCATCACCGCGCCGAACGGCAAGCAGGGCGGCTACTACGCGTACGAATCGCAGATGGATGCGAACGGCGCGAAGACGCTGATGACGTATCACGGCTACGCGTGGGGAAAGAAGTCGCGCACGGAGCGCACGATCTTCGATTACGTGAAGGGTCTCGCGCGCATTCGCAAGCAGACGCCGGACGAAGTCGAGAATCGCGTGAAGAAACTGCCGGAGAGCGACGACGAGTTCCGCGACATTCTCACGGCCATTCACTATCTGCGTCAGAACGCGACGACGATCACGGCGCCGATGGAGACGACGATCTACTCGGACGGCAAGGAGTATCCGGTGATCTTCAAACCGGGGCTGCGACGCACGTTCGTGATCTCGGGACAGACGACAGGCGCTCGCGGATTCGAGATCGTCGATGCGCCGGGCGGAAAGAAATGGCCCGGTGGCGTGAAGGTGTGGTTGTCGGACGATGAGCGCCGCATTCCGTTCCGCATCGAGATTCAGCAGAGCGTAGCTTCACTGCAACTCGATTTGCAGAGCGTCGAATCGTGCGCGTTCCTCGTGGCTTCAAGTGGAGCGGCGGGCTCTTAGCCCGCCCGGTCACTACACCCTCGCGTTCGAGCTATCGTCGACTGGCGTTCCCAAGCCGCAGAACAGTCCCACCATATCGAGGAACTGTGCGACGTCGATTGGCTTCTGCAGCACGACCGCGGGATTCAGTTCTTCATCCGCGGGCTCGAGCTCGTAGCCGCTGATGATGATGACGGGGGACTCGCGCTGGCGATTGCGAAACCATCGCAGCCACTGCCGCCCATCCATCCTCGGCATCGACAAATCGAGAATCACCAGCTTGATGTCCGGATTGCTCTCGACGAGCGGGATCGCGTCCTGGCCATCATGCGCGATCAGCACCTCGAATCCATACGGAGTGAGGAGATCACGATAGTAGCCAACGATCTTCTGATCGTCGTCGATGACGAGCAGCTTACGCAGTTTCAGCGGGGTCCGTCGGGCTCGAATCAATGATCCACTCCAGTTCCTTGCGAAATGTGAGGCGGACGCTGCAAAGCCCGCGCCGATCATCGCGTTTCGCGCATCGGCGGCACGACATCCGTCGGTACGCTGGTTTGTAGCGGTCCGACTTCCCGCGCGAGAAGACGAAACCGCGCCGGGTCATAGCGTAACGCCAGGAGGCGTCCTTTGTGGACGACGGTGTCGCGCGGAAGTTCGATTCGTAACGTGATTCCGCCGCTGAGCACGCCACTCGCGATCCAGCGTCCGTTCGTGAATCCTGCCTCTTCGACGCCGAACACAAAGTCGGAGTCTTCGCCTGCTTTCGCGAGAAAAAAGTCTGACGGACGCACGAGCGCGACTCCGCTGCCTTGAAATGGCGGAGCGTCGAGTTGCCATGAGCCGATGACCGAATCGACTTCGTTGCCGTGAATCGTGATCGGGATGATGTCGATCTCGCCGGTGGCAAGTGCTGCTGCATCGTTCGCCGGACGTGCAAAAACTTCTGCGGGCGTTCCGTTCTGCGCGATGCGGCCGCGCTCGAGCACGATCACGGAGTCCGCGACGGCCAGTTCATCGTGCGATGAAGGTGCTGTGATCACGGTCGTGCCGTGCACGCGCAACGTGCGAAAGAACATGTCGGCGAGTGCGACACGTGCAGACGCGCTCACGCGTTCCAGCAGGCGATCGGCGAGCAGCACCGCGGGGCGCAGCAACTCGATGCGTGCGAGTTGCACGCGCGTTTGTTCCGTCGACGACAGCGTCGAGATGCGACGCTCGAGAATCGAAGCGAGCTCCCACTTCTCCGCGGCGAGCGCGTACTCGCGATGGCGGTCTTCGCGATCGAGCTTGCGTGTGCGCACCGCGGCGACGAGCGCGTGTTGCACGCTCCAGCGTTGCGGCACATCGATCGTCGATGTGATGAAGAGCAACGGACGATTCGCCGGTTTGAGATCGTTGATGCGGCGCTGGCCGAGGATCACATCGCCGGCTTGTGGTTTGTGCAGGCCGGCGATGACGCGCAGCAATGTCGATGCGCCGCACGCGGGCGGACCGATGATCGCCGTGTGCGTGCTGCGCGGCGCGGTGAACGAGATGTCGTCGAGCGCGAACTCGCGATCGTGGCGAAACGCGACGTTGCGCAGAACGACATCGAGCACGAGTGGATTGTAGTAGGTGGAGCGGGGAGCTCTTAGCTCGCCCGGTGGTTCGCGGTTCGGCGGGCTGAGAGCCCGCCGCTCCACAGTTACGGTCGTGGCCTGCGCGGCGGTGGCGGTCCGTTGCCGTCGCGCATCTCCTGACGATTCTCGCGGCGTTCCTGCTGCATGCGCTCGAGGAAGTTGCGCATCTTGTCCCACTGTTGTTCCGTGAGCACGCTGCGCATATCGACGAGCATCATCAACTCGGTGGCGAACAACTTGCCGCGAGATTCGTTCAGCTTCTCCGCGATCTTCTGAATCTCGGCGCGGCGGAGTTGCGAGCGATCGAGCTCGCCGCGAAGACTGATCTGCAACTTGTCGACTTCCGCTTTCGTGTCGATGAGCTCATCCGCTTTCTTGCGGAACACTTCATCGAGACGATCCTGCTGCTCGTTCGTGAGCGCCAGGACTTTCACGATCTCGGGACGCCGCCACCATTTGCCCGGCGGCAGCGGCTGCGCGCTCGCGAACGGCGCTGCGAAGAGCAGCGTCATCGCGGCCGCGAGGAAAAACTTCTTCATAAGGACTGGTCTCCGTTGTCGACCCACGATTCCCATTCGACCATCGTGCCGAAATCCTTCAGCTCGTCGGACTGCCAGGGATCGGTCGAGTCTTCGCTGCTCTGCTTCGTGATCACCGCTTCCGGTGCCGGAGCATTCGTCGCGGTCTTGATCGCGGTGGCGGTGCTGGCCACCGGCGCTTGCACGTCGTTGCGCTGATTCCACGTCACGAGGCCGCCGAGGATGAGTGCGAGCACCGCCGCGGCGGCGACGCGCGTGACGCGCGCGATCGCCGACGTGCGCGACGGCTGCTCCTTCGCGATGCGGCGCATGATCGTCATGCGCTGGCGCGCCCAGAACGTTTCGGGCTGCTCGTCGTGCTCGCACGCGGCGAGGCCGCGCACTTTGCGCTCCACGCGCTCGTAGCGCGCGGCGCATTCATCGCAATCGCCGAGATGCATCATCACCGGCATCGACTCGCCGGGCTGCGTGTAATACGTCTCGAGCAGATCGGCTTCGCTGTAGTGCGCTTTGCTGACGTTCATGAATTCACCTCACCATTGACTCCATCGGCTTTCGCCGAGGAACGCGCGTTGCGCCATCCGCTCAACTCCTCGCGCACTTTGTGCATGGCGCGGAAGAGGTGAGCGCGGACGGTGCCGGCGCGGAGCCCGAGGTGATCGGCGATCTCCTCGAGCGCAAGATTCTCATAGTGCCGCAGCCGGAAGATGATCTTCTGCTGCGACGAAAGTTTTCGCTCCGCTTTCAAAATCGCCGCGCGGAGTTGCGACGACATCAACTCGCGCTCCGGATCGGGACGCTCGTCGACCGGTTCGAGGATCGGCTCGCCCGATTCCTCGTCGTCGCGGAAGGTAAACAAGCTGACGAATTTGCGGCGGCGCAGCGAGTCGCGCGAACGATTGATGGCGATGCGCGTGAGCCACGTCTCGAGCTCCGCTCGTCCTTCGAATCGGGCCAGGTTCGTGTACGCCTGTACGAACGTGTCCTGCGTGATCACGTCCGCTTCGCTTTCGTCGCGCACGATCGCGAACGCGACGCGATAGATTTTTCGCTGGAATCGATCGACCACCAGCGCGAATGCCGAGCCGTCGCCGGTGAGCGTCCGCTCGATCAGCTCCTGATCGGTCGGCTGCGGGGTCGTATCGCTCGTGCGGAACTGAGCCACGTTGCTTCTCACGGAACTTGGACGGGCCATCAGAGAGTTCGTTTACATGGTACGCCGGCGAATAAAGCAGCGTGGATGCGCCGTTGCGAACAGTGGTTATGCCCGAGACACTCGCGACCGTCACCGCCTACCGCCGCCGCGATCACGCCGGTGTTGCCCAGGAAGTGCTCGATGGCGCGGGCATCGAAGCGATCGTCGAGGAAACCGACGTCGCGAAAGTGCGCGTCGACAATCTCGACGCGTTACGCGCGGGTGACGTCCTCAACCGCGTCGACGTGCCACTCGACGAGATCGAAGAAGCGGACGAGGCGAAGCGCAACGAAGTCTGTCCCGCATGCAACTCGCAAAACGTCGAAGCGTCGCGCAAGTGGCAGCTCTTCGGCGTGATTGCGATGGCGGTGATGGGCATCGCGATCGCGGTGAGCCGCACCGATGCGGCATTCTTCATCCTCGCCGCGACGGCGATGTATGTCCTGACCGCGAATCGCTGGCGCTGCGTTGATTGCGCCGCGCGATGGGATTAGTTCGAAGTGGAGCGGCGAGCTCTCAGCTCGCGGTGCCTCGATCTGGCGGCGGGCTGAGAGCCCGCCGCTCCACGGGTTACTCCTCGTTTTCCAGCCACACGTCGTGATACCGCACCGGCGGCGGCACGAGCGACGTCTTCACGCCGCGCACGCCCGGCTTGTGCAGCACGAACAGACGCTCGTGGAACATCGGCACGATCGGCGCCTCGCGCATCACCGTCTGATTCAGATTCGCGTAGATCGTCGCGCGATGCTCGACGTCGTTCGAACGACGCGCCTCCATGATCTGCGCGTCGATCTCCGGACGATTGAAGAACAGGCCACGAATCGACGTCGCGTCGCTGTGGAAGAAGATGTAGAAGAAATTGTCGGAGTCAGGGAAGTCGGCGTACCAGTTCGCGCAGTAGATCAAACCGTGACCACGTTGCGCGCGGGGCTTGCTCGCTTCCGGTGCCGCGTGACGTGTGACATTCACGCGAATGCCGACCGCATCGAGATCCTCGATCATCATCGGCACGAGACCGGAGTTGTTGAACTCGTCCGTGTCCCACGTGCGGTACTCGATGCTGAAGCCCGATCCGAAACCCGCCTGACGCAGCAGCGCGCGTGCGCGCTCCGGATCGTGATCGTAGCCGCGCAGATTCGCGTCATAGCCGAGGAGTCCCGGCGGCAGCAGCGACTTCGCGACGAGCTGCAAGCCCGCATACACACGGTCGTTGATGCGTGCGCGATCGATCGCGTAATTCATCGCCTGACGCACTTCGACGCGATCGAATGGCGCCGACGATGAGTCGTATCCGAGGTACGACGTGTGGAGCTGCACGGTCTGCAGCAGATACGGCGCGTAACGCGGATCATCGCGCAGTTCGTTGACGCGACGCGGCGGCACGCCGTGCGCGATATCGATCTCGCCGCGCAGGAACGCATCGCTCACATCGCGGAAGCTGCGCAGATCGAGACGGAACGTGAGATTGTCGATGAGCGGAACGTCGGGGAGGTAGTAGTCGCGATTGCGCTCCAGCTTCACGCGATCGCCTTCGATCGCCTCGACGACGCGGAATGGTCCCGCGCCGATGCCGCGCAGACGATAACGCTCCGCATCGCGCGCTTCTTCGATCGGCACGATGCCGCATTCGTGCATCGTCAGCAGCGAGAGGAAAAACGCCAGCGGCTCGTTGAGTTGAATCTCGAGCGTGTGCGAGTCGCGCACGATGACGCCCGTGAGCTCGCGCTTGCGTCCTTCGATCACATCGATCGCGCCGCGCACGTTGCGCAGAATCCACGCGCCCGTCGACTTCGTCTCCGGCAGCAGCACGCGCAGGAACGTTTCGTACACATCGTGCGCATCGAGCGTGCGGCCGTTGTGGAACTTCACGCCGCGGCGCAGATGGAATCGATACACCAGGCCCTGCTCGAGTACGTCCCAGCGCTCGGCGAGATCGGGGATGAGCTCCGCGCCTTCGCCGTAACGAATGAGCGATGCGTGAATCGCTTTCGAGAGAAAGCCGAGTGCGGAAGCCGATGTCTTCGCGGGATCGAACGTGAGGCTTTGCCACAGCACCGTTGCCGTCGTGACATCGCCGCCGTGATTCGGAACCGGCAGCGCGAAGCGATCGAGCTCCTGGCGCAGCAGCGTCGACTCGTGGCTCAGCGTGTTCGCCATCTGATTGAGATCGGCGACGCCGAAGTTCGATTCGCGCGAGCCGTGCTTGATGACGTCCATCGACTTCACGATGGCCGAGGATTCGGTCGCGAGAATCGACGTCGACTCGAGCACCGTCTGCACGAGCCCCATGATGTTTTCCATCGCGCGGCTGATCGAGCGGCTGCCGGTTTCCTGTTCCGACATCGCGCGTTTGAGGTGCTTCGTGTAGTCGCGCACCATCGCCGCCTGCTCGCCGATCTTGCGTGACGTCTGCGACTGCTGCTGCGTCGCGGCCGCGGTCTGCTGCACCATCTTCGTGACTTCTTCGATGGCCGACGTCGCGGCTGCGCTGCCGCGCGCTTGTTCTTCCGTCGCGCGTGCAATCTCGGAGATGGAGCTCGTGGAGCGATCGGTGAGCTCGAGAATTTTGTCGAGCACATTCACGGCGCGCGCGGTGAGGCTCACGCCGTCGGCGACGCGGTCGGCGCCGAGGGTCATTTGATCGGCGGCGCGGCCAACGCCTTTCTGCACGTTTTGAATCAGCGTGCGAATCTCTTCAGTCGAAACGGACGTGCGTTCCGATAGATCGCGAATCTCATCCGCGACGACCGCAAATCCGCGACCGCGCTCGCCGGCTTGCGCGGCGATGATCGCTGCGTTGAGCGCGAGCAGATTGGTCTGGCCCGCGATGTCGTCAATGACGCGCACGATGTCGCCGATTTCCTGCGAGCGTTCCGCGAGCTCGCTCAGCGCGCCCTTCGCTTCGTCGACCGCGAACTGAATCTTGCGCATGCCGTCGACGGTGCCTTCGACCGCGGAGCGTCCTTCGTTCGCGGCGTCTTTCACGTAACGCGCGAGCTCGGAGGACCGGCGCGCGGAGTTGCGAATCTCTTCCGTGGTCGCATTCATCTCGACCATCGATGACGCGGTCTGCGTTGCGAAGGACGAGAAGGACTCCGTGTTCGTCGCGACTTCGTTGATCGACGCGATCATCTCTTCGATCGCGGACGACGTCTGCTCAACAAACTCGGAGAGCGTGTCGGCGATGCGGCTCACTTCTTCGATCGAAGCCGACATCTGCAGAATCGAGGTCGATGTTTCTTCGGCATTCGCGGAGAGCTCTTCCATGCTCTCGCGCACGTTGTTGATCGACTGATCGATCTGCATGACCGACGAGGACGTCGATTCGGTCGATTGCATCTGATCGGATGCGCTGCGCGCGAGGATGCGCGAGCGTCCGCTGATCTGATCGCTGGCGCGCGCGACGTCGGTCGAAAGCTGTCCGAAGCGGCGAATGGTGCGATCGAGATTCGCGACGAGTGCGCGCACGGCCGCGGCCATGCGTGCCGATTGCGTCTCGCTGATGATCTCGCGCGCGGAGATGTCGAGATCGCCGCCGGTGACGCGATTCAGGAGCGAGAGGATGCCTTCGCGGCGCGCCAGTCCTCGCGTGAGCCAGACCTGGAAGATGCCGATCGAAAAGGCACTCGCGGAGACGGAGGCGGCGATGACTTTCCACCAAAGTGTGAACGTCATCCCGGGAAGAAACCAGCAGATCAGGGCGAAGATGGCCAGACACGCAACGATGAGAAGCCACATCTGCTGCATTCGGCCAAGGCGTCGATCTCTCATCGGGGGTCGAATATACATGACGTTGTCACGAAGTCTCTGAATTAGCATCGGCTTGTGACCGACTACTTTTCTTCGCGGCGCGCGCGTCTCGATGAGTTTCTCGCGGCACTCGCGGCGCGAGTGCCTGCGCCGAAGCCGCTCGATGCGCCGTTGCGACGCGCGTTGGTGTCGCCGGGCAAGCGCGTGCGCGGCATTTTGTTGATCGCGGTGGGGGAGGCATTCGGAGGTCGCGCGGAGCGCTTGCTGCCCGCGGCGGCGGCGATCGAAATGGTTCACGCGTCGTCGCTGGTGCTCGACGATTTACCGTCGATGGATGATGCGTTGCTGCGCCGCGGTCAGCCGACGTTGCATCGCGAGTTCGGTGAGGATCTGGCGATTCTCTCGGCGGTGGCGCTGCTCAATCACGCGTACGGTCTCGTCGCGCAGGCGCACGCGGAGTGCGCACCGCGGCGCTGGCCGATGCAGCAGGTGATGGATCGCGTGGTAGATGCGGTTGGCTGGAACGGAACGATCGCGGGAGAAGCGGTCGATCTGCACAGCGAAGGTTCGCAGCTCGATTTCGATACGCTCGAGTTCATTCACTCGCGCAAGACAGGTGCGTTGTTCGTCGCGGCAGCGGCGATCGGCGGGATGCTGGCGAACATTTATTCGGCGCCGCTGCAGCGCATCGAAGTCTTCGCGAAGAATCTGGGTCTTGCGTTCCAAATCACGGACGACGTCCTCGACGTCACCTCCAATCCCGAAGTCCTCGGCAAGGATGTCGGCAAGGACGAACAGCGATTGACGTTCGTGAAGCTCGCGGGCGTCGACGGCGCGCGCAAATTGAGCGAAGAGTTGGTGGATACATCGCTCGCCGCAATCGAGCCGTTGGGCAACGCGATGAAGCCGCTGGTGGAGCTCGCGGCGATGGTGAGAAATCGCGTGCGATGAGGTGTTCAAATGAGGGAATGCGAATCCGCTAAGTGAGGTTATGCTCGCCACTTGCGTCGTGGATCATCTGTGGTATCTTCCGCGCCGCCTTCGGGTTGCCCAGGTAGCTCAGTTGGTAGAGCAGAGGACTGAAAATCCTCGTGTCGGCGG
>JACZCU010058190.1_pt1 | contig 16238 bp, 15 predicted proteins | sample 8641851 | NCBI WGS metagenome assembly JACZCU01 (sample SAMN15324605, study PRJNA640507) | soil metagenome | isolation source: monocropping sugarcane control | place: China: Luxin town, Laibin City, Guangxi Province | collected 2019-07-25 | depth 10cm m | reverse complement strand
CGTGTTCTAGCGCTGACGCATGCCAGCGACTCATCGTTCCACTCTTTGCACATGACCATTTTCTGGGTCTGATCGAGGCCGAATTTCGCGAGTTTACCTTACCCGCTGTCCTGGACCGCAAGGAATTGCTTAAGGCGATAGCACGCGTGGTCGCCATGGGTATCGAGCAAAAAACTCTCTTAGAGGAGCATCTGGAATCCCGTGCCAACCTGCTCGCGCTACGTGAAGCAAACCGGCGCATGGATGAATTTCTGGGTATTGCCAGTCATGAGTTGAGAACACCCATGACCAGCCTCTCTCTCTATCTGGACAGGATCACGCAATTACTAAAGTCGCGTCCTACCCCTGACAGCACAGATAACCAGCAATGCGGTCAGATATTGGACAAGTTTCAAAGTATGCTCGCCGATGCGAAGATCCAGCTTAGGCGCCAGCATCGCCTCGTCAATGACCTGCTGGATTTCTCGCGTATTCATAATAATTGGTTCAACTTTCAGATGGTTTACTGTAATCTTGTAGCTCTTGTTCAGGAAGCAATCGCAGAGCAGCGCCTTCTCAATCCCTCGCGTATCATTGAGCTGCAGAGCGATGATACAGAGATCATCGTTGTAGCCGATGCAGATCGGCTCAGACAAGTCGTGAACAACTATCTCGACAATGCTCTCAAGTATTCTCCAGAGGACAAACCGGTCAGCGTTCATGTGCAGAAGGAAACGGGAGTGGCACAGGTTACGGTCCAGGATGAAGGAAAAGGACTTTCTCCTGAACAACAAAAGCTAGTCTGGGAAAAGTTCTATCGCACGGCACAACCTGGGAAGAAAAGTAGAGGAGCTATTGGGCTAGGATTAGGTTTATACATTAGCCGCACTATTATCGAAAAGCATAATGGACACGTAGGTGTATCCAGCCAGCCAGGAGTAGGCTCCACGTTCTGGTTTACAATACCAACGGCAACTTCTACATAAGAGCATGATGGCTCCACGCCCAGTACTTCTCCCATAAGATTAAGCATGGAGCCTATCTGCTTTGTGCTGTTTTCCTACAATCACACGCTTCACTGCACAGGAGCGGCTGGTGTACGCAGGAGTTGATCAAGCGTTCCTTGTCGAATCCGGTATGCCTGTCGCTTGCCGCGGTGTGGTAGGACAACAGCATCCAAGGTGCCTGTTGAAATCCAACGTCGCACTGTTGTAGTATCCACTCGCAGGCGCCTGGCTACTTCACCAACAGTGAGCAACGCCTCGTCCTGCGACGTACTGCTAGGTGGTAAGGTAGCTGAGATGTGCTGCCCAGACGAAGCAGGTGAATGATGAACCATAAAGGTCTCCTTTCCTGGTCTGATTTAAGGTCCGTCAAGAGTGTCTTAGTTGTGTCATTATCTCACTAACGTTGATGACATCGCATCCACCTTCAACTCCTCCATACGAAGAGAACTGATGCAGCAAAACATCTCGTGAAACGCTAGGAGTAAAAGCATTTTTCCCTACATCCAACACTTATTGTATTTCTTAAGAATAGTATAGGCTAAAATGCCCAATGTAACATCACGCACATGGGTGATTTTAATACTCTCCATTGGTGTAGTAATCGTCTCACTCCAAAGGTGGAAAGCAGAATAACTCGCTCATGTGATGTATACACAGTAAGACTACATATAACCTATCCTCCTGGTAACAACACTATCAAGGGAGAGCTCAGGCTCTGCTATATTGTAGTGGTATCTGTACCATTACGGACGTTCCAGTTCCAGGAGCACTCTCAAGCATAAGTACACCGTTGAGACGCGCTGTGCGCTCCTGCATTGAACGCAAGCCGAGATGCCCAGGAAATGAACCCGTCGTGTCAAAGCCTTTACCATCATCGCGCACCTCCAGCACCAGGGACTGATCATCGCACTTAAGCCGGAGAGTGACTGTACTGGCTTGCGCGTGCTTAACTGCGTTGTGTATCGCTTCCTGCGCCATACGATAGAGCGCGTGTTTACTATCCATGGAAATAGCAGGCTCGTCGTCCAGAAATACATCCACTCGTAACTGATAGCATGCACGCAGCACCGCCACCTGTTTTTGCAGGGCGGCGATTAACCCCTCTGTCTCCAATGATTCAGGCCGTAGCTCAAAGAGTAGTGCACGGGTCTCAGCAAGTCCCGCCTCGGTGTGCATGATTACATGCTCAATCGGTACTAATGCCTCGCGTGGGTCCGTCTCGAGAGCTTCACGGGCAGTACGAGCCCCCAGGTTGATCCCATAGAACGCCTGAGAAATCGAATCATGCAACTCACGCGCCAAATGCTGGCGTTCCTGTAATGCTGCCAGCACCTGTGCCTGCTCATAGAGATACGCATTTTCCAGGGCAACGGCGACCTGGCTCGCAAGTGCAAAGGCTAACCTGCCATGCTGTTGCTTATAGAAGCGCGGGAGACGATGATGCAGGGTCAGAATACCGATAGTGCGTTCGTGAACAATCAATGGGATGGCCATCCACGAGCGAATTTGATGGAATACCTTCTCAGCCTGCTGTTCATCTTCGCCAGACTCCTTGATGTAAGCCTGAGTTAACTTGGTATCGGTATATAAATCATCACGAAAGACCGCCTCGCGCCGTTGACGTATCAATCTATATGTTAGACTTTGATCAAGGAGCTTCAGCAATTGCTCCAGCTGAGCAGGCAAGAGCGGTCCCTGGTAGTCTAGCAAGCTAAGCCGCTCTTCCTGGATACCGAGAATAGCCGCTCCTGTACAATCTACCACAGTCTTGATTTGCACAAGAATGGTATTCAGCAATGGCCTTAGTTCAAGAGTTGACGTGACAGCGTGTGAGACCTTGAGCAGCAGCGCCAACTCTTCAGTACGTTTCTGCACACTCTCTTCAAGTCGCTCCTCTGCCCATTTACGCCCGATACTCTGGGCTATGACATTTGCTATCAGAGCCAGCACATTCCTGGCATCGTCCGTAAATTTTTGGCGCGCAAACGCGATCATAACCCCCACCACGCGATCTTCCACGATCAGAGGAAAGCCAGCAAAAGCGAGCATATCCTCATTCCTGACCCATTGCTTGTCACAAATATGAGCATCATTGAATACGTCATTAGTCAGGTATGGCTCATGTCGCGCGGCAATAAACTCAGCCTCAACAGTCCCAATAGGGATGTGGCTATGTGCTCTTGCAAGGGGTACATAGCTTCCTGCGTTTGCCTGCAACTCCAACGCGTTCTCGTCACTATTGATGGTCCAAATACGGGCAAACGGAACATCCAGGTGGTGAACCAGGGCTTCACAACAGCGATGCAGCATGGTCGGAAGGGGACTTCTAGCAGTCAGCGCCTGGTTGACATCAGCGCGTAGGGACTCATATCGCGCTCGGACTCTCTGCTCTTCCTTCGCCTGCTTGCTCTCAGTGATATCAGTAAGCCAGCCCATCAGGCGATAAGGTTTGTCCTTGGCATCGCATAACGAAGCTCCACAAGCGAGAAACCAGCGATAAGAGCCATCTTTGTGGCGCAGACGATGCTCAAGACGGTAGTGAGATGTATAACCATCAAGGTGACGTTGCAGTGTAATCTGCGCCTGCTTGCGGTCATCAGGATGAATCCGCTTGATCCATTCTTCGAAGCGATTGGGGATTTCCATCGTCGTGTAACCGAGCAACTCCTTCCAACGGGGAGAGAAATACACCTCTCCACTGTTAATATTCCAGTCCCACCAGCCGTCGTTTGCTCCCTCGACGGCGAGGAAAAGGCGCTCCCTGGCATCATGAATATCTTGTATTTTCAAGAGAGGACTCTCCTCACTTGCAGTACCAGGCGCACAGTGGGTATCCAATTCTATGGATGTCCTCTCCACACCGTTACCTGTTAGAGGTGAGCACGCGAATGCTGGTGCGTACCATGCAACCGATTCCTGGTTATTGGCAACTGAACGAGCATTATTAACGTTTTGTTTAACGTTTTGTTTCATGAGCAACCAATCCCAGACGCATAGCAGCAAGTGTTGCCTGTGTACGACTTTGAGCCCCTAGTTTAGCCAGGATATGGCGAACGTGCGACTTTACCGTATCTTCAGCAATATGCAAGGTGTGCGCGATCTCCTTATTAGTGTATCCTTGCGCTAATAGATTCAATACATCCGCCTCACGCTCAGTCAACGGGACAGGGCTTTCTGGTGTCCGCACCTCATGTAGTAAATAAGCTGAGGCCTGAGGAGAGAGATGCACCTGCCCGGCAGCTGCGGCTTTTATAGCTGTACGTAATTCAGATGCCTGCGCATCTTTAAGCAAATAACTGATGGCACCAGCACGAATAGCTCCAGTTACCGAAGCACTTTCCAGCATATTGGTCAAAACAACCACCTCTGTCTCTGGTAACTCGCAGCGGATGATGGAGGTTGCAGCGATACCATCAATAACCGGAATAACAAGGTCCATTAGCACGACATCTGGTCGCAGTTCACGAGCCTTCTCAATCGCCCTAGCTCCGTCAGCCGCCTCATCCACAACTTCCAACTCTGGATCACGTCCCAGAAACATGCGCAGTCCTTCACGCACAACACTATGATCGTCTACAATCAAGATGCGAATAGTCATCAGATCTCCTTCCGTTGAGCGAAGTTCTGCTTACACAAAAGAAGGTGGTCCAGGTCACTCCTCTGTGTGATGTATTTAAGAATGCTTGTCTCTCTACTTCCATTATTACTACTCTAACAAATACCGTGCGCTTGATAAGAGATATTCACCCCTGCCCGATTTATCGTTCAAAAACCCTTTAGCCGCCATTTCCTCTTGCAAAGTACAAGGAAAGGTTCCCTTATATATCGGTAGGGATTTTTCGTTCTTTTTGAAATATCGAGATAAAGATGCATATATGCATCGCTCAAAGGAGTAATTTCTGTCTCCTTCTTTTGAGTGTTAAAATGTCACTCAAAAGAAGGAGGTCACTCTTCAGGTCCCCTCTCGGCTTGACTGCTCAGCGCCTGCGGCGCTTCGCACCTCTGTGGGAGTGCTGCGGGTGCTGCAGCACCCGCAGCACTCCCACAGAGGAAGCCACCAGAGATAGCGCGACGACCTGAATAGTTACAGGAGGAGGTCACTCAAAAATGTGTAAGCAGAGGAATACCAAGTAGTTTGCAGATCTGTTGCGTATCAGCTATGTGCTCTGGTGATGGCTTTGCATACTCAAGGCACCAGAAGAGTTGATAGATAAGTCGTCTCTGAATATAAGCATCTGCAATTAGGCAGCAAGCCTTGTAGGCAGGCCAGAAGCCCTCGCCCACCATTCCTTTCCACAATTCCAGGCGTGCTAAATCTGACTCATGGTGACCCGCCCACGCTTTATCAAAATCAAGAATAGCTGCCAGCCGCCATCTCCCCTGTACATGCTGAAATAAAATGTTGAATTTATGCAAGTCTTCATGACAGAGACGTGCATCACTAATATCAGAAAATAGCTCTATGTGATCGTTCACTACGTGCAAAAGCAGGTCAGCGAGATGGGGATTCGCTATACGATGACGTGCCCGTTCAGCCAGCGAAGCCAGGTAACCATTCTTTGACTGCACTCGCCCATCAACATCCACCTCACCAAAATCAGAAAACGGGATTGTATGTAATTCAGCAACAGCTTGCCCAATCTGGTGATAGGCATCCTGCATTTCCCGCGCATCCATCAGTGATTGCACATCCGCCCATTCCTGCCCCGGTATATATGTTTTTATTAGATAGCGCCAGAGCCAGTTTTGTTAGTCTGCCTGTAAGCTACGCTCAATCCTTTGCCAATAGGAACAATCATATGATCGAAGTCGGGCAAAGCTGCCAATGCGGCCAGGTATCCTGCAATTTCGTGTGGATGCGATAGAGCATTATCAGCCAGAAGCAAAGCATCTGGCGTTAATTTCGAGATAAGCAATGCTAGCTGAGAGGGAGCGCTAACGCGGTCAGCATCAAAAAATACGAAATCAAATGGACCGGCTAAGCTAGCCACTACCTGGTTTGCATCACCATGGATGAGCTCAACAAGGTCGCGCAGGCCAGCCCTGCGCAGGTTTGCATCAGCCTGGGCTTGTTTGTGTTCATCACGGTCGATGCTGATAACAGAACCACCCACAGCACCTGCTGCCCAGGCCAGCCAGATCGTACTGTAGCCATTGGAGGTGCCAATTTCCAGCAGGCGTGTCCGCTGGCTGCTGCGCACGAAAATGCTGAGTAAGTGGGCGGTCTCTGGCTCCAAATTGAGCATCTTCTTGCTGCGTTCCTGTTCCTGGGCGTCATTGCGCTGTCCAGCTTCTTCCAGCTCAGCAAGCAAATTACGAAGATCTTCTTTCATAAGTGCTATTCTCCCTTGCATGTTATCTATTTTCCTCAATTCCCTTAATATAAGCTATCCTGGTATAAAGATGAAATAGCAGGCTTGCTCTTATATAAGTTTAACATCGAGATATACTAGAAGCATGGAAAGAGATCAAGTAAGTCATATTCTTGCACAGTGGGCGCGTGAGCAGCCCGAATTCGATACTTCACCGATGGCGGTCATCGAGCGTATCTCACGCCTCTCGCATATTATAGAGCGACATTTGGAGCCAACCTTCGCAAGCCTGGGGCTCAGTGGATGGAGCTTCGATGTTCTCGCGACCTTGCGCCGTTCAGGACAGCCTTATCGGCTTTCACCAACAAAGCTCTTCAATGTAATGCTGGTCACCTCAGGTACCATGACCAACCGTATTGATCGACTAGAGCAGGCAGGGCTGGTTGTCCGTGTGCCAGATAGCGACGACCGGCGGAGCATTCTCGTTGAGCTGACTCCAAAGGGGCTCGGACTCATCGACGTTGCTGTTTCAACCCACCTCTCCAACGAGAGACGCCTTCTTCAAGCTCTATCTGCAGACGAACAGGCGACCCTCGCTGACCTGCTCCGTAAGTTGTTGTATGCCTTAGAAAAAGCTCCCGTGCCGCAACAAGAAACCTGATCGCTTCCGCACATCGGGCTGACACTTACTCCACGCATCGTACTGACACTTACTCCACCCATAAAGGTCCTACCTTGTTTGAAAAAATAAGAGGAAATACGTCAGTATAAATAGATATGCAGCATAACATACCAATTGCGACCTAGAGGAAGACATTCAGGACCTTTTTGTGACATACTTCACAAAACATATGTGAAATACCTCATATTCTCATTCCTCACAATTCACTACGCTTGTGTATGGCGTATTTTGATACGAACTTTCGGACAACCTCCTTGACATTGCAGAGTATATAATTAGAATTGGTATATTGACATATATGGATATTTCACTTTCGCAGCAGTATTCGTAGCGCAGCAAGTATCACCTACCCACTCTTCTGGTATCCCTTTAGCGAAGACCGCTGTACCGCGACCATGTTAAGGAGCCACCATACGAGGGAAGTTCGCATTGGAAATATTCCTTGCACCGACTTAACTTACCTTTCCTCGTAGTGTTTCGGCTGTCCTTCTAACTCTCTTCGATCAGAAAGGAATCTGGGGATCATGACTTTCTTACAACGCCGTCTCTTTAGCATTCTGCTCGGCATCGCCCTTGCGCTGACTCTGGCCCAGTTGCTTGATCTTCGCACTGGTCTACAAGTTCAGGCCACGATGACCAGTGCGAGCAGCAACACACAAGTTCAAACGAGCTCACCCAATTGCTCCCCTTGTTACTACTTTTACGGCTCGAACCACAGTTGGATGTATACAGCTACCAATGATTGGTATCAACACAGGGGAAATTGGTGTGGAATAGCCAACATCAGAGCTATTCAGGTCTACGACTGGATCTATTACAATGGGAGGAGCCCTTCGTGGGACAATTCGCAGGAGGCTATTTACGCCCGGCTCAATGCCGCCTATAGCCCCTGGGGTAGCGGTGGGGGTTACGTTCGTGAAAATATTAGCCGCGATTTCGGCACCGATCCACATGCCATTGCCTTTGGCGCATGGTATGATACGCCCCCGAGCACCAGTTCTCAGCCCTACTGGTTCCACAACTGGATTTATCGGACCAGCAGTACAACCGCTACCTACGATTTTGGCACCGACTTTGGTAGGAACACTGTTTCACACAACGATCCTATTAGCGTCACTATCGATGGCGCTTATCACTCTTTTGTGGTGGATGGAGTATGGGCTACCAGCGACCCCTCCATGGGGGCGACTACCATTGGCTCCATAGATACCTGGGATCCCTGGCTTAATCACGCCAACAACTCGGTCGATGGAACACACCCCTACAACCATACTCAGAACCAGGTCTGGTCACTCTACGATTGGACAACTAATCGCGTCATGTGGGGTCAGGGTTACAACAGCTTCAATGGCTCCGATCCCGAACCTGATACCCCCAACCATTACTACGTTCCGCCTTTTAACAGTTATGGAGTACCGTATCACTGGAATGGCTACTTTGTTACGATTGAGCAGGACCGCATCAATGATGCTTTAACTTCACGCGATTACGCCATTGACCAGAACGGTCACCTGGCTCCGCATAACTGATCTGATTGCGTAACAAATATTGTAAATGAAGCTCATTGCTCATCTAAAGTGGGATATACATACTGGGAGAAGGAAAAAATCATGTCACACACTAAAAGACGCGCCAGAAACAGACGTACTGGTCGCAAAGAGCAGGGTATAGCACGCATACAAAAGCAGAGTAGTAGCCAACAAAAGCGAACGCTCTTCGCACCTGTAGTAGGCCTGGGAATGACCATTGTTCTGGTGATCGGTCTCGCGCTCCTGATCATCATCGGACATGGAGGAAACACCGTTAGTGCATCTGGAGGCAATCCAGGTGGAAATGTTCCTCTCGGCTATGGTTCCTTGAACCATGCTAAAGGTACCTGTGGCAATGTAGGACAAGCTCCCTGCCCAGCAGCAGATCCAGGCTGGTTTGCAGTTAAGTCGGAGTTACCCCAGGCAGTTGCCTTAGCCATTACCGGCAGCAATCAATTCATATTGATGAAAGGTCGCTATGGATATGTAACGACCGATATGCCAGCCATGATTCATGCCTACGGAGCTCGTACTGGCAATGATTATTACGACGATGATCATTGGGTTGTCTCGGTCCGCGATGCCTCGGGAATGAGATGTGGCATCTTTGATTTTGTCTATGATCGCATACATCAGCGTATGCGCTTTGCATCCTATGGTGTACTAACAGCACAAGATGCCAATTCACGGCAGGCATTCCCCTACATTTCTTCATCAACAGCCCTGACCCGCCTACAAAGTAAGCTCAAACTCCAGTTGATGGCAGGCAAGCAGCCGGAATTGATCTTTTTCCCCATAGATCCCAATTTCCCTGTCTTGACGTCGCCTGTGCATAAGTGGTCTGGCGGTGGTAATTCGCCTATGGACCCCATATGGCACGTTGTTGCGTCGAATGGAACTGATTACTACGTAGGCTCGGACATGAACGTCTATATACACACAAACCTGCCCATTGCCAAAGGACAGCCGTAGTTATAGCCAATATAAACACGAATTGATGAGGGATACTGGGGCAAGCTCCAGTGCCCCTCATCAACTCGTGACCATAAGAGATAATACCTGTTACGTATATTTGGGCGAGAACAGTAGCAGTAGCACTTTCTCTGAACGGTGGCTCTTCGTCACTGTTCTGTGATGACGGGATATTTTGCCCTTTCTTTTGGACTTTTTCTAAGGTTACGGTGGAAATCCCAAATAGTCGGATTTCCACCGTAACCTTAGAAAAAGGAGGAAGGTCGAGACGAACTGTGATCGTCAACCTATCTCCTCCCGCTGTTCGCTGCCCCCTTAGAGTTTGTTCTGGCGATTGCACTAATTGTTCATGAATCCTAAAGGTTAATCAATACGCGGTGGTCCCTGCTTAATGCGTGTACGCAATTCCTCAATGGGAGGAAAGGACCAACGGCTCTCTGTCCACCAGGTCGCTCCCGCCTCGGCATAGGGGCGCACAATCTCTCTGGCCCGGTCGTGATCCTCTCCAGGCGTTTCCCCCTCCTGCACAATATCGAAGGGCATTGTCCAACTGCGATGCTCATCAATATAGGCTTTCATCGCCCGGATATCTCCCGGTGTTACCTCTTCCGAGCCCTTAACGGTGATCTTCGTCGGCAGTAATCCATCATAGCGCAACACTCGTCGCATCGATTTCTCGCTCGGCCAGGCCCCCACCACCCATATGGGGATGCGCGGCAACTGTACAGGCGCTGGCAAGAAGGTCATCTCTTCTACGTGATAGTGCTTCCCATGAAAACTGAAAGGCTTTCCGCTCCAGAGCCCGGTCAGAATCTCCAGGCTTTCATCCAGCAACTCGGCTCGCTCCTTGCGGTCTGTGACCTCACCCACCTTCGTAAAGCCCCCATCATCGACCGCTCCCAACCCAACTGGCAGAATGAGCCGCCCGTGGGAGAGGTGGTCTAGCGTCATGGTCTCGCGGGCCAGTTTCCATGGTCGTCGACGCGAAGGGGGCGTGAGGATCAATCCGAGGCGTACGCGCTCGGTACACAGAGCCATTGCCGCTAACACGATCCACGGATCATACATCGGTCCTGCTTCTTTGATGTAGATACCATCCCAGTAAAAGACGCCATCCCACCCCGCCAGCTCCGCCTCGTGGGCTAGTTCTGCAAGCGTGTGTACATCTCCATGGGGAAGAATGAAACCATATTGCATATTGAACTCCTCCGCAAAAATTGTCTGTCTTCTCACGAGAGAAAGTATATCTCACTCTTCCTGACACGTTATGTCATATTTTGCCACAACATGATAACTCCCCCTCCTTTTTCAACAAAGTGCGACTGAACCATCCCTGTGAGCAGGTCGTCAGGGCTAGCGCAACCAAAGGTACGTTAAGGAATCTGGGTTGAGGCAAGGGGGGAAACCTTCTCCGCCTTGCCTCCGCGCAGGACAGCTCTTTAGCCTTCAAGCTTCGCCGCAGTTTCGGCGAGGCGCGAAGAGTATCCCCATTCATTGTCGTACCAGGCTGCTACCGAGACCAGATTCCCCTCCTGAACCTGGGTCAGCGGTAAATCGATAATCGAGGAGTGCGAGTCACCCACGATCCTGGCCGAGGACCACTCTTCTTCCAAGACAGCCATAATCCCTTTGAGAGGGCTCTCGCCTGCCGCCTTGATGAACGTGTCATTCACTTCCTGAACCGTCACCGTACGCTTGGTGATCAGATTCAGTTCTGCAATACTGCCAGTCTTCGTGGGCACACGGTACGCTTTTCCCGTGATTTTCAGATCCTTCCAGATAAACTGAAGCGCCTTTGCAGCCCCAGAGGAAGCAGGAATTATATTTTCTGCTGCTGCCCACGAATCGCGCCGATCCCTCATCGGCTGGTCGGTGAGAGACTGAGTATTGGTATACGCATGGACCGTCGAGAACAAACCATACTGGATGCCAAAATGCTCCAGCATGACTTTCACCACTGGGGCAAGGGCGTTGGTAGTACAACTCGCCATGCTCACAATTTTGTGCGTTTCCGGATCGAATGTCTGCAGATTAATACCTGGCAGAAGAACGGCATCGCAATCTAGCAGGGTCCTGCTGGGAGCGCTGACCAGTACTCGTTTCGCCCCGCGATCAAAATGAACCTGCGCCCCAGAACGAGTAGCCGCACGGCCCGTGCAGTCAACGACTACATCGACCCCCAAAGCTCCCCACTCAGGCACTTCCCTGGTCGAGTCGAGATAGGGAATGTCACGACCCCCAATCACAAAACGGTTTTCGCGGGTTTTGACCTCTTCGTGCCACCGTCCATAGTTGCTATCCACTTGAAAGAGAGCTGCCATGGTAGAAAGATCTTTGATATCGGCAATGGCTACAGGCGTAAATATGTGGTGCTTCAAAGCAGATTTGAGCATCGATCGTCCAATGCGGCCAAAACCGTAGATTGCAATGTTACTCACACATCATCTCCTTTATCTTTTCTGAGAACGCCCCTCCAAACCAGCACCCACAACTCACACAATGCTTTTTGTTTTTGGGCACCATGTGACTCCGGCCCGAACGTCACACTGGTTTGACCCCTACGATTACCGCACCCGGGAGCGCGAAAGAGAGCAGACCTTCCTCATTCAGCCCGATGTGCAGGTGTTCTCTTGTCAAAGATGAGGCGTCGGCAAACAGTCGCTCAATCTGCGCGACAGACGCGGGTGGCGTTTGGATGCGCTGCGTCCAGGAGGCAAGATCTAGAGGGATGGTCCAGGAGCGCACGAGACTGGCAGTAAACCCGGCTTCGGTCAGCAGTGAGAACCACTCCGAAAGACGATAGTTGCGCCCATGAGATGGATCGCGTAACACTTCGATCTCGTTGAGAAAGCGATCTATTTCAGGTTCTTCTGGAGAAACAGAGTCAGCCACAACGACTTTTCCTCCTGGTTTGAGAATGCGCGCCCATTCGCCGATGGCCCGTGGGACATGCGTGAAATGATGAGCGGCATAGCGACAGGCAACCAGATCAAACTGGCTGCTGTTGAGCGGAAGTGCGCAAGCGTCTCCTTGGAGGAAACGCACATTGGTGACACCTCGGCTGGCCGCCAGGTGCCGACCTTCTTCGAGCATGGGGAGCGTGATGTCAAGAGCCACCACCTCGGTCGCGTAGGGGGCAAGCGCGAGGGCTGTGTGCCCTGTTCCCGTCCCGACATCTACCACATGCTCCTTGCCTGTGAGGGCGGCGGCCTCCACAATCCATGCTAAATCTGGGCCACTGGCATGCACTTTGCTCGTCGTATACGCTCGTGCTGCCACGCCGAAGTGATCCTGCGCCAGGTGATGCTTCCAGTCCTGTGGCGTCGGGGGAAGGGAGACGGGAACCAGCACTTCCTCTTCATTCCCCACAATGGAAACGCCACCAGTAGCAAAGTTGTTCAAGTCAGCGTGAGCTGCTTGACCTTCTGGTGAAGCCAGCACGGCCTCATATGCCTCACGACTGTCAAAATAGAAACTGGTTATCCGGTAGTATGGAGCAGGCTGACCTGGATCAAGCGCTTCGAGCTTCCCAATTGTCACACCTTTGACTCCTTTCATCTTTGCTGCAAGGGGAAAGTGTGTCTGACGATAATACCGTTCAAACGCAGCAGGGTCTTGGGGGTGTCCAAAGAGTACAGTGATCCGATACATATTTTATCCTCCTTCGTATATGTGCGCTTCACCATTCCCATTCTCTGAAGGGGGGCTCCTCCCGTTCTTGTGTGAACATAAACCGAGCATTCTGTTGACAGGCTCTCATCTTCTGATGGCCCTTTGGGGTGTGTTGCCGCTGCCTTCACACCCCTCGATGCCGGCAGCACATGAGCAAGCTTCATCGAGGCTCCCGAGGAAGAATACCCCTCGGATCTGCAAAACGTTCCTCTGCTCTGGTCGGAGAACGAGGCAAAATACCATTAGATGTCATCCATCGCGCCATGCCGTCCGTGGCCGGAGACGAATCGTCGCGCGCCGGAGGTAGCCTCGCCTGAGCGCATGACTTCCAGGCCCAGCCGCGTCTCCTCGCGCAGCGCATCCTCCAACGAGTGCGACCACTGCGTGTACGAGGAGAGGCGGTCGTTGCGCAGGGCCTGCTGGGGAAAGCGCGCGAGATCAGTGGCGAGCGCGATGGCTGCCTTTAGGGCCTCGCCCTGCGGGACCAGGCGATTGGCCAGTCCCAGCGCCCGCGCCTCCTCTCCCGAGACGGAGCGGCCAGTCAAAATCAGGTCCAGGGCATGGCTGTGGCCGATCTGGCGTGACAAGCGGATTGTGCCCCCGTCGACGAGTGGCACGCCAAACCTGCGGTTATACACGCCAAAGATCGCGTTCTCGGCGGCTACCCGCAGGTCACACCAGAGGGCCAGTTCCAGGCCGCCCGCCACAGCATAGCCCTCCACCGCCCCGATCACGGGCTTGGAGAGCAACATCCGCGTGACTCCCATCGGTCCATCGCCATCTTCCGTGATCCGCAGACTACGCTCCGTAGAAGCCACCGCTCCCAGGTCGAAGCCTGAGCAAAAGGTGTTGCCCGCTCCTGTCAAGACAGCCACCGCCAATTCAGGATCAGCATCAAAGCTTCGGAAGGCCCTGGCCAGGGCGGCGGCGGTCGGTCCATCGACGGCATTGCGCACGGTTGGGCGGTCGATGGTGACCATGTAGATCGCGCCGTGCCGCTCGCTCCTGACCGTCTCTACGGGTGGGATATTCTCTGACATAGCATACCTCCTGAAGAAAGTACATTTACACACGAACTCGTCAGCCAGGTTGTCGTCTTCCCCAGCAGCCGTTCTTCAACGAGTCGATTATCCGGTCCTTGCATCTTGCTGGGAGCAAGCGTCACTTGCTGCTCACCAATTATCCCAAGCAAGCCTTTCTCACTGAGGACCTGCCTGGTTTGAGCCAGCGAGGTGACTTTCCAGATCAGCGCTTGCAGCGAGGCGCGCTCCTGCTGGATCAGCAGCAAGCGTGCCTTGAGATGAGACGGCAAAGACCGCACTGGCACGCACAATACGCTCTGGCCCAACCGAGAGATACGTGTTGGCGAATGCCATCCGGCGTCCAACTTTTTGCACATCCACTCTTGCCTCCACCCAATCCCCCAGCCTGGCACTTCCCACGAAGTCGATGGAGAGGTTGACGGTGGTGAGCAGCGAGGTCGGAACGGCTCCCGGCGACTTCTCTCCTCCAAGAAACGCTGCATTGTACCCTAATGCGATATCAGCCATGGTCACCAGCAAGCCACCATGCGCGCTCCCACACGTGTTGGTGTGATGAGCAGCAATGCGTACCCCGATGACCAACCTGTCCTTTTCTGTTCGTTGATAGAATGGACCGACCACTTCCAGAAACGGACTGGTGCGAAATAAAGGCGTAAAGCCAGGGGGAACGTTGTTCATGAAAGACTCCTCTGTTCCTGTTCAACGAGATCACCACGGCTGCCGGTCTGCTCGTGGTCTTTTCAAGAAAGCCAGGCGTTGCTACGCCTTCGTGCGGATGCAGAAGAGCACAGACAAGCAAGAGGCGCAAAAGACCTGTCCTCCAATCAGGAAGAGGGAGGGGAATCAGGCCGCCCGACTAATTGGATGAGCGTGACGAGCGCGACTGCGCACTGCTGCTCCTCGCCGTCTCTCCTGACAAATACATCCGACCGGCACACTGACAACTGCCGCCCTGCTTTAATGACTTGACCACGTGCAGTCAACAGCGTCCCGTTCCCCGGAGCCAGCAGGTTGAGCTTGAACTCCACGGTGAGAATGCTCGCGTCTGCGTCCATTAAAGAGTAGGCAGCATAGCCAGCAGCGTTGTCCGCGATGGTCCCAATAGTCCCCGCATGAAAAAAACCGTGTTGCTGGCTGAGCTCTTTTTTGTAAGGGAGAATGATCTCGCACGAACCAGGACGCACCGTGAGCAGTTGAGCCCCAAGCAAATCCATAAAGGGCTGCCGGACGAAACTGGCCCTCACCCGCTTTTCATAGGAGGGATCAGTCGGTTGAAATGACATCCGTTGGACCTCCATCCAGCCACTTTTTCAGGCATACGTCTTTCCGATCGCACGGGAGCCGGGCGTGCCGTTTTCCTCCGTGAACGGCGATCATATGAGTGCCGGAGGAACACCGCTCTCGTGATCCCGAAAGAAGGGACGCCAGGGACCACAGCCGAGCATGAAAGGTTGCATCAGCGCTCGCTCGGCTTGAACCGTGTGATTCAAATCGTGAGCGGCCCAGGTATGAAGCATCTCTGCCAGCGTGACGGTGCCCAGTTGAGGATGCCGTACGGTCCGTCCCAGGTCGTCATCTTTCACTTGCTTGAGCAGGCCAAGGCTTTCTTGACGAGCGCGTGCGAACGCAGCAGCGAGTTGCTCAGGAGTCTGTGCATCAAGGTCTGGGGCGGCACGGTTTGGATCGAAAGCGGCGAAATCCTGCCCTGCTAAAAAAGCGTGGAAGCGGATAGGAAAGTTCAGGCGTTCCGCGTCCAGTAAATGCTGTAAGCAATGAAGCGCTGACCACTCCCCTGCGACTGGCGGACGGGTCAGCAGATCAATGGGAAGAGTGCTGACCAACCGCTGCCAGCGTTCTGGGGTGGTGAAGAGAACCGCTTGAACATGCTCTACCAAGGTATTCAATGGGAGCCCCCTTTTGTCTTTTCCCGTATTCCAAAGAGTACGGGGACCGTTATCTGTTCTAAAAATGCTTTCTTCCAGGTATCTCCCTCTCACCTCAATCATACTCTACACAAAGGATTCCCGGCCACTTTCTGCCTG
>JACZCU010172328.1_pt1 | contig 16261 bp, 17 predicted proteins | sample 8641851 | NCBI WGS metagenome assembly JACZCU01 (sample SAMN15324605, study PRJNA640507) | soil metagenome | isolation source: monocropping sugarcane control | place: China: Luxin town, Laibin City, Guangxi Province | collected 2019-07-25 | depth 10cm m | reverse complement strand
TGCGCCGCCGGGGCCCCCCAGCAATGCCCCGGGGGGGAAGGGCGGCCCGTGAATCGCCCCCCCCGGCCACCCAGGCCCCTCCCTACGCTCGGAATGACAAATCTAGAGCGCCGCGACGTTCGCGAAGTACTTCGCGAATGCCACCATCCCGCCGCTCGCCTGCTGCCAGTCGTAGTTCTCGTTCGGAGCGTGGTAGCCGTGCTCCGGGAGCGAGAGGCCGAGGAAGAGGACCGGGCAGCGGAGGACCTTCTCCATCGAGACGACGGCGCCGATGGAGCCGCCTTCGCGCACGAACACCGGCTCGCGGCCGAACGCAAACTTCATCGCGTCGCGGACGGCGTCGGCGAGCGGGCCTTCGGTCGGTGCCTTGTACGGCAGCATCGCCGCCTCGGGGGTCAGCTTCACGTCGGCGTTCCGCTGCTTCACGAAGTCTTTGATGAGCTTCATGATCTTTCTCGGGTCCTGGTTCGGCACGAGGCGGCAGGAGATCTTCACCGTTGCGTCGGGCGGGATGACCGTCTTGATCCCCGGCCCCGTGTACCCGCCGACCATGCCGTGAACTTCGAACGTCGGCGACGCCCAAATGCGCTTCATCACGTCGACCGGATCCTCGGTGCGAATCGATTTGAAGATGTGGTCCTTCTTGAACTGCTTGATCGTGAAGCCGGAGTTGCGGAAGTCGTCGAGCTCGCGCTTCGACGGCGGCACGACGTCGTCGTAGAAGCCTTTGATCTTCACCTTCCCCGTTTTCGCGTCGTACATCTCCGAGACGAGCTGCATCAGCTCGCCGAGCGGATTGCGCGCGGCACCGCCGGTGGTGCCGGAGTGCTGGTCGGTCTCGCCGGTCTTCAGCGTCAGCTCGAATCCCTGCAGGCCGCGGAGGCCGGCCGGGCAGGCGGGACGCTGGCGCGAGACCCAGATCGTGTCGCTGACGACGACGTGATCGGTGGCGAGCTTCTTCGCGTGCTCCTTGATGCCGCTGTCGAAGTTCGGCGAGCCGATCTCCTCTTCCAGCTCCCACAGGACGTGCAGGTTCGCCCGTACGCCTGCCTCGCGCGCGGCGCGGATGCCCCACAGCGCGGTGAGCGCGGGACCTTTGTCGTCGGTGGTGCCGCGGCCGAAATAGCGGTCGCCCTCTTTGGTGAAGACGAACGGATCGGTCCTCCACGGCTCGGTCTCCTGCGACGCCGGCTGGACGTCGAGGTGGTTGTAGACGGTGACGGTCGGCGCGTCTTTGTCGACGTTGAAGCAGCCGTGGACGAGCGGGTTGCCCGCCGTCTCGAGGACGCTCGCCTCGCCGCCGAATTCGCGGATCTTGCTCGCAGCGAGGTCGGCGGCGCGGCGGATGTCGGCCGCGCGCTCCGGTTCGGAGGAGACGGACGGCGTCTCGACCAGCTCCTTCAGCGCGGACTCGAAATCGGCGCGCTGTGAAGCGGCCCAACGCATCAACTCTTTCTTATCTACCTTCATGGCGCGCGGGATTGTATTCGTTATCCGTCACGCCAAACGTGCGTTGGAGCCCCCGGCGGCCGGCGAGTGTGACCGTGACGGCGCGGCTGTCGGGCATTCGCTCGAGCCAGCCGCGGTCGAAGAGGGCGGTGAGGAGGGCGGCGCCGAGGGCGCCGGCGATGTGCGGGACGCGCTCGCTCCAGTCGAGACAGGCGGGGGCGAAGCCGCGGCGTTTCGCCTGCACGTTCTCCAGGTCAATTCCGAATTGCTCGAACAGATCTCGGCCGGACGGCGTCAGTTCGAACTGCTGCGCTTCCTGACGCAGCGCGCCGCGCTCGACCAGCGCCTGCGTCAGGCCGACGCCGAGCTGGCCGGCAAGATGGTCGTAGCACGTTCGTGCGGCACGCACGGCGCGGCCGATCCGCGCCTGCCGGTGCGTTCGCGGCGCGGCCTCGGGGGCCAGAACCGCGAGAGCCTCCATCGCCTGCACCAGCTCCGGCCGGACGAGGCGGTAGAAGCGGTGGCGCCCCTCGCGGCGGACGCCGATCAGTCCGACCGTGGCGAGCCGCGCGAGATGGGCGCTCGCCGTCGGCGCGGTAATGCCCGCAGCCAGCGCCAGCTCGCCCGCCGCGACTTCGCGGCCGTCGGAGAGCGCCATGAGCATGGCGACCCGCGCGGGATCGGAGAGGATTTCAGCGACTGGAGCGATGGCGGCGTCTGCAAGCATATTTCGACGCTATCACAACTATCCCCGCGCTACGCTCCGCGCATGATCAACGTCAACGCAGCTTCGATGGACACCGCAGTCGTCAACGCCACGATGGAGCACGTCACGCTCGAGAACGACCGCGTGCGCGCGATCGAAGGCATCCTGCATCCGGGCGACAAGGAGCAGATGCACTCGCATCCCGCCTTCGTCACGTACGTCATCGCGGGCGGTAAAATCCGCAATCACTTCGCCGACGGAAAGGTGGTCGAGGCCGACCTGAAGACCGGCGACGTGCTCTGGCGCGATCCGCAGACGCACTGGATCGAGAACATCGGCACCACAACGCTCCACTTCATCGTCTTGGAGCTGAAGGACAAGCACTGATGGAAAAGGGTCAAGCCTTCCGCGCGCTGCACCAGCGCGAAGGGGCGTTCATCATTCCGAACCCGTACGACGTCGGGTCGGCGCGCATCCTCGCGCAGCTCGGCTTCGAGGCGTTGGCGACGACCAGTGCCGGCTACGCGTTCTCCGTCGGAAAGCGCGACAACACGATCGGCCGCGACGAGATGCTGGCGCACGCGGCGGCGATCGTGGCGGCGACTCCCCTCCCCGTCAGCGCCGATCTGGAACACGGCTTCGGCGACGATCCCGAGACGGTCGCCGAGACGATCCGGCTCGCGGCGGCGACCGGCCTGGCCGGCTGCTCGATCGAGGACTCGACCAAACGTCCGGACGATCCGCTCTTCGCAATCGAGCGTGCGGCCGAGCGAATCCGCGCGGCTGCCGAAGCCGCGCACTCGCTTCCCTCTCCGTTCACGCTGACCGCGCGCGCGGAGAACTTTCTCGTCGGCAAACCGGATCTCGACGACGCGATCCGGCGGCTGCAGGCCTACCAGGAAGCAGGCGCCGACGTTCTCTACGCGCCCGGCCTCAAGACGCGCGAAGAGATCACCAGCGTGGTCCGCTCCGTCGATCGCCCCGTGAATGTCCTAATGGGCATGCCCGGCGTGGGACTGAGCCTCTCCGATCTATCCGCGCTCGGCGTCAAACGGATCAGCGTCGGAGGCGCGCTCGCACGCGTCGCACTCGGCGCCGTCATCCGTGCTGCGAACGAGATGCGCGAGCACGGCACGTTCACGTTCACCGACGACGCCGTGAGCTCCCGCGACATCAGCGCATTCTTCGGCTAGTAACCGGCCGCGGCGCCGCTGCGCCGCGGGTCGGCGGCGCCGATGCGCAGACTGCTCTCCGGGTCGATCATCACGGCGTTGACCTCGGAGAAGAAGGTGTTCGGTTTCTCGCGGAACTTGTGGCCCATCCGCTCCAGCGCGGCGCGGGTGTCAGGGTTCGTGCCGCCCACCTCCCAGTAGATCTCGTCCGGCAGCCACTGGTGATGAATGCGTCCGGCGTCGAGCGCTTCCTGGAGGTTCAGCTTGTAGTCGACGAGGTTCACGATCACCTCGAAAACGCCGCTGATGATCCGCGGCCCGCCCGCGCCGCCGATCGCGAGCCAGGGCTTGCCGTGGTCGAGCATGATCACCGGCGTCATCGATGAGAGCGCGCGTTTGTGCGGCGCGATCGCGTTCTTCTCGCTCTGGATGAGCTGGTATTCGTTCGGCACGCCGGGATGCGAGGTGAAATCGTCCATCTCGTTGTTGAGCAGCACGCCGGTGCCGTGCGCCGTAACCCCCGCGCCGAACCAGTCGTTGAGCGTGTAGGTGTTGCTCACCATGTTCCCCTCGGCGTCGACGATCGCGAAGTGCGTCGTGTGATCGGGCTCCGGCGCCGGCGGGATGCCGGCACGGATCTCCTGTGAATTCGACGCGTGCTCGGGATCGATCGTCTTCCGCCGCGCCTCGTTGTACTCGCGCGAGAGGAGCCGGTCGACCGGCATTTTGACGAAGTCGGGATCGCCGAGGAGCTCGGCGCGATCGGCGAACGCGCGGCGCATCACTTCGACCAGGAGGTGCAGCGACGCCGCCGACTGGAACGGGATCGACGCCATGTCGTACCCCTCCAGCATCTGCGTCATCTGCACCATCGCAATACCGCCGGACGACGGCGGAGGGAACGTGATGAACTCGTGTCCGCGGTAGCTGCCGTGCAGCGGCGTCCGGATCACCGGCTTGTAGTCGCGCAGGTCTTTGAGCGTGATGATGCCGCCGTGCGCCTTCATGTCGGCGGCGATGCGATGCGCCGTGATGCCCTCGTAAAAGTCGCGCGGATTGCGCTCGATGCGCGCGAGCGTCGCCGCGAGCTCCGGCTGCACAAAGCGCTCTCCCATCGCGTACGGCTTCCCGTTGCGGAGGAAGATGCGCCGGGTCTCCAGCCACGGGTTGATCTTCTTCTGTGACTCGTCCTGGCGGAGGATGCCCGCGTAGTAGTCGCTGACGATGAAGCCGTCCGCCGCGAGCTTGCGCGCCGGCTCGACGAGGTCGCGCCACGGGAGTTTGCCGTGCAGCTTGTGAACGAGCGCGAGTCCGGCAACCGTGCCGGGGACGGCGACCGCTTTGTAGCCGTCAGTCGACGCGCCTTTGATCACGTTGCCGTTCGCGTCGAGGTACATGTCGCGCGTGGCGGCTGCAGGCGCCGTTTCCCGGTAATCAACCGCCTCCGCTTTCCCGTCAGCCTCGCGGATGAGCATGAACCCGCCGCCGCCGAGGTTGCCTGCTGCCGGCCAGGTGACGGCGAGCGCAAACGCGACGGCCACCGCTGCGTCGACCGCGTTGCCGCCTCTCTTCATTACCTCCACGCCGACGCGCGATGCGATGTCGCTCGTCGACGACACCATCGCGTGGCGCGTGCGCAGCGGCGGATGCGACGCAGCGAACGCAGCCGTGGTGGCGAGCAGCAGGAAGAGCGCGACGACCTTACGCATGGCCGCGCAGTCTATCGTGGCGATGGCCTTGCAGTACTTCGGGATGGTGCCGGGAGAGGGGTACAGGAGTGACCCCGAATGGACCAACTACTCCAACAGTTCGAAGCGCCGATTCGCGACGCAAACGGCAACCTGTACATCGTTTATCTCTACGGCCGTGACCGCCCCTCGGACACCTGGCAGGGGTGGCTCGTCTTCGAGCGGCGCCGCGACGGCGCCCGTTTTGCGACACCGGTGGAGACGACGCAGCCAAATGCGCAGGCGATCGTCTACTGGGCGACCGGGCTGACCGACACGTACTTCGACGGCGCGCTGCAGCGTGCGCTCTCGCCCGATCGCACGGCGCGGGCGGCGGACGGCACGCGCCCGGCTCCGGCGCTCATCCGGTACGGGACCGACACCGTGACGCGGCGCCAGCGTCTCACGTCGTTCGAGCGCGACATCATGCTCTTCTTCGAGCGCCGTCGCGCGACGCGCGTGCTGACGCAGGAGCTGTTCGACGCCTCGCCGCACGCGCACGCCGACATCGTCCGCGCGCTGGAGGACCTCGAGAAGCAGGGCGGCTACCTCCTCCGGAAGACGGAGGAAGGAAACGACTGGATCTTCCTCACCGAAGAGGGCATCCACGCCGCCGGCCTCGAGGACTTGCCGCGACGGCACGAAGTGGAGTTGCGGTAGTGGAGCGCTAACTCCTGTAGTCCGCGTTGAGCGACACGTAGTCGTGGCCGAGGTCGGAGGAGAGGACGATGGTTTTGGCGTCGCCTTCGCCGAGATCGAGGACGATGGGGACGCGCTCGCGGGAGAAGACTTTCGCGGCGTCCTTTTCCTTGTACGTCGCCGGCTCGCCGTTGCTGACGAGTTGCACGTTGCCGGCGGAGAGCGACACACGCTTGATCGAGAAGCGGGCGCCGCTGCGGCCAAGGGCAGCGAGAATGCGGCCCCAGTTCGGGTCGCCGCCGTGGAGCGCGGTCTTCACGAGCGGCGAGGTCGCGACGGCGTGCGCGGCGAGCTTCGCGTCGCGCTCGCTGCGGCCGCCGCGGACTTCGAGCTCCATCACCCGCGTCGCTCCTTCGCCGTCGCGGACGATCATCCAGGCGAGATCGCGGCAGACCGTGTTGAGCGCGCGTTGAAAGTCGGCGATGTCGTCGCGAGCGCCGTTCCCGAGCTTGCCGGAGGCGAGAAGCAGGACGGTGTCATTCGTCGACGTGTCGCCGTCGACGGAGATCGAGTTGAAGCTCTGGTCGACGGCGGTCTCGAGCGCGCGGTGGAGCGTTGCCGGATCGAGCGCGGCGTCGGTCATGATGAAGCTGAGCATCGTCGCCATGTTCGGGTGGATCATCCCGGCGCCTTTTGCGACGCCGACGATGCGGCCTCGCTTGCCGCCGAGCGTGAACGACGCCTGCGTCACCTTCGGCCCGACGTCGGTCGTCAGCATCGCGTGGGACAGCGCGTCGACGCCGCTCGCGGAGAGGCGCGCGATCGAGTCGGGCAGCGTGTCGGTGATCTTCTTGTCGGGGAGCACGACGCCGATGACGCCGGTCGACGCGAGAAAGATCTCGCTCTCGTCGCACCGCAGGAGCGACGCGGCGCGCTTCTGCACGCGCTTCGCGGCATCCATCCCTTGCTTGCCGGTGACCGCGTTCGCGCAGCCGGCGTTGACGACCACGCCCTTCACGTGACCGCCGCTCTTTTTGATCGCCTGCTTCGCAAGGACGACCGGCGCCGCCTGGAACGCGTTCTTCGTGAACACCGCGGCCGCGGTGGCACCGTCCGGCGCGACGATGAGGCCGAGGTCGGGGCGCTTCTTCCGGATGCCGGCGCGCACGCCCGATGCGAGGAATCCTTTCGGGAGTTTCATTTCAGCGACGCCGCCAGTTCATCGAGTGTGCCGTTCGCGATCGCTTTTCCGACGATCTCGTGCGCTTCGCGGAACGGGATACCGGTCGCGGCGAGCTTGTCGGCGTAGCTCGTCGCGACGAGGAGGTCGCTCGTCGCCGCCTTCGCCATCCGCTCGCGGTTGAGCTGCAGTCCGTCGACGACCGCCGCGACGGCGGGGACGACGTGCGCGATGACGGTGCGGATGCGGAAAAGCGGCTCCTTGTCGAGTTGCAGGTCTTTGTCGTAGGCGAGCGGGAGGCCCTTGAGAATCGAGAGGAGTCCGGTCAGCTCGCCGATCGCCCGTCCGGCGTGGCCGCGCGCGAGCTCGAGCACGTCGGGGTTCTTCTTCTGCGGCATGCGCGAGGAGCCGGTCGCCATCGAGTCCGGCAGCTCCGCATATCCCGCCTCGTCGCTCGTGTAGAAGATCAAATCTTCGGCGAGGCGCGAGAGGTGGATCATCAGCATCGTCGCCGCGAAGAGGTACTCGGCCGCGAAGTCGCGGTCGGAGACGCCGTCGAGCGAATTGCGCGTCGGACGAGCGAAGCCGAGTGAGCGCGCGATCTGGGCGCGGTCGACGGGAAGCGGCGTGCCGGCGAGCGCGCCGGAGCCGAGCGGGCATTCATCCCCGCGGTCGAGTGCGTCCTTGAAACGCGAGAGGTCGCGCGTCAGCATCTCGACATACGCGCCGCACCAGAGCGCGAACGTGATCGGCTCCGCCTGTTTGGAGTGCGTATAGCCGGGCATCTTCGCCGGCTCGGACTTGCCGTTGAGCGCGGCGAGCAGCACCTCGATGCGATCCATCGCGTCGACGCACGCTTTTTTCAGCCAGAGTTTGAGGTCGGTCGCGACCTGGTCGTTGCGGGAGCGTCCGGTGTGGAGCTTTCCGGCGATCGAGCCGACACGCTCGTAGAGCTTCGCCTCGACGTACGAATGCACGTCCTCGAAGTCGCCCGTCGAAGGAGCCGGGATCTTCACGAGCGCGTTGACGATCGCCTCGACCTCTTCGCCCGTCAGCACGCCCGCCGCGCCGATGGCGCGCGCCCAGGCAATCGACCCCTCCACGTCTTCCGCGAACAGCTCGCGGTCGAACGCCAAGGAGTCGTTGAGCGCGCGCAGGAGGCGCGACGGCGTGTCGCGGAACCGGCCGCCCCACATCGTCATTGGTTCGCCACCGCCTTATCGACATCCATCGGTGCGAGGCGCTTCCGGCCCCGGAGCTGCAGGCCGAACAGCTTGATGAAACCGGCGGAGTCGGTGACGTCGTAGCCGGTCATGTCGAACGACGCGAGGTCCTGCTGGTAGAGCGAGCAGGGCGACGTGCGGCCGACCACGGTCGCGTTGCCTTTGTAGAGCTTCAGCGTGACGGTGCCGGTGACCGACTCGGCGAGCTTGCTCACGAACGCGTCGAGCGCTTCCTTGAGCGGCGAGAACCAGAGGCCGTTGTAGACGAGCTCCGCGTACTTCGTCGCGAGGCGCTCTTTTTCGTGCGCGCTGTCGCGATCCATCACGATCGACTCGAGCGCCTTGAGCGCGGTGACGAGCAGCGCGCCGCCCGGCGTCTCGTACACGCCGCGTGACTTGATGCCGATCAGCCGGTTCTCGACGATGTCGGCGCGGCCGACACCGTGACGTCCGCCGATCTCGTTGAGCTTCATCACGAGCTGCGCCGGCGAGAGCTTCTCGCCGTTCACCGCGACCGGGACGCCTTCGTCGAATTCGATCGTCACCTTCTCGGGCGCGTCGGGCGCGCTGACGGGGTCGACCGTCAGCTTGAACATCGACGCTTCCGGCTCGAAGGTCGGATCCTCGAGCGGACCACCTTCGTGCGAGAGGTGCCAGAGGTTGCGGTCGCGCGAGTACGGGTCCTTCTTCGTCACCGGGACGGGGATGCCGCGCGCGGTGGCGAAGTCGATGGCGTCTTCACGCGAGACGATCGACCACTCGCGCCACGGCGCGATGACGCCGAGCTCCGGCGCGAGCGCTTGGTACGCGAGCTCGAAGCGCACCTGGTCGTTGCCCTTGCCGGTGCAGCCGTGCGCGAGGCCGTCGCATCCGGTGGCGAGGGCGATCTCGACCTGCTTGCGCGCGATGAGCGGCCGCGCGGTCGAGGTGCCGAGGAGGTAGTCGCGCTCGTAGATCGCGCCGGCCTTCAGGACCGGGAAGAGGTATTCGGCCGCGAATTCTTCCTTCGCGTCGATGAGGTGGAAGTCGCACGCGCCGGTGCGGTACGCCTTCTCCTCGAGGTGCGCGGTCTCCTCCGCCTGGCCGACGTCGACCGCCACGGCGACGACTTCGCAGCCGTAGTTCTCCTTCAGCCACGGGATGATCACGGAGGTGTCGAGTCCGCCGCTGTATGCGAGCGCGACTTTCTTGTAGTTCTTCTTCATGCTGCTTTCTCCTGGTGGATTTCGAGGACGCTCGCGAATGCGTTGAGGAACTCGACGAACGCTTTCTTCGGTGTGATGTACGGCGGGAGGAGCCGGATGACGTTGTCTCGGGCGGTGCCGACGACGAAGCCCTTCTCGAGCAGCTCGCGCGCAACCGGCGACGCCTTGCGATCGAGCTCGATTCCCCACATGAAGCCCTTGCCGCGGATGTCGACGATCGCCGGCGACTTCGCCTTGAGCGACTGCAACTGCGATTCGAACCACGCGCCGTAGGTGTTGATGCGCTCGAGGAGCGCGCTCGACTTGATTTCTTCGAGCACCGCGAGGCCGAGGCGGCAGGCGACCGGGTTGCCGCCGAAAGTCGTGCCGTGGTGTCCCGGCTTGACGACGCCTTCGATCGCGTCTCCGGTGATCACCGCTCCGAGCGGCAGGCCGCCGCCGAGCGGCTTCGCCAGCGTCACGATGTCGGGAACAATTCCGGTCTGCTGGAACGCGAAGAGCGTTCCGGTGCGACCGAGGCCGCACTGGATCTCGTCGAACACGAGCAGCGCGCCGTTGCGATCGGCGATCTGGCGCGCGGCGGCGAGGAAGTCGTGGGTGAGAGGAATGATCCCGCCCTCCCCCATCACCGGCTCGAGGAAGATCACGCAGGTATTCGCGTTCACCGCCGCTTCGAGCGCGGCGACGTCGTTCGGCTCGACGAAGCTGACTTCGGGCACGAGCGGGAGGAACGGCGTGCGGTACGCCTCGTGACCAGTCATCGAAAGCGACCCGAAGGTCCGGCCGTGAAAGCTCTCCGCGAGCGCCACGATGCCGCTCTTTCCGGGATTCGCGAGCCGCGCGAACTTCAGCGCCGCTTCGTTCGCCTCGGTGCCGCTGTTGCAAAAGAACGCTCTGCACAACCCGCTGGCGCGTACGAGCTCCTCGGCGAGGAGTCCCTGCGCCGGGTGGTAGAAGAGATTCGAGATGTGCAGCAGCGCGTCCGCCTCTTCCTTCAGCGTCTTCACGAGCCGTGGGTGCTTGTGGCCGAGGACGTTGACGGCGATGCCGCCGAGAAGGTCCCAATACTCCTTCCCGTTCGCGTCGACGAGCTTCGCTCCCTTGCCGCTGCGCGGGTGGAATGGGGTACGCGCATACGTGCCGAGGACGAACGCGCTCTCGCGCGCTTCCACTGCGGATGGGGATTCGTCATGCAGCAACAAGGCTGGTTCCTCCGTTTTCGCCAATGGCGATTTGATTGACTCCGTTCTGGAGCGCGTGCAGCGCGGCCTGGAGCTTCGGCTTCATGCCGCCGGTGACGTTGTCGATCCACTCCTCGACGGCGTTGGCGGGGAGCGACGGGACGACAGAGCCGTTCGCGTCGAGGAGCCCGGCGACGTCGGTGACGAACTCCAGCGAGTCGGCCTGGAGGGCGACGGCCACCGCGGCCGCGGCGCTGTCGGCGTTGACGTTGAACGCGCCGGCGACGCACGAGATCACCGGCAGGGTGTCGACGACCGCGACCGGCTTCGCGCCGACGACGCGGCCGACGTTGAGCAGGTCGACGCCGTCGATCGGCGGATGTTTCTCCGCGATCAGGATCGACGATCCGCTGATCCCTTCCGCATTCACGCCGAGCGCGATCAGCTCGTTCACGATCAGCGGATTGACGACGTGGTCGAGCACCTCGACGACGATCTGGAGCGTGACGTCGTCGGTGATGCGGAGGCCGGCGTGCGTCTTCTTCGCGATGCCTCGCTTCTGCATCGCGGCGTCGATGTGCTTCCCGCCGCCGTGCACGATCACGAGCTGCTCGCCGCGGTGCCACTCGCGCGCGATTTCGCGCAAAACGGCGTCGCGGCGCTTCGCGTCGTCCAGAAGCGAGCCGCCGAGCTTGATGACCTTCATCAGATCAGGCCCTCCGTTTCCGGGTAGCCGCACATCCGGTTGAAGTTCTGCACCGCCTGCGAGGCGGCGCCCTTCAGCAGGTTGTCGATGACCGAGACGACCACGGCGCGTCTGCCGCCGTTCAGGAGCTTGAACCCGATCTCGCACATCGGCGTGTTGACGACGTTCTTCAGCTCCGGCAGCTCGCCCGGCGGCAACAGCCGCACGAACGGCGCTTCGGCATAGGCCTCGGCGTAGATCGTGACGATCTCTTCGTCGGGCACGGAGTGCGTGAAGCCGACGTGCATCGTCGAAAGGATTCCGCGGACGGTCGGCAGCAGGTGCGGCACGAAGACGAGCGTGGCGCGGTCCCCGAGCCGCAGCCCCTGCCGGATCTCAGGCTCGTGCCGGTGCGAGCCGACGCCGTACGCCTTGAAGTTGCCGTACAACTCGGCGAACGACCAGGCGACGTCCGACTTCTTGCCGGCGCCGGAGACGCCGCTCTTCGAGTCGCAGATCACCGGCTGCTCGCGGTCGAGGATGTACGTCAGCGGCCGGAGCGCGAGAAGGATCGACGTCGGATAGCAGCCTGGGTTCGCGATCAATCGCGCTTTTTTCAGCTCGCCGTTGCACCACTCCGGCAGGCCGTACACCGCCTCGCCGAGGAGCTCCGGCTTCTCGTGCGAGAAGCCGTACCACGTCGGATACAGCGAGGGCGACGTGAGGCGGAACGCGCCGGAGAGGTCGATGACCTTGAGGTCGCGATCGAGCAGTTGCGGGACGGCTTCCGCCGAGACTTCGTTAGGAGTGGCGAGGAAGACGACCTCGGCGCCGCTGTTCGCGACCGCGTCGACGGAGAAGTCGGCCGAGGAGAAGAGGCCGGTGACGCTCGCGTGCGGGTGCTTCTTGAGGATGTTCGACAGCTCGACACCGGCGTAGCCGGTGGCGCCGACAACGGCAACGTTAGTCATCGACAGCCTCCGCGATGAAGATGAGCGGCGCTTCGCCCTCGATCTCGACGGCGTAGGTGACGAAGAGGAATCGTGGAGTGCAGACATTCTTGTCTGCGCGGGCGCGTGGAGCAGACAGGAATGTCTGCTCTCCATGTTTGATCTCAGCTAAACGAAGTTCCATGGCGATTCCTCCTTGGACGGTGGCGACGAGTGAAAAAACGTGCCGCGCTATGCGCGAGTACGGCGTCGCGCCGGGTGGATGAGCTGCTCGAACTGCTTCGCGAGCGCGGCCGCGGCCTGCGGCGTGGCGAGCGCGATGAAGATCGTGTCGTCGCCGCTCACCGTCCCGAGGACGTGCTCGAGGTCGGCGGCGTCGATGGCGGAGGCGACCGGCTGCGAGGCGGCAGCGGGCGTCTTGATGACGACGAGATTCATGGCGGCAACCGCGGAGAGCACGTTGTCGCGCACCAGCCGGTGCACCCGCTCCTCGCGGGTCTCCCGCGGCGTGAACGAGGCGACGTTCGACGTGGTGGTCATTGCGCCCGGAACGACGTAGCCGGACGGCGACTTGGCGACGCCCAGCTCCCGCAGGTCGCGCGAGAGCGTCGGCTGCGTGACGCGCACGCCGCGCTTCTTCAGGAGCGCCTGCAGCTCCTCCTGAGAGTGCACGGCGGTGGAGCCGATGATCTCGAGGATCTCGTCGCGCCGCCGTACGGCCTCGCCTGCATAACTATTCATCGCCATGAATTTTTATTCATCCCGCTACGCGATGTCAACACTTTTTCGGGTGGGCTATTCCGGGCTATCCTCCCGCCCAGAATGCCGGCTACCCGACACATCGAGCGCCACTTCACGGCCAGCGACGTCGTCCGCGACGTCGTCATCGGGATGTCAGACGGGCTCACGGTGCCGTTCGCTTTGGCGGCCGGACTTTCCGGAGCGGTGGCGTCGTCCGGAATCGTTGTCACGGCTGGACTTGCGGAGATTGCCGCCGGCTCGATCGCCATGGGCCTCGGTGGGTATCTCGCCGCGAAGAGCGACGCCGACCACTACCACGCGGAGCAGCAGCGCGAGGAGCAGGAGGTCGTCGAGAAGCCGCGCGAGGAGATGAAGGAGGTCGCCGACATCCTGCGGCAGTACGGGATGGCCGAAGACCACATCGCGCCCGCGGTCGAAGCGATGAGCCGCCACCCGCGCAAGTGGGTCGACTTCATGATGCGTTTCGAGCTCGGCCTCGAGAAGCCGGAGCCGCAGCGCGCCCGCACCAGCGCCGCCGTGATCGCCGGATCGTACGTGGTCGGCGGCCTCGTCCCGCTCGTCCCGTACATGCTCATCCACGTCGCCGCGACCGCGTTGATGATCTCCGTGATCATGACCATCCTCGCCCTCGCCGTGTTCGGCTGGATCAAAGGCCGCTACACCGGCGCGCGGCCGTTGAAGTCGTCACTCCAGACGACGATCACCGGCGGTTTGGCCGCCACCGCCGCATTCCTGATCGCAAAAGCGATTGCCTAGAACGCGATCCGCTGGACCGTCCAGAACAATCCGGTCATCGCGATCGCGACGGAGCAGGAGACGACGAAGCGGCGGTTGCGGAGCCATTGGGCGAAGAGGAGCATGGCGGCGGCGATCACGACCAGCTGGCCGGCTTCAACCCCAACGTTGAACGACACCAGCGCCGGGACGAACTGGCGCCTCGGCAACCCAAGCTCGTGGAGGACTCCCGCGAAGCCCATGCCGTGCAGCAGGCCGAAGAGGAAGACGACGACGACCCGCCACGGGTGCAACCGCGAGGTGATGACGTTCTCGATTGCGACACACGCGATCGACAACGCGATCGCCGGCTCGACGACCCGCGACGGCAGCGAGACGACGCCGTACATCGTCAGCGCGAGGCTGATCGAGTGCGCGACCGTGAATGCGGTGATCTGCGAGAGCAGCGCACGCATGCTGGTCGCCAGCAGGAACAGCCCCAGCACAAAGAGAATGTGATCGAACCCCTCGGGGAGGATGTGCGTGAACCCGAGTACGAGGTACTGGCGGACGACCTCGAGGCGCGTCGGCGGGATGACGTCGCGCGAAAGCGCGAACGGATTGCTCGTCGTCTCCGCGTCGAGCCACTGCGTCGTCACCGAGTCGCTCCCCTCGTTCTGCAGTGTGAGCGTGTACTTGGCGTACGTCCCCTCATAGCGGAATGTGAAGTTGTGCGCATGGACCGGAATCTCGCCAACCAGCGCAGTCACGCGAACGCCGTCGAAATAGACGAACGCCTTCTCCGGCACCGGCTTCCGGACCGAACGGATCGTGACGCTGTACGTGTGATCGCGGCGGAAGAGCGCATGAATCTGCGTCGTCCCGATCTCGTGCGCCGAGGCGGTCGTCGCCAGCAGCAGCACCAGCGCTAGTTTTCGAAGGTCAGCGAAGCCCACAGGCTCTCCCACTCAGCGCCCGAGGACGGCGGCGCGTCGATCATGTGCACGCTCTTGATCAGCCAGACGCCATGCTTCGGCAGCGAGAACGCGGCGCGGCCGTGCGCGTCGCTGCGCACGCGCATCCGGAGCGACGGGTCATCGCGGTGCATGGCGATGACGAGCGCGTTCGCGAGCGGGTGCGACTCGAAGTCGAGGCGGACGACGATGCGATCCGCCGCCATCGACTCCGGCGTCAGTTCCAGACGGAAACCGAGCGGGCGCGTGAAGTCGCCGCGTGCGCCAAGGAGAGTCTTGGCGCAGCGGGAGTAGATCTCGCGCGACGGCTGCTTCGACTCGCCGCGCTGCGTCCGCGTTGCGAGGACGCCGTCGAGCCCCTCGTCGCGGAGGTACTGCTCGAACTTCTCCGGCGGCATGGAGAGGAACGCCGGCTTGCTGCGATAGCCAACCACCGCGCCGGTGCCGTTCTCGATGCGGACGATGCCGGCGGGATCGCGGCCTTCAAACCCGCCGACGTTTCGTTCCCCGCCGGAGTCGCGCACGACGAAGCGCTCGATCTGCGACGTGTCGCGCGGCACCGGGTCGCCGACGAACTGCTGGCCGACGAGCAGCGTCGTCGTGACCATCGCGCCGGTGGCAGGGTGGAACGTCGAAGGCTCGATCCAGAAGTCGTGCGCGCCGAGCGGCGCGCACGACAACAGGCATGCGATGAAGAGGAGTCGTTTCATCGGAATCAGGGCTGGTACTCGGACGCCATCACGAGGTGCGCGTCATTCGTGGCGTTCTGCACGATGACGGCGTAGCAGACCGCGTTGTCGGTCGGATCGAACTGGATGGAGCCGCCGCTGACGACCGACGTCACCGCCGTCTGTCCCCACGCGTTCGGCGGAAGCGTCAGCGTGACGGTGCCGACGGTCGTCGCGCCGGTGGCGTCATGAACCGTCGCGGTGATGGTGTTCGTCGAGCTCCCCTGGTTGAAGCAGCCGATGTTCGTGCGAGCGTTCGAGTTGACGGTGACGCCCGGCGCGAACGAGCGGGAGCCGGTCCCCGCGAACTCCAGCACCGGGATGACGGTGCCGTAGCCGGTGCCGGTGGTGTAGCTCTCGGCGTCGACGATGAAACGGTTGTTGTGCGTCCCACCGACCGTGTCGGCGGCCTGCAGCGTCACCGCTCCACCGCCGTTGTAGCCGTTGAAAACCTCGCCGAGGAAGTTCTGGAACGTCGTCACCTGGCCGGCTTGAAGATTGAGGACCGCGTTGTGGGCGGTTCCGGTGTTGTCGTAGAGCGTCGCCTGCACCTGGAACGCGTTCGCGGTCGGATTCAGCAGCGAGACCCGCGTCTGGAAGCGCGCGCCGTTGACGCCGGCGACGTTGCCCATGACCGGGATCGTGTGAAAGTCGGACGCGAAGCTGTCCATCGGAGTGGCGCGCCGCCCAAACTGTTGCGTCTGGGCGAAGAGCGGCACCGCGAAGAGAAGAGCGGCAAATGCAATCAGAGTCTTTCTCATGGTCGTTCTCCTTGGCGTTCTGCCGCGTTACGGGGCGAACGGGTTCGGGATGTTTGGCTCGGTCGGCACGTTCGTGCCGCCGTGGCCCTGCAGCAGTCCGTTGTGCGCCGGCGCGAGGAATGGGAAGCGCGGCAGGAAGTCCTTGTCGTTGACCTCGACGCCTTTCGCGAGTCCGGCATTCGGGTCGGCGGCGGCGATGAGGCTG
>JACZCU010050814.1_pt1 | contig 16272 bp, 10 predicted proteins | sample 8641851 | NCBI WGS metagenome assembly JACZCU01 (sample SAMN15324605, study PRJNA640507) | soil metagenome | isolation source: monocropping sugarcane control | place: China: Luxin town, Laibin City, Guangxi Province | collected 2019-07-25 | depth 10cm m | reverse complement strand
TCTGGTGAATCAGTTGCTTGGCCAGCAGGACGCGTCGCGTCTGCGCCACCGTCACCGGCGCGGCTCCGATGTGCTGACGGAAAAGTCTTCGCAAATGTCGCTGACCGATCTCCAGGCGATTGGCCAGATCATCCACATCATTCTCATCGAGTGCCCCGCTCTCGATCAGCTTCAGCGCCCGCGAAACCGTTGCCGACGTCCCCCGCCACGCATCCAGGTCCGGCGAACTCTCCGGCCGACAGCGCAGACATGGCCGATACCCCGCCTCCTGCGCCGCCGCGGCCGTCGGAACAAAAATGCAATTCTTCAGCTTGGGCGGCCGTGCCGGGCAAATGGGCCGGCAGTAGATCCCCGTCGTCTTCACGCACGTGAAGAATCGCCCGTCATGTCGCGCGTCCCGCGCCAACACCGCACGATAACAAACCGCCGGGTCCAGCTTCATGCCCAGAGAATATACGCAAGTCCCACCCAAGTCTGGCGGTTTTCGGACATGGATGAGAAATTGTGATTTGCGATGACGCGATTAAGAATTCGCTGTCGCCGCCGAGCGGCGCCCTGATTCCTTTAGCCGCCCCTTCTGTGCGGAGCGTCTAACGGGATGGAGACGAAACGCGATGACGGAAACGCCGAGCAGCGCGACCTGGTTTTCGACCACTGGTCACGCGCTCAGTATGCACTGGACGCGCCGCACAAAGGGCGGCTAAAGGGATAATGACTCCGCTTCGCGTCGGCGGTCGGGTGATTTCAATTGATGCGCGACCTCGAAAACCATAGAACATCCATCTGTCTCAAACGATGGTCGCAATGAAATTCTTCCTCTGCCCCCTTCTCTTGCCGCTCGTTCTCATCCTCTCCTCTTTCGCAATCGCATCCGCGCCGGTGCAACCCTTTCATCGGACAGGCCCTTTCCTCTTAGGCGCCGATATTTCCTGGGTGCAGGAGGATGAAGCCAACGGCACCGTCTATTACGATCAGGGAAAACAGCAGGACATCTTTCAAATCCTCAAAGACCATGGCTTCAATGCCATCCGTCTCCGTGTCTTTGTGAATCCCGCGTCCGCTCACGGATATGCAGCAACCAGCAAGGAACCCTTCTGCGATCTGGCGCATACGCTCGTAATGGCTCGCCGGGCGCATGACGCCGGCATGGCCCTGCTGATCGACCTGCAGTACAGCGACACCTGGGCCGACCCCGGCAAGCAGATAAAGCCGGCCGCGTGGGAGCATCTTGATTTCCCGGCGCTGCGACAGGCGGTGTACGACCACACCTTCGCCGTTCTGTCGGCGCTCAAGAAGCAGGGAACCGAGCCGCAGATGGTCCAGATCGGCAACGAAATCACCAACGGCATGCTCTGGCCCGATGGGCACGTGCCGGAGCATTTTGACAACCTTGCGGAGCTGCTCAAATCCGGAATTGCCGCGGCAAGAGCGGTCGATCCGCAGATCAAAGTCGTCCTCCATCACGATAAGGGAAGAAACAACCAGGCTGTGCGTACATGGCTCGATAAGCTGATCGCCCGCGGCGTGCAGTTCGACATCATCGGCCTCTCCTGCAACGACACCGGCTCCCCCGACCGCTGGAAGGAGAATTTCGACGACCTGGCCACTCGCTATCCGCAATACGGTCTGATCGCCGCCGAGTATTCTTATCACAAGCGCGAGCTGAACGACGCGGTTTTCCACGCCCCCGATCGCCGCGGCATCGGCACCTTCATCTGGGAACCCACCCGCCATCACGAAGCGATCTTCTCTCCCCATCGCGCCAAGGAGGGCGAAGAAAATGCAGGACCGAAGCCGGGGACTGTGGGAGCCGCCGGACATCGGCCGCGAACGGGAAGATTCGATACCAATGATTTGATCGATCTTTATCCGCAGATGGCGAGGGATTTTGCGACGAAGCCGTGATGGGCTTCGGAATCTGCTATGGCAACAGTGCTAGTTAGATTCCGTTGCAAGGGATTCTGGATATCCATCGGAGCGCTTGAGATTTGGCTTCACCTTCTAGCTCATCAGATCGAACAAATGTCCGAAGTTCCAGTTTGGTTGAAAGAATTCGGTGACGCTGCCGACCGGGCAGCCAAATCCACTGCTGTGCAATATCTCATGCCGGAACTGGATCGATATCTCATCGACGACGACAGGATTTCGACAATCAAATCGCTGATCACAGGCACCGTCGCTTCGACGATGCATGAGTTTCGCTCCGCAATCCCCAAGAGCGTCCTCAATAGCTGGGGAACCGGGGGCGGCGTCAGGCACAGCACATTCAACGCCGATTTGCCAACCTGGAAAGTTGCCCGGATTGCTGCCGCATATGCGAGATTGATTGCCGGTGAGATCGAAGAACCCCTGGAGCGCGCGAGAATACTTGATTTGATGACTAATGGGGATGAGCCTTGGTAAGACCTGTCAGCGCGGTTACCAGAGCGTTTTGCGAATTTGGAATCGCGCGGCAACGACCAAAAAATGGGGATAGCAGGTACATTTTTTCTTTCGCGCTTTTACTTCGGGATTTTCCAGAATAAACATTTGAGTTCGACTTAACGTTAGGGTAGAGTACGCATGTTAATTGTGTTGCGTATTTGTATGGATAGAGCAGGACGAAGGTATGACGTAGCGAAATGAGAATGCGCAAAAGTCGGGGTGGCGGCTTCTGCCGGCACCTTTCGCGCGGTGTGCGTGGGGGAGCATCCGAAGGCCGTCAATCTGTCGCAACGGAGACAAAAAATCGAAAATGTGATGCAATATGATGCAATGTGATGCATTTTGATGCATCTGTATGCGACAGGATGTCATGCTGAGAGAGATTGACGAGAGTAAACAATCGCCGGCTGCAAAAGTAGCTTTAGAGGCGGAATTAGACGGCACTTTTCTCGTTTGAAGGAATCACGATGAGCAACCTAATGGGCATCAATCGACCTCTGAGCCGGCGTGGGTTTCTGGGTGGAGCGGCGGCGGCGGGAGCGGCGGCCCTGCTGGGCTCCAAAAGCGCGCTGACCTTCGCGGCGGACGCATCGCTTCCCCGGCCCAATTCGGTCATCGATGGCGTGAAGATCGGCGCGATCACCTACAGCTATCGCGGCGGGATCGACACGGCGGAGTACACACTGGAATGCCTGCTCAAGGACGGTCTGAGCGAGACGGAATTGATGGACGGCCCGATCCGGTCCTTTGCCGGGATCACCGGCGGCGGGCGCGGACGGCGCGGCGGGAATGGTGGAAATGCCGAGCAACCCAGCGGCGAAGAGCTGGCCAGGCGGCGCGAATCGCAACTGAAAAAGTGCGCTGAAATTCGCAAGAAGTACAACGACGCCGGCGTCAATATTCACGCCCACAAGTTTCCCTTCGGGCGGACCGACGATGAAATCGATTTCAATTTCGAGATCGCCAAGGCGCTGGGTTGCAAGGCGATCACCACCGAGCGCAACGACGCGATGGCCAAGCGCCTCGCACCCTTTGCCGACAAACATGGCATCTGGGTGGCGTTCCACAATCACACGACTAACTACCCGCAGATCGATACGGTCGATCCTCTCTTTTCCATGGGAGACCATATCGCGTTCAACCTGGACATCGGCCATTACGTGGCCGGGACGCATGGCAAGTCGCCGATTCCGGTGATCGAGAAATACCACAGCAAGATCTTCAGCCTGCATCTGAAGGACCGCACCGCCGACGGCGGCACCCCGCCCTGGGGGCAGGGACAGGTGCCGATCAAGCAGGTCTTGCAGCTTTTGAAGAAGGAAAAGTGGCCGATCTACGCGGATATCGAGCTGGAATATGAGATTCCCAAGGGGTCGAATCCGGTGGCCGAGGTGAAGAAATGCGTCGATTACTGCCGTGAGGCGCTGGCGTAGTTCTTCAGGTAGGCCAAAAAACGCGAAAAAACAGTCGGGTGGCGTGAATGGATTTATGGGCGAGGGGGGTTATTTGCCAAAAATCGTAAAATTACTTGACAAATGTCCTGATCGCCGATCTCGCTTCAGGCTCTGCCTATCGCGCCGCAGGAATCCGAAGTGCCTTTCGCACTTCGCCCAGGAGCTGATCGACCTTGAACGGCTTGAAGAGAACCGCCTGCAGCCCTTCCTGGCTGGCGCGGACGATGGTGTGGTTGGGATCGTAGCCGAAGCCGGTCATGAGAATGACGGCGATGGTCGGATGCTTTCGCCGGCCGACGGCAAAGACGTCGTAGCCGGTCTTGTCGGGCATCTTGATATCGCTGATCAGCAGATCGAAGCCGCGAGCCTCGAGCTGATCGATGGCTTCGGTGGCGTTGCCGACAACCGTCGCGACGGCTCCATACTTGCGAAGGATGTCTCCGATCGTGGCGCGGATGTTGGGATCATCGTCGGCGACGAGAATCTGCTTGCCGGCCAGCACCGGATCCTGCTCGCCTTTAACCTGCCCGGCGCCCAAAACGGTGTTGGGCCCTTCGGCGGCCTGCGTGAGACATCTCCGAACCGAGGCGACGTTGTCGATGATCTGCTTGAGCTTCTGGCGCAGCTCATCGTGGCCGATGTACTGCTCCATCAGCGAATTGGCGTCGGAGCTGATGTCGTTGAGCGGGCCAGCGGCCTCGCTGCAGACGGTGTCGGCGACGGTGTGCGAAGTCGAGACGCGCTCGACTACCATGAGATCGAGAATGTTCAGCGCGATCGCAACGTAGCGGCCGAAGATCTCGGCAAATTGCCGATCGTCCTCGTTGAAGGCGGCGCGCTGCCGGCTCTCGATGTTAAAGATGCCGATCACGCGATCGTGCAACGTGAGCGGAACCGTCAGGCTGCTCTTGGCCTGATCGAGGCCAAAGACGTAGCGCGGATCGCGCTCGACATCGGGGCAGATGTAGGAGCGACCGGTGGCGGCGACATATCCGCTGATGCCATTGCCTTCGGTATCGGCATAGAGGTCGATGTTCAAGGCATCGGTCGGCAGGCCGGAGCTGATGACCATCTCGAGCTTATTCGCCCGGCGATCGAGCAAGCGAATCGCGAAGTGATCGAAGTGCATCAGCTCTTTGGTGAAGGCGATGATCTTCTCTTCAAGGAGCTTGAGCCGCTGACCGACGTTCAGTTTGCTCAAGGATTCCGATTCCAGGCGGACCAGCTCGCGGCCCGCACGGTCGATGGCATCAATCTTCTGCTGAAGCCGGCGAGTACCCGTGGCATCCCATACAACCGCGACCACCTGCACGACCTGACCAGCCGGGTTGATCACCGGCGAGGCGATCATCTCCAGGAACTGCTGGTCGTCGATATTCAAAACGTAACGCTTGGATCGGCTGAAGGTGGGAGAGTCGGGATGCTGCGGAGAGGTCTGCTTGCTGAAGAGGCTGAAGGCTTCCTGACAGGTCCGGCGGATCTTTTCATGAACCCGCGCGGGCCAGGCCTGCATCTTCTTGTTCATCCAGTTACAGCGTGCCTCGTCATCGACGATGCAGACGCCCTCGCCGATGGTGTTGAGGATCAGGTTGGCCTGCTGGGAAACAAGAGCGCGTTCGAGCGGAAGGAAGTCGGCCGAGTCGGAAAAGATCGCGCTGAACTGGTCGTGGCGGAGGGCCTCGATGGCCTGATCGATCGTGGGAATCTCCACGACTTCGCAGGTGACCCGAAGCGAATCAATCGCTTGCGAGTTTCCCGTCGAAGCGTTGGACAGGACCAGAACTTTGTTGCGTTTACCGTCCAAAGGATCGGCTCACAACCCGCCACGCCCCTCTTAGCTTACAGCAGCTTCTACCATCGTAGTTCCACTCGAAACCGATGGTCAACCTGCGCACATTGTCGCAGGGAAGAGGGTTCGGCACCTAAGCATCACCTATCATACGATATATCCGGCGATTGGATCGCTCGCTTTAACAACCATTTACTTTACGTCTTTCGGTGCAATCAGCCATGCAATAACGCCTCGACATGCTGCTGGGCAAGAATATGAAAACATTCCTGGGCGACGCCATCGGGATCACCGCTGGTGGCGATAGCGCGGAGCACCGGTGGCTCGCCGGCCCGCGCCCCCACCGCCGCCTTCAATATGATTTCATCGCCTTCGACGGTTGCCAGCGCACCAATGGGCGAAAGGCAATCGCCGCGAAGAAGCTGAACCAGTGCCCGCTCAGCGGCGACGCAATCGAAGGTGTTCGAGTCGTTGAGCGGTTCGATCAGCCCACAAGTTCGTTCATCCGATGCGCGACATTGGATCGCCAGCGCCCCTTGGCCCGCCGCGGGAACGCAATTTTCGATTTCGATCGGCGTCATGATTGCCGGATCGAAGAGCCCGCCTCGCGCGAGCCCCGCGGCAGCGAGGATGATCGCATCGAACTGCCCTTCGCGCAGCTTTCGAATCCGCGTGTCGATGTTTCCGCGAATCGGCACGATCTCAAGATCGGGACGAAGGTCCAGAAGCTGGCATCGTCGCCGCAGGCTTCCAGTGCCGACGCGAGCGCCCTTCTTGATCTGGTCGATGGATCGAGCCTCAAGACTCACCAGCACATCGCTCGGATCTTCTCGCGCGGGCACGGCCGCGACTATCAGATCTTCCTGCTCGACCAGCGGCATCGTCACCGGCACATCCTTGAAGCTGTGAACCGCCAGATCGATCTGTCCCGCCAGCAGCGCCTGCTCCAGTTCCTTAACGAACAACCCTTTGCCGCCCACCTCATGCAAAGGCCGATCGGCAATCTGGTCGCCGGAGGTGCTGATGACGACCAATTCGACCGAAAGCCCCGCATGCATCTGCGCCAGCATGTTGGCCACAAGCTGGCTCTGCGAACGAGCCAGCAGGCTTCCGCGCGTGCCGAGGCGCAAGACTGATGATGCGGCATCTGCGGATCGATTTACTTCGCTGCTGGCCATGGCGATTGATTATAGGAAAGACGGCAGCGCGTCCACGAGGAAGCGACGCGAATCAATCCTTCTGCCCGTCGAGCGTCCAGAGAATGAGGTTGCTCATGAGATTCTGCGAATAGGCAGGATCGTAACCGAGAATGCCCCAGGTGTTGGTGTTGAGCAGGCCGGAGGTAATGTCCAGCGGCGAAAGAATCACATGTCCACTGCCGACCGGCAGCTCGGTGAGCGCTGCCCCGCCATTATTCCCAATCAACTCCGAGGCAAAGGGCCGCAATCGCACGCGTGTCAGATCAACCATCCCCGGCCCCGATTCGTTAAGCATCGGATGAATCATCTGGACGTGCATCGGATCGGCCATCGAAAAGCCGTGGCTCAAAAGCTGCGGTCGCAGATATTGATCGAATTCCCCACTGCCGCCGCAGTTGTCAATCAACAGCATTCCGCCGGCCTCAGTGTAGCGTCGCAGTGCAGCAAGCTGCGCTTCGGTTGGCTCGAACTTGGCGGTGCCGGTCAGATGAGCGAACGGAAATCGCCGGGCGTCGAGCTGCGCGAAATCGACCGCCTGCACGTGGAGCCCATATCCCGTGCGTTGCTCGAAGACGCTGGCAAATCGCTGCCACGCATAAGGCTCCGGATCCCAATTGCCGTTGTAGCGGACGCGCGCAACATTGACGACAAAATCGGGATTGCCGACGTGCGCGACCACGCTGTTGTTATCGAGCCGATTCCGCAGGTTCCGCTTGCCGGCCGCGTAGATGAACATGTTGGCGCCAAGCTGATAGATCGCCTTGCCGATCGCGCTCGATGAATCGCGCGTGTGCCAGTAATGGCTGATGTCACGCGGGCTATAGAGCATCAGGATGCGCGAACCATTGCTGACCATCAGCAGCGGCACCGGCGACTGCACGTTATACAGCGCAGACAGCAGCGGATGACCCGGCGGGACTGGAACGAGCTTGTATTGCGGAAACAGTCGCTCCGCCGCTTCACGCGCAAAGCGATCGAACTTCGGCGAATCGTTATCCGCATGCACGAAGAGCATGCCGCCCGCATTCACGTACGAGCGGATATTCTTCACATCCCCATCATTGAGCGGCACCGGCTCGTGGCTGGCGATATACAGAATCGGGGAATCGGTCCAGTCGGTCCAGGGATGATTGAGCGGCACCACCTGCCAGTTCAGCGGCCGTTCAAGTTCGCCAGTGGCCCATCGAGACAGATTCGCCAGATCGCGCGGATGATTGGACCAGTGTCCATCAAACCGCAGCTTGTTCATCACCAGCGGATGACGGCCGCGCGACAAGAACAAAATCGCATAGCTGGATTCGATGACCGTGTTTTCGTCTTCTGCATCCGGCCCCCAGCTTCCGCCGGGCGCCTGACGTCGCAGCACATTTCGACAAAGCTCCGGATACCAATTGTGCTTGCCGAAGTATTTGAATCCGCTGGCCAGCCCGACGCGCTCGATGCCATAGAGTGCATAGCCCCAGTAGCCGACGCTATCGACATCGACGATGCGATTGCCCTGCTCGAGCCATTCCAGCCCGTGCTGAAGCGCCGGAGCAAAAGGCTCCTTGCCGACCGCTGCATTGTGTGGCTCATCGAGCCAGTCATGACAGACAAACAGCGATGCGACGCCAGCGCAGGTCATGGTCAGGGAACCGGTCGAATCGCGCTGGATGTAGCTCCATCCGCCGTCATCGGACTGGTACTTTTCCCAGTGCCGCTGCACCGTCAGCCAATAGGGAGGAGGAACGTTGAATCCCTGCTCCGCGGCCGACCAGACACCGAGCAAGCCGTACTGCGAATTGGAATTATCCCAGACCGGCCCGTGGTCGGTCAAATAAGGCTTGGAATAGGTGTAAGCGCCGTCCTGCTGATTATGCAGCAGCCAATTGGCGTCGGCCGCGATCACCGCCTGATCTTCGGGGCGATTGAGCAACGTCAGGGCGGTGATGCGCAGCGAGCGCGAATAGGTCGCGTAATCGCTGATGCCCTCGGACACCGGCAGCTTCTTGAGCCGATCCAGTACCGCCATCATGAACGGCTCTTTTGGATTGAGCCGCGGATCGTTGATTGCCTGATTGGCCTGGAGCAACGCATAGACGGCCAGCGCATCGAGCCCGGTATGCTTGGCCCGATCATCCGGATATCCCTGCTTGATCGCGTGCGTCTTCGGATCGAATTGCAGGATGAGCCAATCCACGCCGCGCTGAATGGATTGGCCAATTTGTTCATCGCTGATATCCCGGCTCTTTGGAACAAACTCCGGATGAATCATCGGCCGGGCGATGACTGGTGCGGCTTTAACTTCGGGGGTCGCTGAATCAATTACATTTTCGACCGATGCGGCACGCTTTCTTGGGACCGATTCGCCAACGTGCGAGGGAGTAGATTTCGGCGACGGCAATTGACCTTCGGCCGGAGGCACATCACCCTTTGCAACGGTCAAGGGATTATTCGAACGCGTCGTTTCCGGTTTGGCCCGTTCGGTTGCGGCGTTGTTCATTACCGGAACGACCACCCGCGCGACAGGATGATCAAGCTGATCGAGTCCTTCGCGAGACGCAGTCACGATAGGCTTGAGTGCAGGGTCTTTCTGACTGCGCGAATTTAGAAATCCGCTCAGCCGAGTGTATACCTCGCGCGCCTGAGTCGTCTTCCCACTTGTCGCAAGACCTTGCGCTTCCGCGAGCATGTGCTGCGCCGTCTGGCGATCCTGAAGGCGTGCCTGCTGACTGAGATGGAACCAGGCGAAGACGATGAAGCCCAGCGCCATCGCGCAGACCCACGCGCCAACCATCGCCGGCACAATTTCGCGCTTCCTGGGTGATGGAGTTGGCGAAGTTTCGATAGGCTGCGGCTCAACGACCTCCGGTGCAGGCGCCTGCTCTTCTTGAGGTTCACGGATGATTTGTCCGGCTGAAAATGGCGCCAAAAGCGGAGCGGGTGGAAGGATGTACAGTTGCCCACAAGCGCTGCACAACGCCGGCAGGTCCCCTTCTCCATCGGTGAAGATGGCGTTCTTCGCACAATTGGGGCACCAGACCGACAGCATGCGTCACGACCTCCGGCAGCAACTGTCATTCCCGAAAATCATAGGGAAGCTCCACTTCCGTTTCCGATACGCCTCAACCACACACAGCCATTACTCATTCGACCTGCCTGATAAATTGTTCGTAAAGATGGGCATATTTACCCCCTGCCGCCACGAGTTCCCGATGCGTGCCGCGCTCGATGATCCGGCCCTGATCGATCACCAGGATGCAATCGGCATTCAAAATGGTGCTCAGGCGGTGTGCCACGACAAACGTCGTCCGCCCAGCCAGCAGCTTGCTGAGACAATGCTGCACGGCCATCTCGGTCGCTGTATCGATCGCGCTCGTTGCCTCGTCCAGCATGAAGATGCGCGGGTCGGCCAGGAACGCGCGGGTGAAGCAAATCAATTGCCGCTGGCCCAGCGACATGTTCGCCCCGCGCTCGCCGACGTCGGTTTGGTAGCCGTCCTTCAGCGATGAAATCATGTCATGAGCGCCGATCGCGCGAGCCGCCTGGATGATCTCTTCATCGCTCGCTTCGGGCCGGGCGTAGCGGATGTTTTCCATCACGGAGCCGGTGAACAGATAATTGACCTGCAGCACCAACCCCATTTGATGATGAAGCGAATCGCCGGTGGCGTGGCGGATGTCATTGCCATCCACCAGAATTCGCCCCTTCTGCGGCTGATAAAAGCGCGCAATCAGCGAGATGATGCTGCTCTTGCCGCTGCCGGTTGCCCCCACCAGCGCGATCATCTGCCCGGGGCGGGCTTCGAAATTCACATCATGAAGAATCGGGCGATCGGGGTTGTATCCAAACGTGACGTTTTCAAATTTCACATTTCCGACGATCCTCGGCAGCGGCTGGGCCTGCGGCTCATCCTGAACTTCCGGCTGCAAATCCAGCAGCGAGAAGACGCGCTCGGCGCTGGCCATCGCCTGCATCAGCATGTTGTACCACTGGCCAAAGGTGGTAATGGGATTCATGAACCAATCCCAATAGAGCGTGGCGGCAACCACCGCGCCCACACCCTTGCCCGCCGGGAATCGGCCGGAGATGACCAGGTACGCGCCGTATGCCAGGATGATGACCTTCCCAACGAAGCGAATCAGATCCAGCACCGGCTGATAGAGCCCGTTAATGCGGGCCATGCTGACGTTGTTCTGCGTGTTGTTTTCCTGCAGGCGGTTGAAGACGCCCAGGTTGGGAATCTGTCGATTGAAGGCCGTCACGACGCGCATGCCGGTGATATTCTCGGCCATGTTGGTCGAGACGCGTGTCCAGCCTTCGCGAACGACCTGCCACTGCACCGCTGCGCGCTTGAGATAAATCCGGTTGGCGATGATCAGCACTAGCCCAAGCCAGGCGACCGAAAGGAACAGGCGAATGTCGGTCGCGGTCGCAAGCATCACGCCCGCCACGATCATCATGAGCAGATTCGTGATGATGACGTGAATGCCCCAGACATTGATTTCGCGCATCGCGCTGACGTCGCCGGTGCATCGGCTGATGATTCGCCCCAGCTTTGTGCGGTCGTAATAGCTCATCGACAGCCGCTGGAGCTGCTGGAAGAGCCGGCGCCGAATCGAAAACTGCACGCGCTCGCCCGCGCCGGTCATCACCAGAATCGTGAAGCGCTGAAGAACGATCGCGCCGCTGAGGCACAAGGCCCAGGCGAGGATGATGAGCAAGACGTGAGCGATTGCGCCGTGGGGTGTCGGCTGAATCGGCAGCAGATGCTTTTGAAAGCTCACCCCATAATCGATGATCCATTGCATGAACTTCGGGGAGAGCATTTCCAAAATGGTCATGCTCACGCCAAGCGTCACGCCCAGGGCATATTGCTTTTTATAAGGGGCCAAAAGCTGGAACATGCGGCCCAGCAGTTTGCGATCGATCGGCCGATAGCGCTGCTCTTCCTCTTCGCCCAGCGGCGGCAAGGGAATCGTGCACGCCGACTGCGTGGCTTTCTTTCGTGTACGTGTAAACGGCATCGCGGTCAAAACAGCCTCACATCGCCCGGCTTCACCGGGCGGCAATCTCAATCAATCTTGTACAGATGCACTGCAAACGGCGCAAACGAATCTGTGAACTGACCATCCTTGATTTCGACGCGCCGGTTTTCGCCGATCACTTCGGCTTGATGCGCCGACTTGTCGCCAAACGTAAATGTGCCGGTCGATTGGCCATTGCGCATCGCCACGGCAAAGACGTACGTCGCTCCGTGCGACTTTCGCGCCAGAATGTCGATTGGAACTACGATGTTGCCCGAAGCAACTTTCACGTCCGCCGGCTCTTTACTGTTGATCGCGGGCGCAAGCTGATGAATCTGCGCATTAATCGCGCTGACGGCTGCCAGCATCTTTGGATCATCCAGCAGCGCATGCTCGTCGAACTTGGGCTTGAATTGATGGACAAACCAGATGATGCCGCGCGAGCCATGAATGATGGACATCCAGACTTCGGTGCGCACCTGCGATGGATTGGCTTGCCGATCGGCATTGCCGATGTGCGTGCATTCCAGCGCGTTCCAGACGATCTTGTCCGGCCCGCCCCATTCGCGTAGCTGATCGACACCTTTCGCGACCAGCCAGAGATAGTCCTGATAGTTGGGCTTCTCGTAGCTGGCGATGGAATAGACGTCGAAGCTGAGAATATCGCCGCCCTGAACGTAGGTGAGGTAGTCGCTCGGCTTGCCGTCTGAGCCGCGCCCGTTCCAGTCGCGGTTGGCAACCCATTGGCCGAGATTCAGCATCACCGGACGCGTGGGATCGAGTTGGTGAATCTTCTGATAAATCTCAACGACCTTGGAGGGTTTCACCGGAGGCCCATAATGGCGCTTTCCAGTCACCGGGTCACGTATTTCCTGAGCATTGTCCGGCTCATCCTCCTGCATCCAGCCGGCGATGGTCGGATCATCGAGATGAGCCAGTGCTACTTTGTTCTGCGAGCAAAAGAGTTTGATACCGGCCGACTTGAGCTGTGCAAGCTGCTTCTCGGTCGGCCCGCGCCAGAGACCAACATATACATTGATCCCAGCGGCCTTGTATCGCGTTGCCAACGATGGCTCCTGGAGCCAGACGGCAATCGGGAAATAGCTTGGATCGGTCGAAAGTCCGCGGCTGAAGCGTGGAGCGTCATTCGACTGCGCCTGGGCCGCAGAGATTGAGGCAAGAACGAACAGCGATGGCAAAATCAAACTGAGAATCACTTTGTGCTTCATACGCCATCTCCTCCGCTTCGCTCTTGCCCCGCCGCAACCGGAATGCTCGATGAATTCCGCAGGCGGTGCATGTGGGATGGATGATCGTCGAGGTTCTCGGGCGCCCCGTCATCGCCATAAAGCTGCACTGCGGCGATTTCGCGATAGTGGCCGCCCTGCATCATCAACTGATCGTGCGTTCCCATTTGCGACACTCGGCCACTTTCCAGAACGATTACCAGATCGGCGCGCTTTACGGTGCTGACGCGATGGGCAATGACAAAGGTCGTGCGACCCTGCATGACAAAGCGCATGCCGCGCCGGATCAGGTCTTCGGTTTCCGGATCTACGGCAGCCGTTGCGTCATCGAGAATGAGAATTCGCGGATTGGTCAGAATCGCCCGCGCGATAGCCAATCGCTGGCGCTGGCCACCCGAGAGGGATGAGCCGCGCTCGCCCAGCAGCGAGTTATAGCCTTGCGCTAATTCGCAAATGAATTCGTGCGCCTGGGCCAATCGCGCGGCCGCTTCAATATCGCCCTGGCTGATATGCGGCCGGCCATAGGCGATGTTCGCGGAGACGGTGTCGCTGAAGAGATAAGTTTCCTGAAAAACCAGCGAGACCTGCGTGCGCAGACTGGTCAGGCTCACCTCCCGGCTATCGACTCCGTCGATGAGTATTCGCCCTTCCTGCGGATCGTAAAATCGACTGATCAAACTCACGAGCGTGCTCTTGCCAGAGCCGGTCGGCCCGACGATCGCGACGACGCTGCCGCCGGGAATGGAGAGATTGATGTCATGCAGCACCGGCTTGCCGGAGGAGTAGCCGAAGGTCACGTTTTCGAATTTCACTGCGCCGGGCCCGGGAGGAAGCGCCTTTGCCTCGGACTTTTCTGGAACAGTTGGCGGCGCAAAGAGCACTTCATAGAGACGCCGCGCCGAAACAATGGCGTTTTGATATTGCTCGTTGATCGTGGCGATCGTCTGCAGGCGATTGAGGATCGCGCCCATCGCCTGGCCGAGGATCATGAAGCTGCCGGCCTCCATGTGACCGTCGATCATCATGACGCCTGCCGCCAGGAAGAGCGACAGATGCGAGGCCATCGCGATCAGGCGGATGATCGGCGTGAAATCAGCAAACAGCCGGATGCGATGCAGCACGCGCGTGAGAAATGCATCGCAATTCTTGCCGTACTTGTCGATCTCCTGATTCTCAGTGGCAAAAGCCTTGATGACATGCACGCCGGCAATGTTTTCGGTGATGATCGAGACGTTCTTGTCGTCAGCTTCCATCACCGCCTGCGCGGCCGGCTGCACGATCTTGCTGAAGCGAAGGATGTAATAGGTCCAGATCGGCAGCGGGAGCAGCGACAGCAAACCGATCCATGGCGAGATCGTCATCAGCAAAATGATGTATCCGCCGACGATCAGAATCAGCTCGGTGGACATCGTCACGACGCTTTCGACAAAAGCGCGGACGTTTTGCAAATCGGTCAAAGCGCGGTTGATCAATTGGCCACTGGTGAGCGAGTCGTGGAAGCCGAATCCCACCCGCTGAAGCTTGTCGTAAATCGCTTCACGGATGTAGTAGACCATCGTCATGCTGAGCTTGGTGTTGCTGACGACCCGCAGATAGCGGAAGCCGACGTAAAGGCCGATCAGCAGCACAAGAGCCAGCATCAATTCGAAGAAGTTTGCCGGCCGCCCCACCAGACTTCCGAAGACGCCTGCCACGTGGACACGACCCTGCGTCATCCACGCCCAGAATCCGGCAAGGCGATGTTCGGAGGTAAAAGCCTGAATCGAATTGACGGCGCGGGCTGTCTGTTTGGTCGTGAGGATTTCAGCCGTCGCCCACAGCGCGAGGTAAGTGCAGGTCAGCACCACCAGCGGCCGGACCGGCTTGAGAAACCGGAACATCCACGCCAGCAGGAAGCGATTGGTGACGCCTTCAATGGTCGGCAGACGGGGATTGAGCAGAACCTGATTTTCTGAGTCCGGGGACTGTGTAGGCGGCTTGGGCGCAACCGACGTGGGTGCAGCGGAATGGATTGGAGCGGACGCCCCGGATCGGCTGGACACGTTTCTCCGCCTTCGCGACAAAGCCCGATAACCTACCGGAAACCGCCTGCCGCGCCAACGAATGGAAATCTGGTTAAACAAGGGATTTACGACTTTCTTATCCGCTTAAATCATCAGTAGTTGTCGCTTCAAAACACACCAAAAGAGCTAAGCGAGCGCGACAACGACCGATCCTGATTGAAAGGTTATCGGTCCTTGGAGGCCAAGAAGGTCAGTTTTGGAGCTAAGGGAAATCCCGCAGCGGCGAAGTGAATGGCGTCGGCCTTAACCCACCAGCACGCAGGCCAGAATGATGCTGATCCCCAGGAACACCGCCCCCACGACGATGGCCACGGCAATATTGTGCTTCTCGGCCAGCTCCGTTTCGACATCGATCTTGGGCGTGATCCAATCGAAGATCTTGAAGCCGAGCATCATCAGCATGATGCCGATCAGGCCAAAGACGATCGCCGAGCCGATGGCCATGCCGAAGTTGTCAGGCGACCAGGAAGCAAGCATCTGAATGTTCCTTTCGCATAGCAAGCTACCGATACTCACAAACCTACCGCGTAAACAAATGCGGCACAAACCGGCTGGTGTTTTGCGTCACCGGTGAAACGTCTTCTCGAATACCCATCCCGCAGGCATATCCATTGACCATCCAGCTTCCAATGACCGGGTAATTCCCATCGAACGCCGGGATGGGGATGTATTGCTGATAGACGAACGGCCCTTTGTAAATCCCGTCGGTCTCAAGCACAGATTGGCCATTGATCACCAGTTCGACATTCGCGCCTTCGCGTCCGAGCATCGGTTTGCGGACGTAATCGCCCGGCAATGGCTCAAATGAAGCCGGCACGAGGAATGGGCTGCGCGGAAACAGTTCCCACAGCACCGGCAGAATCGCCTTGTTGCTCAGGATCATTTTCCACGGCGCTTCGAGCCATCGGGTTGTATTCAAAATGAGTCGGCTGCCAAACTTCTCGCGGGCCATCCATTCCCAGGGATAGAGTTTGAAGCAATCGCAGATCGGGTGGTCGGCTTCATCGACATAACATCGTGCTTGCGAATCCCAGCCGATGCGCTCGATGTCGATGTACTGCGTCTGAAAGCCGGCCTGCATGGCGGTATC